>JACCDR010387424.1_pt1 | contig 34272 bp, 54 predicted proteins | sample 7446431 | NCBI WGS metagenome assembly JACCDR01 (sample SAMN15323443, study PRJNA562643) | freshwater metagenome | isolation source: river surface water | place: USA:Blue River Watershed | collected 2017-08-17
AATACATGCCGCATACTCGCTGAATGCAAGCTCCTGTTGGTCAGCAGGGTAAGTAGCCAGCAGCTCAGTGGCATTTTTTACCGCCGTGTCAATGCAGCTGCCCACATAGCTTTTTCCGGTGTGAGGGGCCAGCTTTTTGAGGTACATCTGTACCAGCAAGACGGCATTGGCAAGCATCATTTGGCCCTGCATGGCCAGTTTCCTTGAAATTGCGCCGCGGGCGGAATCCTTTTTTATCTCCTCGCCTCGCTCGCGCTTGGCGGCAATTTGCAAGCGTGGGGGGGTGCCTGCATTTTGGCGTCCGTCTGTCGCTTTCCGTCTTTCTTCTGAGCTAAGCTCGGCGTCAGCCGAAGCCGCCGAACTCATTGTTTCATTTTTAGAAATCTGTGAGGATTGAACAGACGGCTGCCTTTTGGTCCGCTTGTAGGGGTTGTTTCCACGGTTCGATGCCGTGATGATGGGCTGGGTAACGGGCTCTGCAAGGCCAAGACTTGGGATGTTTTCCCGCTCCCACGCAAAGACTTTTACCCCTGGGGGGAGATTGGCCTCCAGTAATGCCAGGAACTCAGGGGCCCAGAAGTAGGAAAACCCCTTGGCAGTCTCCTTTGTGGTTGGCCGGTAGCCATAGCCTTTTGCACCTGGTACCTTGCTGGTGTACTGGTCAGCATATTCTGGGGTAACGTCATCAGCCACCCCGTAAACGATGCCTGCGGCAACCAGCTTGCCCATTTTCTTGAGCAGGTGCCGGTTGGCGTCCCCGCCCACTTCGCGGATGGCATGGCGGCTGCTGTTGCCCTTGTTCTCGAAGATGTGGGGCATGGGGCCAGCCGCCTGCTGGTACACATGGTTTACCCACAATTGCTCCGCCATAAAACAGTCGCCTTTCTTCAGGCGTCTGGCATGGTTGGCCAGCACGGCCGTAAGTTCGCCCACGCGATCCGTTGCCACCAGCTCCCGCTCAGTCGGGTAATTCTCGGCGTTGAAGCCGCGGGCAATTTTGCTGATCAGCACCTTCCCGGCACCGATCAAATTTTGCCTTTGTTCCTGCGTCCACTTCATTGCGGACAGATTGAAAAATGAAACATGTCAGTGTAGCATTTAGGTGCCAGCCCTTGCCAATCGGCAAGGAACTGGACCCGTGGGGTATTGGAAAGCAGGAGGAACGGCAAATCTGCCGTCCCTTGATTCTGCATTTTGGCCAAGTGGATAATGGAGGTGTTTGCAAGTTTTTCCAGGCACTGGCCGTAGATGGCCGCTTGATGAAGGGGGAGCATTTGCCGGGTAACGGCCTTGCTCAGCGCCTGAAAAACATGATATGCTTCGTTTGCACACATATATTTTTTCTGTTTCTTGACACCCATAGGGCTAAATCAGTCCCAACTGTTGCACAAGTTTAAACAACAGTTGTTTACCACGCAAGGAAAACATTTGCCATGGAAAATTTTCCAGACCACATCAAGCGCATCGCCCACGTAATGGAGCAGTGCCAAATGAACCAAACTGACCTCGCCAGGACGCTGGGAATTACCCGCCAGGGGCTTGATTCTATCCTGAGAAGGCACGGAAAGCCGTCTTTTGACGTGCTTGAAAAAATGAGATCCGTGTTAGGTGTTGACCTAAATTGGATGGTGACAGGTGAGGGAGATAGTTGGGATAAAAAAATCCTGACCCTTCCCGAGCTGCGGAAAAAGGAAGAGGAACTGAAGGCCAAAAAGGAAGATGAGTTGAAAGTGGAGCGCCTGCATACAAAGCTCGCGCTCATGGAAAAAGACCTCAGCGCCGCCAAAATGGAAGTGGACTACCTCAAGCGGCTACTGGCTGAAAAGGAGAAGCAGGGCTAGTCTGAGACTGGGCCAAAAAAAACACCCCGGCAGTAAAACTGCCGGGGATGTTCTGTTAGGGTCAAGAAACAACTAGCGATGGCGGGGAGCCATAAACGAAGCTGCTTGGCAAATATACGAATGCAATAAATGTTTGCATCAAAGTTTGCATCATTTGTTTACACTTTTTTTCAAGCTCCTGAATATCAGCCTTTTATTTCGGTGGGTCAAATCCCAACTGGGCCCACAATAGGTAACTTGATGCAAATTTTAGCGCAATTATCCCGCTGAAAATCAGGCTTTTATATTTTCGGTAGAAAATGAACTGCCGTTATTTTTTGCATCAACAAGGCTGGTTGGGCGACAAAATGCACCAATAATTGCATCATGAGGGCGGCCAAAGTTTTCCTGTTTCACCGGCTGAATGCCAACGGCGAGGCTCCGCTAAAGCTGTACCTCAGCATTGGGGGGAAAGTGATCCGGCCCAACCTGGGGATTAGTTGCAAGCCTGAAGAGTGGGATGAGGAGCGGCGGCAAGTGCGGGGCTACAACCAGGACGCCAAGCGAAAAAACCTGGCTATTGCCAACAAGCTGGCTGCTGCCAACCGGATCCTGTCTGAATATGAGCTGATGGACGTTTCCCTTTCAGCTGCTGCCTTCCTGAAGGAATGGGCCAACCCTGGGAGCCGGTCGGATTTCCTGCACTTCTACGAGGAAAACATGGTTCGAAACTTTGAGCGCCGGACCATCTCCCCAGCCACCCACAAACAGGAGCGCCGGACACTGGCCCGGATGAAGGAATTTACCGGCGGCAAGCTGCTATTTGCCCACATCTCCAGGGCCTGGCTGGAGGAGTTTGACGCGTGGTTGGCTGGCCAGCTGCGGGCGGCTGGCCACGACGGGCTAAGGCAGCGGGAAAAAGCCTTGAAACACATTAAGAAGTATTTGAAGGTGGCCAAAGACACCGACGGGCTTTACCGCTTCTCCTGGCCGTTCTATGGCTTCAAATGGCCTAAGCACCGTAGCTACCCCGTGTTTCTCATCGAGGACGAAATCAGGGAGCTGGTGAGGCTCTACGACAAAGGCAGGAATGATATCCTTTACCGGCTCACCACCAGGGGGCGGGCCATGGGGATGGATGATAGCCACCTGAGCCAGTACGCCGACGAGGCAGGGGTGGACCGGGTGAGGAAAACAATCCGGTGGTTTCTTTTCCAATGCTTTACCGGCGTCCGCTACTCTGACCTGGCGGCGCTGTCATGGACCAACATCGAGGGCAATCACCTGGCGTTCATCCCGAAGAAAACAGCAGTGACCTCGGGGAAGGAAGTTCGCCAAATGCTGACAGAAACGGTGAAGAAGTATATCCCCGGTTTCCAGGGAGCGCCCAAGCGGGGGTTGCTGCACCCTGACGTGATCAGCAACCAAAAGTACAATGATCGACTAAAGGAAATGGCCGATGTGGCCGGGATTGGCAAGCGCATCACTTCGCACGTTGGGCGGCATACCTTCGCCACCTTTGCGCTCCGGCGGGGTGTGAGCTTACCCGTTCTGCAGGAACTGATGGGAGTTGCCAGCGTGAAAACTCTCATGGTCTATGTTCATGTGATCCAGGAACAGAAAGACGACGAAATCAGCCGGATCGAGCTGTAAACACCAATTTTAACCAAAACGCTATGAACAGGTTTTTTATGGAAGACGATGAAGCTAATGATGTATATGAATTCATTAGCCAAAAATTTAAGGTTTCATTCAAATCTCAGTTGAAGGGTTCAAAATTGAAGATTTCCAAAATAGTGCATCAAAAAGACCTAATCACAGGAGAGGAAAGCTATCAAATGAAAATAGATAAATCTGCTTACAACTTTGATAACAGGGAGTCATTTTGTAAAATGATGATTTATGTATGTCAATTAAAAATTAAAGAGTTGGAGAAGGAAGAATATGAATTGAATGAGGAAATACAAAATTCTAGGTTTTGGGATGAAAATTATGAATTTACCCAAAGAGAAAGAATAGGGTTTTTGTTTGGCAAATATCAAAGTATTATCAAACGTCTTGAAACCTACATTAACCCTATAAAAAAAGGCTGACCACCTGGCCAGCCTCGCTTACGAACTTTGAACCATGCAAAACTCAGCTACTCACTATAATTCTGAATGGCCCTGACAATGGCCAACATTTCTGGTTTGAAAGGGTGGTCAGCGGGCAGCTCCTGCTCAACAGCAGCAAGATTCAGCAAAGCGGCACGGCGCAAAATACCATCCACCAGCTCTGTGGCTTTTTCCGGCAAAGTGGTCTGATTTGCCGGAAAACCCTCCAAACCCAAGTCTTGGATTCGGCTGGCGAGGTCAGCAACAGCGTTCCAATCGTCTTTTTTGTCTGGTGGCTGGTTCATTGCCAGCAGCCGGGTAATAGCCGGGTTGAGCATGGCAGCAAACACGCAGATTTTGTCTGTGTGTTTCAAAATCAAGATATCTTCTGTGACTGTGTTGGAAGGATAAGGCTGCATCAGGCAAATTTTTGAGGGTCAAGGTTTCCGGGGCAGGACGTTTGAACAAATTCCCCGTGGCCGCGAACATCCACCCGATTGGGCAGCTTCCGCCGGAGCCTGGCAATCAGCTGGCGCAAAGACTGTTCCTGAGCCGCTGTGGGGTAGCTGTCAACAAAGTTGCCAGACAGGCAAATGCCAACAGCCTCTGTGTTGTGGCCTTTCGTGTGGTAGCTGGCCACCTCCAGGGGCTGTGTCTGGTAAACCGTTCCACCAGGCTGAATAACGAAATGATACCCAATGCCGGGCCACCCGTGGTTATTGACGTGGTAGCGGGCATAATCGAGAGGGCCCTGGCCGGTGCTGGCTGAATGGTGCAACACCAGGTAGTTGACCTGTGAAAGGTCGCGGCGTGGGTACTGGCCGTTGCTGGGCAGGGCTGCGGAAATGTCAAGCACCTTTACCCGGGAAAGGATGAAGGCAATGGCAGCTACCACCACAACTACCACGACAAAGGGCCAGTATTTTTTCATGCTAGCAAAATGAGAATGAGGCTCTGGTATTTTGCGCTCAGCGAAGCCACCCGGGCTTCAAGCTGGCTCAGACGGTTAATAAAATCCTGTGTCATTGTCATGATTGATTTTTCATGTTCCTGATTTCGGCTTCTTTTTCCACCAGCTTTTGGCGAAGGTTGGCTTCACTTTCAATGAGGCGCAGCACCTCCGCTTCCAGGCTTTGGAGCCGCTTGTAAGCAGCTTCAATGGTGATTTCCCTGTTTTCGAGGGTCTTTGCAAAGAAAGAACTGGTTGCCTCTGCGGCGTCAATACTGGATTTCTGGTTTTCTGATTTGCGCTTGCGGCGCTCGAGAATGTGGTGAGAAACCATTGATCCGGACCAACCAGCAGCAGCAGCAAGGATATTTTGCACCCATTCGGGTATTTGCTCCAACCGCATTTAGAACAGTGATGTTTGGGTTTTGATCGTGAGGGAAATTCCGCGTTCCAGGCGCTCTTTTTCTTCCATTAGCCGCTTGACAACGGCAATCAGCACCTGTTTTTCCTGTATGGTCAAGTCTGATTTTCTCATCCTTGACCTAATTTCCACCAGCTCCTTATCAATATCATTGATTCGGCGCTGGCTTTCGGCTGTGTCAGCTCTGGCATAAGTGCCGGTCTTTCCGGCTTTGTCCAGGTTGAGCGGGCTGGCTGGATCCCAGTCCAGGCGTGTAACCACCTTTTCCAGGGCCGCCATAAACTCATCCTTTTTCATCTGAACCCCTTTGCCCTGCATCAGGAAGGTGAACAGCTCATTTTCGTGGGCATTGGTGATTTTGGGGTTCACCCGGCGAATCAATCCCACCCATGAGGCTTTCATGTCGATGTAGGGGAATTGCTTCCGGGCTTCCTGGCCCAAAATTTCCAGCCACTTCCCTTTTGGGTTCAAGTAGCTGTATGCCTCCAGCTGGGCGTATCGCTTTCCCCACTTGTTCCTCAAGTCATCTTTAGGCATGGGAGGGATGCCCCTGGCCGTGTCCCCGTCGCGCTGCAGGGAATAAGCTGCAATGTCCTCCAGGAGGGTTTCCGGGGTTCCTGAGCGGTTGGCGTCCACCTTCCCGTACTGGATTGCCTGAGCTTCGGTGCCCTCAAAAATCCTTACTGGAATGTACCTGAATTTGAGCTTTTTGTGGGCCTCGTAACGACTGTGCCCGGAAAGCACATAAGCAACCCCGTTGCGTGGATCCTTCCAAATGGTGATTGGATCCATTTTGTTGGGGTCGTAGTTCTTCACGATCTTCTCCACCGATTCCTCGGAAAACTCCGATTTCCGGTTTTGAAACCTCTTCGTGTCGGTCTGGATGTTGGCCAGCTCCCAGTAGTAGGAATGGCAGGAATCACCCGTGCCGGCCGTTTCTGCCTTGGCATATACCCGAACTCCTTTAGGGGCCTTGGTGGTCCTTGTATTCAGCCCTGAAGCCTTGTAGGTGGCTGCCACCTTGCTGGCCTCTGCTGCTGGCACCCCGTCCGCTGGTGTCACCAAGGCGAAGTTGCAGCCGCAAAACTTCCGGCTGGCTTTGGCCCGGGTGGCTTTGGGTTTTTTCTGTTTCATGCCTACTTCCTTTTCATCACAACAATGAGGGTGACGGCCAACAGCCCGACAGCTGCCAGAATCATGTAGAAATTACGCTGCCTGGCTGCTTCCCTGGCTGCATCCTGAGCGGCCAGCTCAGAATAGAAAAACTGCTCACCAGCCAACTTTCGCTGCTGGCCAATGGCAATGGGAGTGCCCACAGCTCCGAAGAGCTGGCCGAGGGCATTGGCTACGGCGGTGACTGGATCCATGGCTTACTTTCGTTTGGCTCGAATGATGAGGAACAGGGCCACAGCTGCGGCCACCATGAGAAGAATTACGCCGGTGCTGAGGCCTCCGCCGGAACCGTCATCCCCACCATCCCCACCAGATCCAGGCGCTCCAGGCTCGGTAGCGGCTGCCTGATTGGGTTTGTAATTGTACAGCGCCTGCACGTTCGCAGGCTGGGAGGCCAACCAAGCGTAGCCGTTTGTTGGCGGGTTGGCCGTGTTGCAGGCTTGACGGCACCCTTTCTTGGCCTCTTTGTTCCAGGCCAAATCAGCGTCGCAACGGTTCCTGCACTGGCAGGTTTTTCCACAAAAAAAGCTCATAGGTTTTTGATTGTGAACGCTTTCATTTCCCGTGAAAGGTTATCCATGTGCGGCTTTACCTTCTTGAAAAGTGTGGCGTCGGTGTAAAACAATGCCTCGTATTTGAGTTTATGCAGGAAGTTGTTGGACATGCCCTTTTCCTGCATCTTTTCCATTACCCACTGCTCGAAGTACCGGGCAAATAGTTCATTGGGCCTGATGAAATAATTGCTGGTGATGCCTTGATCATCCATGTACTTGAGGATTCGCTTTAAGTAGGTGGTTTTTTCCTGCTCATAGCGATTTTCCCAAATCAGTGCATCCAGGATGCGCTCCATGTATGCCCTCATTCCCTGAGAGCCAATCAGCGGGAAATTATACCGGGTGCTGGATCCGCCGGAAAGGCTTACCGTGTCGGGGGCTGCCTCGGCATAGGTGCCAAACCAGTAATCCAGCGCGTGGCCGTACTCATGCGCAAAGGCTCCAATTCCGCCGGAAACTCCAAAATCATCTCCTTTGGAGTGTCGGGTGATGTTGATTGCGTAGGTGCCGGGCTCAAAATGAGCCACAGCCCTTGATTTTCCCCTGGCTCCAATGGCAATGGTAAGGTGGTTTCTCAACCCCATGGCACGGCGGGGAAAGCCCAACACTTCCTGAAGATCCAACAGGCCAATTCCTGCACCAGCCACATAATTGAAGCGGTCTTCCTGGCTGGTCCAGTTGCCAAACTCCCACCCCTTCAGGTTGAATTCCTGCATGAGAAATTCAGGATCCCAGTAGCGGAAGTTTTCGGGAATGGCTTTCCTGCCTCTCAGCAGCCTGGCAAACTTCGGGCTCAGCAGCTTCCCAATCCAGTACTGGCCTACTCGCCCGGTGCGGCTCGGTGGGTTGCCAGCGTCGCCATACTTCCGGTCTATCGTTTGCCTCGGGATGAATACCCCTTGGCCTTGCTTTTTGCCGGTTTGCGCTTTGGTTTTGCCGGGCGCCGCTTTCGTGGTTTGGGAGCCATGAGCATTGTCTCGTTTCCCTTTAGTTTTGCGCTTGTCTTTTTCATTTGCCATGATTTGGAAGGTTAAGCAGCCAGTCCCCTGATAAAGTTGCGTTTGTAGCCGATGCAGAACCGGCGGGAATAGTAAGGTGGGCGAGGGAATGGGTGGTATTGGTTCGTGCCAAACACTGACCCGTTTCCGCCACCTGGGAAGAAGCCTAAGCCGTTATCCAGCCATTTCGCCACGCCGGTTCCTCTCCAGTCCACATCTGTGAGGTGGCGGCCAACCCACCTGGGGCCACCATCAAGGCTGATATCGCAGTAAAATTCACCGTCACGCTGGCCGCTGCTGTTGAGCTTGGCCGCGGTGCGAATGTTGATCAGCTGCTCAGTCTTGAAAATCACCCGGTGGTTGGTGCCCTCATAGGTAGGATAGAGCATGTTTTGAAACGGGTAATCCTGCCTTGGATCTTTGGCATAAATTCCCCATCCCAGCATGAAGTAGTTGCTGTAATGCTCGAAATTGTTGATGTCGAGCACAGGGTGGCGGGTGCCGGAAACGTCAATGGTGGTTTGGCCTGTCTGCCATTTGCCAAAGTCTCCTTTTGAATTCAAATCGTAGCTGTTGTTTTGAAGCGTCTTGATACCATATGAGGTAAAGACGATTTCGCACACATCATTCTGAGTTTGTGGGTTTTGGCCGGTGGCTCCCACGCCTCCTAAGTCCCATCCGTCCACCCATTTGATGGTAAATCCGGGGTTCCAACCTTCCTGGTTGGTCCCGGTGTACTCGTGCCGCGGAAAATACAGCTCAAACTCAGAAAGCGCCCATTCGCCCGGAGTTGCGCCTACGCCTGGAACCAGCTTGGTGGCTCCCCATGCAATTTCTGGGATTACACGAACAAGCCATGGGTTGTTGGTGCCATGGGTAAGGAAATCATGGTCTTGAAAAAAGATCATGTCTTTGCCCACAGCAGGCTGAAAAGCCCGCGAAAATCGTTCCGGCGGTGTGCTTTTCCAATGCCCAGAATCGAAAGGAGTTTGGGCATTGAACATGGATTGCGTGATGGTTCCTTGTGGCCACAGCTCGGGGTAAATGTTCAGCACTGGCTGAGAAGTAGCCACCAGCTGGTCATAGAGTAGGCCACTGGCAGGCGGGGGCGTGATGATGCCACCACCACCAGAGCCAGCGCGAAGGATGGGAAGTTTGCTTCCTATCCTCGGTGCCTGGCCAGCTCGTATGATTGGAATTCCTGCCATGATTGATTACCGGTAATGTGCCGCCCACTGAATTGAATTTTGGGCAAATGCCGCGTTTTGGAACTCGTTGATGTTGCTGCCAGCACCAGCATTCCATCCCCAATTCCGGTCGCCGATGTAGAGCAGCCGGAAACTGCCATTTTCGATGCTGGCCAGAATGGAATGAATGCCATCATAAGGGGCTGTTATGCCCTGTGTGTGGTTCGGGGTCTGGTCGTCATAGTCAATGATGGAAACCGCGATTTCAAGCGGGTTAAGTCGGCAGGGAGAATGCCCCTCACCTTCCCATACCAAATTGGAGCCGCCGGAAATGGGATGAGCCGCGGGAATGGTCCACGTCTTGGCACCGTCCACCTGGTCCACCAGCACCTGGAGGTAAGGATTAAAAATGCTGGCCCGGGCCGTCTGGCCCACTTGGTTTTGATAGCCGCCACCGGCTGCGCCTGGGCCGCCGCCAAGCGCTGAATCTGAAATGCCAATGAGCCCTCGGGGGCCATCTTCACCCCAAGCAAAAATTGCGTCTCGCTCCTGGGTGGTAAAAACTCGCTGGCTGGAAAGCAAAATGAGAACAGTGACACCCACCAAATGTATGGCGGGGTCAAAGTCCATGTCATACATCTCAGTGATGGAATACCGCTCACCAGTAGGGCCCACCATCGAGTTGATGATATCACGATACTGGCTGAATCCTTCATTGCCAGTGTCAGCGAGGCGCATTTGCTGGAATGGGGTAGATGGAGCCGGAATGGTTCCATCTGCGGCCACGCTGCCATACAACACCAAAACCCGGACTGGATCGGCCACAGGCGGCGGCGTGGATCCACCGGCCATGTTGGGAGCCGGGATGCCTGCGAATAGCCAGGGAATTCCCCCTGATGTGCGAGGAATTGCCATTTTATCCGATGGTGTTACAAAGTTGCTCGTAATAGTCGCCCACAGCCTGATTAATTTCCGCAAAGGTGGCTACATGCTTGCGGTAGCTGATTTTGCGCATGATGGTTCCTTCCTGAGCAAAGATTTCCATGTCGTTTGCCGTGTCCACCCGAACGCCTCCCGTGGTGTTCAAATACACCACTTGGCCATTGGTGGTGGATTGAGTGATGGTATCATTTACCACCAGATTGGCGCGGGTATTACCGGAAACAATGGGCGCTGCCCACTGATAGTACCTTTGGTTGGCCAAATCTCTGTACTTGGCGAAGAAATGAAGATTGCCATTCACAAGGGTAAAACCCCATGGAAGGTTCACATCTGAAGCCACCGTGCCGCTTCCGTTGGCCGCGGTGTTGTAGTTGTCTGAATGCTTCCAGTTGTGAGGGTTATTGGTTTGGAATTTGTCTTCAGGGCCACCGTTTTTGTTGCGGCGGTCCTGGCTCATTCCTCCCTGGTAGTATTCCACATAAGCCAAAACAAAGGCATCCGTAGCAGTCTGGTTCAGCCCGTTCTCACTGGTTCCGTTGAACATTCGGAGCCTCAAAGGCAGCTCCTGTTGCCACAGTTTGATGCCTTGGTTGGGCACTACCACCCAGCCCGCACCGGTGGCATGGTTGGCAGTGTTGTTGGCATATATTTCATTTCCAGACACTGAGCCCTGATTGGCGGCAACCGCGTTGGCCTTGCTCACAAAGTAGGTGGTGAGCCCATCCCCGTTGTCGAATCCGGATCCAGTCACCATTCCAGCGGTGGCGTCAAAGTCCACATGCAGATCAAAGAAAGCCAGCGGATCAAAGCCGCCTACTCCCCCGCCTCCAGCCTGGCCAGCCTTTTTGAACACCATGAACCCGGAGAGCCGGACCGTATGGCCCTGGCCTGGGGTGGCTGGTACCGCATCCACGGTCACTTCCAATTTGCTGCCCTGAGCAATGAGAACCGGAAGCCCTGTATCCTCGCTGCCATAGTTGTTTCCAGCTGCGAGGCTGGCAGCAATCACCTGTGCGCCGTCATCGTCAACAGACACAGTGAGAGGGCCACCAGCATGAGCAGTGTTTCCCACAGAGATTTCGACGTGGGTAAGCACAAAATCACCTTGGCTGAGGTAGGTGGTTTTCTTTATTCCTACCGTAGCGTTCACTCCCTCAGCAGCCACCGGCACATCAAGCGAAACCGGGATTCGGTTGCCTTTCCGAATCCAAACAGGGGCTCCCCCCTGCTCAATACACTCGAAACCAACCGGCTCATTTTCGAGCCAGTAGCTTTTTCCCACCACCAGGTCAGCGGCATTGATTCCGGTAGCTGCCGGATCGTACATGTTGGGCCCAGCCGCACCCCACCAACTGGCTTCATCGGCCAACAATGCAGCCGTGGCCGGGAGAATGTCATACACCTCAAACGCAGGGCCTTTCCAGCTGCCTGCCACTTGGCAGACACGGGTAAGCGCATCTTCCCCAATCACGGCGTATTGGCCCACTGTGGGGCTTGGATGCGCTGTTGTGAGCGCCGACAAGGTGGCGAAATAGCCCAAATTGTTGGGGTCGCCTCCGGTGGCAGCACCGGCATAATTCAGCTTCACCCAATAAGCGCTGCCCTGAACGCCAATGCAGAAATATTCAATGGCTGGGTTGGCACTGTCAATGTGCCGAAGTCCGGGCACCAAATTGGCTGCATCAATGGCAGTGCCGGTGTAAACAGATCCGGTGAAGTTCGCCGGGTTTTCCAGCAAATTGGCCGTGGCGGGAAGGACGTTGTAAGCGTCAATAAACTGAAGAATCCAGCCGCCTGCTCCGTCATCAATGGCCAGCTGCGGACCGTCTTCCACAATTGCAATTTGCCCGGCGGTGCTGGTGGCTGGCAAAGCAGCCACGTTCGCATATCTGGGGATGTTGGCAGTACCGGCGGGGCCTTGAGCGCCTTGTGGACCTGCGGGGCCTTGTGGGCCTTGTGGGCCTTGTGGGCCTTGCGGGCCTTGAGCGCCTGCAGGGCCTTGCGTACCCTGTAGCCCTTGAATGCCTTGAGGACCTTGTGGGCCTACCATATTGGTTCCTGCATCCCAAGCGCCAGCAGCTTTTTTGAACAGGCGAAGTGTAGAGCGGTTCACCCACAAAGTTCCATCAACGCCGTCACCCGGTCCGGGATTCGCGTCCCTCACCAGCACTTGGCCGTCCTCATCAAGGTTTTGTAAACTCTCAATCAGCGCAGAAATCACCGTCCGCACCTTTGCAGGGGTGACAGACTTGGTGTTGTTGTCCAATATTTCACTGGCAAGGCTGGCCAGCAGTTGCGATCTGTTTTGGAGGGCCATTAGTTCAAGAATCCGTCAGAGAACCCGTCAGAGAAAGCCCCTGAGCTGGTTCCGGGTGTGTAGAAAATCCAATTCTCGGTTTGGGTGAACCCATTGCCGGCCAAGTCCTGGATTAGGCCAGCGGACAGCGTGAATTCGTAAGTTTCGCCCTCGAGCAGTGTTGGGATTCCCTCAATGAGGAGGCCAGTAGCGCCAAAAATGATGTTCAGCTCGGAGCTGGCGGCTGGCCAGGTCTTCACGACACCAGCGGGGCCCTCCAGGGTTACAGTTCCTGAAGAGCCCTTGGCTACACGCTCGGAAAAAATCAGTAGGGCATAGTCCAGGGAAGGAGGTGGCCCGGAAATCGTTTCTCCCCGGTCGGGGAAATAAGTTGTTACCGTGGGCGGGGTAGTTTCACCGCCGGTTCCATCGCACTGGCAAAGCTCATCAGCAGTGATGGCCAAGTGGCGTAAATGGCGCTCGTTGCCCGTAGCAATGAACATTTGCTGCGGGCTGTACGGACTTACAAAGTTGTCCGGCACGTTGTCGAGGCTTTTTACCCAATCTGGCATATCTCATCAGCTTAGCTTGCAGCGGTCTGAAAGGACCAGGCATTGGCCACATAGCCTGGGAAAGGATTCCCGGCCAAGTCTGTGATAGCACCGGCACCAATCAGCACATAGTAAAAAGTCAGGGGGGCAAATGGAATGTTCCTCAGCCGGAGCCGGGAGCCGCCATTTTCATACAACACATCAAGGTTGTCGAGGGTCCACCGCTTGATCTCAGCGTCTGGAGACTGGCTCCTGACGCTGATAAGGCCAATGGTTGGATCAAGCGTTACCGGCTCGTCAAACTCAAGGATGATGGAGGCATTCAGCGCCACGCCAGTGGCGTCTGGGGCCGGGTTACGTGCCAAAGCCACCGGAGGGGTGGTATCAGCCGGGGGCGGATCCACCGGGCCAGCGTCGCAACAACGGATCTCATCAGCAGTGTAGGCAAGATGCAGCCGATATCGGTTTTCTCCGGTTTCTGCATACACCGTTTGCGGGTTGTAAGGGCTTACAAACCGCTCCGGGATGTTGTCCAAACTCTTGATGAAATCAGGCATCAGGCATAGCGCTTTTTGATGGCAAAAAAGATGAAGGAGCCAATGGCAATGATCAGGATGATTCCAACTGCCATGTTGGCTACTTGCTGGGGCGGGAAGTTGACATTGACTTCGTAGGTCGTCAACCTATCAATCAAGCTGGGTTCCTCATTCATTTGGGGCAAGCGTTAAGGTCCATCAATCGGGTTTGGGTGCCTTGGGTCATGGCTTTCAATGCCGCTTCAGTCTGAGGCCCAAAAATCCCATCCTGAGCAATCCAGGATGCTGTGTCGGGCTTGTTCTGGTTAAGCCACTTTTGCAGGATGCACACCTCCAATCCACGGTCTCCTTTCTTCAGGATTTTCATACAGTTGGCAGGCCCCGCTTGATTGCAGAGTGCCCCGGAGCGTGGAGCGCCGGTGCCGGTGTTGGCGCTGGTGGATTGGCTGGGATCCAATTGAAGATTCAACCGCTCATCCTGACCCGTTTTCCAGCGCTTCCAGATGAAATAGCCTACCACTGCCAGGCCCACGGCCACAACGGCATAAATCCACCAGTTTTGCTTTTTCATTACAGGACGTGGTTGATTTGTTCCAATTGGCTTTCCCTGAAGAAGCTCCTGATGTCAGCCTCCAGGTAGCGGCTATATTTTTCCCAATAAGCCGCCTCCAGGAGCGCAAATGTGTTGCGGTTGTAGCGCTTGAGGATCTGGATAATACTATCCTCATCCTCAGTCCATCCAGCAGGGTTGTACCAAGCCGCGTCCAGGCCAAATGCGTTGTGAATCGCCGTGGCGTCGCTGACAATGCGGAAGGTGTCGGCGTTTGGATTTTCCCTTTCCAGGGTTCTCCTTACTCCTTCGTCCACCTTCTTTTCGTCTTTCCGGCGTCGCAAAATGATGATGGTGACCACCATGGCCACCACCAAGGCGACAATCAGCAGGTTTTTCCAGTTTTTGGCGGCTGCCTTTGCCAGTGTCATACTCATTCAGGTTGATGGCCACCGCAATTGCAAGGGGCCGATGTGGCAGGGGCAAACAGCCTGTTGAAGAGGTAGAGCCCGATTACTACAGCCGTTATGGTGATAATGAAGCGCATAGCACTACTTTTTGAGCAGGTACCAGCCCAACATGACCACACCGGCGGCAATGGCCAGGTAAGCCCACATTGGGAGCCCTTGTGATGGAGGAGGAGTTGCAGGAGTACCGCCGGAGCTGGCGGGGTCAAACAGGTCGGTGGCTACATCGCCAGCGGTTTCAATGCCGAACTTGATAATGTCGGTCCAGTCAATGTTTCCATTGCCGTTTCCAGTAGCGCCAGAACCGCCGCCGTCAGTAGTGGTTGGCGTCGTTTGGGCCGAATAGTCGGTAGGATCGGAAAAAGGATAAGCAGGCATGGCCTTGATGCTTTGTTGGATGGATGATGCCCGGGGGTGGCCCGGTCCAAGTGTTTTGGCGATGGCCTCATATGCTTGCCATGGGTCGAGGCCCTGACTGGATATTGCCTCCAGGGCTATCCTGTCTGCCTCATCTTCGCTTTCGATACCATGGCGGCAATGTGCCAGCTCATGCTCAATCACGAATCGACGTTCCACAGCATCCAAAAAAAACCATTGCGCCGGGTCCACAAACACCCGGTCGCAATGGCCTTCTTGTATTGCTGCTGGACTGTCCAGGCCAATGACCGGCACAATGAGCATGGCAGCTTACCCCAAGGTGTTGCCGCCGCGGGTGCGGAGGTAAGAAGACAGGACGCGCTCCTGCTCATGGATGGCAGCCACCCAGAATGTCAACACCACCGATTCGGCAGGCACCAGGCTGTATTTCAGGATGGTTTTGGCATCGAGAGGGTACCCGATCTGAGTATCGACCACTTTGAGGTCGTAGTTTTTCGGATCGTAATACACCTCCGGGAAAATGCTGTCGACCACGTGGTCCCCAAAAAATTCGCGGCGCTGGAAACGCAGCTTTTTGGCGCGCTGGGCGTGCTGGGTCCAGGCAATCCGGGTCATGGCGATGGCCAGGCCGTCTTTCTGGATCCACTTGCGGGCGTTGGCCCAGCTATCCACCGATCCGTCCACGCCATACTCGCAGGTAACAGCCACGTTCACGGATTGGCCCGCATCGTTGGTGTAGGCCGCTGTTCCATCGGTGATCACTCGGCCAGTAAATTCGCTGTCGAAATCACCGGCGGTCAATACCAGGTCAGCTTGAGCAGCTGCACCCGTGCCAGCAATACCCAGGTTGGTAAGGGTGAGGGTGATGGCATTGGCATGCAGCGGGGTCTCAACATTGTTGGCGCTGCGACGGCCAACGTTGAGGGTCTGAGGTGCGAGGCTCTGCGGAACCACAGCATTTCCCACGCTTTCAGCAGCTGCCAGGCCGGGGCCAGGCTGACCGTTGAAACGGTAGGTTTTTTGGGGGACTTTCTGAGCCCGATTTCCGAGCATAAGCCCGGTGAAAAAGGGGTTTGCGAAGTTGCGGTTCATGTCTTCTTTGGTAATAAATGATTGAAGATGAAAGCCGCCGATCAGGTGCCGGGCTGGGTGGTGGATCCGCCGGTGATGCCGCCAATCATGGGGGCCACGAACATGAAAACCACCAGTGCCACAAGGCAACTGACAATGATTTCAGCTTTGAAAAGTTTCATCGGAAATGAATGAGATGGAACAAATGTGACTCAAACGACAACAACATTTGTTTCATCTGCAATAGGCATTAAGCCTGTTGCGAGGCATTGAACGGCTTTTCAAGAATTACCCCGTTTTGGCGCAAAATCACTTCTATACAGGCCGGGGTGAGAAGATGGCTATTTCGATTATATCCGGGGATTTCCTGCAAATATGGCTCACAGCGACGCCGCCAGCGGCTAAGGGTCGAAACATGGATTCGGAGGAGCTGGGCCAGCTCCGATTTGGACAGGATTCGGCAAGGGATTTCGGTGCCGGGGAAGAACGTCATTACAGCTTCAGTTGAACAGAAAAAGGCTGATAATTTTTCATGGCCTTCTGCTGCGGGCTGGGAATCTTTTTGCCGTGAGCCATTGAGGAAAGCCACCCCGCAAATGCCAGCCGGGTTTTGTCATCTTTTGGCGCTGGCTGCCTCAGATCTTTGGCTATGTCAGCCAAATAAACGTCGTAGTTCTCCACAATCTCCTGTGGCGTCATCCCATACACAGCCGCCATGTAAAAGGTTTTCATGGCGTTTCTCTGGTTGGGAAACTTCTTGGTTTTGGAAATCTTGCTCCACACCGGCTCATCACCGGTTTTTTTGAAGATCAAAAAGTCAGGTTGCAGCCTGAGAATATCCTGGCTGATTTCATCAATGGCGTGGTAAGACAGATACAGGTTCAGGCCATACTGTTTGAAGGCTTTCACGCATTCCAGCACCTTCTCAGTAGTGTTGGAATTGATATAGCTCCCGGCATCTTCCAGGAACAGGTTTCCATTCAAAAATGCTTTGGCACGGTTGATGTGGCCATCAGCCTGAAAGCCAAAAATCTGGGCCATCAGCGCCTTTTTGTCGATAATGTCAGAAATCCGGGCAATTCGCCCAAAACCCTTCTTCTGCCGGGAAAAATCAGGAATCTGGTCCGGGTCAATAAATCCTATTCCAGCCTCAGTGTACACTTTGGCCCTGCCGGGATCCACAATAAGCGAAGGCCGGGAAAGCCCTTGCGCAATCTCAAGGATCGTGCTGGACTTCCCCGAACCTTTCCGCCCTATGACCAATGTCAAGTTGCTCATGCAGCTGTCTCCTTCTTGAACTTCTGCTCCTCACGAATGATGCTTACCAGGTTCACAGCGTCATTGCTGAAAGCAGCGACAATGTAGAAACCAAGCATAAACAGCGGATCCGGCGCTTGGGTCATGTACTTTTTCAGGACCAAGAGCAAGTTTCGCCGGATGCCTTCGGCCACCTTGTCATTGATTGGCTTGGCCCGATACCGGCGGCGAAGGCCTTTATAGTCGTTGGCCACCTCCAGCAAGTCAATGAGCTGTATGGATTGAAATTCCGGGCTTTTTTCCTGGGTTTCCTTCAACAGCTTCATCAAGTTGTCCATGTTCAACTTGTCCTCATACCACAGACTTTCCACCAGGATGAGGTGGAGCCGGTGGCTCTGGGAGAATTTGCGCTTGATGATGGATGAAAACCGGCTGTCATACAGCTCTGACAACCCATCTTTCGCAGCGTGGAGCAAGTCCACGGCTGATTCTGCCAGCGCCTCAAATTCTTCCTCTGTGGATGGCTGGGAGCTGCCTTCCACCCATTCAGAATAAGCCTCCAGGCCGTCTGAATCGTCATCATCATCAACGGCGCGCAGGTTGGAATACCCCTTTTCGGGGGGTGCCTCCCAGTCTTCGCCACTGGCTGCCGGTGCCGCCTGGGTGGGCTCCTCCTCCGGGGGCAATGCTACCTGCTCGTGTTGATCATTGAGGCTGGCCAGCAGGCTGGCCGGTAATAGACTGCTTGACATGCTCTTTCATTTGGGCCGCGTGGGGGCCATACTTCTGGACGTAAGGGCCCATGGCGATAATCTTAGGGGCCAGATCTTCGGCAACCTTTTTGAACTTCCCTGGCTTCGTCAGGATTGTTTTTCCAAGGCTGGCAAGGGTGAAAGCCTCTCCCTCATTGTCTGTAAATCCAAGAAACAAATCCCGGATTGCAGCCATAAGCTCAACCATATCGGCCACATCAAGCACGATGGTTTGGAGGTACTTATACTCCTCATTGCTGATTGCCACCATTTGCTGGGGCTGCGGGGGCTGGCTCATACAGATTTCTGGTTTGGACAGGAAGGATAGGAGCGGGGGCTGGCGCTGGCTGAGGCGTGAGAGCGTTGATCATGGCCTCGTAGGCCTTGACCTGCTTTTGGTGCAGCTCATCGGCCCGGGCTGCTCGCTTCCTCAACATGATGATGGCCACCACAACGGCGACCAGGGCCAACACAATCAGCCCGATCAAAACAGGACGTTTCATTTGTTGCGGCGGTTTATTTGACGTGACTTCCTCGCCAGCCGGTTGCGACGGCGGTTTTTGAGGCGCTTTTTGGCTCCAATGTAAATGCGTTTGTTGTGGGGGTTGGTGCCTAGCACTTCCTGCCACTCATCACTCATCATCATCCCAGAATGATTTCTTTTTCTTCTCCTTTGGGCCAGTTTTGTCCAACCCGTCAAAATGCTTGATAAGCTCCTGAGAAACGAAATGAGAAACGCTGGAAGCCTTTCCAGTTTCCAGCGGCTCGCGGCTGTGGGTTTCAATTTGTCCTTTGAGTTTTGGGGTGAGCATTACTGGCAAAGTGTTTCCCGCCTTGCGGGCAAACCAATCCTTCATGCAGTGTTTCAGGATCTCCCAATTGCTGGTGTAATCCATTTCATCCCACATCTCAGCCTTGAACTGGGCCACGCGGTCACGGGCCATTTCAGGCACTTTGGCAATGAAGAAAGCCGGGTCGTTGAAATCCGGGGCGATGGAGCTGGACCGGGCGGAGCTGGTAGCGGTCGGGCCAGGGCTAGGAGCTGGCCGGTTGTTGAGCCGGGCCACCTGCTCTTTCAGCTTGCGGTTTTCCTCCATCAAGGTGGATTCACCACCTTCATTTTTCCATGAGCGGAAACCGTCCACCATCACTTCAAACAGCTCCCGGTGGGTGGAGCATCCGTATTCCAAGCTCCATTCTTCCAGCTCTGCTTTGTACTCTTCGCCGAGGGTCAGGCTGAACACCCTCTGCAGCTTGATTCCTTTCATTTGACTTTACACGAAAAAGGTTAAAAATCAGGAGCCAACACATTGCTGCGTTGGCTCCCCTCCAGTTTGCCCATTCGGGCATTAGTTTATCTTGGTGGCTTTTTACTCGCCTGGTCGCTTCGGCGGATACAGGTAATTGATCAAGCTGGTGTTGATCTCCCCACGGAGGCGGCGGGCAGCCTGAATTTGTTGGGCTCCGATGATGGCAGGAATCTTTTCCATGCCATTGATCAGCAATTCAAAGGTGTCGATCACCGCCTGAGCTTCTTTTTCCAGCGCGGTCGGGCTAGTCTGGGATTCGGCTGCCTGGGTGGTTTCGGGCTGGGTGGGTGCCTCGGGAGCTGCCTGGGTGGTGTCGGGCTGGGTGGTTCCTCCAGGAGCTGACGTTGTGTCAACCGGCACAAAGCCGGGAACTTGAGGGGGGGTGAATGTGGTATCGTCCATAGGAAACAATGTTTGACACGAAAGTAAATGAATGTTTCATTAATGTCAACATTTGCAGCATGGGCCAAAAAAAACCCCGGCTTTTTGAGGGCCGGGGGGCGAGACAATGCAGTCTCAATCTTGTTGTAGTGGAATGATGGCCATTAAGGCAGTTGTCTTTGAGCGTACAGGCTCAAGGCCAGGTCTTACTCTCAGACATACCAAATTTATGATTCCGTTATTTTATATCAAATAGCCTTAGCATATTTTTTTTGAATCCTCTTTGCCAACTGCTGCATGTAGGCTTCCGGCTTTTCCATTGTCGATATTCTGCCAGCCCTGACGTAACAGGCTTCTATCCACTCATCCATTGCTGTGTCGGTCATAAAAGGCCAAGAGACCAAATAAACCTTTGCCCAAGTGTTTACAATTTTGGGCCATCCCCATTGCTCTTTAGGCGGTTCATGGTAGCCAGGGCAAAAGTAGCCGCGTCGCTTTGCCCGCCAGGCTGTTGTTTTGGGAATTCCGTGAACAGCCATTAGCTGATCAACAGGAGCTTGCGTGTTTACATAAATTTTTCTCATGTATTATTCATTAAAAAATCTTGGAACTCTTCTATTGTTCCAATATGTTTTATTTCAGTAGGTAGGCCATCAGAGAAAATGACAGCAACTAAGCCAACTCCTTTCCTGGATAACACCCAGCCGTTAAGCTGGATGGGGGCAATGGTGCGCACAATATCCCATTGTGCCACCGGGCTTAGCTTCTTCTCGCCCTTGATGCAGCGAGAAATAAAATTGCTCGACAAACCAACCTCCCTGGCAAGGCCAGAAAGGTTGATGTGAGGGAGTGTAAGATTTTGGAGTATGTTCATAATAATGTTCAGTTGTAACTTTCCGCAAATCTGTATAAAATAGAAACTTGACTTGCTGATTCTTTTGCTCGTGCAATTTCACTAGCTTCCCAAGCTTCTGGTCCGTTGGGATACTTATCAAGTATAGCATCATAGACGGCAGACATACAAAATTCTGAAGCTGTCAATGCTGATTCTTCTAAATTTTCTGCATAACGAGCCCAATCATTAGCTTTCATAGCAGAAAAACTATTAGGACTGTATTCATTTGCTTTTAATGAGCAAATTTTTGCAAATTCTTTTTTATGCTCACTTGAAATTCTTTTTTTCACCAAGTGTCTTATCAACTCAAGATTTCGATTTATAATTTTGTTTTTTTGATCTGAGCTTAACAACAGAAACAATTCTTTATTCACATTTATTGCGTAAGGATCATCATTTACAATCAAATCAATTTGCTGAGCTGTAAGTTTTTCATAAAGGAAATCTGAAGCTGCCCAAGGGTCGTTTTCAACAACAAATTGAATTTCGTCGTTGGTAAGAGAATTAATTTCTTCTTTAGTGAGGGAAGAAATTTCGTCGTAAGTGGTCTCTTTGTTAAATCTCATGAGTGAAATTGGTTAAGCGTGTTTGATGGGATAAATATAGGGTTAAATTTTTAACCCCGCAATAGACAAGGGTTATTTTTTTCACCCAAAGCAAAAAAAACCTCCCATCGCTGGAAGGCCACTACTTAACCATAAAATCTTAACCTTTTTTAACCCATGCCTTAGCCCCTCCATCCCATTTAAATCCCATATCACGAATCCAATCTTTCCAAGCAAAGGTGTTTCCTGAAATCGACTGAGCCCGGGCCATCATTGCTTCAATCTGTTCCTTTGTTTCCCAGTCAAATTGTGGGCGGCCTTTGTAATTCAGCCGAAAAGCTGCATCCGCTTCTCCGGTGAAAGTAAGGTCATTTTGCTTTCCAGGGCGTCGGCGCTCCTTATATGATTTATTGGCATAGTCAGCCGCCAACTGTTTTTTTGTGCTGTCAGTCCATGAAAGTAAGATCAGTTCGTCATGAAAACCACCCCGGGCATACTCATAAGTCTCCAGCTCGTACTTTTTTTGATTTGACTTTTGTTTTTTGGGAGTAGTGGTTGACGGCCTCTTTGCTTTCTCCTCAGCCCACACCTGCTTCATTACTTTAGAAAAGTCAGACCGGCAGGAAACCTTTTCCCATACCAGCTTCATCATTTTACTTTTATCGTAGCTCATGCCTCTTTTTTATGCAAAAAACTCATTTTCAGACAAATAATCAATTCTCAATTTTGTCAAAAATCCAGCCAAAAAAAACCTCCCATTGCTGGGAGGCCACTACTCAACCATGAAAACATCAAGTCAAATTTCAGGATCAAACTCCAGAAGCCGAATAATTGCATCAGCATTGGTGTGGCCGTCCCATTCCTCGGGAAGGTTTTCAACTTCTGGGCAATTGAAATTGTACCAACATTCTTCCTTGTAATGTTGGGTTACTTGTTTCCCATCCAGCAAAGCCCGAACGGCAAACCATCCACCACCAAAAATAGGCTCCTCATCCCCATGGTGCCGGAAACTTTTTACAACACTGCCAGGTTGAATTTTTTCCAGCAGGTTGAAAAAGGCTGCATTGTAAGCCATTCGGGTGTCATAGATTTGATTGAACGTATGAAATCCATCTGACACTTGGCCTACATCAACACCCATTCCTTTAGCACGAGAAATGAAGCTGTTGAACAAATAAATAAGTGACTTTTCCCCTTCTTGCTTATGGAGAGTAGAAATTGAATCAACTATTTTTTCCAAAACAGTCCTTTCATCATCAGACCTGTATTTCATTTTTTCAATGAAACTTTGGGCATCCTCAATAAGAAAAGCAACTTCATGCCCCTTGATCCAGATATTCACGTCGTTCCCCATCAAATGGACAACTTGAATTTCGTCAGGGTTGATGAACATGTTGTCAGACACTTTGATCATAATAAACAGGTTGTGGCCAAAGGCCGGGTTAAACTCAAAAACTTATCCAGTCTCGGTAGGCTGTCCATTCCTTGATCGCATTTTTGCAGGCTTCACAGCTGCGATACCTGGGCGGTTCAGCATCCACGTCTGAAAATTCATTGATCCAGGTACCGGCGCTGTCTTTGGCTACCTGATAGCCACACCATGCCTCAACGGTCACATTTTGAAATGTGCCATGTATCTCATGATACCGGGCTTGGTGAATCGTCTTCACACTTTGTCAACTTTGATTTTGGGAAAAATGCCAAACCCCTTGCCAATGAAGTCAAACATCTCCTTGTAAGGGTGCGGCGGGTAAATCACAAACTTCATTTCATCTCCCCACACCCCATTGTATTGGAGAAGCATCATTCCAGTTAAAGTGTCCCAATCAATGAAAAACGTGGAAGGGGTATGATGCTGAATTTGCTCCTTGACGTTGGTAAACTTGATCGCTCTTCGGACTTCAAAATGAAGTGATCTAATCAATTCCACCTGATAATCTCCGCAATCCACCAACATAAGCTCCATCCCATTCTCAAACCAAATCTTGTTCATACAGTCTCAATTTTGGGTTTTGTGGTGCTAAACAGGAACAGCTCAAAAACGTCTCCAGGGCGGATCTGCTCCACCGTCTCCCGTGGCAGGTACATTACCAGGGCCTCCATCAGACCCTCAGCGTCAGGGTGAGATTCAAGGGTAATTGAGCTATGGTTGCTCGCAATCTGGATAGCTTCGACAATCACCAGGTGGCTAATTACTTCCTGTGTCATAAGTTGGTAGTAGGTGTTAACTCCAGTGTGTTGGTCAAAAACATGATCTCTGCCTCCAATCGCTCAATTTTGGCAAGTGCTTTCAGGTAGCTGGCATTTTCTTCAATGGGAAACAGGCTATTCCAATTCATCACAGCCAGCTGCATTTTGCGCCTATACTCAGTGACCTTGGCCTTTTTAGCCTTGATCTTTTGGGCCACTAACTGCTGCCTTGTTTTCCCCTGGGCAGGCTGGGAGCCGGACATGATCCGAACCTCGGCACGGGGGTACTTTACCTGCAACAAGGCAGCTCGATACTTGAAATACCAGTCCCACTTTAGCCGGGTTTCATATCTCAAGTTTGCCCACTGGAGGAAGTCCACCAAATCATGACTGGTGTCATAAACCTTGATAGTCACCCAAAAAACCATCATCTCACTCATCCTCATCATTAAAAGTAAACGCTTTTTCTGTGGGTAGAGAAGTTCTGAGCACATGGCAAATTCTGTCAGCAATGCGGCGGGCTATCTCCTCCTCATCATAAGGGGAAATCTCGGGAATGCGTTCATTTGAAATGGAGGAATGAATTCTGAAGGTTTTCAGGGAGGCTTCATAAGAGGGCTTATAAATGCCTTTGGCCTGAAAACTTATTTTGAAAATATCATCACCAGCAGCCTCCATTCGTATCCAGGAAACATCAGCCCTCCATCCCGTATCAAAAACTCTCTGTGTTTCCTTCTCCATAAAAGAATCAACCGCCTCTGCCATCCGCAGAAAATCGAGTTTTTCTATGTGTGCCGGCCACCCAGTCACATACTGGGGTTTAGGGGGCTTTTCCAGCTTCCCGGCAGCCAGGTAGATTCCGAGCCATCTGAGTTTTAGTGTGATCATCTCAGCTCATCGTTAAAGGTGGAGTAAAACACATCATCCGGCATCTTCCGAAATGCCACCCGCCTCCAGGTGGCAAACTTGGCTTCAATGGTGAGGCCCTGCCCTCCCCCACTCCTTTCGAGGGCTCGGAAATAGGCCACTTTCGCAGCCAAAACCTCCTTTTTTGCCCCTATCGGTAGGGTAGGGGAGGGGCTTTGCTCCATGTAGCCTTGGCGAAAACCTGCCTTCTGGCGCTGCTGGAGGCTTTCCATGTACTCTTTCTCGTCAGCCACCCGCCGGGCTTCTTCCTGCTCCTCCAGCAACCGGCGCTCCCTAAGCTGCTTCTGTTTCACGCGCTCAAAATCGGGATCTCTCGGATCCATATCTTCCCAAGTGGGAGCTACTTGTATTTCCCACGTTGGTTCTTTCTTCACCGGCGGCTTTGCTGCAGCAAGCTGGCCAGCGGTGGCCAGGCTGTTTTCCGCAATGGCTTTGTACAGGGCCACCATTTGCGCCATTTCGGCGGCTGAATCCCGCCGGGCTTGGAAGGCTTCATTCCTCAATTCGGCGTTTTCAGCCTTTACGCGCATATACTGGATGGTGCCAAACAGCCCGGCAAGGACCAAAACGGCCACAATCCAGGCAACAAAAATCCAAATTGTGTCTTTGGCAAAGCTGTAAGCAAGGAGCAGGACCAGCCCAGCCACCGGCACCAGGACGAAAAAGCCCTTGATGAAGCTGGCAATGCGGGGCGAGGTGTTCTGTGAAACGCTTAATTCGTAGGGCATGGCTTTTTTTCGTTACGGGCTACCCATGCCAGAATGGCCACAGCCAGGCCCACGGCAATAATCAGCAGGGCCAGAAAGGGCATTCTGAGGGCTTTTAGCAATAGTCTCATGGAAGCAGGGCTGCTAACCCCTTTTCTCTCCCGTTTATGGCCAAAATGGGCTCATGGGAGGGCTCTGGGGTGTAAATGATCTTTCCGCAGTGGTGGACCTCTTTGGCAGCGTTGCCGAAGCTCACCAGCTCGCTACACTCGGGGCAGCGGATCACCTGATGGGTGGAGCTTACCCGCACTGGATCCACACTTTCCCGCCTCAGCAAATTGTCTGCTTTTTGTAGGGAGACAATTTGCTTTTTGAGGGTGACAATTTCATTTTGTCTGCTCTCAAAATCATATTGTGACTTCACAATATGTTCTTTCAGCGAGACAATTTCATTTTGTGCTTGCTCAAAATCATATTGTGACTTCACAATATGTTCTTTCAGCGAGACAATTTCATTTTGTTCCGGCACAATTTCCTTTTGTGCCTCCATCACTAGGAATTGCCCGAATGTGCTTTCAGCGCCCATCAGCATGATGTTCAAACACTGTAAGGCGATGTGCATGGTGTTTCCCAGATCGGTGCGATACATCAGCCCCAGGTAAGCCGCGAACAGCGCAAGGCTAGTCCAGGACCAGACCCGGGCGGCGCGGTGCTGGTCGCTGTACACATCAGCTCCCTGGACCGTGGGGCCCATCACCACGATGTAAGCCCGGAAAGCGCCCATGGCCAGAGCTGGCACCCAGTAGAACCGGGCTGGCCAGATTTCTCCAAGCCACATACCGGCCACCCCGGCCACCATCAAAAGCAGGAAAAGTGTTTTGGGTGTCGGCTTCATGGGGTAGGTGTTAAGTGTGGAACGGCATCCCAAGCGGCATCCACCATGGCGGCATACCAGGTAGCCAACTCCTTGTTTTGAACCCGTTTATCTGCCCGCTGATGGCACAGCAGCGCCCAACGTTTTTCTTTGGTAGGGAAAACGGATCCAATATGTTCGTAGCTAAAATCAAACTGCTCCTTCAGCAGCTTGATGGCGAAATCACGGGCAATGGTAACTGTGGCAGTTCCACGCTCGGCGGATGTGTGGCAAAGATCCTTGACCCTCACCACGCGGTCAGGATCGCAGCCGCTAATGGCTTCCAGGATCCTGACCGCTTGGAGGGTTTGAATCATAACAAACTGCCTTGAATTACGCTCAACAACTCCTCCTGTTCGTTGACAATCAATTCAGGGTCAACACATTCGTGGTTCTCTTCGGAAATGTGCTGCATGTAATACACAAACGACGCGCTGTTGGCAACAACTTGTCTGGCTTTTTCATGACCGATTTCATTGGCAAGGGCATGTGTCAGCACCTTAATCCTGAAATGCTGAATCCGGCAGGCCTCCCAAAGCAACCGGCTTACCTCTTCATCGTGTGGAACCGTAGGCACGGCAACCATAGGCCCAGCAAAATCACTGCCCTCCTTATCGGTGCCCTGCTGGTGGTGTGCCTCATACAGGCGCATGTAGGAGGCAAGAAGACTGTTGTAGCTGTGTTCGGCTCCGCCATGTGTATTGCACACACTGACAAAAACTGAAGGGTGAGGAAATTGGTTCATCTCCTCCTTTGAGAAAGACTGCATAAGTAGCTGATGTTAAGGTGAAACCTTACCACCAGGGGCCAACGAAGATGCCCCCGGCGGCCAAATCAGCTACGATTCTCTCTCCGTACATTGTACAGATGCGACAAGGGCCAGCCGGGGGGAATCCTCGGGGGTTGAATTCAGAATGTAATGGCGGAAGTGTTGCATCTTAAAAAATGTAGGAGTTTTGAACCATAGCTGGAGGCAATAGTCTTTTTTTCTCTGGACAAATCCAAAGTTTTCTCAATCTTTTTTTTCACCTTCACCTTACATGGTAAGTTTAAAAAATTGGATTGAAAAACCAATGTATTGTCCAGGAAAAGAAGCATGAGCCTAAATTTTCCTGTTGTAACCCCGTACTATCATCATGATTCCGGCGGGCAAAATGGCAGCAAAAAAGGCTGTTACGCTCAGGAAATGGCTCATCGGAGCAGTGGCCGGCACAATCTTTTCGGCCATGTAAAAGCCCCACATGAGGCCAACGACGAAAGCCGCCTGGGCGGCTCTCGTTGCGTCTTTGGGGTGGATGGGTGGGGGAGTGGTCATTGATTTCTCAGTTTGTATTCGTCAAAATAACCGGGTGCATCTTTCACCGGGTTGGGGCCGGTAACGCCAACACCGTTTTCCCGCAGGTGCTGTGCCAGCCCTGGGTTTGTCCGGCGGATGCTGGCCATGGCCCTGGCATATGCCCGGGCATAGTCATTGAGAAGATCACGGTCCGTGACCCGCTCATGGGCCTCATGGGCCTGCTCCATCTCAGCCAGCACGTCAAACACAGTTTTGCGGCGGAGCTCCGGGTTGAGCTTGAATTGCTTGATCAGGTTGCGGGTCATCAACCAGGTGCGAAGCCTGCGCGACCAGGCCATGGGCTTGGTGTCTGTCTCGCTCTGGTGGGAATAGAAGTAAACAAACAGGATGGACAGGATAATGAGCGATACCAGGAAGCCAATCAGCGACCAGCCCACCAGCTCCCAGTCCGTCATCCGGACGGCGTGGCTGGTGGCCATCCGGATGGCCTTTACTGCGTCCTGAACCATCAGGACGACTTTTGAGAGGATGGCCAGGCCAGCGAGGACCACAATGCCAACAAGGTAATTTTGAGTAACACTGAGCCGGTGCGCCTGCCCAGCCGGGCAGTAACAGTCATCTACTTGATGCTCGTGCATGATTTTGTGAGTTGGAGGTGAATAAAAGTGCCGGTTTTTAGCTCTTTCAAGCTCATCACTTCGGCTTTTGTGGAAGCGTTCATGGCTGCACTTGCAGCCTGAAAAAATTGGGATATGATTTCAACCCACTTGGCCAAACCGGATAAGCCGTCCAGTCGCTGCTGGGCTGAAGTGCTGTCAAAAGAGACAATCAGAACTTTTGCCCCTGTCTTCAGAGTTGGATCAAGGGTTGGATCGTATTTTTCCAATACCACGGCCACCTGGCCTGTTTCGGTAAGTTCAATGAACTCTTCCGGGCTGATTATCAAGGGTTGGGGTTTCATTGATCAATCCGTTGAAGGTGGAGAATGTGGAACATGGCTTGGCGTTTTGGCACTGGCAGCGTATGGCCGTAGGTGTGCAGGTACAGCACTTTGGCCCGTACCTGCTGGCGTTTGAGGGCAATGCGAAGCCTAAAAAATGAGGTTACCAGGTTGCCCAATTCTGCGTGGTAAAAGCTGTTGAGGGCTTTTAATGCAGGCTCGAATTCGGGAACATCGTTGGGATAGACCAACACCTGATCTCCAGCGCCCATTACTTCAGACTTATCGTCATTCAGGCGAATGCTGACCACGCCTGTTTGGTGGAGCTCTTGGAACTCTTCGCGGGTAAGGAAAATGTATTTCATAGCAGGCTTTCGGTTACTCGTTGAACCAGCCACTCCATTTGTGGGGGTGTTACTGCGTTGCCAAGCTGCTTCACCTGCTCAGCATGGTTCCCCAACACCACATAATCACGATCAAAGGCCATGGCGGCTTTGACCTCGTGCGGCTTCAGCATCCGGTAATGGCAATCCTCAATGTTGGGAGCTGGATTCACCAGGGCTGCCCGGTCGGTGGTGGTGACGGTGGCCATGGAGCTGCCAATGTGGCTGGTCTGATGGGAGCCGGAGTAGTAGTATTGGAGAAAGCTACTCATGGATTCGCCCAGTACCAGGCCGTGGTGGTCGGTGGTTGTGATGGTGCCAAACACCTGAGAAGTGTCTTTCACATATCCGGGGGAGTAGTTGGCCACCAACAGCCCGTGGTTAATACCTCCAGCTGTGATAGTGCCCATGGGCTTTGTAGCCTGGCGTCCTCCTTGGCTCATGCCGTAGTTATCCACCACAATGGGGACGTACATGGAAACTGTCTCCTGGGTGGTATGTGTGGCCAATGCGTCCGTGATAGCCCGGAAGCTGCCTCCGTAGTTTGAATTCATCACCACAGGCATGTTGCCGTATTTTTCCAAGCCTTTTTGAATTCTGGCCATGGTGGCCGGGCTCAGTGGCTTTTGCCGGTCGCCAATGCGCTGGGTGGGAACAGACCAATCAATGGCGTTCCAGGCAGCATAGAAATAGGGCTCCACAGGGGTGTTGCAGCCGGAGCAGCGGAAAATATATTGGGACCGATATTTTCCGTACTTCTTGGCCGGGTTTTTCCAGCTCTGGAAGGCTTCGCGGTCGCCACAGGTAGGGCAGGGGGCCACCGGGCGGAATTCCAGGTTGGGGGCCTTGTTGCCCCTTTTCCAGAAAACAACAAACATCCGGTCCCGGCTTTGGGGCACTGGGTGGGTGTGCTGGGCGTTGAAGTAAACAGCCCGGTGTTGGTAGCCCAAAGCGTGCATGGCCATTAACCAGGCGTCAAACATGACCCAATTCCGGGCGTCAACGACGTTTTCCACCACAATGGCTTCGTAGCGGTGTACCTCCGCAAACCTCGGAACATCCCACATGGTGGCACGGGAACGCTCCTCCGCTGGATTTGGGCCGCCAAACAGGGTTGGTTGGCCTGCATTTTTGCGGTTTTTCCCTCTGGCAATGGAATGGCAGGTGCATTCCGGGCTGGCCAGCAGAATGGTAGTAGAAGGGTATCGGCGGGGATTGCTCTGGCTGATGTCAGCGCAATCATGGTCTGTGTCAGGGTGGTTAGTGTTGTGGGTTTTGATAGCCAACTGCCAATGGTTCATGGCCATAGACACCCTCACCCCGGCTTTTTTTGCGCCTGTGCTGGATCCACCAGCACCGCAAAACATATCAGTGCAGGTGATGTCACTTGATTTCATGGCTGATGGTTGGTTGGTTGATATTTTTCAGCAGCCGGATGGCCATTGCTGCGGTTTGGGTGGCCTCCTTCCTTATTTCATCCAGGGTGCCTTTCTCATAATCGTATTCAAACTGTAAAGCAGCTTGGACAAGCTCACCGGCTTCCTCGGCCACAATGGCCGCTTGGTGGATGGGGTCAGCAGGCCATTTCTGCCATAATTGTTCAGCTCTATCAAGCTCATCAAGCACGGCTCTTAAAACGTCAGTTAGAATTAGTGCCTTTGCTGTTTTGTAAGGGTCAACGCCCGGAAACTCAATGGTAATAGTGAATTTTGACATGGTTCAAATTCAGTTAAAAGTGAAGTAGAAGGGGCTGAATGTCCATGAGAACTGAGCCCAAAAAGTGATCATCGTTTTGGTCGCCTTCGATCATTCCACGGTACCGGATAGCCAGGTAGATGATTTGGCATTCCCACACGTCCAAAGCCATGTTGGCGGTTTCCTGATCGGGCTTGAAAGCGTTGCGAAGCGCCCTAAAAACCCTCATCCGTAAGTCCATGATCATGTCCCGGTGGCGGGGCCCGTCGAAACACTGGGTTGGAAGCCGGTCCATGTGAAAGACCAGATTGGCCATAGCGCCCACCTGGGATGTGTAGAATGTGAACTTGCCTTTACTCATCGCTGATGCCCTGAGAGCGGATCCAGTCCAGCCAGTTGCCCGGCTGGCGTTCGCCGTCCACATGGTGCCAGTCAAACAGAAGGGTGTTATCCGGGGCGTACATCTTGGCTTGCCACAATTCGCCGTCATCAATCCGGGTGGCGGCAATTTGGAGGAGCTGGCCCATGATGGGCCCGGGGTCTTGCTCCATGGCCACAGAGCGGCGAATGACGCTCACCCCGTCCGATTCAGCCCGGTAGAAGAATTCCGAGCTGTATTTTAACCACAACCTGTACTCGTTTGGGCTACGCCACACCACTTGCTCAGCACCGGGTCCGTTATGCTCCCAGATGATAACATACTTTACTGTTGCCTCATTCCGGGCTTTCCAGGCAGCCATGCGCTGCAGGATGTTGGCCCGGCTGTGACGGTTGCTGAATGGCTCATCCTTACTCCAATGATTCCCGGCTGTGAACTTGGCGTAAATCGCCAGATACGGGTACTGTTTTTTCTTCGGTTTCGGTTTTGGCTCCCCGCCTTGCTGCTGCTTCATCTTATCTCAGAATTAAGTGTTTTTTGAAGCGGCGGCCAACGGCCACCACTACCGGCGCAGGGTAGATGGACAAGTCAATCAGATGCCTGCCAGCATCTAGTTTGGTCCAGTCAGTTTTCAGCAATCGCCCGTTGAGGTCAAAAACCTGATAGGCCAGCGGGTTTTCCTCCTCACAGGGGAAGGAGTAATGGCCAGTAACGGGGTCAAGGGACGGCGTAGCCGCCACTGTGAAGGTGTTGGAGGTGGTCAGGTCGCCAACAACGTCCCAGGCGCTTATTCTGACCGTGGCGGGCTCGCAGCCAGCTACTGTGTAGCATCCTTCCACTTCCTCCGAGCTGGCCAGCTGAACCCATCCAGCACCTGCCCGGAACTCTTCCACCACCAGGCTGTCCAGGTCGTTGGAAGCCTGCCAGCAAATGGCAGCTCCATTCACTGCCACATTGAGGGTTTCCAGAGCCAGCGCCGGAGCGCCTGCCAGGCGCAACACTACCACCCAATCAAGGGATGGCGTGTTGGGCGCCGTTCCGAAGTTGTAAAAGCCGCCGGGGCTGGTCACGGTTCCGGCGGGGTGGCTGTCGCCGGTTCGGGGGTTGAACCAAGTGACGTTGTGAACCCCGCTGGAGGCGTTCACAATGGCGTCTCCACCCTCGCCGGCCGGAATGTACACCACCAAAACGCTGTCTGAAGCCAGGCACCAATGGCCAGCCTGTGCCAGCTGGTCGGCTGGCTCCATCTTCCAAAAGGGGAGGGTAGAAAATAGGTCCAGCGCGTGTTTGCTGTCCTGCAAAATTGCATCACGGCTGTTGCGGGCTTCGCATTCCAGGTCATCATGCTCCCGGGAGTAGCCGTGGTAATACTCCACCCCGGCTCCACCAGCCAGCAAGGTTCCCCACAAAACCTGATACCTTACCAGGGCATGGTTGGGGTTGCCACCGTTGTAATTGTCAGGCTCAACTCCAATGTGAGCTGGTCCCTGCTCATCGTTGCAAACAATCCAGTTATGCCCCGAGGCTTTGCTGGCATTGACGTAGTTTTTGATTTTCGAGTGAACGGTGGAAATGTCCTGTTGCAGGCTTACACCGTCCAGTGCCGCCGGGTCGCCTAAATGCGGATCAAAGCGGACGTTTTCCTTTCCGGCCCAGTTATGGAGGACAACCGGGTGCCCGTACGGGTCGATGGAGTGAATGAATTGGGCATAACTGGCAATGGCTGATTTGAAAGGCTCAATGGAGCCGTTGGATCCGCCGAATTCTTCGCCGAGGTTCCAGTTAAGTGCCAGGTGATGACCAAAGCGCGCCACCATTTCCCGGTAGTATATCCTGCGCTCCGTTCCGATGGTGAAGCTGCCGTCAAACAGATCGTCGTTTTCTGTCTCGTTCAGCTTAAAGTGAAGAAATAGACCGCGGGCCTCAGCGTGGGAAAATACGATCTCCCATTGAGCCAGCTTGGAAACATCAAACCGGAGCCGGTCGGCCTGTGAGCCGGTGCCGCCGTTATAGGTGACGTATGGGTGAACATCCCTGCCATCCCCGTTGATGTTGCAAAGCAGCATCGACACTGCATTTGCCCCTACACTGGAGAGGTAGTTAATACTGCCAATGATGTTCTTTCCCTTTCCAATGCCCCAGGTAGGCTCACCGGCGTTCCAGTGCTGGGCATGTGGGCTGTAATGGTGCAGGCCATCCCCAGGCCAATTATAGGTTTGGCCTTGCACCGTGTAGGTTCCGGTGCTGGTGAGGCTGTTGCTGGATCCGCCATAGTCCGCGGTGTTGTCAAATTCCCAGTAGGCAAGGAAGTTTTCCGGGCTGTCTGCCCCGGCCTTCACAAAATACTCACCGGTTCCCTCAAATTGCAGGTATCGAGCGCCGGTGTATCTCAGGTTCCCTTTGGCCCTAAAGTCGGGAGCCGCTTTGTTGGTCGGTGCAATGGCAAAGGATCCTGAAGCTCCGTTAAAGCTGGCCGCGGTCCCGGCGGCGGCGCTCGATGCAACCGCTACGTTGGTGCCCTGGCGAAAGGAGGCGGTGTAATTCCAGGTGCCGGTGAGCGGCGGGCGGAAATGAACCCGCCATTTGTTGCCGGAGTTGGCCGAAGTGTTGGCAGCGTTGCCGTCTGCTGCAAAGTAGCCGGGAACTACCAGCGTTTTGGAGCCTTGCGTAAAGGTCACGTCCAGGCGGTAATCCAGGAATGGGTTGGGGGTGCCGGTTTCCGTCAAGGCTGGCCCGTCAAAGGTCAGGGCTACATCATGCCACTGGCGGAGCTCGCCGGTGATGGTTTGCCCGGTGAGATTGAGGGGTGGCAACAACGCCACCAGGAGAAGGAGAAAAAATGGCTTCATGAAATTGGGTTTGAAGTGATTTATGCCGCACCGGCTGAAGGAGCCGGGCGTGGTTTTCCCAGATTGGCTGCAATCATGGCAGATTCAATCTTGGGGAAATGCTTTCTGAAGGATTGCGGTGAGCGGATTCCCATGCCGTAGCAGGCTTCTTTCAGCCACCAATGGGCTGCCTCGTCGTTGGATGTGAGAAGCCATTGGGCCACTTTCACGGCCTGGCTGTATGGGACGCCATCCACCCGCACCATGGCCCGAATTTGAGCGGTCCATCGGTGCAAATCGGCTGTTTCCAGCCGCCGGTCACTGGTCCCATGGTGGCGGATCAGGTGAGTTTTCAGGCTATATGCCAGCCCGGAATACTGGCTGTGGGTCTTCGCCCAATCGTCGTTTGCAGTGTCCTTTGCCTGTTTTGCGGCTGCCTGCATGGCCGCAAATTCATCCATCTCTTCGCGCCGTTTCTTCCATGGGCGCAGGTAATGGTTGTAATGGGCGTGAATGTTGGCGTTTTCGTTATGCCGGTCAAAATACTTGTCCGGCGTCACGACGAAAAACCCGCCACCTCGCTCAAATCGCTGTTGTATGCGGTCAATACATGCTGAATACTCGCTGAATGCGAGCTCTTGCTGATCTGCCGGATAGGTTGCCAAAAGCTCAGTGGCATTCCTCACGGCAGTATCAATGCAGCTGCCCACATAACTTCTGCCAGTATATGGGCCCAGCTTTTTCAAATACATTTGAACCAGCAGGACGGCATTGGCGAGCATCATTTGGCCTTGCATGGCCAATTTTCTCGAAATCGCGCCGCGGCCCGCATCCTTTTTTATCTCCTCGCCTCGCTCGCGCTTGGCGGCAATTTGCAAGCGTGGGGG
>JACCDR010021088.1_pt1 | contig 34271 bp, 51 predicted proteins | sample 7446431 | NCBI WGS metagenome assembly JACCDR01 (sample SAMN15323443, study PRJNA562643) | freshwater metagenome | isolation source: river surface water | place: USA:Blue River Watershed | collected 2017-08-17
ACCGGGCTTAGGCCACGAGAGACCTGCGATCCCTTCCTGATGCACAGTAGGCAGATCAAGCTCGTCGCTACCTTTTAGGAATTTTGCGTTAAACAACTTCATGATTTCTCCTCACCCTATTCTTTCATCCGCCCTGTTGGCTCTGTTTCAGTCGTTCTTCCTGCGCAAATACTTCCGTCTGAATCGCGTACAGATGATCGCGCATGCCGTTCACCGCCTTCAGCACTTCGTCACGGCTAATCAGCGGACGCTGGCGACAGCTAGCAGTCAGCTCTTTGATTGCCTGATCCATGAAGTAAAAGCGTTGGTCCAATGTCAGTTTCATGGTGCTGTCCTCAGTGCTGCGCGTTCATTGGCAGATTGCGTGCGCATCAGATCTACCCACACAAGGGCGCTGTCGTAGCGAACGCGGGCTTTATTGGCTTCCCGGCGCGCGCGTGTCATTTCCTTTACGTGCTCCCGGTAAGTCGAGTGCGAGCGCGCATAAACCTCCTTTGCCCCTTGCGACATTTTGCTGTCACAATCCGCCATTAGCTCTGCCAACACCGTTGCCTTGTTTTCCTCCAGCAACTCGGCAGCAGCCTTGGCATCTGCCCAATCTTCGCCAAGGCACACCAGACGCTCATGGACGCGGTTAGGCGTAAACTCGGGGATGTGGTCTGTGGCTACTTGCATGGCGCAAAAGGTATTTCGTCATTGAGAACAGGGGAGGGGCGGGAAGAGCCCTGCATGGATTGCTCTGCTTGCTTCTCATCTTCCTCAAACAGCGCAAAGTTTAGCCATTTCCCTTCCTCCATATCGGCCACCAATTTCTTAAAGTCTGCCGTACAACGCAGGCCCAGAGACAGATTGCCATATTGGTTTTCTTTGACGTTGCCGAAGCTCTTCCACTTCCCGTCTATTTTCTTGGATACCTTGTGATTCATTGGGCTGCTCCTGTAGGGGTGTTAACAAAACCTTCGCCGTACGCCGCCATCTCAGCCGCACGATCTTGGGCAATGCGCTTGGCGCGCTCCTTCACGCGGGTGATGGTGTCGAGCCACTCCGCCCCACCTTCGCCGGATGCAATCGCCTTGATGTGTGCGGCGTTGTCCTTCCAGACCCGCGCCACCGCATCCAATGAGTCTGCGCCTGCGGCTATGAGGTCCGCTTCTATGGCCTTTGCCTTGCTCTTTGCCGCAGTGGCCGTGCCGTAAACCTTCTTACGTGCATCCCCATCACTCTCGGCCCGGCGCTCTTGCACATACTTGTTGTCATCAAATAACCCCATGTGCACATCGGCAGAGAAGCCCAGCTGTACAAGGCATTTGCCCACAGCGTCCGTGAACGCCATCTTGAACGCTTCGTCATTGGGGGTAGCCTTTTCACCCTTCACCAGCACGTCTCCGCCCCAGTGCTCCACCCATGCCTTACCGTCTGTGCCGGGATACCAGAGGCGCGCCCTGATAAAGACCGTATCGCCGTGAATGACATACTCCGAAGACTCCGCCCCCCATTTGTCGCCCATAGCGCCCCAAAGTGACGTGGCCTTATGGATTAGATAGAGCGGCTTGATTGCCGTGCCGGAAAACCCCCCCGTTCGCTTGAATCCCTTTGTATGCGCAGGGTCCGTTGCGAACACGGCATCCCAAATACTAAGATTAGTGTCCATGTGCACGCGCCTCCGCTAATACGCGGGGGTCGCTGAATTGCTTTTCCCCGCTAATCATTGTTTCCAGTCCGTCAAATTCCTGCGCATATCTTGTGTATTCGCCGCAGAACAAGCGGTGCTCCAGCTCTGCAATTAGCTCTGGCGTTGTCATAACCCCGCCTCCGCAGCGTTTGCAGCTTCAATCACGCGCTGCTCTATACGCTTGCAATGCTCCGTGGTTACCACCAGACGGTTACCCTGCAGGCAGCGCTTCCAGCTATTCAGATCCTGCACCTCCGTTGTGCGCACGATGCTGTCTATGCCTGCATAGGTCGCAGTCGCGGCTAGGCATATGAGGGTGGTTGCGGCAAGGACCAATTCCAACCTTCCGAACCCCGGCTGTACTTTGACGGTGCGCTTCATCGTGCACCTCCCGTCAGTACAACTGCATCCGCTACGGTCATATCCTGACTTGGGACCACAAAGCCGGTTCCGCGCGCCAAATGCCCTGTAAACATGGCGTACGCAAACGCACCCAGAAACACCATGCTTGTCAGGGAGAATGTAGAAATGATCTTCATCATGCTGCACCCCCTTCCATATCGAAGCCTGCCTGCAAGCGGGACAGCCCAGCGTTAATCTCTGCGTCAATGGCTGCCATCTTCTTGCGCTCTTCTTCCCGTTTGGCGGTAAAGTCGCTTAAGAAGCGATCCATGTCGTCGCACATGGATTTTACAATCTGCTCTATCAGGGTCATGCCACACCCCCAAACACGTCCTTAAACTGCTGGGACACACCGGCCACAGAAACAGTGCCGGGGTTGTGCGGGATGTAGCTACGGGATGCCTGCGCCATAGCGCTGAATGCATCAGATAGCACTTCAGATGCGTCAACCGGCTTTACGCGGAACGCATCAATGATCTGTTCTGCCGCATCGGCGCACAGCGTGTCGCAGTTGTGGGGGTAGATAGAATGCTCTACGTCAAACTCTTTAAGCGTGGATACTGCACCGTCCACGCAGGACTCATTGTAAAGCCCTTCCTGCACAGCCTCCATGGTGCACTGAACGTTCTCAGCATCCAGCAGCATGCGGTTGCGGATAGCAGCCTGTACGACAGCCTTAAGCACATCCTTGTAGAAGCTGTGCGCGCGGCCCAGAACCTCTTCCGCGTCTGCTATGTAACGGCCATCATCGTGACCGTCTGCCATCAGGAATTCATTTTGTGTTAACCCGGTATCCATGTGTCTCTCCATCGTGGGGTGATGGGGAGAGTTTGCCAAATAGGAAAGGCTTGGTCAATAAGAAAATTGCCAAATAGGAAATTTAATTTGCCTAATGAGTTAAACGGTCTTATAAAACAATAAAGGGACGGCCTCTCTCGAGGCCGCCCCCAGCATGGTTCAGAGTAAACACCTCAAAATGGCGAGTATCGCCGTCATGAAGGCGGTGTCCACCTGGACCTCAAGTTTGAGCTTAATCATGGTTATCTCCCATGTGTTAAGCCCTAGCGCTAGGGCATTTAACCCTGCGAGTATGTTTATCGTCCCCTTGCAAGGGACTAGCTCTGCCATAGGGCCCTATGGCTTTGCGGGCGAGGGGAAGGGCTTTCGAATCCGCTTAGGGGTTGCTCGGCCTTTCTCCTCTTAAGCCGCCGCTCCAGGGCGACAGCGGGGTTGGAGGCCCCTAGCCATTGCTAAGATGGAGAAACGCCGCCGGACAAGCCAGGCGGCTCCTTTCCTGGCAATGGTGTTCAAACGGGCTTTATCGACACAATCTTGGCACACCACTCAATAGTAACGTCCTCAATGATCTCAACGCCCGGCTTATAGCTGTGTAGGTTGTACTTCCCGCGCGCGTACCCTCTGCGTATTAGCTTCACAAGAGTTGCGCCATCTTTGATGCGAACGACATGCGGCACCTTGGAATTCATGTCCTCGCAGCCACCCTCTATGCGAGTGTTGTAATAGACATACCAGCCCTCATATAGCATAGGCTCTAGGCTATCGCCTTCTACCTTAAGGGCTACGAGGTTCTGTGAGAAATCTACGCCCGGAGGAACTTCGACGAACTCAGCAGCTCCACCCTGCAGATAGTCATCAATTGGATACACCATGGCACCGGCCCCTACCTTACCGACGACAGGGACCGCCTCCGGGATGGAGTTGCTAACCAGATCCAGTGGCTTGCATTGCAATGCCTTAGCCAGTCGATCTAGCCAGTCGGTATCGAGTCGTCTGCTCCCGTTTTGCAGGCGCGATATTTGTCCGGGGGAGGTATCGACTGCAGCCGCTAAAGACTCGACTGTCAGTCCGCGCCTTTCTCTCCACTCAGAAATCCGATTCTTCATGTAACACATCTTTTCCAACTAGGCAAATAAAGCCATGGCCAAATAGGAAAGGAGGCGCTTGACAGAGATTTCCAAATAGGAAATAATGTAACGGATGAAATTGAGCGAATACTTTTCCACATCTTCAGATACCCCGGAACTGCTGGCTGCGCGTATCGGCAGGCATGTTTCCACAGTGTATCGCATCATGACGGGCGTCCGGAATCCTGGGCCCAAGTTGATACCCGTGATTCACCGCGAAACGAATGGGCTGGTAACGGCAAACGACTTCTTTGACCTCGCGCCTCTGCCGGAGAAAAAACGGAAACGATGAAACGCGTGGCCTGATGGCCTCGTGTTTGCTTATGGCATAGTTAACGACAATAAACATCTCGACTTACCAATACTGACTCAAACGTAACTTTCAATACACGTTTTACGGGAGGATTCTGCTGTATCTGCAGGAATCCACGTCCCCAACATCAAGAGGGCATAAGCCCCCCACGCCTAATTCATAAACACGCCATTATGGGGGGAGACCTATGGCAGACAGTTTTGATGACCCGGTATACATCACCGCGCCGCTGGTGACGCTTAAGGCACTGGCAGTGGATGTGGAAACGCTGAAGACCCGTGTTGCAGCGCTGGAGAGGGAAAACCAACGGCTCAGGTATGGCTGTTCGGGTGAGTCCTACCGCCAGGAGGCTGTATGACCCTCCCGCCTTCCATCAGCGTTACGGAATTCCGCGCTTTGGTTGCTGCGGACGTAAGCAAGCGCAGAGGCAAATACGGCAATGTTCTTTGTGAGCACAATGGGCACACGTTCAAGTCCCGCAAAGAGCGTACGTTTTATGTGGGCCTGCTTCAGCGTCAGCAGGCAGGGCTAGTGGAGCAGATTGAACTGCATCCGCGCTTTGCCATCACGATCAACGGCTTTCACGTCTGCATAGTGGAGCTGGATTTCCTCTACGTGGACCGCAAGACGGGCCTGCGCCATTACATCGACGTGAAGGGCAGGGACAATGCCATGTCGCGGCTTAAGCGCCGCATGGTCGAGGCGCAGTATGGCTTCCGTGTGGAGGTCGTATGAGCTGGTGTTGCTTCTGCGGAACCCCCGATTCCCGCGCTACAGACGCACCCGCCTTTTATCACGGCGAGTATCGCTGCATTTGTGAGCACTGCGTGCGCACGGCCAATGCCGCCATTGTGAGGCAGTATTACGCCGAGCCCCAGCTAGTGCAGGAGGATGGCCATGACGCAGCATGAATGCAGATGCGAGGCTTTATGGGAAGCGTTCCGCGTGGCGCGGGACACCTACCAGCGTATGCCCACGCCTGCGAACTACCGGCGCGCAGTTGAGCGCCTGGAAGAGTTTAACCGCGAATTTCTGGGGCAAGGGGAGACGGTGCACTAATGCGCGAAACTTACGCACAAAAGCTTCGGGATCCGCGTTGGCGCAAGATGCGTATGCGCATCCTCAAACGCGACAACAATACATGCCGTTGCTGCGGTCATATGGGTCTTGCCATGCATGTCCATCATTTGGTGTATTTCCGCGACTTAGAGCCTTGGGAATATTCAAAAATGTATCTCGTGACCCTGTGCGAGTATTGCCACCAGCAAACACATAGGGGGCGCGTTTTAGTGCTTATGCCACGCACTCCGCGAGAGCGCGGCACTAATCCGCGTCGGGTTTTTCAGCGCCAGCTTGAAAGAGAGAGCGCATGAGCCATTACACGATGGAGCGCGGCTGGCAGGACCACCCACTGTTTGAGGGTGATGAATACTCGCGCCGTGATGCATGGGAATGGCTTATTGCGCACGCCGCATGGCAGGACAAGCGCGCGCGTGTTAATGGCCACATGGTTGAGCTTAAACGAGGGCAGCTTTCCTACAGCTACCGCTTCCTTGCAGAGAAGTGGCTATGGAGCTTGGGCAAAGTACAGCGTTTTCTGGCGGACCTCAAAAACGATACAATGATCGATACAGTTTCCGATACAGGTCAGATCATCATAACCATTCAGAATTACGACAGATTCCAGAGCAAACCAAGCAAGAGCGATACACCCAAGGATACACAAGCCGATACAGTAGCGATACAGGAGCGATACAAAGAAGAAGAAGGTAAAGAATATATATCTTCAGAAGCTAAAGCTTCTTCAGATATATTGCCGTCAGCGGTGGAACCGCTCCCGGCACCCCGCGCCAAACCGGCTAACGCCATCGTGTTTGATTTTGAATCCAGCACTTGGCACGGCATTACCGAAAAGAAGCGGCTGGGCTGGATAGCCGCATTCCCTGCAATTCGCCTAGACACTGAGCTTGCCAAAGCAGGGCAGTGGTTGATTGCCAATCCTGCAAACCGCAAAACCAACTACGCAAAATTTTTATTTAACTGGTTCTGCAAGGCGCAGGACAGCGCCGTGCGAGTCAGGGAAGGCCCCTCGCTTTACCGCATGCAAAAGCCTGAACCCCCACCCAAATCCAACGTGACAAGCCTATGACCCCCGAAGCCCGATTTGAACTGGAAATGGACCTCATCGGCTGGTTGCTGATGTGCTACCGCAACCATGGCGGCATCCCTGCGGATTGCCTCCGTCCGGATGCTTTTGCAGACGCAGGCACCCATGCGGTAGCGCTTGCCATTGCCGAGCGGGTAGAGCGTGGCGAGGCATTCACGCCGCTCACGATTGCCGACAGCATGCCCCTTGCAGAGATTCTCCCGGGCCTGACGTTTAAGCAGTTTGTGCTCAACTGTCTGGGCAGGGCGCTCAACGTAACGCATCCGCGAGACTACATCCGCGCGCTGACAGCAGAAAACAAGCGCCAGCGCATTGCTGATATCTGCACGCAGGCACAGCGTGTGGCTTTATCCAGCGACACGGCTCCTGCGGAGATCGCCTGCACGCTGGTGGATGACCTGAATGCCCTTCTGCAGGAGGAAAGCACGGTTAACATTCGGGATTCGCGGCAGGTGTCCGAAGATGTTTTGGAAAGCCTCAAAGAAATACCCACGCTCTACTCCACGGGGTTTGACCTGCTGGATGAGGCCATGGGCGGGGGGCTTGCGGCAGGACGGTCCTACGGGTTTGCGGCACGCAAGAAGGTTGGCAAAACCATTCTCGCCAGCACGATTAGCTGCAATCTGGACCTGAAAGGCATTCCACATCTCTTCATCTGCGGGGAAATGTCGGACAAGGAAGTGCACCAGCGCACACTTGCGCGCCTTGCCGGTGTCTACCCATCCGTGTTTCGCAATCCGGCAGAAGCCACGCCCCCGCGCCTGATGCGCATTGCCTCAGCCAGCCATCAGCTGACAGGTGCCGCCAAGTTCCTGAACGCACCCGGCCTGACCTTCACAGAGCTTAAGCGCGCACTGGACACGGCACGCCTGCGCTACGGCATTAAGGGCTTCATTCTGGATTACTGGCAGCTGGTGGGGGGCAAAGACCGCAGCAAGTCCACTGCCGAGCATCTGGATGAAGTTGCGCAGTATCTGGCCGACTACAGCCGCAAGCACGGCATTTGGAATATCACCATGGCGCAGATCAATCAGGAGGGAAACACCCGAGGCGGCGAGGGCATGCGGCTGGCCTTTGACCAGGTGTACCACCTGCAACCCATTCGTGACGATATCACGCACCCGGGCCGCTGGCTGGAAATGCTGGAGACACGCCACACGAAGTGGATGAACGTGGGAGAAAAAGACCGCCCGCGCATGACAATCAACGACCACGGGCCTTTTTTTGAAGCAGCTTAGACAGGGGAGAGCTTATGACACACGAAACAATCCGGGGCGATATCATCACAGCCGCACGCAAAAAACGCGGGGACGTGCGCATTCAGGAAAGTGACAGGGGCGGCATTCAGTTTCGTGCCATGTCGCAGCTGGACATGCTCTTAGAGCAGGATGTGATAACCGGCGCGCAGTTTAACGCTGCGTCCGTCTACTGGCGGCTGCGGGAAGCCCTGACCCGTGAAGACAATCCGCTGTTTCGCGACGTTGTGGGAGAAAACGAAGAGCCGGAAGAGCCCGTGGTGATTGATGAGCTCACGATAGAAGACCCGGCATCCTTCCTTGGGGTCCTGACCGGCATGCTCCTGCCGCGCAACATCCGCATTATCGAATCCGCCTGCGCACCCATGCAGGGGCCAAGGCTTATCATGATTCACGCATACGGCGAGGGCCATATCCGCCTGGCATTTGAAATGCTGGAAGAGGCCTTGCCACTCGCGCATGAGGAAATGAAACTTAAAGCCGCCCGAGAAAAAAACTATTTGCAAAGCATGGCAAAAAGTGTAGACTCAGCGGTGGAAAGTCATGTCTAGAGTTTCCCTAACGCCCGCCGGTTCATTCCGAGCGGGTTTTTTGTTGTCCTCACGTTAAGGAGCCCCCACGCATGATTCAGCTGGAGGCCACCTACGAAACCGTCACGGTAGAAGAACGGTGCGAGACACTCTGGGCAGCTGTTGTTCTTCAAGGCATCAGAGACGCGCTAAGGCCAACCCTGATTGGCGCATCCGACAAGGAAAACGCCGTTATGCGGGCCCGTACATGGCTTGCCTCCACGGATTTCGATATCTGCTGTGATTATGCGGGGCTGGACCCTGCAAGCACCCGTGCCAAGGCCAACCGTTGGCTGGAGGGCGTGGAAGATTACATGATTCTTTACCCGTACATCAACGCAGGGCGCAAACCCGCGCGCATAGACATTCGCAACGCGAAGAAAGAACCAACCATGAAGAAGAAAAAAGGCAAGGGCGGCAAAGGCTGCTGAGTACCACCATTACCGAGAGCCGCGTAATGCCCTTAGGCGTGCGGCCTGAAGAGGGAAGAATGCGAAAGCACAACAAATTAAGAATTAAATATTATGTCAGCCGGTAGGCCGAAAGGCTCCCTTGGAAGCAAGACGCTTCTAGCCATCGGCATACTACAGGAAAAGGGCTGTGAGCCCCTGTCCATTCTTGCGGACATTGCCTTGGGCAACCCCATGAAGTGCGGCATTGGCATAGAGGGCGTAATCGTGCCCGCCGAAGTCCTGCCCACATTAGGCCAACGCATCGACGCCGCAAAAGAGCTCTGCCAGTACATCTATCCCAAGCGCAAGGCCGTTGAGCATTCCGGCCTAGATGGCGATGCCATCGTAACGCGGGTAGAGAGAATCATTGTCGATCCTGCAAATTCAGACCCCTAGGGTCTTCCAGCCGTTACTGCAGCCCTCTCGCTACAAGGGCGCACACGGCGGACGCGGATCAGGCAAGTCACATTTCTTTGGAGAGCTTCTCATAGAGACATGCCTGTCTCAGCCCACCCGCGCGGTGTGCCTGCGTGAAGTGCAGAAGTCTATCAAGGAATCTGTGAAGCGACTGCTGGAAGACAAGATCATTTCCATGGGTGTCACCGATGCCTTTGATGTGATGGAGGCGGAGATTCGCTGCCGGATGACGGGCGGTCTTATCATCTTCCAAGGGATGCAGAACCATACGGCGGACTCCATCAAGTCGCTGGAAGGCTATGACATCGCATGGGGAGAAGAGGCGCATTCCTTCTCCCAGCGCAGCCTTGACCTGCTCCGTCCTACCATCCGCAAGCCGGGCTCAGAACTATGGTTCTCCTGGAATCCTGACAATGAAGACGACCCGATAGAAAAGCTCCTGCGGGGGCCAAACCGGGTAGAGGACGCAATTGTCGTGGAGGCGAACTGGCGGCATAACCCGTGGTTCCCTGAAGTGCTCCGCAAGGAAATGGAGAGCGACAAGGCCCGCGACAGTGCCAAGTACATGCACGTGTGGGAAGGCCAGTACAACCTCGTGATTGAGGGGGCAATCTTCGCAGAGGAACTGCGAAAGGCCACCGAAGAGGGGCGGATTACCCGAGTGCCTCTCAAGGCGGGCGTGCCGGTCCATACCTTCTGGGATTTGGGCCAGTCTGACAACACAGCCATCTGGTTTGTCCAGATTGTCGGCATGGAATACCGCATCATCGATTACTACGAGGCCAGCGGCCACAAAATGCCACATTACATCGATGTGCTGGCTGCGCGTGATTATCCCTACGAGGAACACTGCCTGCCGCATGATGCAGAGCATGAGCAGCTGGCGGCAAAGGCCACAATCAAGCAGCAGTTGGTACAAGCGCTCAAGGCCAACCCCAAGCTCGGAAAGACTGTCCGCATCGTTCCGCGCATCCCAAAGAAGGCGCTGGGTATAGACGCTGCGCGAAGCATCTTCCCGCAATGCGTCTTTGACCAGCAGAAGACAGCGCCGGGCCTGAAGTGCCTGCGCAAATACTGCTATGCGCGCGATGCCGACACAGGCCGCGTCAGCAAGCAGCCGCTCCACGATATCTGGAGCAACGGGGCAGATGCCTTCTTGTGCTTCGCACAGCATTTCAAACGCCCGCAATTACTGAAACCCGCCGCAGACCCCTACGCAGGGCAGTCTAGCGGCTCATGGATGGGAAATTAAATGGACGCGAAAGAGGCTCTACAACTGCTGGAAGAAGCAGTGAGCCACTGGTCCGAGAACTATGAAGAGGCGAAGACGGACATTGCCTTCTCTCTGGGCGAGGGGCATTGGGATGAGGAAGACATCAGAGCCCGCAAAGCCCGTGGCTGCCCTTCGCTCGTCGTAAACCAGCTGCCACAGTACATCCATCAGGTTGCAAACGACATCCGCCAAAATACGCCTAGCCTGAACGTCCTGCCGGGCACGGATGGCGACGTCAAGACCGCTAAAGTATTCAAAGGCCTCATTCGCTCCATAGAGCAGAAGTCCAAAGCGGACGCAGCATACGACACCGCAGCAGAATGCGCCGTGCGCAGCGGCTTTGGCTTTATCCGCATAGACCATGACTACTGCGATGACGAAACGGACGAGCAGGAATTGCAGATTAAGCGCGTCAGCAATCCGCTGGCAGTCTGGCTAGACCCTAACTCAGTGGAGTGCGACGGTTCCGATGCGGAATGGGCCGTTGCACTGGACACGATAAGCAAAGATAAGTTTGAGGTAGCGTTCCCGGGCCGGGAATTCGTCTCTTTCTCAAAAGACGCAAAGCCCGATACCGAGCAGAGCATTACCATTGCCGAGCTTTTCAAGAAGGAATACGCGGATGCCCCGGGCAAGGGCAAGCGCAAGCTAAAGAAAGTCACCATTCGCCGCTATAAATTCAGCGGGGAAGGCGCGCCGCTAGAGGAAACCACATTCCCCGGCAAGTATATTCCCGTAGTGCCGGTTTATGGCGAGGAAATCTGGAAGGACGGCAAGCGCGTCCTACAGAGCCTCATACGTCAGGCCCGCGACCCGCAGCGCCGCGTAAACCACTGGGCAAGCAAAGAGCAGGAAATCCTGTCGCTGGCCCCTGTCGCGCCGGTCCTTGCTGTAGAGGGCACCACGGAGCCCTATGCAGAGGCATGGCGCTCTCCCGGAACAGCCACCGTCCTGCGCTACAAGCAGACCGATACGGAGGGCAACCCGGCACCGCGCCCGGAACGCCTCGCACCGCCTCCCATCCCCACAGGCATTATCAATGCCATGCAGGGTGCCAAGGAAAACATTAAAGAATCCATGGGGCTTTATAACGCCTCCATTGGCCAGCGGAGCAATGAGACCTCTGGTGTAGCCATAGACGCGCGCAAAGTGGAAGGCGAAGTCGCCACGTTCCATTTCGGCGACAATCTGAAGCGCTCCATAGAGCATGTCGGGCGCATCCTAGTGGGGGCTATTCCCACGATTTACGACACTCCCCGCATTATCCAGATTCTGAACGACGAAAACGAGCCTGAAATGGTTGGCGTAAACGGCGCGCCGCTGCAGGACGGGCAGGAAGAGGAGTTTAGCCTCCTGACCGGCAAGTATGACGTGCGCGTCACGACTGGCGCGTCATATACCACAAAACGGGTGGAGGCAGCGGCCCTGCTGGGCGAGATCATTAAGGGCAGCCCACAGAATCTCATGGCATTTGGCGATATCTGGGCCAAGTACCTGGATGTGGCGGGGGCAGATGCCCTGTCTGCGCGCCTGCGCAAGATGGTGCCGAAGGAGCTGATTGCCGATGAGGAAGCCAAAGCCAAGGGCGAACAGCCGCTAGACCCTGAAAAAGAAGAAATGGCTCAGGTCATTGAGGCCCTGCAGGCACAGCTGCAGCAGGCCATGGGCACTTTAGAACAGGCACAGATGGAAGCCGCCAAGGCGGAGACACAGGCACAGGCAGATATTGCCAAGGCGCAAGTGGACATGGAAAAGCTCCGTGTTGATGCAATGAAAGTAGAGCTGGAAGAGAAAAAGCTCCAGATGGAAGCTATGAAGCTCTTAAGCGCAGAAACGACTGCGCCAGAGCAGCCGGTCCCCCCGCCCACGGCAACACCGGCAACAGCCGCGCTCCCCGAAATACGCCTAAATACGGAAGGCTTCCAGTTCGTCAAAACACCGGAGGCAGAAGCCGCAGAAAGAGCGGCTGCCGAGCAAGCCGCCATGCAGGCTGAACTAGACCGGCAATTGGCCCTCTCAGCACAGGCAGAAAAGGCCGCGCAGGCGGATGCAGTTATTCAGATGCTTGGCGCACTGGCAGAGCAGGTGGCGCAGCTGACATCACAGGTGGCGCAGCCCCGGCAAGTCGTGCGCAGCCCTGAGGGGCAAATCATAGGGGTTCAATAAAATGAACTGGGAAAGCGTGCTCTGTACCCTGCGCCCCGGCGAAGAATGGACCCTGCATGACTGCGCAGATCTTGCCTCACTCGTTTGGGTATCGGACACAGCACCGCCTTCACGGGAAGAAATCGAAGCGTACGCGTTGGAGATGGCCAAGTAATGGCTATCCGTGGGTTTGGCGCATCCAGTACTGGCGAGAGCAGCAGCACAAGCACATCCTATGCTACGAAGACAACATATACTTTTACGCCTGACGATAATACATCCTACGTCTACATTGCCACATTCCTTGCGCAGCCCTCGATTACTACGGTGTACGAACTCGTGCGCCTGCGCAACAGCACGAGCGGAACGACGCTCTCAGAGCTTCGGCTGCGAAATAAGGCATCTACCGACTACATGTCGCGGGCGATTATCTGGGGGGAAACCTTCGGGACTTCCCCAGGGTCGCAGACAATTGATCTCGACTATGCATCCGGCACGGGCGGCACAGCCGTTCGGATCAAGGAAGCATACATTACCGTTATCAAGCTGGGCGCAAACGACTCGTTTACCGTGGACGCAACGCGCGAAATCGTCGCCACGACCACAGAGACAACCGTAACGACGCTAACGACAGGCACACCGCCCGCCACCGGCAAATACGCAATCCTGACCGCTGCAGCCTTTGACACGGAAGCCACAAGCAGCGCGCCGCGCATTTACGTGGATATCGGCGGTACTAACGCCCGCGTGTTCATCCATGACATGAACGCGGCGTACACTGCCGGATCGGGCGAAGTTGACGCATATGCCAGCGTGTACGTCACGGGCGACGTAAGCACGGCGCAGACCATTGATCTGCAAGCGGCATCCAACGGCGCGACTAACGATACGGGCATTGCGTATAAGTGCATTGTCGCACTGTGGCTGGACGACTTTGAATACTGGATTAACGACGCGGACGACGCGCGCACCACGGATTCCTCTGAGTCGTTCATTACCAAATCGACGGTGACATTCACGGCGGAAGCCGTTGATCACATCATCATGGCAGGCAATTTCCGCGACTCCAGCGTGACCGGCACGTCCGTGCTGGGACGCATGCAGGTGGCAGGGGCCACCATCGGCGGCGAATCGCTGGAGCAGCCCAACACGTCCGGGTCCGGCAACCAGATGATGCACATGACGTGCTATCTGGCAAGCCTTTCCGCCGGGTCTACTACGGTAACGTCGCAGTTTTCCACGCCGGTTAGTACGACCAACACGGCAGGCTGTGAAGACAGCTTTGTGCTGGTTATCCAAGTGGAGGCTGTTGCAGGTGCGACGGTAGGTCCCGGACCTCAGGGGCCGGGCAATGAATTTGTCGCGTTTCCTGATGGCACCATAGATCCGACCCTGCACAAGATTAGCAACGGTATTTCAGCAAACGACAACGAGCGAATTAGAGAGGCTGCGTGAGAATACCGTCCGGTAAGACAGACGTTTATTTATACTTCGTGGCCGTTGACGCAACGGACCTGAAAACCCGCGAAACCGGGCTAAGCAGCTTTACTGTTTATCGCTCCCGCAACGGAGCCGCAGAGGTGGCTTATACAACGCCAACCATAACAGAGATCGACAGCACAAACATGCCGGGTGTGTACGCCCTGCTGGTTGACGAAGATACGACAATCACCAGCGGCGCGGACAGTGAGGAAGTGTGTGTGCACATTACCGCCACCGGCATGGCTCCGGTAACGCGCACCTTTGAGCTTTACCGGCCTATTATCACTAGCGGGCAGACGATAGATGTTTCCAGCGGTGGGGTTGAGGTGGGCTCATTTCAGACGGGCGCTATCACTGCTGCAGCATTCGCAGCGGGCGCAATTGACAATGCTGCTATCGCCAGCAACGCCATCGGGGCGGCAGAAATTGCAGATGGGGCAATAACAGCGGCAAAAATAGCGACGGATGCAATTGACGCAGATGCCATAGCAGATGGCGCTATCACGTCAGGAGTGTTCGCAGCGGGGGCCATAACCGCATCAGCCATAGCCGCAGACGCTATCACAGATGCCAAGGTTGCCAGTGATGTGACTATTGCCAGCGTGACGGGCGCGGTGGGTTCAGTGACGGGCAACGTGGGTGGCAACGTAACGGGCTCTGTCGGAAGTGTCGCAACAGGCGGCATCACAGCTGCTTCGTTTGCAGCAGATGCCATAACCGCAGCGAAAGTCGCCGCAGATGTAGGCACTGAAATAGCAACGGCAGTCTGGGCAAACGGCACCCGCGTTCTTACCGCAGGCACTAATATAGCCCTAGCTAAAGGAACCGGTGTTACGGGCTTTAACGATCTTTCCGCAGCAGATGTGCGCACTGCGGTTGGTCTTGCCAGCGCCAACCTTGATACGCAGCTAGACGCGCTGCCTACCAATGCAGAATTGAATGCCCGCACGCTTGCGAGCGCTGATTATGCAACGGCAACTGCATTGGCAACTGTGGACACCGTAGCAGACGCTATCAAGGTGGTTACAGATAAGCTGGATACGGCTCTGGAACTGGACGGCAGCGTATACCGTTACACCACTAATGCCCTTGAGCAGGCCCCCACAGGCGGCAGTGCCCCCACCGCAGCAGAAATAGCGGACGCTGTATGGGAAGAAGCTATAGCCGACCACTCAGGCACCGCAGGCAGCACCGCAGAAGCCCTCAACGCAGCCGGTGCGGCAGGCGACCCGTGGACAACAGTGCTGCCCGGAGCATATGGCGCAGGCTCAGCAGGTAGCATCATCGGCAATAACCTGAATGCCACTGTCTCCAGCCGCGCAACGCAGGCAAGCGTGGACACGGTGGATTCCGTGGCCGATGCAATCAAGGCAAAGACAGACAGCCTGACCTTCACCGTGGCGGGTCAGGTGGACAGCAACATTCAATATGTGAACGATTCGCAAATCACGGGCGCAGGGACAGAAGCCGACCCCTGGGGGCCGTAAATGGCCGACGCATGGGGTGGTGCGTGGGGTGCCAGCTGGGGTGCCTCATGGGGTTCAGGTGCGACACCTCAGCCAGAGCCTGACCCGGGCTGGCTTGGAGGTGGTGGTTATGTCCATCCATACATCAGGCATCGCGCGGAAGAAGAGCAGCGCGAGAAAATACAGCGCCAGAAAGCAGAAATTGACCGCCTAGACGCTGAAATAGCAGAGGCGGACAGGAAGCAGCGTGAAGCCAGCGAAAAGCGTAAGGCGGAAGCGCGTGAACGGCGGGAAGAGGCGCGTCTTGTAGCGCTGAAGGCCCAGCTCAGTGACGAGATTAACAGGCTACGCATGGAGCGAGCCTGGTTAATGCGGCAGATCGACGACGAAGAAGCAATTTTAGTTCTCCTTCTCTCAATGCCGCTTCATTAAACCAAGGATATTCCATGGATATTGATGCCGTAATTGCAGAGGCGGTCACGCCTGCTGTAGCTGCACAGCCGCAAGCTGATGCAACGACCACCCCCCCGGAAGCACCTGAAGCAGACACCCCCTTGCCTGAGGCAATGGAAAAATCCGCAGAGGAGATGTTTCCTAAAAAGGCGGTCAACGCGATTTCCCGGCGCGATAAAAAAATTGGGAAACAGGCTGCTGAAATTCAGCAGTTGCGTGAGGAGAATGAGCGTCTCAAGCAGACAGCCACACCAACGCCGAAAAAGGAAGACGGCCCACCGAAAGAAGAAGATTTCGAGGGCAAATCCTATGGCGAATATCTCCGCGCAGTGGCCCGGTACGAGGCTACACAAATTCACAAAGAGACCCAGACGAAAGACACGGAAAGCAAAGAGCTGACCGAGGCACAGAAATGGGAGAGGGAGCGCGCAGAGGCAATCGATAAGAGCGCCGAAGCAGCAAAAGCAGCGTTTCCTGATTTCGATGACGTGCTGGAGGAGCATCTCGATGCAAACGGAGTCATTCCGCTGAGTCCCCATGTCCGGAAAGCACTCCTGGAAGCCGAGAACGGCGCATATGCGCTCTACGCTCTGGCAAGGGAAGGGCTGCTTGAGGAGATCAATGACATGTCACCGCTCAAAGCGGCCATGACCATTGCGCGCATGGAGGACAAGGGCCTCTCGCTCTCCAAGAAAAAAGCAGAAACCCCCACAACTCAGGCACCCGCACCCATGACCCCCGCCAAAGGGGCAGCGTCGGCGGCCAAGCCGCTTCACCAGATGTCTCCCGAGGAGCTTCTCAAGTGGCAGCGGTCTTAACCCATAAGGATGAAAATCAATGCCTAATGTAATCAATAACGTTAAGGACGTAGGCTCGGTTATTGCCAAGCTTGCAGCTGGTATGCTGGCGGATGACCTTCAGTTTATCAAAACAATCGACAAGGAAACGGAATTTGAGGGCAACGTAAACGGCTACTCAAAGGGCGACACGATCAACATCAACAAGCCCGCCCGCTTTACAGTCGGCACCAACGCGGACATCACGTCTGCAATTCAAGATGTGACGGAAGAAAAGGTTGCCATGGCGCTGGATACCCAGAGCGTCATCGGCATCAACCTGACTTCGGCAGAAATCGCAACAGACCTTGCTCTAAAAAGCTGGTCCAAGCGCATTCTGGCACCTGCCATGTCTGCCATTGGGCAGAGCATTGAAAACTCCTGCCTGACCGCTGCCAAGAACGCAGTGTATCAGCAGGTAGGCTCGGCAGGCACCACGGTGTTTGATACCGACACCATGCTGGCGGCCCGCGAAAAGATGAAGAAGTCGCTGGTTCCCACGGATGACAAGCTCTATGCGCTGCTTGATTCAACCGCAATGCGCTCTGCGGTGAATGCTCGCAAGGGACTCTTCCAGTCTTCGGAAGAAATCTCCAAGCAGTACAAGATGGGCTACATGGGTATGTCTGATGGCTTTACGTTCCTAGAGAACAACCTTCTGGCAACCCACACCAATGGCACGGACGTGTCGGGCTGGGCAGTGGAATCCACCGTTGTGACACCGGCCAGCGGCATGACCACGCTGGGTATCGACGGCGTGACAAACACGGCCACCATCAAGAAAGGCACTGTGTTTACCATCGCCAACGTGTTTTCGGTCCATCCGATTACCAAAGTGTCCACAGGCCAGCTGCAACAGTTTGTTGTAACAGCCGACACCACTGGCGACGGCTCCACGCAGGCTACTCTTTCCATCTCGCCGACCATCTACAGCACTGGCACCCGCCAGAACGTAGATGCGCTGCCTGCTGATGAAGCTGCAATCACTGTGGTGGGCTCCGCTTCCACGTCCTACATGCAGAGCCTTGCTTACCATAAGTCTGCCTTCCGTTTCGCTTCCGTTCCGCTGGTGACCCCGGCAGGCGCGGATATGACGGCGCAGGAGACTGTGGACGGCATCACGGTGCGCGTGTGGCGTGACGGCGCGATCCTGACGGACAAGATGATTCTCCGTCTTGACGTGCTGTGGGGCTTCGCAGCAGTACGCCCTGAATGGGCCTGCCGCCTGACGGCCTAACTCCACCCTAGAGGGCAGTAACCGGGCTCGCCATTGGCGGGCTTTTTTATTGCCCTCATTTTTCTTTGAAGAGGAATTCCAATGTCCACAGGCATCATGATGGGCAACGTTAAAGGGCTGTATTTGCTGTCCCTTACCGTTGACCCCGCATCCGTCGCAACCATCACCACTGCCGAGCAGACCTTCACACTGACCGGCGTGCGTGTAGGCGACATGGTGTTTGCCAATAAGCCCTCTAATACAACGGGCCTTGGCATTGCCAACTGCCGCGTCTCTGCAGCAGACACGGTAGCCATCACTTTCGTGAACCCCACAGCAGGCTCGGTCGATGCCGCGTCTGAAACGTGGAGTTTCCTTGTTGTCCGCCCTGAGCGTCAGGTCGCGGCCACCTCACTTAGCGACTAATCGCAGCGGGGGCTTCGGCTCCCGCTCCTTTTTTTGGGGTTCACATGTCATCCAGCGATGCAGTTTATTACAAGCATACCAACATTTCCGCATCCGCCCTCATCAATTCCAGCGAGACAAAGCTGGGCGGAATCTTCTGCGCATCTTCATCCACGGGCACGGCGAAAGTTTGGGACAATACGGCAGCCTCTGGCGCGGTGTGTATCAATACGTTCAGCCTGACAGCAGGTACGTATTACCCCATCCCGGCAATCCTTAAGAACGGGTGCTACATCACGCTGGGCGGAACCGCTGACGTAACGGTGTTCTGGCTGTGACCACCGCACTGCAGATCATAGAGGGAGCGGCCCGCCTTTTGGGCGTATTGCGCAAAGGCGAGGCGCTGGACGCGGACGAAGCCGCAGACGGGCTTGTCGCGCTCAATGACCTGATTGCCTCATGGTCTAATGACGAGTTGATCGTTTACACGCGTACACGTGACACGCATACGCTCTCAGCCGGGACAGGATCCTATACTATCGGCTCGGGCGCAACCATAGACACGGCAAAGCCCCTCAAAATCATTTCTGCATTCATCCGGGAAGATGACCTCGACTATCCCGTTGATATCATCAACGACGAAGATTACGAGGCCTTGCTGGACAAGGCCTTGCTGTCGGCCTATCCGAATGCCCTGAATTACAGCAATGGGCACCCAACCGGCACCATTCGCCTGTATCCCGTGCCGTCCGTGGCCAATACGCTTCATCTTCTCTCGGAGAAAGAACTCACCGGCTTTGCGTCTCTCTCTACTACTGTGGATCTTCCTGCCGGATGGAAGCGCGCACTGCGCTACAATCTGGCCTTAGACATTGCTCCCGAATATGACGCGCAAATCCCCGTAACAGTTCCGGTTATCGCAAAAAGCGCGCTCGGGGCAATCCGCAGGACGGTGGCGCGCAATCGTGACATGTCGTATCAGCCTCCGCTAGTCCGCAACGAGAATATCTACACCGGATGAAAATAGGTCTGGTCGGCCCATCCTATGTAGAGCGGTCTTTGCCGTTCGACGCGCAGCGCACGATTAACCTGTTTCCAGTCATAAACGAAACACAGCGCGGCAAGGAAATATCCGCCCTATACGGCACGCCCGGCCTTGAGTTATTCGCCACAGCCGGAATCGGCCCGATTCGTGGCGTGTTTTGCTCCGCAAATGGCCGCGCCTTTGTTGTGTCGGCAACGCAGCTTTATGAACTCTCCAGCAATGGCACGGCAACGCTGCGCGGCACACTGACCAGCGATGCCACCATTGTAACCATGGACGAGAATTTCACGCAGATGGGCATCTGCGACGGTACGGACCTCTACACGCTGACCTACGCCACAAACACTTTCGCCAAGGTTACAGATACAGACTTCCCAGGGGGCAGCACCGTCACCTATCTGGACGGTTATTTCATCGTTAACAAGCCGGATTCAGGCGAGTTTTACATCTCCGCCCTGAATGATGGCACAGCTTGGGACGCGTTGGACTTCGCTACGGCTGAAAGCAGCCCTGACGGCTTAATCCGCGTCTTTGCCGCCCTTGGCCAACTCTGGCTTTTTGGCGAGCAGACAACTGAGGTTTGGTACAACTCGGCAGACGTTGATTTTCCCTTCGACAAGGTACAGGGAGCTAAAATCGAAACCGGCTGCGCTGCGGCGCATTCCGTGTGCAGTTTGGACAATTCGGTCTTTTGGCTGGGACGCAATAAAGACGGGCAGGGCATAGTATACCGGGCATCCGGCTATTCACCGCAACGCATCAGCACGCACGCCATAGAATATGCCATAAACCAGAGCACAGACCTATCCGACATACGCGCCTATACCTATCAACAGGATGGCCACACGTTTTATTGCCTGACCGGCGGGGATCTTGCCACTACGCTGGTATATGACGCTGCAACACAGCTTTGGCACGAACGCGCTAATCTTGAAACGGACGGCACGTATAGCACGCACAAGGCAAGCTCCTGCATGTACGCGTTCAATAAACATATCGTAGGAGACAAGACCAACGGCAATGTTTATCGCATGTCTTTAGACATCACGACTGACGCAGGGCAGGAGATCCGCAGGCAGCGCGTGTTTACACATCTGTCTAACGAAGCAAAGCGCTTCCGGGCAAGAGAGCTGCAAATCGACTTTGAAAACAGCACGCAGCAGATTGCCCCGACGACCTATATCAAGTCTATGCAGGACTTTGAAATCACGATAGCGACGGGCGCAACGTCAGGCACAGTTACTATTGACGCCGTTAACACAGCATATGCGGTTGTGTTCCCGGCAGGCACCACGACCACAAGCACAAGCACGGATTACCGCGACTTCTCGGCCCGCACCACGCTGACGAATGCCACGACGCTCACGGCCACCCGTGACGGGGCCAGTACGGGGACAATCGTCGTGCGCGGTTCCCTGGTGGAATTCGACGCTTCCATGGTGAATTCCGTGCAGTACGGCACGATAACCGTCTCCCCGAGCGCGACTGCAGGGACTGCGACCATAACTGCAGTTGGCACGCGCGCCGTGGTCATCCCGCTGGGTTTTTCCTGCACCTCGATTACTGGCGTCAACCACGCCATGACGCGGCTCGACCTGACCAACACAACGACAGTGACCGCAACACGCGGCTCGTCCAACTCTTCCACCATCACGGCCTCATATTGTGTTGTGGACTTCACTGCCACGGCGGTCAGCAGCGTCCAGCAGAGAAATATTGCCCTGCTCGGAACATCGCTCGCGGAATCCGACTCCATTACGCCCGTCAACACGGGGCGCACCATCTTAATTGATAATGGCTGCGCATCCACGACGACAGCGGCGCGCGGACGTTCTCATCGCTACGAGCTTACGGGTACGTCCGTTGTCAGCATCACCCGCGAGTCCACCACGGGCCTCACGCGCAATGTGGGATTCACGGTCGTCGAGTTCCAGCCGGGCATCCTCGAGGCTATCCGCCGCGGATCGCTGCAACTTGATTCCATTGCATCCGATGAGGAAACGATTAACAGCGTCGTCAGTGAGAGGGCGTTCATCCAGCTCACCGGCTACAGCACGAATACAAACACGGGGTATGATGCCATCCTGCCAGCCTTGACCCTCGAGGGAGACACCACGATAGAGGCGGTCAAGGCAACGGCGGGTTCCGTCTCGAGCACACCGGGATACGAAGTCATCCAGTTTGCGCGCACGGTCCCGTCAAACCGCGTGTGGCTGGAAGTCAGCGACGATTTTGGACGCACGTGGTCTCCGGAGTACCACAAATCTATCGGCGGCATTGGCGAGTACAAAGCGCGCGCCGTTTGGCGCAGGATGGGCACGTCCGACGCACTGACCTTCCGCGTGACAATGGCCGACCCCATTAAAGCGGCCATCTGTGGAGCGTATTTAAAATGATCGCGCCTCCCTCCCTTGCTCCGCTCGTAGGTCCTGACGGGCGTATGAGCAGGGAGTGGCTGCAATTCTTTACCTCATTGGCTAAGCAAGCGGGTTCGTGGCAGCCGGAAAGCCTGGCGGACAGCAGTGCGGCCAATAATACAATCTATTATTCAACCACGGGCTCAAAACTGTCCTACAAGGACTCTGGCGGGACCGTACACGCGCTGTACTGATGATCCGCTTTATCCATGACGCAAAGGAGCTCAAGACGCTCCTGCCGCTCATCTATGAAGACGCGGAAGCGGTTGGAATCGACACAGGCAAAATACAGCCAATGAAGTTGCTGACTGCGCTTAACACCTGCATGGAAGGCGGCGCAGTTATCGTAGCGGAAGTTGACGGGCACAAGATCGGTCTCATGACCCTTTACGCCGTGGAATCATACTGGTGTGACGATATCACGCTGGCGAATCTTATCTATTACGTGACACCAGCAGGCCGGAAATCACAAGCGGGCAAGAGATTGCTGCTTGCAGCCCGCGAATACGCCCGCGCGCGCGGCCAGACACTCAATATTCACGTCGAGAGCTACGAAGATCAGGACCGCAAGGACCTGTTCTTCACGCGATACGGATTCCGCAAAACAGGCGGATGTTATAAATTTAGGGAGGGTTAATGCCTGGTTCAGTGGTAGGCAGCGTCGTTAGTGGCGTTATTGGCGGTAAGGCTAGCAGCAAGGCGGCTAACGCACAGCAGGCAAGCGCGGATCAGGCGCTTGGCCTGCAGAAAGAAATGTTTGATATCTCGCGTGAGGATCTTGCTCCCTACCGCAAGACCGGCGAGCTTGCCAACAGCCGCTTAAGCTACCTGATGGGCCTGTCCCCCCGCTATGATAGGGATGCGATTGCGCAGTCGCTTGGGATTGGCCGCACGGCAGGAGCCCCGGCAGCCGCCAGCACATCTGCGTCGAATGCAGGAGAACCCGTCACTATCGTCGGCAGAGGGCAGGCAGGGCAAGAAGTGGTGTCCTATCTGCTAAGCGACGGGCGCGAAGTCCCCGCTATCAAGAGCATGCCCAAAATGGCTGTGGGAGAGGTATACTGGGGCCCCGGCGCGGCAGTTGCGGCACCGCAGCCAACAGTTGCCCCGGGCTATTCTTCTTCCGACGAAGCCGCGATTGACGCGGAAATTACGCGTAGGCAGACGGAGCTTGGGGGCGACCCGGAATATGGATCGCTGGCGCGCTCGTTCCGCATCTCAGACTATATTGCAGATCCGGGGTATAAGTTCCGTCTGGACGAAGGCAACAAGGCGCTTGCGGCTAAGCAGTCTGCATCCGGCAACATGTTCAGCGGGAAGGCGTTGAAAGCCGCCTCTGCCTATAACAGCAATATGGCTTCTCAGGAGTATGGCTCAGCATATGAGCGCTGGAACAGAGACAAGAGCACGCTCTATTCGCGCTTGGGTGGCATTGCAGACGCAGGGCGGGGCGCGACAAACACTGCAGTAGGCCTGAATCAGAACAACGCCAGCGCGGGCGGCTCCATTTATGCAGCTATGGGCCAGAACCAAGCTAATGCGGCCATCAATCAGGGCAATATTATGAGTCAGGGCCTCTCGGGCATCTTGGGAGGCGGTCAGAGTTCCTACGGCCTGTTTAACAACAGGGGGCAGAGTGGCCTGCCATGGCAGACAGCTGGGAATGTTAACCCCAACGGAGGGTTTTATTACTAATGGTTTACCAGTATTTAGGCAATCCCTACGCAGAACAGAAAACCGTCAAGGATTACGCAGACGAGGAGCGCAAAATCTCCTTGTCTGAGCGTATTGGCGCAAGCTCGGTTGGAATGAATGACGAGCGGCTGAAGCAGTCTAAGGTAGAGCGCGCCGCTCAGCTTCTCAGCACAGCCACGCCAGAGAACTGGGACGGGGTGCGCCAGCAGGCGATTTCCGAAGGACTGGGGAGCGAAGAAACGATCCCGCTGCAGTACGACGAAAACTGGAATACCAAGGTCATGTCGGCATTCCAGGGAAGCGGCGGCAACATTCCCGCCTCCATCCAAAACTACAATCTCTACCGTAAGTTGACACCCGAAGAGCAGCAGTTGTTTGACCGCTCCAACCGAGGCGCAACGTCCAACTTCATCAACACTGGCGGGTCTTTCGTAAACCCGTATAGCGGCGCTTCAATTCCCAAAACACCGCCCCCACAGGATATGCCAGACTTTAAGGGCGCGCAGGAAGGGGCCAAGACGGCAGCCACGGAGGCAGCTAAGTTTAACTCGCCAGAAGCAGCCACGAACCGCGAAAAGGCGCTCAACGTCAAGCGTGAGGCGCTTGTTGTTGTGAATCGTCTCATAAATAACAAAGAGGGCGTGATGGCGAATCGGGGGGGTATCTCATCGAAAATCCCGAACATCCGCGACTCCTCCGTCAATGCTGCTGCAGACCTTGAAACTCTTACCAGTATGCTGACCACAGAAAATCTCGGCCTGCTAAAAGGTGTGCTCAGTGATACGGACATGAAAGTGCTGAGCGATATTGCGGCGGGCGGCCTGAAGGGGGCAGACGACCAGGTGCTTAAAAACCTCGCCACACTGCAGGAGAAGCTGCAGGATCAAGTGGAGGGAAAAACGCTTAACACAACAGTCGGTGCACCACCCGAGGACACCTCTAATGTACCGCCACTTCCTGCGGACCTTCGTAAAACAATCAACGGCGTGACTTACGTTAACCGTGGTGGCAAGTGGTATCAGGAATGAAGGAAGTCACGGACCCGGCGCTCTTAGACCAGCTGAACGGCTTCACAGAGACAACGCTGGACATGAAGCCCCCCGCTGAACCGCAGGAAGTGACGGACCCGGAGATTCTAAAGCTTCTGGACGGGCCCGCTGCCGAAGATGTGCCGCAACAGCCGGAGCTCAAGTCCTCAGCAGGGCGCACCGTGCTGGATCAGGGCCTTCAGGGCGCAACCTTTGGTTTTGCTGATGAGGTCATGGACCCCCTAGGCGTTGCAGCAGCGGGGCTCTATGAGAACCCACGGAAATTCCTTGGTTCTATCATCCGTGGACAGGTCCCCGAGGTCAGTCCCGAGTTGAACGAAGAGATAAGCAATGTTAGGGATAGCTCGCGGGACCGCATGGCCACGCAGATGGCAGAGAGGCCCGGCCTCTCTCTCTCATCCAACATTGCCGGGGGAGTGCTGACAGGTGGAGCAGGAGCATCAACCAAGGCGGGAGCCGCTCTTGGCAATAGCATTAGGAGTGGCAACACCGCGGCGCGTATTATTAAAGGCGCTGGTGCGGGTGCCGCGACTGCGGGACTTTACGGGGCGGGCGCAGCCGAAGACGGAAAGCGCCTCGAAGGTGCTGGACAGAGTTTACTTAATGGCGCTGCTCTTGGGGCCGCCTTTCCTGCTGCAGGTGCAGCGTTATCTAGCACAGTAAGGGGCGTTAAGAACGCCGCCATTGGAGCAACTGCACGCAGTGCAGATGAGCTCGACACCGCGCTCAGCGTCATCAAGCAGAGAAGCAATCAGGCATATCAGGCCATGCGTGCCGCGGGCGCGAACATCACGCCGGGCGGCATCAATGGGATTATCAATAAGATTGATACAGATGTGGGCGCAACGGGCAAGCTGAACTCCTCCCTGCATGGCGACTATATCTCCGTTATGAATGACTTAAAGGGGGCGGCATCCAATGGGCCGCTCAGCCTTGAGGAGCTTGACCAATTCCGCCAGCTTCTGGGCGACGTGGTTAATAAGAACACATCTAAGATTGATGGAGCAAAGCCCGCCGCCTTCAAGGCATCCAGCGCCATCGCCGCGCTGGATGACGCTGTAGAGCAGCTGTCAGGTAAGGACCTCTCCACGGGGAGCCGTGCCGCAATCGACACATTGAACACGGCCCGCACGGAATGGGCGCGCGCGAAGCGGTTTGGACAGGTGGCAGACATAGTAAAGCGCGCAGATGGGGATGCAAACTATCTCAAGCGCGAGCTCAAGAAGCTGGCGGACGATCCTAAGCGCACGCGAGGCATGAGCGCTCCTGAAGTGGCCGCGCTGCGGGAAGCATCGCGTCTCACGGGGGGGGAGGGCATCATGAAGATGCTCGGCAAATTCGGCATAGACCTCGGCAGCTCCCGAATCGGAAACGGGGTCGGGGCCGCAGTGGGGGCCGGTGTTATGGGCACTGCATCAGGCGGCGTCGCGGGAGTTGCGGCACCCATCGTGGGCACTGCCGCACGCTATACGCAAAAAGCACTTGCCCGCGGTAAGGCGGAAACCCTCTTAAACACAATAGAGAGCGGTGCGCCCGCTTCCGCGGTGCCTTTGGCAAACAGGGTGCCAAAACGCCTACAGCACGTGGTAGGTGTGCCGCTGTCGGTCCTGATTGGACAGGCGGCAATGGTGCCTTAATATCTAAAGCAATTGGTTTGGATCTGGCTACCAAAGCGCTCACTAGTGCAGTTCACGTTTTGCCTGTCTGGGACATAATTAACGGCAGCTGGCTGCGGCTCTATGTAGATTGGGCGGAACGCAGGCGCGGCCTGAGCGACGACGCGCTCTGGGCGAGCATTTGCAGCCGCCTGATGGGATAGGGCGCGCTGCATATCTATCTGAGCGCGGTCATAACGCACCTTGGCAAGACACTCCTGCAATTTCTGCCCTTTCTTCGCTCCCATAGAAGCGCAGAGACTTTGATCCTCGCGGTCTCTCTGTGCACGGGCCTTTTCTTGCTGGGCCGCGAACTCCTTCTGTCGAGCCTCTACCTCCGCCTCAGACAAGGCGGGGGGCTGTGGAGCGCACGCGGCGAGCGACAGTAGGGCAAGGGCAACAGGAATAAAAGCGCGCATAACGGCCTCCCATGGTTGAGAGGCCGTTATACACGTCCAATTAGTTAATATCAACTAGCAGTGGAAGATGACCTGCTTGGTTATCTCTGAGCAGGCATTGCGCGCAGCATCCAGCAGCAGGTTGTGAACCTTCGTTGATGCCTTGGACTGGTGCCCCTGCTGCGTCATCAGCTTGAAATGCCCAAGCACGGTAAGCACTTCGTCTACAGCGTCGTGGATAGCCTTCGGGTCAATCGGCTTATGTTTCAATGGCAAACGCTGCTGTACAGCGGGCATATTGGAGAGTGCGGGTGGGGTGCCATACCGAGACCCTTTCTGAGCCTCGCGCGCAGCCAGTACGGCCTCAAGCTTACCTTGCGTGTACTCGTCAAACACTTCCACCATCTCGATGGTGACAAGAGCGGCCTTCTCAGTGCTGGACTTGGCACAGAGGAAGAGCCCCTGCTTCTTGTTAAGCCAATATTCGGTCGTCGGCCGCCCACCCTTTGCGCTCGGCGGGGTTTGTTCCATATGTAACGAACCAAATTGTTTAAGAGATTCAACGTTTCGAGCAATGAGCTTGCGGATCATGCGGGGTTCTTTGAAGCCGAGCGCCTTTGCGAGTTTCAGGTCTAAAACCCGTGGCTCTGAGTTGATAGAGGTGTTGAGGTCTTCAAGCGTGATGAGGTGTGCCATTGGAAACTCCTTTTGGTTCTTGAAATGAACAAAACGCCACGAGCCGTGGCGCTGGGAGCTTCAAACCTCCAAAAGAAAGGCCGGTTTATTAGGCTTACGCCCTATTACACCGACTCCCAGCATGACGAAAATCTGGGCACAAAAAAACCGCTGGTCTATCGGGTGCGGCATCCGCTTTTGGGAGTTTGAAGCTCCAAGACGGACAATACCCCTAAATAATTAAAAGTCAATGAATCAACTCAAGCTGCCTTCGGGCGGCTTTTTTTATGGGAGTCCCATGGCAAAGCTTCTTCCTTACCCCCGTTTCCGCGCCTTTGACAGCAGCGGGGACCCTCTCGCTGGCGGCAAAGTCTATACCTACGAGGCGGGCACCACCACGCCAAAGACCTCCTATACGAACAGTCTAGAGACTGTTGCCAACACAAACCCGGTGATTCTTGACTCGCAGGGCTACGGTGATATTTGGATCACGGGCACATATAAAATCGTTATCACGGATGCCAATGACGTGGTGATTTCCACCACGGACAACATTCAGAATGATGCAGGCGCAACAGGCGCAGCAGGCACTTTCCAAATGGCGACGGCGGCAGGGTCAGCCGATGCGATTGAAGCGACGTATTCTCCTGCGGTCACTTTGGCCAATCTGACAACGGTGGGCTTTGTTGCAACAGCGGCGAACGCCACGACCACACCAACCTTTGCGCCTGATGGCCTTACGGCGCGAACCATTACCAAAAAGGGCGGCTCACCGCTGGACATTGGAGACATCCCCGGCGCAAACGCAGTCTGCATCCTGGAATACAATTCTGCAAACACACGGTGGGAGTTGCTGAACCCGGCATATACGGGACCGTTTGCAGATAGCCTAGCCATTGTTAAGGGCAGCAGTGACGCGACCAAGCAGGCACGCTTTGAAGTCGACGGCCTGACCACCGGAACCACCCGCGTGGTGACGCTACCGGATTCGGACATCTCTGTGGACCACATGGGCAGTGGGGCAGTCATCCAGAGCGTCTCATCCAGCTATACGACTTACAGCTCTTACACCGCGCAGATTCCGGCAGACAACACCATTCCCCAGAACACAGAAGGAACGGAAGTTACAACAGTAACCATCACCCCAAAATATTCCACCAGCAAGCTACGCATCCGTTTCTCCGGTTTTGCCACCGCTTCTGCGGGCGGCGTGAGTGCAGTAGCTGCCATCTTCCGGGACAGCACAGCCAATGCGGTAGGGGCCACCATTTCCACGATTAACACCAATTACGCCGACACCGTAAAAGGCGAGTTCATTGTGGACGCATCATCTACGTCCGCAACGACATTTAAGCTCCGCGTGGGGCCCGACAGCGCAAACACAATTTACATCAACGGCTCTTCCAGCGCGCGAGTATTCGGGGGTGTGGCTGCATGGCTTCTGACCGTCGAGGAATTAAAGGCCTAATAGTAACCAACGCATCAACCGAGCATAAAGAGGCTTACATGGGCCGCAAACTTAGCCGCTTCCTCCATCATTGGTGGCTGCAGATAGCCATTATTCTAATCACCATCGGCGCCGTTCTGGCAAACCAAACCAGCCTGATTGAGCGCGTCGACAAGATGGAAGACATGAAAGAAACCGTCATCCGAATTGATGAGCGTGTGGAACTGATAATGGACGCGCTCAACATCAAGCACAGGGATTAGCAATGAAAGCCAGCCCGAAGGCCTATGAACTTATCCGCCATTTTGAGGGATATTCTCATCTTCCTTATATCTGCGCTGGCGGCAAGACAACTGTCGGGTATGGCCATGTTTTGCGGCTAGGCGAGAAATTCGACAGCGTAACAGAGGAGGAGGCCGAAGCCCTGCTAGCCTCAGATATCTTAGAGGCCGAGAAGGCTATCCATGGCGGTGTGACGGTCCCACTGACGCAGAACCAGCATGATGCACTCGTAAGCTTCGTTTTCAATGTAGGCCGCGCAGCTTTCCTGAGAAGCACACTACGCAAGGTCATCAATCAGGGATGGCATGACGAAGCGCCCGCGCAATTCAAGCGCTGGGTTTATGCAGGCAAGAAAAGATTGCCCGGACTTGTGGCGCGCCGCGCTGAAGAAGCCGCGCTATACGCACAGAAAGCCTAACCACCCTAAGGAGTATTTATGTCATTCTTTGAACGCATCAAGCAGAGCATTATTGTCGGCTACTTAAAGCAAATGTTCAGCAAGGAAAACCTCACGCAGCGCTCGACTATCACTGCGCTGGTTGTTGGCCTTGCTGCCGTGCTGAACTGGAACCTAACGCCCGAAGCGCAAGACCAGGTGGTAGGTGCCGTCCTGACCGCCATCAACGCTATTCTTGGCATTGTGGCTACATACAACTTCGTCCGCGACGAAAAGAAGCTGCCATGGCAGGACAAATGAAATGGCTTCTCATTTGCGGCTTGTCGTTAGCCGCGTGCACACCAAAGCCAGCATACAGCCCCCAGCTCGCCAGTATGGCCGAAGAGAAAGCCGACTGGCACAAAGCACAATTGTTGGGGTCTGGTGCTTTGGATGGGCAGGAATTGCAGTGATATTTTGCGCAGGCCTGCTGTACTGGCAACAGACAGAGGCAGCAATAGCCGCTGCGATTGAGTCTCTAGAGTGACGTTCGGGCAGTTTGTCACGTTTCTGTGCGTGGCGGCTGCCCTTGCACTCTTGTTACAGGGCTGCAACTGCCCGCCCGGATACCGGTGCATCCCGCCGGTTGTCATCCCGTTCTGAGGAGGATGCATGTCCCAGAGATATGACGAATCGCGCAAAGATGCAGTCATAAGACGCATCCTTGCGGGGGAGTCTCTTGAATCCCTGCGGGATGCAGAAGATATTCCCATGCGGACCTTAAGTGACTGGCGGAAAGAGGCCAAGCGCAGCAAGAAACGCCCACCCCCTGCGCCCATACCCGCACCCATCTTTACACCCATCCCCAAGGCTTCCGGCAAGCATACTGTCCTTGCGATACCGGACATGCACCACCCCTTCGCCCATCCCGACACACTGGCATTCCTGTGTGCTGTGCGGAATTCCCGCAAAACCACTCTTGCCGTCTGCCTTGGCGATGAAATCGACGCGCACGGCTTCAGCACGTATCCCATGGACCCGGATGGCTTCACAGCAGGGCAGGAGCTCAAGCGCGCCATAGAGTGCCTTGAACCGTTTTACCAGGCATTCCCTGACATGCTGGTATGCGAGTCCAATCATACGGTAAGGCCGTGGAAACGCGGCTATGAGGCCGGGCTACCTGCTTCGTTCCTTCCGACATACTCCCAAATCCTGAATGCTCCGGAGGGCTGGCGCTGGGCCGCGCGGCATGAAGTGGACGGGGTGCTGTACATCCATGGCGACAATGGGAAGTCCGGCCAATACGCGCACATCAACTACATGAAAGCCGCCAAACGCTCTGTAGTGATAGGCCATATCCATTCTTACGCCGGTGTGAACTACGAAGGCGAGCACTTCGCGGTCAATGCGGGCTGCCTCATTGATGAGACAGGCTATTGCTTCAAATACGCAAAAAACATGCTCACGAAAGTCAACATTGGCTGCGCTGTTATTTACGAGGGGAAATACGCGGAATTCATTCCCATGAAGTTAGATGCGCACAGCCGCTGGACGGGGGAATTATGACAGATCCACGTTACTGCGCCTTCCATGCTGTCGCGTCCACGATGGCACAAGGCTCCGCGAAAGATGGCACTAACGACACATGGCGCGAGAAGCCTAAAGAGTATCACCTTCTGAAAGCCATACGGCATGCCACCACAGGCCTTATGATTGAGCGCGGGATTTGCCCCCCGGATGATGACAATCACCTTGCTAATGCACTCACGCGGCTAGCCATGGCCTTAGCACAGGATGAAAGCCATGGAGCATCTTGAGCCCATGGCGCGCATCTTCATTCTGACAGCAATGATCTTTACTATTCTCGGGCTCTGCGGGTGCAGCCCACGCTTTGCCTATCCACTCTGTTTCATGGTTGACGGGGAGGGGCGTGTCAGTTGCGGGTGAGGCATAAACACCCCCGGTTATAACTCACCAGCAGCGCGACATTTTGAACACAGGCGGTTTTTCGGGTGCAGGCGCTTCTTTCAGGATATATGGCACAGGCGCATCATCTGCATAGGACCATTCCACCAGCCATGTCTTCTGGCACTTAAAACATTTTACGCGGTCTGACTCAGGGCAGACGTGTTTCCACCTCGTATTGCGGCATTCCGGACACTGCATAGGCACCTCCTGCCGCATTGTATGCGCCGGGAGCGAAAGGACAGGAAGGGCAGATCTATCGGGGGCGAAATTGTAGCCACAATTCCCGAAGCCTAATAAGCCGCCAAAAGCAATCCTCACAGTGAAAACCTTTGACCGCGAGAGCGTCACAGCGACGGCATTTCTTTTGCTTCACAACAGCTTGCAGATTCTTTGGCTTATAAGTCATTTTCCCGCTCCCGGGTTAGTAATATGCTGCATAATCTCGACTTATGGAGCATGAGCACACGATTGAAAATCTGGTGGCCAAGTACCTGACGTGGTGTGGCCGCCACCGTTCCGCCCGTACGCTTGAATGGTATGACGGGCATTTGAAAAGTTTTCTGGCTTATCTGGGGGAAGACAGATGCATGTCTGTGGAGCGCCTGAAGCCGTGGCATGTCGTTGAGTGGGTGGACAGCCATATCAGCTGGGGAAATACCTACAAGCGCGGGGCTATTGTCGCCGTGCAGCGCGTCCTGAACTGGGCTGAAGAAATGGGCTATATAGCCGCCAATCCCGTAAAGAAGATCAAGAAGCCGCCTGCAGAGCGCCGTAACAACCCCATGCTTCCGGAAGATTTTGACGCGATTCTGGCGCGGCTGGATATGAATGACCCGTTCCGCGACTTTCTGGAATTTCTCTGGCACACCGGCTGCAGGCCGCAGGAGGCGCGTCATCTGGAACTGCGCCATTATAACGCAGAACGCGAATGCATGGTGCTGCCCAAGGAAGAAGCTAAGGGGAAGCGTTACCCGCGTTACATCTACTTGCATGGGCGCTCGCTGGAAATCATTCAAAAGCTGTTGGCGCTGCACCCTGAGGGCAAGCTGTTCCGCAATACACGCGGTGGACCATGGCACAAGTACTCCGTCTGTAATCGGATGGACAGGCTCACGAAAGCTACTGGAAAGCGGCTGGCTGCGTATGATACGAGACACGGCTTTGCCACGCGCAAGCTGGTGCAGGGCGTGGATCACTTGACCGTCGCGACCATCATGGGCCACGTGGACGGAAGCATGCTGGCGCGGGTCTATTCGCATATCGACAAGAACCCGGAGCATCTCAGAAGGGCCTTAGCAGACAATTAGTGCAGCAGAAGTGCGCCACTTGTCTTCCAAGGCCCCTCGGAAAGCTGGTCGGAGTGATAGGATTTGAACCTACGGCCCCTACGTCCCGAACGTAGTTAGATAGAGCTAACATGTTTGTTTTCTCGCCACTTTCTTTGTTGCCTTCTTCTCGTTTTTGACCTGTTCTGCGAAATTGTGCGCCAGTTGTGCGCCAGTGGCGAGCGCACCAACTACGCCCTCTGTAAAAGAGGGATCATGCTTTGCATAACGCATGGTCGTGCGAGGGTCTTTGTGGCCAGCCAGCTGGCCTGCGAGTGCCAGGCTATGACCCTCTCTGACAGCCCACGTGATAGCCGTGTGCCGCAGGGTGTAAGGGGTGACACCCACAAGCTTAGAGCGCTCGCACGCCCGTTTAAACTGGTGCTTAACGCTTTTTATGCCGCCTAGTACGTATTCGCTATTCTTTTTATCGTGCAGCCGCTGCAGTGTTGGTAGGAGGCTATCATTGATATACACCGTGGGGCGGAACTTACGTGTCTGCTCCCGTTCCTCCGGGTTAAAGTGGATAAGGCGCTTTTCAAGATCCACCTGGAACCATTTCAATTCCATGATTGAAGAGGGGCGCGCGCCAGTATTCATGGCGATTTCTATATAAGCCAGTAACCGTTTGTTGCTGGATGCAGCGGCGAGAAGCTGTCCCGCCTCCTGATGGGTCAGCCAGCGCTCCCGGGGCTTTGAGGGTGCAGGCTTTTCAATGTATGGCACTTCCGCAATGAAGCCTTCCCTGTATGCGAAGTGAAGCGCCGCAGATAACGTGTCCAATTCCCGGCGTACCGTAGAGCGTGACACGGTGCGCGCGCTCTTCTTGCGCCCTATGATTACAGGCTGATTCATTCGGTGCTCAATATACTCCCGAACCGTTGCCCGGCAGAACTGGGAGAGCGCCACATCTTTAAAAAAAGGCCGCAAATGGCGCAGAGTGTACATTACAGCCTTATCATTTGGGCGCTGGGCTTCATAGCGCTCCAGCATATCCATGATCTTGATTTGGTCTGCGTCCGTTAATTGCGGCTTTTTGCGCTCAAGGAGGAATTGTGCGAGGACTCGCTCAGCTTCAGCACGATCCCCCGTGCCCGTGCTAAAGCGCCTTGAACGTCTTCCGACTGAGAGCGTGATGTACCAGAACGGGGAGTTTTTCCGCTTACTAAGCTTTGGTGTTCCTCGCATGGGCCCTCTCTAAAGGCATCAAGCCATTCTTTTTTGTATTGAACCACACCGCACAGTTTGCGGGACGGCAATTTTTTTCGGTAACGTGCTTTCTTCAAATCTTCTGCTTTGACAAGAAGATAATCCGCAGCTTGTGCCTCAGTCATCCAGGTGTCAGCCATTTTTCTCTCCTTTCTGATCTTCTATTCCGGTCATCGTTTCGTCCTGAATCATCACCTGTATGCCGTGGGCGTTGAACACGGGAATGAAGTCGGCAATCTCGCGCACCTCGATGTAGCCGTTGCAACAGTGCCGGAACATGG
>JACCDR010086913.1_pt1 | contig 34265 bp, 26 predicted proteins | sample 7446431 | NCBI WGS metagenome assembly JACCDR01 (sample SAMN15323443, study PRJNA562643) | freshwater metagenome | isolation source: river surface water | place: USA:Blue River Watershed | collected 2017-08-17
GACGAGTCCTTGACGATGTAATCCACCATCTCGTAATTCACCAGCCAGTTGTTGTAATCGATACTAAAACCACTAAACCAGTACTGGCCGTCTTTTTTATCCCAACTCATTTTGTTTTTAAAATCATTCACCATGGCCGTGGTCGCGCCATTGGCCGTCGCCGCCGTTATACCGCGGGCAGACAACGGAAAGACGACACCTTGGTCAATGCCTTGCGCATCGAGTTCCGACATAAAAAAGCCGCCAAACACACTCCACCAATCACCACCGAGCGTGCCATTGAATGACATAATGTTATTCATGCCAAACGGCACATACGAATTGGTCACTACACTAAAGGTTTCGCCCTGCCATGCACCGAATAATGCCTTGGTTTGTGCATTTAAACCGCCCACTGAAAACTGACTGTCCAGCGCGATACCTTCAATGGTACTGAAATCAAAGCCAAAATAAACAGCTTTGGGCAAACGGGAGAAATCGTGGGCGTAGCCTACTTTCTCGTACTCCGATTGATGGAATAATGGATTGACAAAACGACCGGCACTTAGGCGATGCTGATCGCTGAGCTCATAACTTAAATAGGCCCAGCGCGCTTCGACTTCAAAATCTTTCAATCCTTCACTGTACAGCTGAACGGTGGCGGATAACTTCTCACCTAAATCTGCCGATGCTTGCAAGGCAAATAACGATTCATTCTTAAAATCAATTTCGCCATCGACAAAACCAGGGTATGGGTCGGCGCCATTGGAGTTGGTTGAGGTTGCGCGGATAGACGCAAAGCCATTTAAGTTGATATCGGCTACTGCAGGGAACGCCAAGGCAGTTAGTGACAAGCTGCTCACAAAGAGCAGAGGGCGGGTTCTTAACATAGGATTTCCTTCAGTGTTGCAGCACTCTGTTGACCCTATCAGTTAAGTAAAACATGGCAAAATCACAAGGGAATCAAGACGTTTTTTTTGCTGTTTGCCCAATGCCATTAAAAAAGCCATGGAATTGCCACCAAAACGCGCTTGGCGTTATACCAAACGCGGAGTGAGTGATGAAAAGTTTCTAAACATCAGCGTGTTAAGACAAAAAGATACCGACAAAAATAACCGCACCTGTGTAGTTATTCTGCAAAAACGCCTGAAAACAGCCTTGCCGCCCTTGCTTTGACAGCAGATATTGATAAATAAAACTCAGCAAGGCTAGCACCAAACTGATGTGGAACAACATGCCATACCCGAGTAACTCACCAGCCCACCACAGCAACAACAAGGCAGTAGCTTGCAATGCTAGAATAATGGCTCGGGCATGCTGACCAAACAAAATCGCGGTCGAACGCACGCCAATTTTTCGATCATCAGCCTCGTCGACCATGGCGTAATAAGTGTCATAAGCCACAGTCCAAAGTAAATTTGCCGCATACAACACCCACACTTCGAGCGGTAATTGCCCCTGAGATGCCATATACGCCATCGGCATGCCCCAGCTAAAAGCTGCGCCCAACACCACTTGTGGCAAATGCGTATGCCGTTTCATGAATGGATAGATGCTGGCCAGTAACACAGCACCGATCGCCAATAATGCCGTCGATAGATTTAAAAACAGCAATAAACTGGCCGCCAGCAGCAATAACAGGAAAAATAGCTGTAGCGCTTCCGCTGCACTCACCTGTCCTGAAGCCAAAGGACGCTTCTTGGTTCGCTCCACATGGCCATCAAAATTGCGGTCTGCATAGTCGTTGATGACGCAACCCGCTGAGCGCATCAAAATGACGCCTAAAGTAAAAATTAACCAAAGCGACCACGGCGGTGTACCGGCACAGGCCGCCCATAGTGCCCACCAGGTTGGCCATAATAACAACAAGATGCCAATGGGTTTATCCAAACGCATCAACGCAGCATAGTGGTGCCGATGTGACCATTGCAAAAACCAGCGCATCTTAAAAATCCCCGTGTAAAAACAATTCTTGCACTAACAACTCATGCTGTTGCACACAAAAAAACGAACGACGACCAAAAACAGGAACCTCTGTTTGCCCGGGCAAATACGGTGATTGCCACGCGATAAATTGCATCGCACTTCGCGTTAGATCAGGCTGTGCAAACATAAACTCGCCGAGCGGCTGCTGCTTTAATGCGGCTAACGGCGTAAGTGCTTGCCAGCTCGATGCAGGGATCCATGTCTGCGCGTGTATCACCGCGGTATCATCCAATAGCAAATTGACAGCGCGAAAAATCCCTTCAGGTTGTTGCCAACGTGCAGCCAACACCGCGGGTAACGGCTTAGGCATTTCCGTCAATAATTGCAGCGAAAACACTCGTCCTGTTGCTTTTAATCGCGCCGTGAGCGAGCCACTATCGCACAGCAATGGCTGCAGCGGCGCTGGGACCTGAGGTGGCATTTGTGCTTGCCATGCTGGATGCGGAAAAATATCTAACGATGTGACGTTCATGCTCTACACTTGCCATTAAAGCCCCGCGCATCATAGCAATTTCAACCTGTTTTTTCGCGGGTTTGCATGGTAAATAACGGAGTAAATCGTGTGGCCAAACCTACGAAAGGATAAACAGCGGCGTTTTCAGTATCTCATCTAGGGCAAGCCATCGGCAAATTGTCGCGTTATTTCGCCTAGCAGCCGCGTAACCCATTCGATGATAGCGATGTGTGCCAAAGTTAATTCGCGGCTTCGCTACAGTAAAGTGGCACAATAACGGGGCCTCAGGTAAAATTGTTAACAATTAGCCGATGTCATCAAGTTCGGCTATTTCAGGTGTCGGTTTAAGGATCAGCTTGGGTATGAGTGCTATGAAATATTTACTGTTTTTTTTGTTAACGCTGTTTAGCGCCACCAGTTGGGCAGAAGATCCGCCGGCTAGTACCGAACCCGCCAAACCTAAATTTGCCTATTTTGGCTTTGATCCTGACATTGTTACTAACTATGTGACAACCGGCCAAAAAGGTTTGGGTTATGTCCGCGTGACCATGGAGCTGATGATCGCGGATGAGGCATTGCTGCCCATCATTGAGCACCATGAACCTTTGATTTTAGATGCCATAGTTTCCGAATTTGGCAAAGAGCCAGAAACAACCATCAAATCGCTCACTGGGCGTGAAGAAATTCGCTTAAAAATACTCAAACGGCTGAATGAATTGCTGAAAAAGGAAACAGGCGCCGAAGCGGTGAAAGACGTGTTATTTACCAAGTATTTATATCAGTAAGCCGCAACGACGCTATGTTGAGTTTACGACATCACATTGCCAGCGCTCCCATTTAGCAGGTCTGTCACCGGCTAAATGGGTTGAAGTTTAGGATATTCGAACATTCGGCTATGGCAGATTTTGCCACGCCAAATACGCTAAGCGTTGACTACTCGTTACTGCTCACGGCCGGATACACGCCACGCCACGCTTCAAAACCGCCGTCCATGCTATAGACGTCCTCAAACCCTTGTTCACATAAATATTGCGCCGCGCCTCGGCTAGAATTGCCGTGATAACACACCACGATCACCGTGGACTCTTCATCATGTTGCTGCATAAATTGCGCAAGGGTGCCATTGGTTAAATGAAACGAGCCGGCAATATGGGCGGCCTGATAACTTTGTTCATCACGAATATCACAAATCACCACGGGCGTGCCTTGTTGCAAACGCTCAAAGGTGGCGGCGGTGGAAATATGTTTAAATTGACTCATCAAAAAATCCTCATCGGCAATTAGCGGGTCATAAAGTGGGAATATGGTAACGGATTTACCACCGGATTGGCGGTTAAAATCAGTGTATCGCGCATAAATTGACGATAAATCGTCATCATCACGTCGTATGGTCGCGCTAGGATCACCAAACTAATACCGATTTAGGCTTTAGCTTAGCCACGATGTTAGGTAAAATACGCAGCCGTGTTTTTTTGCAGGATCCGTTCATGCGTCACCAACAGTTATACCTCGTTTATGATCCTGCCTTCGATGATATGGATGCTGAAGGCTGTCCAGCCTTTGGCTATGTGTTGTTATTCACCGAAGAGGCGATGAACGACTATCAATCCGGCGATAACCCAAACACAGCGGCGGTATCATTGCTGTTTACCGATCATGCCGATGGCAGCATCAGTGGTGATTTACTCGGCTGGGCCCACCTCGATGACCCAGTGTTTGAGCAGTTCCCACTTGGCTACTTTTTTATGTTGATGGAACAAGCCGCGCAAGTGGCTATTAACGCCTACCGGCAAGTCGGTCATGTGCCCGATAAGCTGATTGCGCAGCATTTACCCGATGATGATTTAATCCAATTTGATGTGCAATTCACTGAATTACAACTATCAGATGCCGACGCCGAGCAGCGTTTAGCGCAAAACATGATGGCTGGTCGGCCCTATCTCGATTCTTAGTCATATGGCGTGGTGCAGTGCTGATACCATCTCAGGCGCCACGCTGATTTATCATCGCAGCTGCAATAACGGCAGACAACCGCATGATGATGAATTGCAGTTCATTGACCACCTCGTTGCAACCGCAACTTACCTCATATTGCACATGAATCGCAGACAGCCTTCACGTTTTTTGTCCTGCTGACGGCGTTGTTCAAATATCATTTTTGCATAAGCGTTTTTTAATAATTTTTTTTAAGTTTTGCGGCTGCACCGCTAAACCAAAAATCATAATTAAAACAAAGCTGCCAGCAGGGCATAATTCCGCCACTCATCTGATCTACTTGCTATCGCGTATTAAAACTGTTCCCTAACCTCTGGCATTGCCTGACTCTAACCGCAACTTAATGCTAACCAGCGGCGACATCAGCAAGCGACACCAACACGTCGCAACGGAGCTCGGCAGTAACATAACCAACAATGATGAATTTATGCATAAAAAAGCTTTTCTACCGCAAAAAATCTGCCCAGTTTGTCAACGCCCCTTTGTGTGGCGAAAAAAATGGCAACGGGATTGGGAGCAGGTCAAATACTGTTCTGAACGCTGTCGTCGTCAAGGACTACCCTTTTAGCAACAAGCGGATATACTTGGATTTTTCGCAGGAGGTTGCTGATGGTTAAACCAATTGATATGTCGGTGGTGGAAAATGCGTTGGCTGGCTTTACCATTCCACCGCAACCCGAAGTTTTACTACGTATCAAGCAAGAAATCGAACTGGACGACCCAGACATCAATACCATTGCAACCCTGATTAACATGGACATTGGTATCGCCGGTTTTACGTTAAAAGTGGTGAACTCCGCCTACTTTGGCTTGCGCCGAAAAATTAGTTCCATTGAACACGCCTGTAAATTTTTAGGTCTCAACCGCGTCATTAAATTGGTGACGAGTGTAGTGCTGCGTTTTACGCTCAGTAGCGGCCAAACCGATCCCTTTATCAATCGACTCTGGAATAGTGCTATGAATGTGGGCAGCGCCGCCATGTTGATTGCGCTGCACCTGCGCTATGGCAGTGACTGCGCCGATGATTGTTATTCGGTCGGTTTATTTCATAATGCCGGTATGACCCTCATTCACGCACAATATCCCGACTATGCCAAAGTGCTAAAAGTCGGCATACAAAATGGCTTTAACACTGCCGCAGTGGAGCAGCGTTATTTTCACACCAGCCATGAGCTGTTAGGTTTTATGATTGCGCAGTCGTGGGGCCTAGCGCCGGAATTAGGCCGTGTGATCGCTTATCACCATACGCCTGATGAAGCTCTGCAAAGCACAGATTTATACGAAAAACGCCTCTTTGCCATTTTAAAATTAGCCGAGCACCTTACGTCGGAAAATCAGCAATTACTGGAACTTTCGGATGAACGGGAGTGGGAGCAATATGGTCAAGCCATTTTAGACGTGTTAGAGCTTGATGAGATGCAGCTGCCGGATATTGCCGACTACTTACTAGAAAATGGCATCGAAAATCAATTTCATCGTTAATTCATAAAATCGCCAACATCACACAAACTTAATCAAGCGCCCCGTCGCGGGGCCTTGAGTTCCACAGGATCGCCTCTCACTTCGCCCACGAGCAGGCGGTGCTTACCGGCTATTTTAGTGCTCAGACATCCGCCTTCATACATCTTACTGCACCATCGGCGTTCGTCTCGGGTGATCTGAATACGTATTCATGTTGTTGCTGCACCAGATTCGGGCTATCAAGGCAGGCCGCAGCCCCATGCTGGTGCTGCTTGCGCGCACAAAGACTGTTAGTATCGACGCCAAGGCCAGTCAACATGGCCGGCGTGTTACCACAGCACATCACACGATAAAAATCGATAACAACAAAGCGCTATGACAACTTTGACAGGGGCCGGCATGCAAGGGCAAAAACCACAACTGACTTTTTGGCAAATCTGGAACATGTGTTTTGGGTTTTTGGGTATCCAATTTGGTTTTGCGTTGCAAAATGGCAATGTCAGCCGGATTTTCCAAACGCTGGGCGCCAACATGGACGACATCCCTATTCTGTGGATTGCTGGGCCCTTGACTGGTTTGTTGGTGCAACCCATCATCGGCTACTACAGCGATCGAACCTGGTGTCGTTTGGGACGTCGTCGCCCATATTTTTTCTATGGCGCTATTCTCACCACCTTGGCGCTGTTTTTTATGCCCAACTCCCCTACGCTGTGGATTGCTGCGGGGATGTTGTGGATTTTAGATGCCTCCATTAACGTTACGATGGAACCCTTTCGCGCCTTTGTCGGTGACAATTTAAATCAAACTCAGCGGCCGCAAGGCTTTGCCATGCAAAGCTTTTTTATCGGCGTCGGCGCTGTTGTGGCCTCGGCATTGCCTTATATTCTAAGCCAGTGGATAGGGATCGACAACACCGCCGCCGCCGGCGAAATCCCCGACTCGGTGCGCTACTCATTTTATGTCGGTGGCATAGTGTTACTGGTTGCGGTACTTTGGACAGTATTGAAATCAACCGAATATAGCCCGGCGCAATTGGCGGCGTTTGATGCCGCAGAAGCGCAAGCTCAGCAGCGCAGTATCGCGGCCGAGCAGCCCAATGCTCGCACCTACTGGCGCAGTGGTATCGGTTGGGCCTTGGTCGGGTCTGCCGCCGTTGCCGCCGTGTTTGGCTTAGCGCTGGCGAAGGAGCTGTACATCATCAGTATCGGTTTGGTGGTGTTTGGTCTGTTGCAATGGTGGGCCAGTTTTAGCAAGCAGCGACAACAACGTCATCTGTTGGTGGACTTAATCGATGACTTGTTCAGCATGCCACGGCAGATGCAGCATTTGGCCGTGGTGCAATTTTTCTCTTGGTTTGCCTTATTCGCCATGTGGATATACACCACAGCCGCGGTGACCAGCGTCCACTTTGGCAGCTCAGATCCCACCAGCAAAGCCTACAACGACGGCGCAGATTGGGTTGGTTTATTGTTTGCGTTTTATAACGGCTTTGCCGCTATCGCCGCCTTGTTTATTCCATGGCTGGTGCGTAAAACCTCGTTGGCACTGACGCATGGCTTTAATTTGCTGTGTGGCGCTGCCGGTTTGGCTGCCTTTTTACTGATCAAGGACGCCAGCTTGCTGTGGGTCCCAATGATAGGGGTCGGCATCGCTTGGGCATCTATTTTATCCCTCCCTTATGCCATGTTGGCGGATAGTCTACCTAGCCACAAAATGGGCGTCTATATGGGCATGTTTAACTTTTTTATTGTGTTACCGCAGCTATTGGCGGCCACAGTGTTGGGCACCTTATTACGCAGCTTCTTCGATAACCAAGCGATTTTCGCACTGCTGTTGGGAGCCGGTAGTTTAGTGCTCGCCGCCTTGTATGTAGTGTGGTCGCAGTGGCGCCGGCCACACTAAGCACTTGCATGCGGATATGCACGCCTTCATTTTCAAGCACAAAGGATTATGACTATGCAGCTTCATCGTCTTGCCAATGCCGTTAAAACCGCATTGTTCGTTGTCGGAATTGGCACGCTGGTCAGCCTACAAGGCTGCCAACCCGACACGACTCCATCAGCGAACGCTGGCCACAATAGCGACCAACACAACGGCAAAAACAGCGCCCATAGCGAAGCAACAAGCCAGATCGCACCAGGGGCTCCTGGCGCCGCTCCGACCTGGGCTTTTGCCGGTAAAACAGGCATTGGTACCTCGTACGAAGCCTATCCAGCGCTAAAAAACCCACCGCACACCGCCACCAGCACAGCAGAACATAAGACGGCAGAGCAGGTCACCACCGGCACGGTCAGCAAAGTATGGTTTTCGTTGGCGCAAGGCATTTTAACCGAGACCATGTACGGCCTGATCCACCAAGCGCAATTGCGCGAAATGCAGTTTTATGTCCAGATTGGTGATGAACTGCTGAGCGAAAAAAATCACACGCAATCCAGCATTAGTTACATGCATACCGATGCGCAGGGGCGGCCGCAATCACTGGCATACCGAGTGACCAACCGGGATAAACAAGGGCGCTTTGTCATTATCAAAGAGTTTTTTACCGATCCTGAACAGCAAAGCTTAGTAATGCGCACCGAGCTAAAAGCCTTGGTGCCTGATGTACGCTTCTATCTATATGCCGATCCTCATATTGGCAACACCGGTACCGGCGATAGCGCACAGCTCACCGACGATGCCATGCTGGCCAGCGATAGCGCTGCACAGCAAAGCATGGCACTACGCACCAAACCCATGCTGGCAAAGCGTAGCGTCGGCTTTGTTGGCGCCTCGGATGGCATTAGCGCCCTGGCGGCAAAACAGCCACTGGCGTTTTACCAAAGTACCGGCGATATACCAGGCAACGTAGCGTTTTTTGCCGAAGTCACCACCTTGGCTGCCGATCAATCCTATCAATTGGATACCGTGTTAGGCTTTGGTGAAAACGCGCAGCAAAGCCATGCCAACGCCAGTGCAACCTTGGCGAAAGATTTAACGCAAGTAGCCAACGCCTATGCCGGCATCGGTAGCGCGGTCGGTTGGCAAGACTATTTGGCACAACTTAGTGAGCTACCCAGCCTAGCCGAACAAGCGACCGATCACGGCGCCTTACTCTATAGCAGCGCCTTGGTGTTAAAGGCGCAAGAAGATAAAACCCACCCGGGCGCACTCATTGCATCACTATCAAACCCATGGGGTGATATTAAATCCGCCGCTACAGCACAAACGGGCTACAAAGCGGTATGGCCACGCGATTTTTATCAAGTGGCCATGGCCATGCTCGCCATGGGCGATCAACAAAGCCCGAAAGTTGCCTTTGAATATTTGCAAAAAGTTCAAGTCAGTGCCAACACACCTGGTTATAAGGGCGTGCCGGGCTGGTTTTTACAAAAAACCCATGTTGATGGCACCTTGGAGTGGGTCGCCGTGCAGTTGGACCAAACCGCCATGCCAATCATGCTGGGGTGGCAGTTATGGCAGCGCCAACTGCTGAGCAACACTGAATTGGCACATTGGTATCAGCAGATGTTAAAACCTGCGGCTGATTTTTTAGCTAACGGTGGCGACGTGGCGCTGGATTGGAATAAAACCACCATCACCCCACCTTTTACCCAACAAGAACGCTGGGAAGAGCAAGAAGGTTTTTCACCCTCAACCACGGCGGCGGTGATTAGCGGTCTGGTGTGTGCGGCAGACATTGCCACGGCGCTCGGCGATAGCAAAGCGGCCCAACTGTATTTAAGCAAAGCCGATCAGTATCAACAGCAACTGGACAGCCTCACCTTTACCGAACAAGGTAGCCTGACACAAGCGCCCGCCGATGGTCGCTATTATGTACGGATCAATAACACCCCTGCGTTAGAGACCCCTAGTCAATTGGTGCTGCGCAACGGTATTGCTGGTGCGGATAAAACCCAGTATATCGATGGTGGTTTTTTAGAGCTGGTGCGTTATGGTGTGAAAGGCGCACATGATGCGGCCATTGTAGCCACCTTGCCGGAATTGGATGCGACACAATTGCCCGATCCGCTGCGTGTGCATTATCGTTTTACGCTTGGCAATGGTGATACCATCTCAGGTTGGCGTCGCTACGGACTGGATGGTTATGGCGAAGATACGGTCACTGGCGAAGGTTATGCCAATGGTCCAGATCAAAGCAATACCGCCGGACAGCGCGGCCGCGTGTGGCCGATTTTCTCGGGCGAACGTGGCCATTATGAGTTGGCCAAAGCCATCGCCAGCGGTGGCGTCAACGCACAAACGCAGCAGCAGTTACGACATGACTATGTCCGCGCCATGGAGCACTTCGCCAACGAGGGATTGATGTTGCCAGAACAAGTGTGGGATGGCATTGGCAATAACAAGGTCTATCACTACCACGTCGGCGAAGGTACCAATGGCGCTACGCCATTAGCATGGAGTCATGCCGAGTATGTCAAACTCCTGCGTTCATTGCGTGACAAACAGCTGTGGGATCATTATGCACCTGTAGCCGCGCGCTATTCATCGGCCGACAGCGCGACAAAACCAGGGCAAGCTGCCGCTAAGTAACGGTCTGCGTCATCCGTGCTTTGCGTGGCTCCCATCAAAAAGAGGCGCTCTCGATGGCGGCGCCTCTTTTTTTAGATGATAGGGCGGCTCGCCATGGGGCTTGCCGCCTGTATATTGGGTGGAGATAGGTGTATTGAGCGGTGTGTTAAGCGGTGTTTTGAGCGATATATTGAGCTCTGCAAAGTGAACGTTAAAACGCTGATGTCAGCGCACCCACCAACATCACTCAGGCGTCAGTGTCACAAGCGCTTACCAGCGGTGTTGCCGCCACAGATCCCATTGCATCGGCGTTAAAAAGCTCCACGCGAGCAGTCGGCTTTGTTTGTGGCCTTGCGCCATCGCGATCACCTTAACCTCGGTTGCGCCTTGCTGCATCGCCAGCTGCTGTAATGGCGCGACATTAGCACTTTGGGAAACCAAGCTACTAAACCAAGCCACTTGCGTCGCATAGGCCGAGCTTTCTTTGATCATCTGCCCAATAAAAGCAAGCTCGCCACCAGGGCACCAAAGTTCATGATCTTGACCGGCAAAATTCAGTGCGGCTGCAGTTGGTGCTAGACCAAGTTGTTGCCGTTTGCGCGCACTGCCCGCCGCGGCAGCCTCGGCGCTATCGTGAAACGGTGGGTTGCAAAGCGTGACATCAAACAGCTCGTTGTGACCTATAATACCTTGAAAAATATGCCGATCATCCGGTTGTAAACGAACCTCTATTGCCGAATTACCCGCTAAACGTGCGGCCATCGAGCTGGCATAGTGAAAGGCCTGTGGCTCGGCTTCAGCCGCCACAAAGCGCCAGCCGAGCGCTTTATGACCCAATAAGGGATACACCAAATTGGCACCACAGCCAATATCTAACGCTCGGATAGTCGCAGGCCGCATGCGTACACCTTTGAGCGGCCGAGCTTGATGTTGCTGGGTTAATAAATCACGCAGATATAATAAATAATCTAAACGTCCAGGGATCGCCGGGCACAAATTTCCGGCGGGTACATCCCACGCATCATAGCCATAATGCGCCGCCATCAAGGCTTGATTTAAGCACTTCACCGCCGCCGGATCAGCAAAATTGATACTGAGCTGTTGCCTCGGGGTTGGGTATAAAAACGCTGCCAAGGCTGGCCATGCTTGACATAACAGCGTCATATCATAGCCATGTTGATGTGGATTATCCGGATGCATCCGCTCAGCCTTTTGCTTTTGTGCGTGCGTCGCCGCAGACTTATCCGTCTTGGTTTTAGCGTCAGGCGTGGGCAATGGCTTGTGTGTGGAGGATGTTGACGCCACCTGAACGCTGCGGCGCATTTTATTCGCCATGCTTAGCACCACAGGAATCGCGCACTATGATGCGCGGCTCAATATCCGTTTGTGTCACTGGCTCTTGCTGAATAAGCTTGAGCAGATTAATCACCAGCATCTCGCCTGCCAAAGTGGTATTTTGCTGAATGGTGGTGAGCGGCGGCGAAGAAAACGACGCCACCGGAATATCATCAAAGCCAATGACGGCAACATCCTGTGGCACGCGCAAGCCGTGTTGCTGGATCGCTCGCATCACACCAATGGCAATTAAATCACTGGCGGCAAACACCGCATCCAGTTGAATACCTTGTTGCTGCTGTTGTTCTAACAAGGCCATCATGGCGGCAAAACCCGCCTGTTCGGTCGAAATAGCGTCATGTTGCCAAATGGCACTGGGTGCTACACCGGCACTGGTCAAGGCATCAGCAAAACCTTGATAACGCGCATGAAATTCTGGACTTCCAGCCGAAATATTGCCGATAAAGGCAAATTGACGGCGGCCTTGTTGTACCAAATGATCGGCCGCCAGCTGACCGCCACGACTATTATTGGTACGAATGGTAAATTCAGGCCGATCCGCAATTTGCGCACCCCAACAAACAAAATGCGTTTGCTGGCGCAATAACTGCTGCAGCTTTTCTTCATAATCGGTGTAATCACCGTAGCCGAGTAAAATAATGCCATCGGCTTTTTTGCTGTCTTCATAGTCGGCATGCCAGTCATTGCTCAGCTGCTGAAATGAAATCAGTAAATCATGACCACGTTTGGTACAAGCGCGGGTAATACTGCCAAGCATGGACAGGAAAAACGGGTTAATTTGCGATTCATCCACCGTTGGGTCTTCAAACAACAATAAGGCCAAAGTGCCACTGCGCTGCTTGCGCAAATTACTGGCATTTTTGTCGACCTTGTAATTGAGCTGCTTGGCAATGGCAAAAATTTTGTCTTTGGTTTCTTGGTTGACGGCTGGACTATCGCGTAAGGCCCGCGACACTGTGGACTGCGATACGCCCGCTAAATAAGCAATATCAAACGAGGTTGCTTTCCCTTTCATCACGCCTCCGGCTGCTATAGTGTTACGTCTGGCGGTTCTGCCGCTATAACGCGTCTGGGCTAAACCGATGCGACTTTGCCAATTCGACGTTGCTAATTCAAGGTTGCTAATTCGAGGTTGCTAATGTTGCGCCGAGGATTTGGTGTTTGCGGTCGTGCTTAACACGGAGCAAACGAGCGCCGCTGATAGGCTGGAACAAACCATCGCAGCGATGATAGGTCGGCAACCTCTCAAATGCTGGCCTTGCGTGGCCCGCTAAACAACGGGTGAACCTTAGCTGCGAATATATGGCGAACATTAGCATACAAGATGGATAACGACATCAAGTTGGCGCCAACATCGGGCGGTTACGTTGCCACAATAGCAGAGTGATGGCAAGACTTGGCCGCCAAAACGATACCTCGGCGCGACTGATAGAATGTCAACCGCTCAGGTGGCCACGCCGGTAGCGAGCAACAACAGGTTCGATGGCAAATTCGCCATGAGACCAAGCAGCACTGAGTAGGAGATGCTTTTTGTGAAACCTGCTTTTTGTGAAACCTGCTTTTTGTGAAACCTGCTTTTTGTGAAACATTGTTAAGCAGACTTAATCAGCCACTGCATTAATGCTAGAGTGCCGGTCGGCTTTTTAGCGTCACTGGAGGTTCTATGCGCATTGCGACTACGCAACCATTCGCAGATAAATTACTGCATTTGCCACTGCGCTTATCCAAGATCGTCCGCTCATATGTCCGCCGCGCGCGCTCCGCTGCGAGCTACCGCCCTATCCCCTGGACGCGTTTTATTAAGCCTAGATTCATATCTGGACCACTAGATTGGCCACTATGGTGCTACAAATTCTGTCTGGCGGCAGGATTGCTGTGGTTACTGCCCAGCACCGTGATGGCCAATCATCATTGGCCGCCAGCAACTAACGCTGAACCGCGCAATAGCCAAACGCAACGCCAACCCGTGTCGCCTGAGCCGGATGAACATTCAGCGACATACTCAGCGCCATATAGTGTACAGACCGGGCAATGGCATCTTCGGGTGGCGATGGGGGCAGGGTATCGCAGCAATCCATTGCTAGGTGGAAAAAATTTGCCACTGTGGCTCATGCCTGATGTCAGTTATTATGGCGAAAAATGGTTTTTTGATAATGGCCGTGTTGGTTACACCGCGTGGCAGACTTCGCGCAACAATACCAACTGGTCGATCAGCCCTGTGCTGCAAATCAATGAAGAAAAAGGCTATTTCATTCGCAGTTCCGCCAGTAATTGGTGGCAATTGCGTAACGTCACCTATGCCAATATTGGTCAAACCGAGATCAATAACGGTATGGTTGGGCCGTCACGAACCAAAGCAGCCCCCAGCAAAGTCTCGATATCGGACGTGACATCACGCCCAACCGCACTTGATGCCGGCGTGCAGCTCAATGTTCAGCAGCACGATTTTTTTGCTGTTGCCGTGTTATGGCACGATGTGAGTGGACGTTACCAAGGTGCGCATGCCCAGTTGCAATTGGGCCATCAATGGCAGCATAGTTCGGGCGTGTGGTCGGTAAGTGGTGGACTGCGTTATAAAAGTCGAGATTTAATCCAGCGCTATTACGGCATCTCAGACGCCGATGCCGAGCGTGCCGGTATATCAGCTTGGCAAACCACGCACAGTTGGCAACCGCAGTGGCAATTGCAATGGCAATATCCATTAACAGCCGACTGGCAATTGCATGCGATGTGGCAGCAACAGCGATTGGATGACGCCGTCACGGCCAGCCCACTGGTGGAAAACGCGTCCATCCATCGATGGTTTGTTGGGGCTAGTTATCGGTTTTGGTAAGCAAGGACAGGGATGATGGAACAGCGTCAAGCGACCGCGCACAAGCAGCATTTGAGATGGCAACCGAGGCCTTCGCATGTTGTGTTGCCTGCGACCTTTACAACATCATGGCAACCGACATTGCCTGCCAATGCATACATCAATAGCCCCTTGGTCAATACAGGCCCATTACCCGCCTTGACCACAGAGAACGCGTCACCAAGCCTGATCGCACCCGTACATCATTTGTCTATCCCCGAGACGCCGACCGCGATCCCCCCAACGGCGACCGATGTATCGCTGACGAATACGCAGCCAACACCGCACGTAAGGCCGCATCATGCAAAGCCGCATGGTGCCAGCCACGATCGGTTGGAACAACCATTACAACAATTGCAGCGCCTGTCGCTGTGGTTGATTTTGCTGAGCTTGCTGCTGTGTTTGTTCGCACCGCACGCGAGCGCGCAGCTGCCTTATGAAGAGATGAGTTTACTCCCCCTCCAATCCACGCCATCGGTGCCCCCCGTGGGCGCCGACAGCACGACGTTAGATACCATTCGCCAACAAGGGCACTGTCAGCACCAGGTGTGTTGGCAGGTGAGCCCAGTGCTTTGCCCCAGCAATGATGCAGATTCCAGCTGTCAGCTACAGCTGTCTGTTCGTTGGACCAGCACTGCCCCCATCAGCCCCTGCTTACACTTAGATGAGCGCCAACTGTATTGTTGGGCGAGTGGCATTTTTGGCCAAAGTCAGCACCAACTGCGTCTATCTCAACATGCCAATATCACCTTAAGTGATGCCAATGGCATTCTACTAGAGCAACAAATTGCGGTGTTGCAGCGTCAACCTAAACAACGACCACGTTTGATGATGCCTTGGAGTATTTTTTAATGCCTACTTTGTTATTGGTCGAAGACGATCAGCGTTTAGCTAGCTTAGTGCAAGACTTTTTACAACAGCATCACTATGAAGTGATTTGCTGTCATAACGGTTTAGAGGTGGATGCATTATGTCGCCAACACCAACCCGCATTGGTGGTGCTGGATTTGATGCTGCCTGGGCAAGATGGCTTTGCCGTGTGCAAACAATTGCGACAGTGGTATCAGGCACCTATTTTGATGTTGACGGCTCGACAAGGTGATATTGACCAAGTGCTCGGGCTCGAGCTGGGTGCCGATGATTACGTGGTCAAACCGTTAGAGCCTCGCGTGCTATTAGCGAGGATCCAAGCGTTACTGCGCCGCGGTCAAACGAACGCCACATCAACAGTGGACAGTAACGATGATGTGATGAACTTTGGTCAGCTCAGCCTGCGCTATAGTGCACGTGAAGCCTATTACCAAAAGCAGCTGGTCGACCTGACCAGTTACGAATTTGATCTGCTGTGGATGCTGGCGCAACACGCCGGCCAGGCGGTACGACGCGAGACTATCCACAGTCAAATTATTGGCCGCGAGTATGATGGTTTAGATCGAACCGTCGATGTCCGCGTGTCGCATTTACGCCGCAAACTCGGCGACAATGCCGACACCCCCTTCCGCATAAAAACAGTGTGGGGTAAAGGGTATTTGTTTGTGGCTGATGCTTGGGATTAGCATGCGGCGCTTATTTTTGCACTTTTATGGCTTTTTATTGCTGGCACTGCTTGGGATCGGTTGGAGTGTCGAGCAATTATGGCCGCAAGCACCACAATTACCGGCCTGGGTGTTAACGCTAGGGAGCAGTATCGCTTATCAGCTGCAAGGCCCCGAACATTCCCCGGCACAAATCGCCAGCCAATTAGGCTTAACGCTGACGTATCTAGACGCAACCGCTATCCCATGGTCAGACACTGAACGCTGGGCGTTAGAACGCGGGCAACTGGTGCCGCTGTTTGACCAACAGCATGTTTGGTTTTATCAGCTCGACCCGCAACAACAGCAGTTATTACAATTTGGCCCACTGCAACTTGACCAAACCGCGTCATCGCAAAACTATCTGGTGCTGCTGTTTTTTTGTTTGCTCGCGATCGCCTTGGCACTTTGGTTATGGCCATTGGCGCGGGATATCCAGCGCTTGCAGCAACAACTCTGGCAATTTGGGCAGGGCATGCAATCACCAACGCAGCCACTGTCGTCGCATTCGTTGCTGGCACCTATTGCCCGCAGCTTGCAACAGATGGCCACACGCATCCAACAGTTATTAACGTTACAAAAAGAAATGACACAAGCGGTATCGCATGATTTGCGAACGCCGCTGGCCCGACTCCGATTTGCCTTGAGTATGCATATGACCGATAGTCCCGAGCAGCACGCCATGCTGCACGATATTGATGAAATGCAAACCTTAATTGAACAAATGCTAGATTACGCCCGCCTGCAGGCCGATGGTGTCAAGCTGCACGCCAGCATGGTTGATGTGGTTGAACTCAGCCAAAACCTGTGCGAAAAACTCAATACGATGCCGGGCCCCCAGATCCAATGTGTATTGCATGGCGAGGATAGCAACTATCTCTTATGGGCGGATGGGCATTACCTTGAACGTGCGTTAACAAACGTTCTGCAAAACGGCAAGAACTTTGCGGCTCAGCAAGTTCAATGTCATATCGACGCTGACCCGCAGCGACTGCGCGTCATTATTGATGATGACGGCCCGGGAATACCGCTTGAGCAGCAAACGGCGGTGCTGCAACCTTTTGTGCGGTTAGATCAAAGTCGAAGTAAAAAAGTGGGTGGTTTTGGCTTGGGCCTAACTATAGTGCAACGTATTCTGAGCTGGCACCATGCCACACTCCAGCTTGATACAGCGCCGCTGGGTGGCGCGCGTTTTATTCTGGATTTTCCCCGCTTAACCCCAGGGCAAGAATTGACCGCATTGCCACCGGACTTGCAACCTAACCGTACGTAACACTGCGACATTGCCGCAAGTGAGGCTTTGCAGCCTTGTGCGCTATGGCTGGCTTGCGTGCTATTACTTGCTTGCGTGCTATTACTGGCTTGCGTGCTATTACTGGCTTGCGCCACCGACAAAAAAACCGGCGATGCCGGTTTGTTTGTCGGTGATTCACAACACCGATGACGAATCAATCTAGACGGTTTATAAGCCTAAATTCGCTAAGAAATCATCGTCCACTTCGGTCATCATTTCCATTTCATTGGCGGGGGCTGGCTGATTGGCGCTAGCAAAAATATCATCGACATTTTCATGTTGTTTTTCAAACTCGTGCAGCTGAATAAACTCCGTTTTATCCATAGCTAATTCGAGGTAAAAGATATTGTGCAATGGGGTAGAAAACGTCACGCGGCGCGCCTGGGGCTGATCCAGCTGGGTATTAATCAGGATCTGCACTTGTTTATTGATCGCCATCATCTTGGGCTGACTTTGGTTGATGGACGTTTGCACCTCGATCCGAACCCGATTGGTAAAGTCACCGACGATTTGGTTCATCAGTTCCCCCATGACATTACCAACTTCATCTGAGGTATGGAACTGCGCCAACTCAGATTCGGGCATCCCCATACTCATCATATACTTACGATAAATTTCCATCGCAGCTTCGGCGGTAAAATTGATAATAACTAGCCCAGAAAAACCGCCATCAAACAATACAAAACAACCCAAGTCAGGCCGTAAAAAGGTTTTTTGGATCTTTTGTACCATCGGCGAATACGCCACATTGGCGTTGCCAGCCGCACACAAAACCTCAGTGACTGAACGGCATAACGTGATCAGTATTTCTTCCGTGCTAATTGCTTTTGTCTTACTCATGGAGGCTCCTGATTGGCCGGCGCGAAAAAAAATCGCAACGTTGCGAGATCCGCAGGCACAAGAATAGCTTATGTCGCTTCGAATGTATCTCCAAATACTAAGCCAGCCTTGGCAAAGGCGCAACTTTAGCGCGATAATCCAGCGTTCATTTGGCGTGACGCTTTCCCAGCGCACACACTTCGGCTAAGGTAAAGCCATCCTGCTGTTGTCTTTTTTTGAGGAGTCGCCCGTGGCCGTTTTACCCAGCAGTGCACGCACCGACCGAATTTTTTCTGCACAATTATTAAAGTTTATCAATGCATTGCATGGTACGGGTCGGCAAAGTGCATCCTTGGCACAACAGGCAAAGCTGTTCTTTTATGATGTCGACGCCGCCAGCCAACTCACTACACAATTGCAACAGGATATTGATGCGCTGCAGCATAAAATCCGCGTGTTACCGACCCATCAACATGGTGACATTGGCCCGACACTTCGGCAAAAAAAACAACAGCTGCACCAACATCTCGCCAGCTTACAGCAACAACAACAGCAAACCTGGCAACATTTTGTCTATTGTGCCGAACATATTTTGCAGCTCAGCGAAGGCCGGACTGCCGCCGAAACCGTGCATAAATCATCCCGTCTACTCGGGCATTTGCAGTTGTTGGCTCCCACGCAACAAGATAGCAATGTCGCGGCGCAGCAAAAATTTAAAACCGTTTATAAAGCGGTGTTAGCGCTGCGTTTATTGGATCGACTACTGGCGCAGGGCATGCTGCATGACCCATACATAGTGCAACATGCCGTGGTGCGAGCCAAAAACCGACAACAGGGCTTGAGCTCGCTGGATGTACCGGATTGTCCATTTCGCCAACAGGTACAATTGCCCTTGGTGATGGCCATTATTTTGCAAGATATGGGGTTGCTGCACCCTGTGGTGCACGCCATTTTACAGCGAGCACCTAACTCAGATACGGATCCTGCCCGCGCCTTAGATGCCGATGCCCGCCAACAGTTACAGCAAGCCAGCCTCAACGCCAGCGTGGCGTTTTTGCAATATGGCATGCAACCGCCGATACCACGCGGCGCCGATCCCGAGCTCGCCGACACCACGCAACACCAACAGCGGATCGAGCGGATTGCGCTGTGGTTAACACAAGCACAGGACCCGACCCATAGCGTCGGTCAGTTATTGAAAGTTCCGCAAGCGTATGCCTCAGTGGTGTTACCGGGACGGCAACGTTTTGTGTATGAAGCCTTGCCGAAAGTGGCGCTGATGCTGCGGGCCGGTGTGCGGCAAGGGTTGTATCAAGCCGATATCGTCACGCAGCTACTCATCATTACCGGTATTTTTCCGCAAGGTTATGGCTTGGTATTTATTCCAACCGGGAGCGACAAAGCCACCGAGCGCTATGAATTTGCCATCGTCAATGCCTTGTACCCTCCCAGCCCAGAAACACCTTATTGTCGTGTGGTCACCCGCAACCTGAAGTACCGCAATACCGGCAGTAATTTAGTATTACCACTTGATCATAATTTGTACTTTAAACCAGCGCGTCAGCTGCTCTCGGCCGTGCCCACACCACAGCGGGAGCACCTGTTACAACAACTCAGTCAGCAAACCACCCCAGCCCAGCTGCGGCAACATTTGCCGCGCTGCTGGCACCCTCAGCAGTTTTTTGCTGAACCTCGTCAGCAAAATTTGTGGACCAAACCGCGCAATACTGGCGCAGCAGCCACCACACCGCTTAGTGCACCATCGCAAGATGCGCTGATCACCGACTTGCCGCATTTTTCCGCGCTAGATCGCTAAGCATGATGGTTAACACAGCTGTAACATAGGGAGCCTCACGAAAACCAGCCGTGGGGCACTCCGCGCAATCACGCACAACGTATCCTTCTGCAACACATGGCGATAAAAGCAGGTACAATAGCAACTTGTCCCAGCCAATTGAGAATATACAGTGGCGAATTCCCCCCGTTTGGCCTTGGTTGCCCTATGTGCCGCCGTCGTGGCCACCACCCCACTTGCGATCGACATGTATCTGCCCGCGATGCCACAAATTGCCGACCACTTGCGCAGCGATTTGCCCATGGTGCAGCAAAGTCTGAGTATTTTTCTGCTGTTTTACGGCTTGGGTATGCTGCTATTTGGTCCGCTGGCCGATGCGATCGGTCGACGCCCGCTGGCGCTGTTTGGTTTAGCTGGATTTAGCCTCACTAGCTTGTTTCTAAGCTCTGTGGTGGATGAGCAGCAGCTGTTACTCGGCCGCGCCTTGCAGGCGTTTTGTGGTGCCGCGGCCACCGTGGTGATCCCGGGGATTATTCGCGCGACTTATCAAGAGCATACCGCCAAAGGCATGTCGTATGTGTCTATGGTGATGATGCTTGCGCCGCTCCTCGCCCCTGCGATCGGCAGCATTATCTTGATCTGGGCCGATTGGCGCGCGATTTTTCTCGCCTTGGCCGCCTACGGTGTAGTGATGTGTATCGCCTGCTGGCGCGCTTTACCAGAAATCCATGCCAGCGTAACTGCACCTGGTGTCGCAGCGCCGCCTGCGAAGACGTTCAGTGCGAGGCTTCACAACATCCAATTTTTTAGTGCCTACGCCACTATCTTTGCCACAGTACCGGCGCGGCCACTGATTGCCATGTCGATGATGGCCTCGTTTAGTTTTTTCTGTTTTTTAACTGCTGTGCCTTTTGTCTATATCGACTATTACCACGTTAATGAGCAGATGTTTAGCCTACTGTTTGCCTGTAACGTACTAACGCTAATGGCGGCAAACTTTGTAAATAGTCGTTTAGTGACACGACATGGCAGTGTACGACTGCTAAGTTGGGCGCTGGGCAGTGCGATCATCGCCGCGCTCGGTTTGCTGACCTGCGCCATCAACGCCGCACCTTTATGGTGGACAGTGCTGATGATCGCGCCGCTCATGGCCAGTCTAGGTTTAGTGGCGACCAACGCCGATGCATTGATTTTAATGGCGTTTCCAACCCTAAGCGGCACCGCCACGGCAGTCATCGGCACACTAAGATTTGGCGTTGGCGCTTTGGCTGGGCCGCTGCTGGCACTGGGCGCCGATGGCAGCATAGTGCCTTTTGCCGCCTTAATGGCTTGCGGTGTCATCGGTATTGCCTTGGCACGGTGTTGGCTGCAACAACAACGCTAAACTATCGATGCAGCTCATCAACGCGACTCATTACCGCAGCTCATTACAGCGGATCCCATCGCCCGCTGCGGCTCGCGCAGGATTAAATCAGCTCAATGCCTGCTGCGTCTGCGTTAATAACTGCACAATATCTTGGCTTTTGCGCAGCAAACGAAGCTGCGCAAATAGCTCTGCCGCTTCAGGATATTGCAATTTAAGGTAGCTAAACCACTGTTTGATCCGGTTGCTGTAATACAGGCCTTTATCACCGGCAATTTCAAACTCGGAGTAGCGAATCAATAAATCTAACACTTGCGCCCAAGGCAGCGCCGCTGTGCCTTGCCGAATGCGTACCGCTAAGTTTGGCTGAGCTAAGGCACCACGGCCTAACATGATATCGCGGCAATGTGACTCCGCCATACACTGCTGCGCCTGTGCCGGTTGCCAAATTTCACCATTGGCAATCAGTGGAATTCGCAGCTGCGCTTTTAATGGTTGTAGCGCGGTCCAGTACGCGGGCGGTCGGTATCCATCGGTTTTGGTGCGGGCATGCACCGCCAATTCAGTGGCTCCGCCCGCTTCCAGTGCCAAAGCATTTTGCAGTGCAACTGCCGGATCGTCATAACCCAACCGCATTTTGGCCGACACCGGTAAATGCGCCGGCACGGCTTGCCGCACCGCGCGTAATATCCGGTACAGCAGTTCAGTTTCTTTGAGTAACACAGCGCCGCCACGACTTTTATTCACCGCTTTGGCAGGGCAACCAAAATTTAAATCAATGCCAGGTGAACCCAGCGCAACCGCACGCGCAGCGTTCTCGGCCAACCAATCTGGGTCTTGCCCTAATAACTGGACGCGGACAGGCGTGCCAGCTTGAGTTTTGCCATCGTGCAAGAGCTCCGGACACAAGCGGTGAAACACCCGAGTTGGCAGCAGCTGATCAACAATTCGCACAAACTCCGTTACGCAGTGATCATAGCCACCTTGCAGTGTTAACATTTCTCGCATTAAATGGTCGACCACACCTTCCATCGGCGCTAGAATAATGCGCTTTGCGACGAGCGGCGTTATCGAAACGTTCGGTGGCGGTTCGATGTCTCTTTGGCGTGGTTGGCAGTTAAACGGCAAGGTTGGTAACGGGTTCGAAGGGTCCATTAAGCTTAATCACTTCTGATAGTGGTCTACCGACATTCCAGTAACGTTGCAATGCCAACATGTGTTGGCGTATTACCAACTCGATTCATACGGATGTTTACCATCACCGATGTGCATCATAGATAGTGTCAACAGTATCCATATTATTTTACCGCTTTACCCACTGACAAGGAACAGGTAGCGGCATGAACAGGGATTATCGACCATGAAGAATTTAATCAGCCTATTGATTACGATGGGCATTTGCGTACTGGTGTGGCAACACAAAAAGCAGGATATCGCCGAACAACAAGCGCATTATGCCGCGTTATCACCAGATTGGCCGATGGATGTCGCGCATAATATCCAGAGTATTGCCCCTATTCAGTGCGGCCAACCGATTAAATGGTATTTGGCCGACGTCGATTCATCACTTGATATTTCAAGACAGCAAGCCCGACAACTCATTCGAGCAGCCACAGAACAATGGCAAACGACCAGCTCATCACGCTTATTCGAAGAAACATCAGCGCAAGGTATCGCGATTTCGTTTCGTCCAGCACGCATGGACCAAACCACATTCAAACAAGCATTATACAATGGCGAGTTAATTCGTTGCCCGCACAATCCTTTAATGAATCCGGACAATTATTTTGCCAATGAAAAGCAACCACAACAAGCAATCACCGAGTTACGGATCCAAATTCAGGCTGTGCAACAACGTATCACTGAGTTAACCCACATTAAAGATGCAGGCCAAGCGATTGATAAGAATGAATTTTTCAAACTACAGCAACTGCATAAAGTTCTACATGCCGAGATAAGCTTACTTAAACAGCAACATAGTGCCCCTGAGGCGCCCCCACCGTTACCGCGGCCACTCAGTCGTTATTTGTATACGAACCCACGTATCGAAATTCTGGCATACAGTAGTGTCGAGGATGTGCAAGTGTCATTGCTGCACCAACTTGGGCATGCATTGGGCTTAACCCACAGCAATCAACCCGCATCCATCATGCATCAGTCGATCAATAGTTTACAAAGACAGCTCACGGCAGAGGATCTAACCGTTGCGTCACAGCGATGCCCCTAACGACAGGGCATGCTTTACGGCAGCTCAATCACACATCCGACGAACATCATCCATAAGGCCAAACCCGTGCAACATATTGTCATCATTTTAGTGGTTATTATAATGCTCTTGCGCGGCATTCAATTGTGGCGCGAAGAGCAAGCAGGCCCGGCTGAACTCCAAGCCCAGTTCACCCAGGATCTAAGGCCAACCGAAGCAGCCGTTTGCCAACTGCCACTGCGATGGCATTTAGCCAGTCTTGATCCGGCCTTTGGCATCGAGCGAGAGCAAGCGCTGCAGATCCTGCGTGAGGCGACAGCCATGTGGCATACCTCGCATGATCAGCCGTTATTTATTGAAACTGCCGATCAAGGCATGCCAATCCATTTTCAATTCGATGAGCGGCAGCAAACCGCGCTCAAACAAGCCTTGCTGCAACGCAATATTGAACGCTATGACCAATCGATTGCACATCAGCAGCAACGTTTAAAAGACCAAGCGCAAGAGCTCAGCAGCCAATACCAAGATGCCATGCAAAAACGTCAAGCTATTCAAAGCCATATGGATGCGCTTATCCAACGCGGCAGTGCCTCAGAAGCGGAAAAACAAGCGGTATTGCAGCAACTGGCGGATTTTGACCGTGATCTCGCATGGTTGGAGCAAAAACGCCAAACACTACAAAACGAACTGGCCTATGCGCAAGCGACGGTCGACCAGCGCAACCAGATGGTACCGCAACAGAGTAACGCCGAACTTGAAGTGGGTCTGTATCGCCGGCAAGGTAAACAGCATGAAATCCGCATTTTTGCTTTTGTCACGCCACAGGATTTGCGGGTCACGGCGGCGCATGAATTTGGCCATGCATTAGGCATTGAACATCTTGCCGAGCCAAGTGCCATTATGGCCAGTCGCACCCACCCAAGTCAGGACCAGATCACCCGCAGCGACCGCGATGCGTTGCAAGCGGCACTGCGGCGCTGTGACTAGGTGCTGAGATAAATACGCGCCCAAGCCCGCAGCTGCCACCATTATGGCCGCAGCCGCTCAATCACATTGACAAATTGCTGTACGCCGCGGCCAACATCAGCCAACCCTTCCGCCACATGGTGAATGCTATCTTCGCCATGCACGGCAATACCACTGATCGCCTCTAGCTTGTCGTCCATATCGCGCATCAAACTGCTGTTGTTGTGCACCACATTGGCAATTTCCGCTGTCGCGGCGGCGGTTCGAAACGCCAGTTTTCGCACCTCATCCGCCACCACCGCAAAACCGCGACCCGAATCGCCCGCCCGCGCCGCTTCAATGGCGGCATTGAGCGCCAGCAAGTTGGTTTGATCCGCAATGGCTTTAATGGTGGTAACAATCTCATCAATACTTTGCGATTGCCGTGATAACTGCTGGCCAATAGTGGCAGCTTCTTTGACTTGAGCCGCAATCACATGGGAGGTTTCAATCGCATCATTCAATACATTGACGGCACTTTTGGTAATTTGCGTGGTCTCCTCGGAGGTGGCAGCCGCCACATCCACCGCTTGCAAGGCCGCATTCACACGCTCCGTGATATCGGCGGCGAACTTCACCACCTGCACCACATGCCCTTGCTCATCGTAAATCGGGTTGTAGGTTGCCTCCAACCACACCACATTGCCCTTGCCATCCTTGCGCTTAAAGCGCCCCGCTTGATGCTGTCCCGCCGCGAGTTTGCGCCAAAAATCCGGCTGTTGCTGGTAAAACTCAGCATCACAAAAAATGCGATGGTGTTGCTGCACTATGTCATCCAGCCGCACCTGCATGGTGTGCAAAAAATTAGCATTGGCGCTGATGATGGTGCCATCCGGCGAGAAGGTAATCACCGCCAGCGATTTATCCAGCGCAGTCGCCACTGCCGCTTGGTGTAGTAGCTGCGATTGCTTGGCCGTAATATCATTGGCTATTTTAAAGATTTGCGTTACTTGGCCTTTGTCATCAAGCACCGGGAAATAACTGGCTTCCAAATAAATGGTTTGACCGCTTTGATGTAGGCGCGCAAAGGTGCCGCTAAACGCTTGCCCAGCCCGCAATTGCCGCCAAAAATCCCGGTAATCATCTGAGGCACTGTAACTGGGTGCACACAACATGCGGTGATGCTGCCCCACCAACAGCGAACGGCCATAACCAACCACCGCCAAAAATTTATCATTGGCTTCGATGATGATGCCATCGACGGAAAATACGATATAGGCGGCATGATGTTTAATGGCTTGCAGCTGAGCATCGACCAATGACGGCGCATGCGCTGCGGCGGATAGCTGCGATGATGGTGTGTTATTGCCCCAACTAAAATTGAACATAGTGCAGTCCTCCCCGAATGCTGCCCTGATGATGTCATGCCAAATGCAGCATGCGAGAATAGATCTGTACCTTTTTCAATTAAGGTACCTGCATCAAAGGTAGCTGAGGATAGTTGTAATTCAAGACAACATCAGACAGATTTCAAAAAAATCAGTAATTTAGCGGCGCACTTTTAGCAAAAGCCTTGCCCCTGAGCGGCTTCAGTAATTCATCTCATTCACATAATCGCTTTGGCACTTGATCGCTATCAGAACAACATAACGCCCGCGGACGGTCCGCGGGCATCACTGACAACGCCAGAAGTTAAGCTGTGGCGAAACGCGCCAACCACTGAGCATGGCTGGGCATCTGTTGCACGGTGTGACGGGTTAACTGCCGCAGGTCGGCCATAAATTGCTCCAGCTGCGCCACCGATAATTGCTCGGTTAAAGCATGGTAGCGTTTAGGGCGCACGCCCTGCCCCATCAGCACTTGCTGCCATGCAATCTCACTAAACAAGTCATCTTGCTCACGCTGCACTACGCCATGCTCGCGAAATAACGCAATTTTATGCGCCAAGCTGTCGGGGATGGGCATCTGCTGGCAATGCTGCCAAAAGGCGCTGTCCTGCCGCGCGGTTTGGTGATAATGCAAAATAATAAAATCACGGATCTGGCAAAATTCCTGCTCTGACAGGCGGTTATATTGGTTGCGCAGCAACGCCATGGTCGATGTATCACGCACATCATGTGGCCAGAGTTTTAATAACCGAATAATTCCCGACTGCACTAAATGCAAACTGGTCGACTCCAGCGGCTCTAAAAAGCCACTGGCCAACCCCAATGCGACACAGTTGTGCGACCATTGTTGCCGGCGTCGTCCGGTGCGAAATTGGATCGGCCGCGGAGCGGCCAGCGCATCGCCTGGCAGCGCCGCCAGCAATTGGCTGGCCGCCGCATCATCACTGAGGTACTGGCTGCAATAGACCAACCCATTGCCAATACGATGTTGCAGTGGGATCTGCCACTGCCAACCGGCCTGATGGGCGATAGCGCGAGTATAAGGCCGCGGCGGCGCATCGAGCGCGCAGGGCACCGCTAAGGCACGATCGCAGGGTAACCAGTGCGACCAGTCATCGTAACCGGCGTGCAAACTTTGCTCGATCAATAAACCACGAAAGCCACTACAATCGATAAAAAAGTCGCCGGCGATACGCTGGCCATCATTAAGATGTAGCGCATCAATATGGCCATTGGCGTGCCGTGTGACCTGCGCTATGGTGCCGTTGATATGCTGCACACCACGCGTCTGTGCATACTGCTGCAGTAATTTGGCATACAACGCCGCATCAAAATGATAGGCGTAACTCAGTTGTGACCACGGCAAACCACTGGGCAAAGGGCCGGTTTGGCATTTCTGCTGTGCCGCCGCCTGTGCACTTAATAGATAGTCGGCAAAATCGCCCGGATCTTCCAGCGCCCCTTGTGCCGCCAACGCTTTGGCGCGCAGATAAAAATGATGAAAACTGGTGAGACCTAAATCTTTACCCGCCATGCCAAAGGCATGGATATAACGGTCGCCTTGCTGCCCCCAATGCTCGAACTGGATCCCCAATTTGACGGTGCCTTGGGTGGCACGAATGAATTCATCTTCACGGATCCCCAGCACTTGATTGAATAATAAAATCGGCGGTATGGTGGCTTCACCAACGCCTACAGTGCCAATGGTCTCTGATTCAATGACGAGGATCTGTAACTGGTTGCCAAGCTGCTTGGCCAGCATCGCCGCCGCCATCCAGCCCGCGGAACCACCACCCACAATCACCAACCGTTGGGCCGCGGTGACACTCTGTTGCATCGAAATCTCCTTGCCTCTTAGCTCATCGGCCATAGCCATAACTTAAAACCAGCTGTTTTTGGCTGCGCTTTTCTTGCCACATTGATGGCCACATTCATTGCAACCACGCCGCGACATAGCTGGCATCGTCGGCATCGTCGTTATAGCCGCTAGAAAAAACCCCCGCCGTAATCACGAGCAGGGGTTTTGCAGGATGCCTGGCGTTAGCGCACCTCAGCGAGGTCATGCGCCAACATCATGCTTACAGCTTGTAGCTGACGCCGAACATAAAACTACGGCCGTAGTTTTGATAATCGCGAACTTGCCGTTGGTCGCCATTGTTATAGGTGACAAAGGGCTCGTTATTGAGGTTGCTGATCTGGAACAATACCGATAAACCATACAACTGTTCAATATTTGATTGCGAGAAATCATACGCCACTTGCGCGTCAATCACCGTTTCGCCTTTCACGTTCACGCTATTGCGCGACAAGCTGCGGCCGGTCACTTCGCCCAAGAAATCCGAGCGATAGCGCGCACTGGTCCGAACCTCAAAACCTTCACGCTCGTAATACAGCGTGGCATTCACCACTTTACGTGATAAGCCAGGCAACGTCATGGCCGGCGAATCTGAGCGCTGCTTCACTTCGCTGTCGGTGTAAGAACCACCAATCACCATGCCAAGCCCTGTTAAGGCCGGATCCAACATCTGCCCGGTCAGCGACAAGGATAACTCTAACCCTTGAATATGGCCGCCATTGCCATTGCTTGGCCGCGTGTAAAAACCCTTCCGTAAGCTCGGTTGCGGGCCCGCAACTGGCACATTGGTAAAATCGTATTCGACAAATTCGTTGAACACGTAGTTTTCCAAATCTTTGTAGAATACCGCAGCTGAGTAATAGCCATCATCGTTAAAATAATGCTCGTAGCTGACGTCATATTGCTTGGCCATCCATGGTTTCAGGTTCGGGTTACCGCCCTCGTATTTCCATGGCGAACTGTTGATGTCGGTTGAATTGGCTTTGGCAGCATCATAAGACCCACCGGCACTGGCGTTCATCTGATCCATCCGCGCCCGCGCTAATGTCCGCGCTGCCGCCACCCGGATCATGCGCTGATCGGCCACTTCAAAACTAAAGTTGGCACTGGGTAACCATTCGGTGTAGCTATCGCCACCCGAACTTGGCGTCACTTGCACATACCCGGTGTCGTTCTTGTTGCCCAAGAAGCCGTTCGACGATTGATCGGTATCCACAATCTGCAAGCCAAAATTACCGCGCACTGGAACACCACGCAGCTCAGTTTCCACGTTGGCTTTACCGTACAGGGTTAACACATCCTCTTCGACCGACCAAGTCCCGCGTAAACGGCCTTCATCCGTCAAGGCTTCGGACGTCTCGGTATAATTTCCAGCACGATAAAACGCCATCGAATCAAAGCTGGCCATGGCGCCCATGCCAAAGAAATCCAGTGACGTTGGCGCCAAACGTAAGTTGGCCGGCACATCCGCCAGCGCTGGATATTGCTTTAAGGTCAGGTAATAACCATTGTTAATTTTGGATTTTTCGCGCTGACTGTAATTGGCGCCAAACTCAACAGCGCTAATAGCACCGGCATCAAAACTGCGCTCCGCACTTAAACGAAGTGCCGATAATTCATCTTCAATCGATGGCATGTTAATAAAACCATCTTGGCCGTCGCTCTTCACGCTAACGCCGTTACCCCAGCTCAGCGGCGCACCGATCTGAATCGATGGGTCGGCATAATTAAGCTTGTTGTTGACGCGCACCACACCATCGCCACCTAAGGTGAAGTCTAAGCTGTCTTTCGCACCCACGCCGGTGCCGCGGCCGTTGGACATATACCCTTCTAAACCAAAGTCTTGCCGTTCGGCTTTGGAATAGCTGATATCACTTTCTAACGCCCATTGCGGGGTTAAGGTCAGGCGGTTGTTCCAGCCAATCGCTTGGGTGGTGGCATCACGTAAGTTCACGTCGTTGCGGATCACCGCTTCCACATTGGCGATGGTGCCTTTGGTCACTAAGCCATTTTCCACGGTGTAGCCAGGCAACAACGAGGTGCTAAACCACGCTGGGTTAATCGGTAACTCAATACCGCGCAGTTGCTGCTCTTCGCTAAAATCGGAGTAGTAGAGGTCGACCACGGAATGCAGCTGATCATTGGGTTTGTATTCAACAATGCCTAACCAACCGTCACGGGTCAGCTCGCTCGACCGGACATAAGGTTTAGCGCCCGCAAATAACAAAGGTGCATTCGCGCCGCTGCCCACCGGTTGATATTCCCACGTATTCCAGCGCTCTTCTTGGCTGGGTGAGGTCATACGTGCATACCCCAACGCGACCCCGAGCGTGTCGTCGGCAAATTGGTCAATATAGGAAAAACTACCACGATAGCCGTTGGCGGTTGAATCTGGATTTAATGCGCCTAAGTCGTTCCGCTCACCCCGCAGGTTAAACACCATGGTCTGTTCTCCGTGCGCCAAGGGCCGCACGGTTTGCATATCGATAGTACCGCCAATCGCTTGCGCCATCACGCTAGCATCGGGGGTTTTATAGACCACTACATTGTTCATCATCTCCGATGGGTATTGATCAAACTCAACCCCACGGTTGTCACCAACGGTGACTTGCTCGCGGCCATTTAAGGTCGCGGTGGTAAAATCTGGTGCTAAACCGCGCACTGATACCACGTTGGCACGGCCGTCCAAACGCTGCGCCGCCAAACCAGGCAGCCGTGCGATCGACTCCGCGATACTCATATCAGGTAACTTGCCGATTTCCTCGGCCGATACCGCTTCGACCACTGAGGTCGATTCCATCTTCACCGCTTGCGACTGCATTAAACTGCGGCGAATACCGGTCACTTGAATAACTTCGACGCCCTCTTCGGCAGCGTTGCCGGTTGGCTTGGTGGTTTGTTGTGCGTAGCTCATGCCGCTAAATCCAGCAGCAGCCAGCGCCATTGCGATGACGCTTAATTGGTAGTGTTTCATTGCCCTTCATCCCCGGTCAGTATTGTTGTTTTAGGTCGCCACGCACACCCACGCCGGGCGTGTCAGTTTGACAACCCGCTATTTCTAGGGGCGAAAACAGTGCAGGACAAGATGAATACGTATTCAGATAGGAACAAACGCACAGCGCTTGTGCAATGGTCATCAAATCATGCACCGGCGCTGCGCGAAAAAGGTGCGCCGCGTTTACGCAGTCTCCCTGTCACCCTCCGTGGCTGCCAAGGCAATTGTAGAAAGGACTTACCAAAACCGCCACAACCAGCGCACACCCAGCTCCGCCACGACAAACTGCCGTGCAGGCCACCGATTGACCAGCGCTTGCCGATCTACGTGTGACAGACTGACCTGTGCTTGCCACTCATGCTGTGGCCACGTCAGCTGTACCGCCGATTGCCAACGTAACCGCTGCTCGGCGGCGCGCAGCCAGCGCTGATAACTCACCTCTTTTTGGCTGCCATCTATATTGAGCTGCAGCCACCCCACACTGTGTTGCCAACTGGCCGTTTGTGGGACCGCGATCCCCATCGCGGTGAACATTGGGTACTCGATATCGGAAAACTGCTGCGACGCCCCCAGCACCAAGGTGCGGCTATCGTTATCGTAACTAAAACCAAAATTTCGACCAAACCGACGATAACCATCTGGATGATAGCCGTGCTCGTACATGCAATTCATTTGCGTATCATCGCTGCAATCGATGGTGGAATCAGTGCCTTCTAAAAAGAACCGTGTCTGCCACTGCGGCACATACCACTCCAGCCCCAACTGATACACCACTTTTAACAGTTTTAATTCGCGGCCTTTAAAATCATCGGCCGTACCACTTAAATACACCGCCACCGCTTGTTGCTGGATATCGCCATGCCAGCGCACATCGTAGCCGGCAACCATATTTTCTTCACCACGCACGGTGCCGCCATTAAACAGCGCCCGATACCAATCGGCCAGGCCATCGTTTTCACCACTGCCACCGTATTGCATCGACCAACTGCCGCCCACTTCCCACGCACTGCCCAGTCGGCTACTAAGACGCGTACGCCATAATTTGGCATCCGGCCGTGATGCCCGCTGACTCAAATCCGCAAAACTCATGGTAAAACTCCACGGCAGCCAAGCATCATCCGCAGCGGCGTGCCGTGACAAGGTCATCGCTGGCGCTGGCCTGGCGTTGGTGCTGACCATAGTCGCCCCATCCCATGCCGGGCCATAATGCTCCGCCACCGCACCGTAACGCAGCTGCCACTGCGACCAGCGCGCAGCGACAAAACTGCCATCCAGCACTGTTGATTGTTCATCCCAACGCGCATTTGAGGACGTTAACTGTGCGATCGGTTGCGGCTGATAGTTATTTGATTGCGCGTTATACGGCACTGGATCGGCAAACTGACGCTGACGCACCTGTAATTGACCACTGACATATTGATCGCTATACCCAAGCTGCAACTGCTGCGCTGATTGTTCAAACCAGCGCGGCCCGATGGCGGCATGTGGCGCGTCGGCATCGGTATGGCCGCTTAAACCAACGCGCACTTGTAGCCCGGTGTGCGCCTGATATTTTTGCAACAGACGTTGCCGCACAGGCGCTAAGTGGGATGGCCATTGCTGCGGGTCGGCCGCTTGCAATTGCGGGATCACCGCTTGCCAATCCAAGGGGAAGCTATTCACGGGCACCGCAATCATGCCGGCATCGGCCAAAATACGCAGATCGTGCCGCGCTCCCATGTCGTCCGCCGAAATCCACCATTGCGCTTGCAATGTTGGTGCGGCCAAGCCGGCGCTGAAGCACAGCGCCCATAGCGTCGAACATCGACGTGTGGTGCGCACTGGGCTGTTTACCAGCTCAGGGCTGTTTACGAGCTCAGGGCTGTTTGTAAGCTCAAGGCGGTTTGTAAACGCAGAATCGGTCAGGCTTATCGCTTGCAACGAATGGGGTTGTATCATGTTTAATCCGTCCAACAAAAAACGCACAGGCGCCGGCGCGCCATGTCGCCACACAAGCGTACTCATCATATGGCACACCAAAAAAAGTGCATTATTCTACTGGAAAATGCATGACACTTCGCTGAATAAAACCTCATTACTAACGAAAATACGATAAATACCCAAATGCGTCCTATCGCTTCATATGCTGCGCCAAAAAAATTTCAGAATGAACCTAATTATGGCAACCACATCATCAACACTCCCCACCACAGCATACCCGTCGGTACCACTGCCAAGCCCAGCACAGTAGCTGCGCTTAGTTTGGTGTAAGTGCGGGCAAAGACCATGAGCCACAGCATACCCAAGCCATGCTGCAGATGAATATAAGATGCGAGGTTATACGCAGGATGACTTGGTGGTAAATGCAGCCATAACTGGTTGAGGCTCCAGGGGTTTAAATCAGCCATCGTCAGCTGCACCAAGCCTGGCTCCAACAGCAGCTGCCCCAGCAACAGCGCATGGTATAGCGTGCTAGGTAAAGATTGCACCAGTGCAAAACTAAGCACTATCGACCACGGCTGCGCCACCCCGCGCCACCACAACAGCAGCTGACTAAATAACACCAACACCACTAAGTCCAGAAAAGTACCGATAAGCCGTGGTAATTGGCCATCAATAAACAACTGCAGCTTGGACTGCGCACTGTACTCAGCCGCCCACTGCATTTTCTGGGCGTAACTGACGTTGTAAAACGCCGCATCGCGGTAATGCTGCAGCTGCAGCCAAACGTGATCGAGCTGCCAGGTATAACCGACATGAAACGCCAGCAGTACCACAACAAACAGCAGCAACTGACGTTGCCACTGCCACCGCTGTGGAATAGCGAGGGGAAGTCTGTGTGGCGGCGCGATGGCCTGAGAGAGTGCGGTCATCCTGACCTCCTTATCCAATATCATGTTTTATGCATGCGTTGTGCGTGCTAGGTTGCCACTATGATAGCGACTGTGCCGAACGCTGCGACGCCATGTGAAGCGAACCTAGTGGCAAACCTTACCAAAACACAGCCAATGCAACAGCGCAGCTGTTTGATATTTTTATGATAATAATCAATAGCTCAGCGTAGACTGTTTAGTTTTCACCCAAACTGAATGCCCTTGCGGGTTTAGCGGTTTTGCTGAATGACCTCAAGCGCCACTACGTTGCCTTGCTGCAAGGTCGCTTGCACCCAATAACGCCCGCCAATATCACCCTCGAGCTCAAATGTGAGCCGCTGTTTCACGACCCGCGTTTCCCCCAATTCACGCACCGTTTCATCTTCGACACTCAGTGGTTTTCCCGCCAGCGCCACCAATTCCAACTGTGTCATGCCGGTACTGAGCAATTTGCCGTTGGCCAATCGAAACGCATTCGCACTCGAAGCGCTGAAGCTTGCCACACTCAAACCCACGCAAAACAACATAGCAATATGGTTGATATATTTCATAAAAATCCTTTTTGATAGTTCTTCTTTACCACGTGAC
>JACCDR012593623.1_pt1 | contig 34233 bp, 29 predicted proteins | sample 7446431 | NCBI WGS metagenome assembly JACCDR01 (sample SAMN15323443, study PRJNA562643) | freshwater metagenome | isolation source: river surface water | place: USA:Blue River Watershed | collected 2017-08-17
ACTATCTGCTCTTTTTGTAACTCCACTTCACATACTTGTAGCTCGGAAAAGCCTAATAAAACTTCTATTGTTTGATTGTCCATCTCTGTATTATATCTTTTTTTGCGCTAAAGGTACGGAAGAACCGATTTTTTTATAATTATGGCATTGTTTCTACGATTCTGCATGTTGTGAAGGGGCATTCCACACGATTGGTAGAGGCTGCCCAGTCTTTGAGGGGTTTGCCATAAGAACAACTATAGTGCATATGAAAATACACCTCCTTGGCTCTTTTTCATATCTTTGACCTTTACATTAAACTTTACCTACTATCCACTCATGTCTTTTTTCAAGAAACTATTTGGCAGCCGTACCAAAGCTCAACGCCCAACGCCGAAACCTGAAACCGAATTGCCATGGATAGAACCTGCCGACAATCCCTGGAGCATACGGCTCCTCGATATGCGTCCGTTGACACAAACGTATCTCTCTTCTTCTGAAAACCCAAAAATGGCTACGAACGTTATTTCATTTGAGCAGGAAGATGGCAACGAACGGGGCAGGAAAAGATTATTGACATGTTGAGGCGAGGGTAGAGGTTTGCGGTAGGGTATATCAAAATACCCCAATTGGGGTATTGACATGGGTGATGTGAATATTGGTAGGAATATAGGTATTACATCTATCGTAAACCTAATTCTCGGGGGAATGTACTTATAATGAGTTAGATACATTTTTCTTTGCGGAGTGCTTTTTTTGCAAATACCATCAATGCATTGGCCGAAACATGCCTGCCTCACGGTTTTATTCAGTAAACAATGAACCTGTTTTCAACTAAGAATCACTAAATACTGGCCCTAACAAGGAGTACCTCAGTAATTCTATCAAACTTTTGTACTAAATTTGGGCTGATGGAATCCTAATTCCTCACAATTGCAAATACCCAGCCGTTGGTGGCAATTATGACAAACCGACCCGACCGTAAACAACAAGACTACCAAAACCAAAACCAAAACCAAATTAATGAAACAGACATTTAGACTTTTATCCATTTTTTTAGCAACTTTTCTAGTGCATTGTAATAGTTATGGACAAGAAAAAAACGATTATTCTTCCAAAATAGACAGTCTAATCAAAACGACAAGTCCAAGAAGTTTCAACGGCGTTATTTTGATTACTCAAAAAGGGAAAACAAAATATAAGAAAGCATTTGGATATTCAAATTTTGAAAAAAAGACTCCTTTAACAACCAAAGACAATTTTATAATTATGTCAAACAGCAAACAAATTACCGCTGTTTTGACTTTAAAAGAAGTTGAAAAAGGAAAAATTGATTTGAAAAGCCCAGTTAGAAAATATTTACCTGATTTGCCACAAAGCTGGGCAGACACTGTTACAGTTCACCATTTATTGAACTTTTCTGCTGGAATAACAGATATTGACAAACCCTTGATTTTTAAGCTAGGTTCTGACTTCAAGTATGGTAATACAACCTATATTATGCTTGGGAAAATAATTGAAAAAGTTACAGGAAGAAAATATATTGAAGTGGCGAACGAACTTTTTAAGGAATTGAGAATGAAAAACACTTATTGCTTTGAACAAGGCAAAACTCAAAATAGAGTTCAAGGCTATCAGAACAAAGACAATAATTTCAAAATTGAAGAAACACCTATTGAAAACAACGATAAAGTTTCTGCTGCTGGAATTATCTCAAATATAACAGACCTAAATATTTGGGACAAGTTATTACATAAGGGAAAAATTTTAAAACCAGAAACCTATAAATTGATGACAAGTTATAGTATTACTGCACAACATAACGCTTTTGGTAAAGAGAAAATTGGTTATGGCTATGGCATAAGAATAAGTGACAAAACACCAATCAAATACATTGGACACACAGGTGGCGGTTCAGGTTTTGTGTCATTCAAAATTTATTTTCCTGAAACAGATGTAGACGTTGTTGTTTTAGAAAATCAATCTAATGAAAATTTAGACTTATTCTACGAGTTTGAAATTAAAATTAAAGAAATTGTAATGAATAGTAACTTGATGAAAAAATAACTGCCACCAAAAGCACCTACACACAAGCAGGGGTTTTGTGCTTCGTAGGACAGGAAATAAAGTTCAGTTCTTTGTAGTAAGTTCAGTGGTTAAAATCCCTGCCTGTGTATAGCTGTTAGCCCTTAGCATTCATTAATGGTTCGACCCACATTTCGCACCCCCTTTTCAAAAACAAAGTATTTTTTGAATAATATTACTTTATTGATATTTTACATAATAAAATTAATTTCAGCAATTCTTCTTAATGGTATGACAAAATAAATAAAAAATCATGTTTTTTATTTATTTTGTCATACAAACATTTAATTATCTTGTTTTTGAAAAGGGGGTGCGAAATGTCTCATACAAATACCTCCTTGTAAAAAACAAAAAATAAGTATTTATCGGGAATGCTTGCCTCAGTTACCACCCATTTTTAGAAACCTATTATTGTATGACCCAACATACTTGTTGGGAGATAAATAATGAAGAAAATAACAATGAGCCACTTTTACGAGTTATGACATAGGAGATTTATAGTGGCATCTGAGACTTCCAATGCCACCCAGAATGTGATACATGCCTACATTCGACTATAAAAAATTCATACTTTTAAAAATAGAACATTGAAAATTCTACTGACAGGGGTTACTGGATATATTGCCCAACGCTTATTGCCTGTTTTGCTGGAAAATGGACATTTCGTTGTCTGTTGTGTGAGAGATAAAAGTCGGTTTAAAAACAAATACGCCTCAGACAATATCTGTATCATTGAAGCTGACTTTTTGGATAAAGATAGTCTACAGGATATTCCAACGGACATTGAGGTGGCCTACTACCTGATTCATTCCATGTCTACTGCAACAGGTGACTTTGAAAGTATGGAAAAAGTGTGTGCCAACAATTTTAAAGAAAGAATACAGCAAACAGATGCCAAACAAGTGATTTATTTAAGTGGAATTGTGAATGAACGTGATTTGTCTAAGCATTTATTGTCTCGCAAAAATGTGGAAAATATATTGTCCGATTCCACCTTTGCACTCACAGCATTACGCGCAGGTATAATTGTAGGTTCTGGAAGTGCTTCTTTCGAAATTATCCGGGATTTGGTTGAGAAACTACCCATTATGATTACTCCCAAGTGGTTAAATACAAAGTGCCAACCCATTGCTATTCGAAATGTAGTTGAATTTTTATATGGTGTCATCAACCAAAAGGAAACTTATAACCAAAGCTATGACATAGGAGGGCCTAATATTCTCACATATAAGGAAATGTTGTTGAATTTTGCAAAGATCCGAGGACTCAAAAGACGAATTATTGTTGTTCCAGTAATGACTCCCAAGATTTCAGCCTATTGGTTGTATTTTGTAACGGCTACATCGTATGCTTTAGCCAGAAATCTGGTCAATAGTATGAAAATAGAAGTCATTTGTAAACCCAACAACTTAGCTTCACTGCTTAACATGACCCTGATTGATTACAATACATCAATCAAACTTGCGTTTGATAAGATTGAACAAAATCAAGTTTTATCAAGCTGGAAAGATGCCCAGACAAGCAACATTTTCAAGAAAGGGATCTCTCATTATATTGAAGTACCAGCAAACGGATGTTTTAAAGATATTCGTAAACGGAAAACAACCAATCCTACGCTTACACTCCATAGAATTTGGGCCATTGGTGGGAAGACAGGATGGTATTATGGAGATTGGCTTTGGGAGGTTAGAGGTTTTTTAGACCAGTTGGCAGGTGGGGTAGGTATGAGAAGAGGACGAAAGAGTGATACCAAAATAGCCACAGGTGATGCCTTGGATTTCTGGAGAGTATTGGTTGCAAATGAAGAAGAAAAACGACTACTTTTATATGCGGAAATGAAATTACCAGGTGAGGCTTGGTTAGAATTTAAACTAGACGACGATAATATGTTGACCCAAACCGCCACATTCAGACCTTTAGGTGTATTAGGGAGATTGTATTGGTATGCAGTACTTCCTTTTCATGGTTTTATCTTTACAGGCATGATCAATAACCTTGTTAAATAACGTGAATTTTGGATGAGTCTGGTGCGAGATTGGATTAGCTGAACTTGTGTTTCCAATCTCGCACCAGGAATTTGATTTAAAAGCAAGTTAACTTGTTGATTATCAAAGAATTTGATCTGTAGCCTACGTTGGGTTAGTTAAAGCATTTGATGAATCAGTTGAATTTTTCTTGCCCATCTGATGAGTATCCAGCTTCCTAGCAACGAACCCAGAAATACAACCAGAAATTTAACAATGACAGGCAAGGAGATAGGAAGCAATGCAAATTGAAGCCAGGTAACTAATACATAATGAATCAGATAAATCCCAAATGCATTGGCAGAAAGGTCAGACCATAGAGGGATGAGTCTGGTGATTTTTTGTTTGAACAAAGCCAGAAAGGCAAAACTGCTAGCCAGACAGGAAGCCACAAAAAGGAGATCAAAAATAAAATAGCCTTTGGTGAGCGTCATCTTACCTGCCCTTACTGCCGCCATACCATAATAAGTGAAGATCTCGACCAGTACATAGGCTAGTAGACACAGCACACACCAGACTATCCAAGACTGATTGAGGAATCTGTTGTGGGTAAAGAGATACGTTTCCCAGTCCACACTGCCCAGACCAACGCCAAACAGAAAGAAAACCCAATACAAAAACAGCCGATTTACCTGAAAGTCAAAGGGTCCAAACCCTGTCCAGGTGTATTGACCTACCCAAAGGCTGATAGGAATAAAGGCTATGGAGACAATCAAAAAGGCTATACCAAACCACAGAAGTGGCTTTTGGGCCAGTCGGGCTACTGCCTGAGAAATTCGGGTATAAAAGGCCGCAGGAATGAGTACAGCCACAAGATTAAAAGTAAACAGCAGCCAGATAAACCACGGCGGCCCGACAGGCCACTGCTGATGAGCCACGTAATCTCGGATGAAAGGCGGCAATGAAAACGTATGATGGATGATGTAATACGAAGGGATGTATGCCAGTGGAATGATAAAAGTTACTGCAATGAGAAAGGGAATCATCAGTCGTTTGAACCGATCAACTACAAACGTTCCCCGGCCTTTTTTCTGCATACTTTTCACGACAAATAGACCACTGATCAGAAACATCAGGGACATAAAAAAGATGTCGTTAAAATTTTCAAAAATATCCATCCCTATCCATCGTTGCGCATCCACAACAGGAGTCGTAGAATTAATATAGGTAGTCTGGTCAAAGTAGGCAAAAGTGGTGTAGGCCAGTGACGAATGGTGGGCTACTACCAGTACTGTCAGAAACGAACGCAGGTAGTCGAGCCAGAGGTGTCGGGTGGAAACATCTGGTTGGGTGTATGTGGTTTGACGCATATAGAAAGAGTGTTAGTGGGTTGTGATAAAGACAGCACCAAAAGGAAAAAAATAACAGGAATATTCATTCCTACCAGCCAGCAGTTCTTCTGTAGTTAATGATCCTGCCTATCTATTTTTAAAAGTATCACGGTTGACATAGAGCCGCTAAAAAATATAGATTCATTGTTGATAGGTTACCAGTCTCTTTCTCGAATGGCTTCTTCTATATCAATATCAATGTCAAAATAGTGGAGTATCTGGCCTATTGTATCTGCAATGGATTCTCTGGCAACTGTTTCAATCTCACTTCCATTTTCGTCAAATTCGTTCTGAAGATCATTGATCTTTATAACTGTCTGGTCTAATGAAGTTTGAATTTCCTCTGGTGTATGGTTTCCGTTTTCTATAAATACTACCGTCTCCTGAATGATCTCTTTGACTTTTTCTACCAGAAACCGGGGATAGTATGTATCTTGAAACATTTCTTTCAGGTATTCAAAATCTGCGGGAAGCTTTTTTATAGCCATGTGTTGTTGGTGGTTATAGTGGGTGAACGAACTGATTTTCAAGGGTTATAAGTAGCATCTATTGTTTGGCTTTCAGAATGTCAATGACAAAGCCAGAATTGTCAAAATGCAGCCCGTGTGTACAGCCTAGACGTACAATGACCATATTTTCAGAAGGAATAATATTGACAAACTGTCCTTCAAAACCATTTGCATAGTAAGCATCGGCTGGAAAAGCTTTATGGTTGTGGTCTACCCAGAAATGGGCAGCATATTTTCCGTGGGAGTGGGGTGTTTCTGTACCTGAGTAGGCAGCCCAGCCTTTGGGTAAAATCTGTTCGCCATTCCAGACACCATCCTGTAGATAGAGTTGCCCAAATCGTGCCCAGTCCAGAGCCGTGGCATACATAAACGAAGAACCCACAAACGTACCCGATGGGTCTGGTTCAAGCACCGCACTGCCCATGCCTATTTTATCAAAAAGCCGCTGATATGGAAACTGATGATAGGCTTCTAGGGAAGGAAATTGCCGTCGGATGATTTCCTGAATGATGTTGCTGGTGCCACTGGAATACACATGTACTTCGCCTGGGGCATGTTTTCGTTGGCTGTGCAGGGCATAATCGCCGGCTGCTACAGATCGAAACAGCATCTGCGTGGCATCTGATGGGGTAGCGTAGTCTTCTTTCCAGTCCAGTCCGCTGCTCATATGCAATAGGTCGTTTATCGTAATGGCTTTTCGGTCGTCATTCTGCCATTCTTTGATGGGAACAGGCTTGTAGATGTCGAGCTTTTTGTCATGTACTAGCAAGCCAACCATGGCATTGGTTACACTTTTGGTCATAGACCATCCAATGAGTCGGGAGTTTCGCTGGTAGCCTAGGCCGTATTTTTCGTAGATGAGTTTTCCATCTTTCAAAATAACCACTGCTCGTGTATGTACATCTTTGGCTGAGTCCTGGACAAAGATTTTCTGAATAGCTGCCTCTAGTTTTAATGAGTCAAAATAGACAGAAGCAGCGGCAGTCTGAAATGTATGGGGAACAGGCTTTCGCTGGTAGGTGAATTTTTGTTTTCGGAGTTCTTCCTCAGCTATTTCATTGACTAATGTACACCCAAAACCTTCCCGGTACATAGCTTGGGTAGTGGCTAGGCCATAGATGCTGGACGTAACGGTTTGGTTGACATCATCTATAGACACATCTGCAAATGAGACTGCATATAGGTCATTGGTCCGAATATCTGCCAGTGCACGACCCGATAGGAAGTGACAGGAACAGGTGATTTTTGAGGCATAGGCCGACCCTACATAGGCATACCGAATCCCTACATAAAAGCCTACAGATAGCAAGACTATCAGCACGAGGAGTACTATTCGGATGCGTTTTTTACGCTGGGTTTTTCTGGGTGATAGGGTAGACATACGATGATATACAGCTAATGAGATGGGCAAGGTACTAATTTGTTGGAATAGTCTTTTGCCTATTGTCTGAGGAATCTACATTCGTTTAGATATTTTTACAAATGTATTCGGTACACAGACGATTTGTTATGTAACCATTTGATAATCATTAAATAAAAGTTCATCATACATGTTGAAACACAACCGCCTATAAGCCCTGAAGGGGCGTAATCCATCAGCACAGAGTATAGCCCTGTGAAAAGGATAACGCCCTATGAACATATGAACGGTGAACCGTCATTTTTTCATAGTCAGATAATCCAGGGCCAGCATGCAATAGGTTTTTACACCTGTTTTCATGCCACTTTCGTCAATAAAAAAGTCAGGAGTGTGGTGGGCGGCGGTTTCTTCGGTTTTCTTGTTTAGCGGTTTGCCTCCTACAAATACAAACAGACCTGGTATTTTTTGCTGGAAAAAAGAAAAGTCTTCGGCTCCGGTAACAGCCTTACTCAGGATAGCCTTGTCTTTGCCGACCACTTTCTGTAAGGTAGGTACCATCTTTGCTGTCAGGCTGACGTCATTGAAAGTGATGGGGTACATTTTCTCAATCTCGACTTCGGCAGTAGCTCCGGCACTCTCGGCAATATTCGTGGCTGTACGATGGATACGTTCGTGGATGATGGTTTGCATCTGTGGACTCAGCGAACGGATGGTGCCTTCCATCTTCACCTCCTCTGGAATAATATTGTTGCGTACACCACCGTGGATAGTACCTACAGTGACCACAGCCGCATTGTCTGTGAGTGCGAGCTGACGGCTGACGATGGTTTGCAAGCCCATAATGATCTGTGACGAGACCACAATCGGGTCTACACCCAGCCACGGATAAGCCCCATGCGACTGCTTTCCTTTGACCGTCATCCGCAGCATGTCTACACTGGCCATCGTACCTTCAGGACGGTACGTGATCGTGCCTACATCTGTCTGGGCATTAATATGGATGCCGAAAATAGCATCTACTTTGGGGTTTTCGAGTACACCTTCCTTGACCATTAGCAAGGCTCCGCCTTCTTCGCCTTTGGGTGCGCCTTCTTCTGCGGGCTGAAAGATGAACTTGATGGTTCCTTTGATGTCTTTGCGTAGGGTGACCAGAATTTCCGCAGCTCCGAGTAGCATGGCCATGTGCGTGTCGTGTCCACAGGCATGCATGACTCCAACCTCCTGGTCGTTGTAGTTGCCTTTCACTTTGGAGGCAAAGGGCACTGGTGTGCGTTCAATGACTGGCAGGGCATCCATATCTGCCCGTAGGGCTACGCAGGGGCCAGGTTGGCTACCTTTCAGAATGCCTACTACGCCTGTCTTAGCTACGCCCGTTTGTACTTCTATACCTAAGGCTTTGAGTTTTTCGGCTACAAATTCGGCTGTTTTGAATTCACGGTTGCTCAGTTCTGGATTCTGGTGCAAGTATTGCCGCCAGCTGATTACTTTCTGTTCAATCTGGTTGGCCATCCTTTCAACCTGTGCCTGATAGGTTTGGGCCAGAAGAGGGGTGGTAAGTAGGCAGACAGCAAATATAGAGAGAAGATGCTTTTTCATAGGAATGGTTTAGGTAAAGATGTACAAAGATGGTTGGCTAAAAAAACATACCTATATCCAGTTTTAGGTATAGCCAAAGATAGAAAAAAATATAGTTTCTCAACCTATTTGTATGGTGATAACTTATGCTGTGTTTTTGTTTTGTAACTATAATGTAGCCAAAAATATACTACCTCTTCCAAGTTCGATGATTGGCATACAAGCCCATAGGAATATCTTTTATTTTTTTTTGAAAATTGTATTATTTAATTCATAAAAATGATTATTTTTACATATAGTGTGCAGATTCAGGGTAATTTTAATGTATTCTTTTGGATAAGAATAATAGATTTTTTATTAAATCTTTTGCCTTGTAATTATGCTATTTTTTTGGATAGATTTTTTTATTAGTACTTGATACTTTAGGTAACTAAAACCCGAATTTTCACTTTACAACTGTATTATACACTTGAATACGCCTTATAGGTGTAGCTTCTCTGCTATGGGAAAATATACTAGATTTCTTGTATGCCTGTATCTGTGGGCAGGTGCTGTCACTGGCTTTGCCCAGAAACGGGCAGATGTGATTGTTTCGGGTACGTATCAGGAACAATCCTTAGAATCGGTGCTGCAATCCATAGAAAAACAAGCGGCAGAACAGCAGCATCCGTTGCGGTTCTTTTATGATGTTTCGGCTACTGCATCTCTAACCATTTCTGTAACCCTTAGTCAGACTCCTTTGCCTGAGGCCCTGGAAAAAATTCTGGCTGACACAGACCTGCGATTTGTGCCCTACAATACATCTTACATGGTGCTATTGCCTCGCTTAGAAGTTCTTTCTTTGTCAGGAAATACGCTTTCTACTGAAACCGTTCAACCTTTGACTGAACAGTCCATAGAAACTACCCAAACCCGTACAGGCATGAAACTACTGACCCATAAAAAAGGTACACGTGTAGTTGCTATCAGCGGACATGTCACCGATGCGGCTAGTGGGAAAAAGCTACAAGAATCTACCATCTATGTGGAAGAACTCAGAGAAGGTGTATTGGCCGACGAGCAAGGGAAATATACACTCACCTTGCCAGTAGGGGTATATAACTTGGTTTTTAGTTATGTAGGCTACCAGTCCAGACGCCGTCAGGTTACGGTCAAAGAAAATCTGTTGCTCAATATGCCGCTGACAAATACCGACATCCGGTTACGTGAAGTAGTTGTGTCTGCGGAGGCTACAGATAAAAACGTGTCTACTACCCAGATGAGTGTGTCTCGACTCAGTATCCGTACCATCAAGAAAATGCCTCCATTGCTGGGCGAGGTAGATCTGGTACGCAGCATTCTGTTGTTGCCAGGTGTGAGTACAGTTGGGGAAGGTTCTACCGGATTTAATGTACGGGGTGGGAGTATAGACCAGAACTTGGTGATGATGGATCATGCTCCTATCTATAATACGTCACATATGTTTGGACTGTTTTCCATTTTCAATCCGGATATTGTCAAAGAGGTGATGTTGCACAGAGGTGGTATTCCGGCAAAATTTGGTGGCCGAGCTTCTTCTGTGCTAGACATTCAGCTCAAGGATGCCAATGCCAAAAAACTTGCCTTTCAGGGAGGTATTGGTTTGATTTCCAGTCGGCTGTCTGTCGAAGCTCCGCTTATAAAAGACAAGCTTTCGTTCATTGTAGCCGGACGAGGAAGTTTTATGGATTTTCTGCTCAAACTGAGTCCAAATGAGTCGCTGAAACATACACGGGCCAATTTTTATGACCTCAATGGAAAGATAGACTACCGCCTGAATGAAAAAAATAACCTGAGCCTGTCAGGCTATATCAGTAATGATTTTCTTCAATTACAAGCCGACTCCATTTCGCCTATTGCCGTGAATTCAGATATTATTCAGTATCGGTGGCAGAATGCCTATGGCATAGCCCAGTGGAAACATGTATGGACAGACAAACTGATTCAGACCACGGCGTTTACGTATACAACCTACCAGTCAGAAGTTCGTAATCCGCAGGCTCCCAACACCTATACCATTCCTTCCCGACTGGCTCAGCAAAAGATGGTGTCAGATTTTGACTATCATTGGAATGAAAAACACAAGCTGTCGTTTGGGATACAGGCTACCAATTATCAGCTTTCTCCAGAAAATCTTCATCCTTCTGCTGATTCAGACGTGCGTCCTATTGTTCTTTCCAGTGAAAAAGGAATTGAAGGTGCAGCCTATCTGGAAGACAATTTTATCCTTTCACCCAAACTAACCCTAACCGCTGGACTCAGGTATTCGATGTATAGTAGCCTAGGACCGGCAACCGTCTACCGTTATCGGGATACAGGTCGAGAACTCATTAACCTGCTCGATTCAACGGTGTATGAAGCCGGAAAACCGATTCAGACCTATGGTGGACTAGAGCCTAGGGTTGCATTGAAGGTCAGTCTCACTGAAAGTAGTTCCATTAAAGTCAGCTATAGCCGCATGCGGCAGTATATTCACCTGATCTCCAATACGGCTGCTGCTATCCCAACAGCCCGCTGGAAGTTGAGTGATACCCATATCCAGCCGCAAGTAGCCGATCAGTTTGCCGTGGGGTATTTTCGAAATTTTACAGGAAATATGTTTGAAACCTCTGTTGAAGTCTATTATAAAGACCTGTCTGGGTTTCTAGACTACAAAGACAACGCAGTCGTATTTCTGAACCGTACCATCGAAACGGCAGTCTTACAGGGCAAAGGAAAATCGTATGGCGTAGAGTTGATGGTTAAAAAAGCCATTGGCGAATATGTCACTGGGTGGGCCAGTTATACCTATGCCCGTACGTTTGTTCAGATGAATAGCCGCAACCGCAGCGAACAGGTCAATAATGGAGCTTGGTATCCGGCTAATTTTGATAAACCGCACACCTTCAATCTGGTGCTGAATTATCAGTTTAAAAAACGGTCTGGCGTGTCGCTAAACTTTACCTACAGCACTGGACGGCCACTGACACTGCCTGAAGGAAAGTTCTACTATGATGGTCTATATATACCTGACTTTGGCTTACGCAACCAGGGTCGGATTCCTGACTACCACCGCCTAGATCTGGCCTGGAATATTGACAGCGGATACCGGAAGAAAAAGAAAGTAGACAAAAGCTGGACAGTGGCTGTCTATAATCTCTATAGCCGTAATAATGCCTATTCGATCTTCTTCCAACCACAGAGTAGATCAGGTGCTTATAAACTGTCTATTTTTGGGGCTGCCTTTCCTTCAATTACTTACAATTTTAAATTTTAATGTATGTCTCTCTATCAATCAGCCTGTAAGGCTATGTGTTGGTTACAGAATCTGAGAAGGCTAGGGCTGATGTGCTTGCTGCTAGCCTCCTGTGTGACACCTTACGATGCCTCTGTCCATGAAGGTACTCGACGACTGATTATTGAAGGATTAATTTCTACCCAGTCTGACCGCCAGTATGTACAGGTCTCGTATTCAGGACTGTATATGAAAGGTGTAGATGGGCTGGGAACTTCAGTCAATGCAGCTACCGTCTATGTACGTGACGACAAGGGGCAGCAGTTTGATTTTGAGTCTATTGGTTCTGGAAGGTATCAGAATAAAAATCAGATGAAAGGCGTTGTAGGGCATACCTACCAGTTGTTTGTCACTGTTGATGGAAAAGAGTATGTGTCTGAACCCGAATTATTGAAGCCTGTTCCGCCTATAGATAATCTATACTGGGAATACAATGCTGCCAACAAGATGATTGATGTATACATTGACCTGACCGATGCACCCACACCAGGAGATGGATATCTGTGGCGTTGGAAGCACTACGAAGAAATTGACATCTGTAAACCGGCTGAGATACGTGGAACAACAGTAGTGCCCTGCAAGTATTGTTGCACCCGTTGTTGGAATATTGTTCAGTGTCATTCATGCCTCAATCTGGTTGGCGACCAGTTTGTCAATGGCAATAAAATACGGCGGCAACTGATTGCTACTGTACCATTCAACTCACAATCTCCCTATTTTCTACTCATCGAGCAACGTTCACTGACAGCCGCTGGGTTTCAGTTCTGGAATTCTGTCAAGGCACAGAGTGGAAGTACGGGCGGTCCATTTGATGTAGCTCCTGCTCCCATATTGGGTAATATCCGCAATGTGGCCGATGCTACTGAGAAAGTATTAGGCTTTTTTGGTGCTTCAGATCTAGTAATCAATCCCTTATGGATTAACAGGCAGGATATTAATGATAGACCTTTGCCTTCGCCTTTTGCACCCAATTGTCCGGGAGACGGCAATCCTCCACCTCCGTGTTTTCCGTGTGAAGAGTCAGTGTTCCGCACAAGAACCATGCCTCAGGGGTGGAACAAATAGGGGGAAATGACATGAATTATTCTTAAGACTTACGCAAAATAGTTTATCTACAGCCCTGAACGCGTGCTTCGCTTGTAAGGGTGACATATAGTAGCACAGGGTAACGCCTTGTGTATCGTTTTCGTTTTAAATGTTTAACTACAAGTTTATGCAAGGAAAGATTTTTCGTCGGATGGGCTGGTTTATGGGGCTGTGTGTGATGTGTGGTTTCTCCGCATTCATTGGGCTTCCTGATGAAATATTGGGTAAGCTGGGTCAACAACTGACTACTTACATAGAAACCTATACTCCACAGAAAGTATACCTGCATCTGGACAAGCCTGCCTATATGGCCGGAGACGAGATCTGGTTTAAAGCCTATGCTGTTGAAGCCTCTACCCATCTGCCAGACTCCAGCAGTGGTGTATTATATGTGGAACTACTGACAGACAAAGGCAAAATGCTTTCTTTTGAGAAAATACGATTGTTGCGTGGTATAGGTAATGGTTACCTGAAACTGGAAGAAAACCTGCCTACCAGCACCTACCAGCTCAGGGCCTATACCCGATGGATGCAAAACGGAAAGCCTGATTTTTTTTATAGCCGCCTCATCTCGGTGACTAATGCCAATGAAAAATTTTCAGAATCTCCCCTTGCCACTACTGCCTTGGATGTACAATTCTTCCCAGAAGGAGGAAATCTGGTTGTGGGACTAGAAAGTGTAGTTGCTTTCAAAGCTATTGATATACAGGGAAAAGGAGTGGCGGTAAAAGGGTTCATTACTGGAAGTTCTACGGATACCGTGTGTACATTTTCGAGCCTACACCGGGGCATGGGGACGTTTAAACTGCTGCCATTGGCAGGCCAAACCTATACAGCCTATATTCAGAAAAACGATGGATCTGTTGTCACAGTACCTTTGCCTAAACCTCTTTCACAGGGGTGGGGATTACAGGTAAAAGTCAAAGAAGGCTCCCTGGCAATGACTGTACATAGTACCCAGCCGGGTGATGAGGTTTGCTATCTGATGGCTCAGACCCGTGGAAAAATTACCTATCAGAAACAGGTACGCTTAAATCAGCAGACATTTTCTGTCCAGCTTTCCAATCGGCAGTTTCCCGCAGGCATTACCCAGATTACCTTGTTTGATGCCACTGGTGAGCCCCAATGTGAACGACTGGTGTTTGTTCATCCCGAACCAGAAGTACAACTGCAGATTACTTCCGATAAGCTTGTCTACAAACCCCGTGAAAAAATAACCTTGACCCTGACGGCTCGTGATACAGAAGGAAATCCAGTAGCTGGAAACTTCTCCATGGCTGTTACTGATGCCGGAAATGTGGTGTCTGCGCAAGAGACCATCCATACGTCTCTGCTGCTCACCTCTGACCTGAAAGGAACAATCGAAGATCCTTCGTTTTATTTTCAGGAGGCTAATAGCTTGGCAACTAAGGCTCTAGACTGTCTGATGCTCACACAGGGCTGGCATCGGTTTACGTGGCAGGAAGTTCGGCAGAGTTCACTTCCTGCGCCTGTCTTTTCTGCCGAAAAAGCCATTACCCTGTCTGTACAACTGCTAGACAAGCAAACGCGGGCTCCTATCCCCAATCATATTCTGATGTTAGCCGCCCCAAGCGAAAAATCCGTATTTCGGTATGGATATACCGATACCCAAGGAAAAGTTGCCCTTAATGCCCTAGACTTTGAAGAATACCGCAACATTTTTGTACAGATAGATAGCAAAGATCTGTTTGAAACGGCTGTTGTACTGGCAGATACCCTGTTACGCAGTCCTCTGGCAGGAAGTGTTCCTCCGTTTACCTTCGCCGCCCAACAGACACCGTCTATGCAGGAACACCCGCAGATCTGGTCTGCTATTCAACGGTCTTATACCACAGGTCAGGCTGGCAATACACATGTAGTCAACGCCGATACCCTGCATCCGGTACCACCTATCTATCACAAGGCCGATGAACGGATTGTTTTGGATGAATTTACACTTTTTCCAACAATGGCAGAAGTATTACGAGACATTGTACCCTGGGGTATGGTAACCAATAAACGCGGACAGGCAACGGGTTTTCGAATTCTGAATCTGGATACAAGAATGTATTTTAAGAGAAATCCACTCTATTTTATTGATAATATTCCACTGACCCGCATTGACCCGATCTTGAATTTGGATCCAGCCTCAGTGGCCTCTGTTGAATGTATCCGAAACGGGATGGGGCGGGGGCAATTTGGAGAGCTTGGCTTTCATGGCATCCTATGTGTGTTTACCAAAGCTGGTGATTTCTATCCTTCCCGTGAACCTGGCATGTATAGTTTTCCGGTTCGAGGTTTTCAGAAAACCCGGGAGTTTTATGTCCCTCAATACACTACTTCTGTAGCATCCCACCGACTTCCAGATTTTCGGAGCCTGTTGTATTGGAATCCGACTATCGTTACACAGGCTGATGGCACGGCTACAGTGTCTTTTTATAATGCTGACAACCTAACCCACTGGCGGGTAGCTGTGGAAGGACTTTCAGATAGTGGCATACCTTGTACAGGTGCCTTCACTTATCAAGTGGCATTTCCATAACTATACTCTGAATGGGAAAACAACAGGTCATACTTTTATCCTTTCAAAGTGTACCTGCACAAATAATAATAACAGGTATAAAATTCTGCGGATAGTGATTTTTCTGTAAAGAAATTGTAGGAGTCTATATTTTCATTCCATATCTTTGTGTCTCAGTCTCAGGCTTTCCGTAGTTTTACGCAAAGGTCTGGCATTTCCTACATCGTTTTTTTTTAGGCAAAACTCGTATGTTTCCATACGGGGAATTTTCGTTTTTTTACATGTACATGTATAACTGATTGATTGGATGAAAAAACGTTTCAAACAACTATGGCAAGGAACATTTCCGGCATTTACCCTGACTGAGCTTCTCATTGTACTGGTCATTGTCGGAATCCTGATTCTATTGGCTTTGCCCGTACTGATGCCTCTGATAAGCAGGGCTCGTAGCCTAGAAGCCAAGGAAGGACTTAAACATTTGTATACACTCCAAAAAACTTACTTCTACGAACATTCCAAATACAGTGGAAGCCTGGACGAAATTGGCTTTCAAAGTGAAAAACTGACCACCGAAGCCGAAGGAGGCAAGGCAAACTACCGGATCGAAATCACCGGAGCTGCTGCCACAACCTTTTCTGCTAGGGCCACCGCAGTCGTAGACTTTGATGGAGACGGACAGTTTAACGTCTGGGAAATAGATCAGGAACAAAACATGCGGGAAGTAACGCCTGACTGAGCCAAACCTGTGCCAGATGAAAGATTGGTTGTATGGTGGAATGGAACTTGTCTTGGTTGTGCTGCTATTCATTACGTTTTGGCAAGACATACGTACCCGTTCCGTAAGTGTATGGGTATTGGCGGGCTTATTGGCTGGCGTACTGACGTTGCGTTTGCTGACTATGGCCGTGAGTCGTGTTGGACTGGAAACAGGTATCAACGCAGCTATTGTAGGCATAGAACTATTGGCCATGACACTCTACCTATCTGCCAAATATCAAATATTTACACAACCTATCGGAAAATTTCTGGGCCTTGGCGACGTTATCTTCTGGGCAGTTCCAGCAGTTTTCTTTTCTCCTATATCCTTTCTCTGGTTTCTAGGTGGTAGCGGAATTTTTGCCTTGCTTACCCATACCGTGCTACGGCTGGCTTTGCCCAACCGATACCCAGCCACAATTCCTCTGGCAGGCTTACAAGCCCTGTGGATGATAGCTGTAATGGTAGGATATAGGTTGAATGGTTGAAAAATGGCCATTTAAAGAAAAGCATTCATGTTGTGGATCAAATATTTGATCCATTGTACGATTTAAATAGATAAGTACCTGAAATACACTTCAAATAGATTAGACTCGTATTTTATATATAATATCATCAAACTTGCGTTAGTTCATATTATTTTAAATCAAAAAATAACCATTTAACCATTTTTAAAACAAACACGTAGACAATCTATCTTTTTACAACTATTGAAACGATAATGAATATACATCCGGTGACCAGTGATTTTCTTCGGGTACCTCCAGAACTGATGCAGCTACTGACTGCCGAACAGGTGTGGTATTACCGGATTATTCCTAAAGAACTTAAAGGTGAGCAGTTGTGGATTTATGCCGATGAAGGTTCTCCCACTGTGTCACTGCAACATGTGTCGTTGCAGGAAGAAATTGAAATTGTACTAGGGGTCTCTGTATCCGTAGAATGGGTGTCTGCCTCTCAGATTGACGATGCCCTGGGCCGCTATTATCCACGGGCTGTGGCAGCCAAAGACCCGCAGAATACTGCACGGAAGTCGTCCAGCACACGCATAGATACTGATGGAGAGGCATTTCTGATGCAGCTCATCCGGGAAGCCAAAAGTCTGCGGAGTTCGGATATTCATATTGAAACCTATCAGGATCGTTGCCGGATTCGTATCCGGATTGATGGCGTACTGGTTGAACGATATTCGCTGACTAAAACGGAATATCCAGCCTTGATCAACCAGATCAAGATTATGTCTAACCTGGACATTGCCGAAAAACGACTACCCCAGGATGGACGGATTTTCTACCAGAGAGGTGATGACCGGTTTGATATCCGGGTGTCTGTACTTCCTACCCTGCATGGCGAAAAAGTGGTGATGCGTATCTTGAGTCAGGATGCCACTCGTATTGACATCCGCCAGCTAGGCTTTGATGCCAACGACCTAGAACGATACATGGAAGGCATTCGCCGCCCCACAGGGATTATGCTTATCAGCGGCCCTACTGGATCGGGTAAAACCACTACCTTGTACGCCACCTTGAAGCTGCTCAACAAGGAAAGCCGCAACATTCTGACCATTGAAGACCCGATTGAATATACCCTGGAAGGAATTAACCAGGTACAACTGCGTGAAAACATAGGACTAGGCTTTGCGGCGGCCCTGCGAACATTTCTGCGGCAAGACCCAGACGTGATTATGGTAGGAGAGATCCGAGATACCGATACCGCCAATATGGCCATTCGTGCCGCCTTGACCGGCCACCTGGTACTGTCTACCATTCACACCAACTCTGCCTGGGGAACAGTAGCCCGTCTGATTGACATGGGACTGCCGCCGTTTCTGATTGCTGGCACTTTGCACACCACCGTTGCCCAGCGACTGGTGCGGTTGCTGTGTCCGCATTGTCGTCAAAAACAGCCGTTGGATGCCCGTGCCTATCCGCCTGCCTTCCGACCTTTTGCCGAAATGACGCACCAATACGTGCCACAAGGCTGCAACCAGTGCCACCAGACAGGCTACAAAGGTCGAAAAGCTATTTATGAAGTGATTCCGATTGATGGCGAACTGTCACTGTGCATCAAGGAAGGTCGAATGAATGTAGATACACAACTGGCCGAACGAAACGTAAAGTCACTGGCAGAGAATGCCTTTCAGTTGTTTGCCAACGGCGAAACGTCTCTAGAAGAAATTTATCCGTTGTTGTATAATTATTGATTAACTATTATAGAAATACTACAAAATATCAGATAGACTATGCAGGATAAGGGCTTATTAATTTTCAGTTTACTTTTTCTACTCTGGCCGCTGACGGTAAGTATAAGTCAACTTCGAAAAGGCTTAGGACTACTATCCTATGAAAATGAACAGAAACAGAAAGAGTATGAAAAATGGGTGATTTTATATGGTACAGATCAAGTGATTATCTGTGGATTTGTTGTACTGGTTCTTATTTTTCTGATTATGTTTATTCTTGCCTATCTCTTATTTGGAATTAAAATAGAGTTTGAAGAGACGTCATCAGCTCTTGTAGTAGTTATTCTTTTAATAGCCTATCTAGTATATGCAGTGATGGATACATTTAAAGCCTTAGGATATTATAGTTATGCTCACAAAGAAGCTCAGAAAGAATATGAGGAGTGGGTATTGGAAAAAGGTACATTCAGAGTGATACAGAATGGAGTTATTATTCTGGTTGCCTTAAGTTTCCTAGTAGCACTTGTACTAAAACAACTCTCTTGAACAGATATTTTACTAGTGTAAAATATGGAATACAGGACTATTTAGATTACTAAAAGATTGAAAGAAACCTTTTCTATCAAAAGGGAATACCAATAGATATCTAAGATTACTATTGAAAACTATATATAAATGACTATTTTCTATACGTTCGTACGTAAAATTACTTTTGTTTTCACGCATCGTAATTGTTTGATTATTAGTGGAATATTTCTTCTTTGGCTCATAGGCAGGCTTCCAGCTTCCGCACAGGATATGAGTCGTGAACGAGAACTACAGCAGATTTCCAACCAGTTACGTCAGTTGTCTGATTCGGTGCTGACAGGCTTACGAGAAACAGCCTCTCTGACTGTAGCCGACGTAACCATTCCGGACTTTCTGCGGGGACTGGCACAAACGCACCGCCTCAACATCAGCGTAGACCCAGTGGTGACCCAACGCATTACCAATAACTTCACAGGCGTTAACGTAGCCGACCTGCTTCTTTTTATGTGCCGGGAGTATAAATTGAGTATCCGTTTTACAGGTAGTATTTTTACTTTTGTACCCTACGAAACTCCTCCCATACCCAAACCTACATTTCAACCCAAGTCCATTCAGGTAAACTACGATGCTGCCAATGACCGGCTGACCGCCGACTTGTCGGGTGACAGTCTGGGGCTGGTGGTTCGGAAACTGACGCAGGTATCCAAGAAAAACGTGGTGCTGGCTCCTGGACTAGGCAGCCGGGTTGTGAATGGCTATATTGAAGGTATGTCTTTTGATGCTGGACTAGACAAGATTGCCTATGCCAATGGGTTACGCTTGCAAAAAACGGCAGACAATGCCTACCTACTCGAATCCTCTGATGCGGCAGCTACGACCAACAACCGTCGGAATAATTCGAATACAGGCTTTGTGAGTACACGCACCGGAGGCAATCAACAGAACTATGGGAGTACTATGGGTAGCAATGGTGGACAGGCCGCAGGAGATCTTTTTATTGACATCAAAACCGGAAAAGACAGTGTTCGATACCTGACCGTAGATGCCAGCAATGTGCCTATTTCAGACATTATCCATGAGGTTTCCAGCAAACTGGGACTGAACTATGTGTTTTTCTCTACCATCTCCGGAACCACCACGGTTCGCATCCAGCAGATCCGGTACGAAGACCTACTGCATTTTCTCTTGCAAGGAACCACCCATACTTTTCAGAAATCAGATGGGGTGTATCTGATTGGAGACCGTACCCTGGAAGGTTTCCGCAATACCCGTCTGGTACGAATGCAGTTTCGTCCAGCTGATAAGATAGATGAACTCATACCCGCCGAGCTGAAAAAAGGCGTAGAAGTTAAGGTATTCAAAGAACTAAACGGTGTCATTATGTCTGGTGGAGCCCCACAACTCGACGAACTGACTCGTTTTTTGAAAGCCATAGACCAGCCCGTCCTCAATGTACTCATTGAAGTGATTGTGGCCGAAATGAGCAAATCTCATTCCATTGAAACCGGAATTGGGGCTTTTTTGTCAGACTCAGTGAAAACCACGGGTGGACAGATATTTCCTGGACTGAACATGACCATCGGAGCCAAGGGACTCAACAATGTGTTGCAGGAACTCAGCAGCAGGGGCATTGCCAACCTGGGTCGGGTAACGCCGAATTTCTACCTGACACTCAAGGCATTGGAACAGAATAATTATGTCAACATACGGTCTACACCCAAACTTTCTACCTTGAACGGGCATGAAGCTACGCTTACCATCGGGCAGTCGGTGTATTACTTAGTACAAACACAGAATATTACTGGTGGCGTAACGCCCATCAACTCAGTATCGCAGCAGTTTAATTCTGTCGAGGCCAACCTAGTGATTAAGATCAATCCCATGGTATCTGGCGACGAGCATATTACGCTAGACATCAATGCTGAGTTTTCAGATTTTATACCGCCAACCATTGCCGGAGCACCTCCGGGTCGGGCTAGTCGTAAGTTTACCTCCATGATCCGGATTCAGAATGAAGAAATGGTGATGCTAGGCGGACTAGAAGAAGCCCGTAAAACCAGTGGTGGCTCTGGTGTACCACTTTTGTCCCGTATTCCTGTATTGAAATGGTTATTTAGCTCCCGCAACAACCAGCGGAGTGACAGGCATTTGCTGGTATTTATCAAACCTACATTGATCTATTAATCATCGGGTTCTGGTCTATGAAAACGAACAAAGAGTTATGGAATCGGGAGCAACGGGTAGTAGGGGTGAGCCTGCAACGACTCGAAGAAGACCGCTGGGAATGTGCCGGGGTTGCAGTGGCGTTTCAGCAAAAACTGCTCACTATTGAGTCGCGGTGGCTGGAAACAGGCACATTGGAAACGGTTTGTAAAGCCATTCCTGCCGATGTTCCTGTGGTGCTGGTACTGGACGGAAAAGGGGTGTTGCACAAATCCATTCCGCAAACAGAATCTGGACTTTCAGCAGCCGAACGGATGCGGGATGCCATGCCAGGCATTAAACCTGCTGACTTTCTGATTCAATGCACGTCGGGCTACGAACAGGATTTTCTGTCGTTACTGCGTCGGGAAACATTGGAAGAAATTGAACCTGTCCTCAATGCCAATTCCCGCTGGATTATCAGCCTGACACTTGGTGGATTTGTTGGAACGTTTCTGTGGAACTCCTTGCTTTCGACCACTGAACCCCTCATTCCGGCAGGAGGATATATGCTGCATTTGCAACAGGGAGCCGCCTATAAGCTTGTGCCTGCCCAAGCGGCAGATGATGCCCGTACGTATCTGGTAGGTGAAGATACCCTGACTGCTGCCGAATTTCCGGCGTATGCCGCAGCTCTGCAATGGATGCTGACACAGCAACTGACACCTGCACTGGAAGCCACACGCATCCAAACCCGGTACCAAGACTGGAAACAGAAGAAACAGTTTACTAAAACCAGTCTCATGCTTCTGCTGGGACTATTTATGGCATTGGCTATTAACTTTGGGTTGTATCAATATTTTACCTCCGAAGTTTCGACCCTGCAAAACCGTGTCAGTGCCCTGACCGTGCATTCAGAACAGGAAAATGCCCAGACCCGTCAATCAGAAAAGAAGAGAGAATTTTTGCGTCAGGCAGGCTGGCTTTTACCGGCCCACCATAGTTTTTATGCAGATACGATTGCGGCTACTGTTCCCGCGGCCATTCATTTGCAGGAACTGCTCATCCATCCAATGGATATGGCTCGGTCTCGCAATGAAAAACGAGTGATATTCAGGAATGGAAGCGTCGAAATCAAAGGCATGTGCCAGAATCCGGAGCCTTTGCGGGAGTGGATGTCCTGCCTAGAAAAAGCCTCTTGGGTACAAAACATCAGTGAACCAGACTACCGCTACGACGTAGAGAAGGGACGAGGGACCTTTGTGTTTCGTATTGAGCTGTCTGCACAGGAGTAGGCTGATAAGGGTATAGGAAAGTTATAGGTTACAAGTTTGGTGATTAATATAGATAGAAGATGGTTTCTATTAAGTGATCAGCCCGGTTTACTGGCAGTCACTTAACCACTTTTAACTACTTAAAAGAATGAGATCAAAACTATGAAAAAGAATTTTAACTGGCAGTCACTTTCATTTCAGACACGGAATCGGGTTCTGTGGATTGGGGCAGGTGTATTTTTGTTGATTGCCTATCAGATGGCGTTTCAACCTACCTTGGAGGCTTACCAGACGTATCGTAGGTTATCTGCGCAGCTACAGTCGTCTGGGAGTTCGGCGGCACAGATGCAGCATACCAAACGTGAAATGGCTCAGTTTGAGCAATACCTAGCTAGCTACCGCACCGATTCGAGCCGTACCGATCCACTGCTGTCTGGCCTAACACCCCTGTGCCGCAAACATGACGTACGGATTCAGGCATTGTTGCCTGCACAAGAAGAACAACAGGAAGACTATCAGATTATTACACGTCCGGTTCGGTTGCAGGGAAAGTATATCTCATTGCTGAAAGTGATTCATGGCATTGAGTACCAACTGAAAGTAGGACGGTTGTCGTCGGTACAGTTTCGGCTGGAAGAAGATCCGATTAGCCGAAAAAAGAATCTATATGCCGAATGTTATATTCAACACTTGAAGGAAGTAAAATAAGAATTGGAAAGTAGGTATTGTAAAATATAAAAATAGATTACCAATGTAAGACCTATTCAAGCCTTGAAGGGGCGTAATCCATCAGCACAGGGTGAAGCCCTGTGAACCATGTATTCAACCATCAAATACACCTCAAAGATATTGAAACAACTATGCACCATTATTTTAATTTGAGTTTCAAACAACTACTTTCTGGAATCCTCCTGCTGTTGCTAGGGGTGACGGCTTGTAACGAAATTTTTGAAATAGATATTTCAGAGACACCTGTTGTATTACTTTCTCCGGCAGACAGCTCAGCTTCCCGGAAACTGGCTCAGACCTTTAGCTGGAAAGCCGTGGAAGGAGCTCGGACGTACCGCCTAGAAATAGGCTCACCCACATTGTCTTCACCATCTGGTTTTTACAAAGATACCACTATCAGTAAGGCATCCCTGCGGGTACAACTACAAGCCGGACGGTTTGAGTGGCGAGTCAGGGCCTTGAATGCGGGTTATGAAACGACTGCCATGAGCCGCTTTATCCGCATTGACTCTTCCTCTAACCTCACTGAACAGGAAATGCTGCTACTCAAGCCTGCGGATGGGAGCTTGCTGGGCAACAGCCGGGTTACGTTTCAGTGGGAAGCCCTGCCTATGGCTGATAAGTATGTGGTCAAGATTCAGGAATTAGGCACATCTGATACTGTGCTCACAGCTTCTTTGACTAAAATTTTACCTACGGCCGCAGCCTCGTACAGCTGGCAGGTAACAGCCATCAATGCTACGTCCAAACTGATTTCTAAACAGGCGTTTACGTTTTCGGTAGACCTATCTTCGCCAGAAGCTCCGCTATTGACAACTCCTGAAAACAATGCCAATATTCCGCGTACCATACTGGTAACCAATCCATTGAACCTGGTTTGGCAACGGCGGGCTAGTGCAGTGGTACGAGATAGCGTGTACCTGTTTACCGTGAATCAGACACTGATTGCTGGATTTCCAAGAGCTGTAACCGGTACATCTTATCAGGTAGACAACGCAACGACCAGCCTGGGGCAGGGAACGTATTACTGGGAAGTAAAATCGGTAGCTACCAGCGGGCGAACCAGTGGAGCTTCCGAACGCAGACGATTTACAGTGTATTAACCATCAACCATTCCTTCTATGAAAAATAAAAAACTGCTTTATATTTTACTGCCCGCAGTGCTAGTGATCTGGGGTGGAATATTCTACCGCATTTACGATGCTGTATCAGGAAAGGACGATACCAAAGACACTCCCACAACGGCTGTACAGAAGCCTGCTCCTAGCCAATTGGCAGATACCACCCAATTACTGGCAAACTACCGGGATCCATTTCTGGATGGGGTAGTAGGCTTGTCTGACCGATCCTATGGAGTGATAGGCGTGCGAACTTCTGCGGTCGTACCGGTTCCAGTTGTGATGGTAACGCCGCCTCCAACCCCAATCGTGGTAACGCCTCCAGTACCCTGGCCTGCCATTCAATACAAGGGAATGATTCAGAATGCCAACTCTGCCAGCAAAATTGCCCTTTTGCAGATGAATGGGAAAAGTTATATGGTTTCTGAAAAACAGGCTGTGCAAGAGGTACAGATTACAACCATCCATAAGGATTCTGTTGGGGTACGTTTCCGGTCTGAAGAAAAGTATTTTCGCAAATGAAGACCCGCAGTACTATATGCACTCATGTTATTCCAGTGTAGATGATTGTAGGTACTTATCAATAAGTTTATGAGCTATATACAACAGAGGAGTGAGTAAAATGGCCATACTGACTTTATAAATGTAGCTGTTTACACCCGTTGAAAGTACCTGTTCCAGAGACCAGTTGCCAAAGATGTAAAATGCCACAAATAATACCACATAGCTGTCTACTAGCTGCGATACAATCGTAGAACCCGTTGCCCGGAGCCATATTTTTTTATTTCCTGTAATGCTACGCAGGTATTGAAACACGTAAGCATCCAGCAACTGTCCCACCAAAAATGCAGTAAGAGAACCCACAATGATATTCAATCCTTGCCGGAAGATCTTGGAATAGGCAGTATTAATGTCAAAATGGGTGGTTCCTTGATTCAAATCCAGCCAGAACTGAGCTGGAGGAAGATGGGTTGAAGCAAAAATAATCAGAAATCCATAGGCAATCAAAATAGCTCCTAGCACCGTAATTCTACGAACGCCCTTGGTGCCAAAATATTCGTTGATTACATCGGTGGTAATGAACACAATAGGCCACGGTAAAGCTCCGGCAGGTAGGTTAAAGTCTTGTTTGAAGTTGCCTATTGGAACCTGAGCTGGCGAAAAACCGAATACGGCCTCCAGTGAAAACATTTTTACCCCAATGATTTCTGAAATGATGGCGTTTGTGAGAAAGATACCGCTTAGAATCATGAGTAGATTCTGTTTTTTGCGGGTATCGTGTGAAGATTGTATTTGTGTTTTCAAGTGAGCTTGGTTGAATGTATGGTAGACAGGTTGGGAGATGTTTGGACTATTCAAACCCATACCACTGTTTTTTGTTTCAGAAACAGTTTCTTGTTTTTAGAAGTATCTGACAATCAGGATATATTGGCTAATAGGTATACAAAATCTACTGACTGCTCCACAACCAAAGGATTTGAACACATAAAAGTACAAAAAAACCTCACTCTCCCAAAGAAACGGTGTATCCTTCTATGCCTAGTTCGGTGGCAGGAAAAATACTTCGTGCTTCTTCGAGTAGGGGTGTAAGGTCTTTGTAACGGGCTGAGTAATGGCCAATCAATAGCTGCCCGACTGCTGCCAAATGGGCCATTGTAGCAGCCTGATGGGTGGTGCTGTGCAGCGTTTGTGCAGCTCGTTCGGCCTTATCTGCCATAAATGTAGCCTCATGGTAAAGCAGGTCAACGCCCTGAATCTGAGTTAGTATGGGTTCGTGATAGGCAGTATCTGAACAGTACGCATAGCTGCGTGACTTTCGTGGGGGTAAGGTCAGATGGGAGTTGGCATAGAGCAGTTTTCCATGTTCGTCTACAAGGTCATTTCCTTCCTTCAGCTGCCGGAGCTGGTGTACAGAAAGCTCATGGGGAAGCTTTTCCCGGATCAGACGGTGTTTGTGCGGTTTTTCCTGAAACAGAAATCCAGTACATGGAATGCCGTGGTGCAATGGAATGGTAGAGACTGTTAGTACCTCATTTTCAAAAATGATAGCTATTTCGGGTGTCAGCGGATGAAAATGTAGTGGATAGACAAGCCAGGTTTCTGAGCAACGCAGTAGGGTAGTGAGCATGTCGGACAGTGGAGGTGGTCCATACAGATGCAGGGGTTCGGTGCGTCCGTTCAGGTTCATGGTGACAAGTAGCCCGATAAGTCCATAAAAATGGTCGCCATGCAGGTGGCTGATCAGGATGTGGCCAATGCGATTGGGTTTGCAGCGGTATTTGAGCAACTGAAACTGAGCTCCTTCGCCACAGTCAATCAGAAAATATTCCTGTTCAATCTGCAATAGCTGAGAAGTGGGATATCGTCCGTAAGCGGGTGTAGCTGCATTGCTACCTAATATTTTGAGTATAAAAGTCAAGATGGATCAATTAGGTGTAGTAAAACCAGTGGGTTTGACAGTTGTCGGATGTCTGAAAATAATTATTCCCAGACAGTGTGTTTCGACTGCCTGGGAATCAGATTTTTATAAAAAACAAGAAAGATGGTAAACGTATATAATTAATGGTTTGGTGGATAAACCACCTGAAAAGCAAATACCCTACACACTTGACGCCTTGTCTGTTGAATAGACAGGTCTGCAACTTTTAGCTTCTTTTACTACTCTTTCTCTTCTTTTCCAAATTCACTTTCCAGCTCATTGAAGAAAACCGCATCTATGGCTTCTGGGATGGTAGGCATAATCTGCAATACACTTTCGAGCTGAGAAATCTTGATGAGTTTCATCACATGATCAGACAGGCCCGTGAGCACAAAAATGCCTTCAGATTCTTTGCAGAGACGATTGCCTGTGAGTACAGCACTCAGTCCTGACGAATCCATATATTTGGTTTCAGTCAGATCTAGAATTAAGTTTTTGAAACCTTCTGCATTCAAGGTCACCATTTCGGTTTTGAGCAAAGGAGTTAGCGTTGCATCCACTTTACTCTCATGGAGTTGAAGTAAGACGTATTTTTCTTGTTTATCTAATGTAAATCTCATACAATTCTTTCGTTCGGGTTCTCTAAAATGAGGTTTGTTGGTACGGAGCTATATGCTATGATTTTCTGTCAAATAGGCCTCTGTGTAGTCAGTCATGCAAAAAAACAGTCGCAAATTAATACTTTTAAACAGAATATAAAATAAAAACATATTTCAAAAGGCCTGTATGGCTTGCTGAAGATTGTCTTCAATTCGTTTTGTTATACTTTCTGTTGTATTTTTGATAAAACGTTCGCCTGTCACCTGTTCGTAGAGTTCGATATACCGTTCTGAAATGGTTTGTATCCATGCATCGTTCATTTCTGGCACAGTCTGGTTTTCTTTGCCCTGAAAGCCATTGGCAATGAGCCATTCCCGTACAAACTCCTTGGAAAGCTGTTTTTGGGGTTGGCTGGTGGCTTGTCGGTCTTCATAACCCTGTGCATAAAAATACCGTGATGAGTCAGGGGTATGTACTTCATCAATGAGGTAAATTTTTCCGTTCAGCTTCCCAAATTCATATTTAGTATCTACCAGAATAAGGTTTTGTTTAGCGGCCATTTCGGTACCTTTGGCAAACAGAGCCAGTGCATAATTTTCCAGTTGCACATAGTCTGCCTCAGAGACAATACCCCGCTGGATGATTTCGTCACGGGAGATGTCTTCGTCGTGTCCTTCTTTGGCTTTGGTTGTAGGGGTAATGATGGGATGAGGTAGTTTGTCATTTTCTTTCAACCCTTCAGGCATAGCTACGCCACAGATGAGGCGTTTACCTGCTTTGTATTCACGCCAGGCATGTCCAGCCAAGTAGCCACGCACCACCATCTCTACCGCAAACGGGTCGCAGCACAGGCCTATACTTACGTTTGGGTCGGGGAGTGAGAGCAGCCAGTTGGGTACAATATCGGCTGTTTGTTTTAGAGACATCGCTGCTATCTGATTGAGTACCTGGCCTTTGTATGGAATCGGGCGAGGTAGAATTACATCAAATGCTGAAATACGGTCAGTAGCCACGATAGCCATCTTTTCACCAAAATAATAAACATCGCGTACTTTACCACGATAAAACCCGGTTTGCTGCGGGAAGTAAAAATGCGTTTCTTTCAATGCGTACATAACAACTACTGGGTTTCTCGGTTTAAATATACTGGTTGCTGTAGGTTTCTGTATGGCCTGTTCCAACCAGTCGTTTCTAACGTTTAAATGAAGGGTAATAATTTATTTATCTCAATCAAGCGAATCTGGGCACTAAAAGGCTGTAATCCTACAAACCAAGGTTCTGACAGAAGCATTTACATGCGTTCAATGACCATGGCTGACGCGCCACCGCCGCCGTTGCAGATGCCTGCTACGCCAATAGTGGCCTCTTTCTGATGCAGAATATTGGACAAGGTAACCAGAATTCGTGCACCCGAACAACCCAGCGGATGACCCAGCGAGACCGCACCACCAAACACATTGACCTGCCCAGGATTCAGATTCAGTTTCTGCATATTGCCTAGAGCCACTGCCGAAAACGCCTCATTGATTTCATAAAAATCTACATCCTGTGCCGCTACACCTGCCATTTTTAGGGCTTTGGGAATGGCCAGAGACGGAGAGGTGGTGAACCATTCAGGAGCCTGTTCGGCATCGCCAAATCCCAGAATCCGGGCAATTGGTTTCAGACCTAGTTCCTCTGCTTTTTCTTTGCTCATCAGTACCAGTGCTGCAGCTCCATCATTAATCGTTGAAGCATTGGCTGCGGTAACTGTTCCTTCGGCAGAGAAAACAGGTTTTAGTGTAGGAATTTTATCAAAAATGACGTTTTTGTACTCTTCGTCTTCGGTCAGCATCAGCGGCTCTTTGCCCCGTTGTGGAATAGCCACAGGTACAATTTCTTCTTTGAAATAACCCTTCTGTGTAGCCTCTGCTGACTTTTTATAGGAGTCAATGGCGTAAGCATCTTGGGCTTCCCGGCTAATGTGCATCTCTTTTGCCATCAGATCAGCGGCATTTCCCATGGCATAGTTGTGGTATACTTCCCACAAACCATCTTTTTGCAAACCATCAACCAACTTGCCATCGCCGTATTTGTATCCAAAACGGGCTTTTTCTATATAATACGGCACATTACTCATACTTTCCATGCCGCCTGCGATCACTATGTCATTGATGCCCAGCATAATGCTTTGTGCACCAAACATGACAGCTTTGGTACCAGAGGCACATACCTTATTGACTGTTGTACAGACCGTTTCTGGGGCTAGTCCTGCAAAGATAGCCGCCTGACGGGCTGGAGCTTGACCCAGATTGGCCGAAATCACATTTCCCATAAACACTTCCTCTACCTGTGTAGGCAAAATGCCAGCTTTTTCTAAGGCTCCTTTTATCGCAAATGATCCCAGCTGAGTAGCTGAAAATGAGGACAGTATTCCTCCAAAACTTCCAATGGGAGTTCGTACTGCTGAGATAATATATACTTCTTTCATGGCAATAAATTAGTTGTGTGATGAAATCATAAATGACACCGAATGATTTTTCAGCCACTCTATTTTCCACTTCTGAATCGGTGGTACAATAGTAGGCATTTTTTTTTAAAATGAGTGAATGAAAGAGTGAGTGAATGAGTGAATGAGGCAACTCCGTTGCCCAGTAACAAAGCTGTGGAGAAGATTCACGAAAGTCTCCAAGGATTATTTACTCACTTGCTCACTTGCGCCAATGCTGTTCTGGATTTTCAATCCAGAACGTGTCTGTTGTGGATTTGTAATCCACCAAATGCGATAGCATTTGTCAGAGCCGTTTGAGACAAACACCTTGTGAGTCTCAAACACAAACCTGTCGGGTGCTTGACAGCGAAAAATGCTCTCGCATTTTGGTGGATTACAAATCCACCGCAGATTGGTTCCAGATTACAAATCTGGAACAGCGGTGAACAGTTGTGTGAATAAATATGAGTGAATGAGGCAACTCCGTTGCCCAGTAACAAAGCTGTGGAGAAGATTCACGAAAGTCCCCAAGGATTATTTACTCATTTTTTACCTACCAGTCTGGTAATGAAGGGTCTGTCTTTTTATGGTTGCCTTTTTTTTGTTGTTGGATGTATTGTTTTTCGGATGCTTTGATGGCATTCAATAGGATTTCTGCTTGTTCTTTAGACAGCCCGACGTGGGTATACGGATTGTCTGCGTCCAATGAACGTTGGGTGTTTCGGGTGGTATCATTGTCTGGAGAGGGGGGCGGGGGTGGAGGCGGAGACGAGGGAGGTGGAACGGTTTTTTTGGCATTGAGGGCGAGCATCTTTTGGGCTAGCTCGTAATTGTAGCGGGCATCTTCGTTCAGAGAATTGCTCTGTAGGGCATTTTTAAAGCAGGTAGCCGCCCAACCATACCGCCGTTGCCGATAGGCCAGTACACCCAACTGCTGCCACGCCAGCGACTGTACAGAGACTTTTTTAGAACGGGAGGCAATCTGATACAAAGCTGTGGCTTGTTTGGTATTTTCTTTGATAAAATAACAATGGGCCAGATTAACTAGGATTTCCTCTTCGGTAATGTTCATTTTGTCGTACAGATGCCGGTAGAAAACCAGGGCTGTTTCATAGTCTTCAGCCTTAAATGCCTCTGATGCCTGTTGCTTGTATTGACGAATTTCACCAGAACGTGTAATGGTATTCCAGTTAGGCAGCCAAGAAACGGCAAAGAGCAGCAAAAGAGTTTTGGGTGAAAAAAGCATATACTAGATTTCAGGTTAACAGGTTTTAGATTACAAATGGACAGATTAGCATACGAACGTATAGAATTAACCTGCAATCTTTTGACCTACAAATGAATAGTTGTAATGGCAATCATAATATCCATGACTATGAGCATCAGGGCGGCAATGAGAAAGTAATAAAACTTGTTGGCTGAGATGTCTAGTTTGCGGGTATCTTGTAATTTTCCTTCTACACGTGAGACAGCTCCAGCTAGTTTTTGCATTTCGTTCTGCGTCCGACTCACTTCAAAATACTTACCCTTGGTTTGGCTAGCCAACTGCTGCAAGGTTTCGTTGTTGAGGCGTGTGGTGACAGTTTTGCCACTTCTGTTTTTCTTAAAGCCATTGCCCAGTGGAATTTTGCCTCCTGCCCGTGTGCCAATGCCAACAGTAAAGAGTTTCAGTCCGTTTTCCTCTACAGATTCGGCTATTGGCCTGAGTTCGTCGCCAAAGTCTTCGCCATCACTGATGAGCACAATAATCTTGGCTTGATTTCGGGTAGAGGTATTTTTTTTGTCCATGTGTCGTTGAATGGCCATTTGCAAGGCTCCGCCGATGTTTGTCGAGCCTCGTCCTACCAGATTGGTATTCAGTGTTTCTATAAACAGTTGCAGGGCGTTTTGATCGTAGGTGAGTGGGCATTGGACAAACGCATCATCTCCAAAGACAATGAGTCCGATACGGTCTGACGAAAACGCACGTATCCAGTGGCTGAGTTCATACTTGATGCGTTCGAGGCGGGAGGGTAGAATGTCAGTGGCCCCCATAGACTGCGACAGGTCTACCACCAGGTAAATATCTCTTCCGATGGCTTTTACCTCTTTACGCAGGCTTCCAAAGGTAGGCCCTAGCAGCCCAATGATGATCAGGCTGAAGTAACCTGTCCGCAGCATCATTTTGGCTGCCAGGCCGCTGGTATAGCTTCGCATCTGCCGAGCTTTCCGGGTGACCCGAATCAGATACAGGACATAAAAAAGAATAAAAAATCCGATGAGTCCGTACTCCCACCAGGTAATTGTATAGTACCAGTTCATGTCTTTTATGCATTCTTTCTACCCTTTTTGAAAAAAAAGTATAGATATGGTTTTTTGACTATAAAACTCTGATTGTGAGGTAATTGAAAGCTGTTTTTGGGCATTATTTTGGCTTTTTTTTACCCTATCTAGAAATAAATTTCATGTAATTTTAAAAAAACTTTTGCTTAAATGAAATTGTTTTTCATATCTTTGCAGACCGATTCGGAGAGATGCCTGAGAGGCCGAAAGGAACAGTTTGCTAAACTGTCGTACTGGCAACGGTACCGAGGGTTCGAATCCCTCTCTCTCCGCTTGGCCCGTTCGTCTGTCAAAAACACCATCGGGGTGTAGCGTAGCCCGGTCATCGCGCCACATTTGGGATGTGGAGGTCGCAAGTTCGAATCTTGCCACCCCGACTTTTGCAAGCCACTAACTACTAGTTAGTGGCTTTTTTTTATGCCCAATCTTATGACTATCACAAGACCTTTCCAATGAGTGACCGATCTAACTTCGAACACCCTCTCTCACCATAGTTCTGGGTAGGAATAAGCCCACATGCAAAAAGGCTTTGCCAGGCAACTAGCAAAGCCTTTTTGTATGTGGATAGTATAGGCTATTTTTTTACGTGTCGTTTGCCATGCTTTTCTTTAGCTGAACCTCTCATACTCCGATAACGTTCGGGTGCTTAACAGGCAGATAAGAATCTGCCAAATTATGGGTACGAGATTGGAAACGTAAGTTCGGCGAAGCCAATCTCGCACCAGACTCATCCATAACTCACGTTAGGCTGTGTTTTAAAATGTATGATGAGTAAAAAAGCTTCCATTTTGTTTGAACGCCTTTTTTTGTCCTCCCTGTGGGATCTTCGCGCAAATACAGCGGCCGTCGTCTTTGCGCGAAGATCCCACAGGGAAGACAAAAAAATAATTACACACATAAACTACTGATAGTCAGACTAAAAATCTATCATACATTTTGAATCACAGCCACATACCATAATCTCCTCTGATGGAGTGGTTAGTTATGCGTGTATAGATCTGCTTCTCTCTCAAGAGCTATTCTGAATTTCAGTTCCTGAATATCACACATTTTTCTGGTCTACCATAATTCGCCTGATCAGAAGAATTGTAACAACATCTAGAAGAAATAAAATTATACTGATTATATAGGGTATTTTTCCGCCAGCAGAATTGAATTGAAAAATATAATAAATAAAGTAACTTAAAAAGACACTTGTACATCCCAATGCCGAAAAGAGCATAAATTTTATCAACTTAGACAAACTAGAATACAAGGTATATGTATAGCAAAGAATACTTGTTAAGATAAAGAAAAAAGAAGATGCCAAAAGCACCTGATTTTGTTTATTAGCCAAACTAATTGTATGGGAACCTGCCCCTATCAAAGAAAAAGCACAGATACCTAAACATACTAAAGCAATACTGTATGCTCTTGTTAAGAATTTATAATCCATAAGAATATAGGGTTGTGTATCAAAATGTATGATGGAAAAACAAGCCTCCAACCGCAGGAGTGAACTTTTCAGGCATAGACCAGATAAGAAGCGGTTCTGTTTTGTCATCTTTGGCAACTATTTTTCCATCAAATCTCCAGTCAGTCAGAGTAAATAACTGATAATCAGATAGTAAATTATCATACATTTTGGTACACAACCCAATTTCTGGCTGTGATTCAAAATGTATGATGAACAAAAGGCTTTCTTTTTGTTTGTAGGTCTCGGGCCTGTTTGCTAGTGGGAGGAGAAAAATGATAGTATGATAGATAAATCATTGATAATCAAATTATTTATCTATCATACATTTTGATACATAATCGAATTTTGGGTTGTGATTCAAAATGTATGATAGATTTACAATCTGACTATCAGTAGTTTATGTGTGTAATTATTCTTTTGTCCTCCCGCAGGGATCTTCGCGCACAGACGACGGCCGCTGTATTTGCGCGAAGAT
>JACCDR010990905.1_pt1 | contig 34216 bp, 85 predicted proteins | sample 7446431 | NCBI WGS metagenome assembly JACCDR01 (sample SAMN15323443, study PRJNA562643) | freshwater metagenome | isolation source: river surface water | place: USA:Blue River Watershed | collected 2017-08-17
CCTTCGGCGTCGAGCATCCAGTTGGAGGCTTCACGGGTAAGACCGTGACCACCCATGACACGCTCACGCTGGCTCATGTCGTAACCGAAGTCGAGTTCACGAGAAGCAAGAGTTGCTTCCCGACGATTGGCCCGCACACCTTCAAGTTCCTGCATCAGTGCGGCCTGCTCGGCGTATGGTGCGGTTGCGAGCGCACGCAGCAACTCAGCTTCGGTCTTCATTGATGACTACTTGTGACGAGAACCCAAGTGCGATTGCTGCATCGCCTTGACGGCTGCTTCGGCGGCTTCCTGTGCCTCGGTCTTGCTTCCCGCACTACCGGACTTGTTGTCAGAGGGGTAACTGTGCGACTGCATGTCCCATGTCCAACCAGATGGTGTCTTTTGCACCGTTGCACCAAAGCCACTGCCCCCTGCACCCAAGTTGTGCGATTCAAGGTGGAAGACGTTGGGGTCGCTGTCGGGAACCCAGTCGTAAGTAAGGTCCGACGCAGCGGCGGTCTTCTGTCGGCTCATCTGGCGGCGCACCTTCTTCTGGTCCGTGGTCGGGTTGCGAAGTTCCTTGTGCTCAGCCTTCATGGGGACTTGCGTAGGGGCGTCGTCGTTTGCAGCTTCACCCTTAGGTTTGGCAGCAACACGATTTCCGAGACGCACTCTCACTCCATAAAGCTGGCTTTCACCTCTTCGAGCTACTGAGGTGGAGTTAGACAGGGCCGGGGTTACTCGAAGTTGCGCAACGGCGTCGAGGGCGGTGCGTACACCTTCGACTTCCAAACGTTCTGCATCGAGCCATGGTTGGTCACCTGCTCGGAGACATTGATCTCATGAGTCTTCTCAATGAGGTTGGACTGCGAGGCCCACCGGAAGATGGCACCAAGAGCACGAGGCTCGATTGGTTTGGCGAGACCTTCGGCCCACACATCGTCAGCAGTGAAGCCCGGTCTTGTCTCGGCCAGGCGTCTGACGATCACCTTGGCCTCTTGCTTCCAACCCTCATCAGCAGATTGCTCAACTCGATCTACGGCAGCATCAATACGACCACGCACCTCAGGAGCCACAGTGGCTGCGAGGGTGTGAAGACGAGACTGAGCTGTCTTGGCGGTCTCCTTGGGCCGGGGAGGTTGGAAGTCCTCATTGGCCCACTCGACGTTGCCCTGAGGGGTTACGGCGAAATGGTTGGCATGGGTACGGGCCGGGGCAAGGCAGGTGATGTCTTGTTCTGGGTGTCTGGCGGCACACTTGTTGCTCATTTTTTTATCTTGCCTCGACTGAGCTTGCGCCGTTCACGTGGAGTGAGGCCACCCCAGATGTTGTATGCCTCCCGATTACGGAGTGCGAAGTCCAAGCACTCTTCTTGCACCGGACACTCGGCGCACACCTCTTTGGCAGCCACGATGTTGTCGTCCGTGGGCTTGCCAAAATCATCGAACCAATCCACTTCGGGATGCAGGCGACATAGGGCATCAGTCTTCCAGTCGTATTGCTCAGCTACCTCAGAAACAAGCCCCAAAAAAGACACAATCCTCCAAATCCCATACACGCCATGATGATCTGGGTAATGCGACGGCTGTCATCACTACGCCAGGCCACAGCCATTACCAAACCGATGCTCGCCAATATCGCCCCGACCAAAGTCAGGATTCCGTGAAAGCCCACTGGCCCTCCGTCAGTTAGCCGAACTCACTCTCGATCCCGCCCTCGAAGCCGGAAAAGGTGAAATGCGGCTGCTGATGGCCCTTCGTCAGCAGGCAGATCATGTAAGCAGGCCGACCATCCGGTGGATTGTCGATCTGCCCGCACTTCTCGTCCACCGTCATGTAGGTGGACAACTGCCCGAGGAAATCCTTGTCGTCAATGATCTCATCGGGAATGTCTACATACGCCGAAGGCGTGTCCATGTTCTGGCTCTGCAAGATGCCAGCCATGAGCTGATTTGCCGTTGGGCGCTGGAACCAGTTGAAGTAGGTCCGCTGCACTTGCGGCTCAATGGCCTCCATGAAGATCGAGGTCGGCCAAGTGGTAGCCAAATACGCCATCCACCTGAAAGCCACACGCTTCAAAAGCCTCTTCATTCACCAATCCCTTGGGTGGACGACATTCAAGCTCGGCAGGTGCAGCACACAGAACCCCTTGGCTCCATCACCGTTCTTGCCGAGTGCCTCGATGTGAGTCGGCCCGTGGTCAGCCGAAAACCGATGGTGGTAATGACCATGGAAAAGCAACCGAGGCTTGACCTCATCGACCACCTTGCGCAACGCCTCCCGGTTCTGATTGGACGCTTCGTGATCCATCAAGAGGCCCTCGATCGGCACCTCCACCATGGGCGAATCATGGGTCACCATGATGTCGGCATGACCACCCTGGATTGCCTTCTCGGCCTCAGCCATTGAGATGCACTCCTTGGCCCACCAGGAGTCACCAGGAACCCGCCAATGCTTGTCAATGGATGCTGCACCCCCAAGACCCAAGAAGGGGACACCATCCCACTCCCAGCGGTGCCCACGGGGGATGTAGATGATGTTGGGGTATGTCTCTTGCATCGAGTCGGCCCCGAAGGCACCCTCGGCATCGAGCCAGTCGAAGTTCTCGTGATTGCCATCGACCCAGTACCACTTGATGCCTGCGGCCACGAGCGCCTTGGACAGTTCCGTTAGGAAGGTCTGGCCGTTGTTGCGATGCGGCCAGTAGCCGAAGTCGCCCACCTGCAAGATCGTCTTGATCTTCTGCTTGACGGCGTACTTGACCAACCGCTCACACCACGGCAGCTCGCCATGGGTGTCGCCAGCGATTAGGACTCGGATTGTGACCACCTCGTTAAGTAGGCGGCTCCTGCCAAAAGCAAAGCCGGATTGTCTTGGAAGTAACCCAAAGCACTGTTACAAGGCCCACAAAGGATTCCTCGAACACATTGACCACACGACCCCACCCCAGGGCAGCACGCATGGTCATGGTCAATACCTGAAAAAATCGTTACTTCGGTCGGGCAGATTGCACAACGATGGCTCTGGCCCTCGATGAACGCCAAGACCTGCTCTTTATTGAGCTTGAACTTGTGCTTTATGACTGCCAAACGATGGTTATAGGCGTACCGCTCTTTGTTGGCCTCCCGGCGAACAACGTGCTTCTCTTGCACACAAAACCGGCAATCACTACGGCGGTAGGTCTTGGCACTTGTTGCCCAATGAAAATCATCAATAGCCCGAGGCAACTCACAATCCCGACACACCTTCGTTGGCTGCCCAACTACTGCTTCTTGCCTCTTTTGACGGGCATAAGCACCAGAACAGCGATGAGAGCAAAATCGCTTGGCCCATTTATTGAGGGGTTTTTCCCTGCAAAACTCGCACAAACGCTTCATGGCAAAGGGTAACCCCTTGATTGGGCCATATCGGTCACCAAAGTACGAATCGCACCAGCTTTCATCCGGTTGAACCATTGCGGCTCGGTCCACACCACGGCGTATGCCTCCGCAAGAACCTCACTGGCGTTATGACCCAACCCCGAAGCCCCAGGCCAGTTGATGAGGTCGAGAGGGTCATCAACACCAAACTCGACAAGACCACGCAACCCAATAGCCGATTCCAAGCCATGTCCTGCTTCGTGGTAGAGGATTGCCTTACGAACATCAATAGGTCGGCTGAACCACTGCTCCTTGACCACGATGCTTCCGTTCTCAAATGAGGCATCCTCAGTGCCTCGGGCATTGCCAACCCGAACCCCAGGAGCTTCCCCAGCTTCGATTGCTTCTCGGGAAAGATTCCAAGGCTGAGTCTGTGTCCATGAACGGATTATGGATGGCCCAAAAGCAGCAGTCTTGGCGAGAAAGTCCACCACGTAAATGCGCTTGGGCGACGTGAACTCTTCGGTCGGCCCAAGAGGGGCATCAAGATCGAGGTAAGGCACCATCTTCTCGACACGCCAGGTCTGAGGCCCGTACTTGCGCTCGACAATGGCCTTGGCATCAGCCAAGGAATGGGCAGTGCCGATGATCTCCTGCTTGGCCCACACTTCGTAGTTGTTGCCCCGTGGGGTCCACTCCGGCGCAATCACGGCGTCGTAGTCCATCCAAAACGGACCATTGGCCTTGTTGCGCCATCCAGGCATGGCGACCGTGCGCATAGGTGACATTGACATAGGGCGCAACACAGAACGAGGCAACTGCGGTTGTTCGAGGTACTCGTAGGCGGTCTTCCACCCATCCAACACCGCATCACCAGGAGGCATGTTGACTTCCAGGTTGACCACCTGCACCGGAGCACCGGGAAGCATTACTACTGGGTACTGATCGGTAAAGCCTCGTGACGGATCATCCATGTCTTCCTCGTTCACCTCAGCCGTGATGACCACTCCGAATCGACTGCTGCCGTTCATGTAAATGACCATGGCCTCGGCATAACCCTCAGCAGTGCGTCGGTCAGTGGTCCACCACACACCAATGCCTTGACCCTCTCGAATCGACACACCATCTTTGATTTTCTCGAACAAATAGCGACCAGCGTTGGGCAACGCTTTGGCAAACTCGCCAGTTTCTTCTTCGTCCAGCTCCAACGTGACACCACGGAACACACGCTGAGGACCAGCAGTGCGAGTGATCTTGGAGGCTGCCTTCTGGATTGCGTTACGGAGGTCCATCACGCCTTAGGAGCATCCGGGCAGTAACAAACAGGTCCAGGTTGTGCTTCAAGTAGCTCAACCCGAACATGCAGCCGAAGCACATGCACGGCCAGATAATCAATGATCTGGTGAGGGTCAGGGCTTCCTCGAAGCTCTTTGAGCTTTTCGGCTACCTCAGTGACTCGATCCTGAGCTTCGTGGGACAGAACGGAGAGTGGGGCGTCGGCGGCGCTTGATGACTTCGGCTCGGCTGAGTCCTCCCCCTCGTCTGCGTCCTTGAATGCCGGTGAAGTGGATGGTGCTTTTCTCACCATCGGGCATTTGTGCCAAGTACCGACGAGCCTTGCGCCTCGCCATGCCTCGAAACAGATGCCATGTCACTCCCGGTTGCTCGAACGTCTTTGCGTGGGTGATGGCACACCAATAGCCAACACGAGAAGCCGGAATGATCTCTACTGTCCAGACCCGCTCACGCACTGCCACGAACTGCCCCCACGAAACGGGTCGAAACCCGATTTGTCGCCCATGAATCTACAGGTGTTCTTGCCACAGCGTCAAGGATTCTTGACAACTTCTACCGGCATGAAGCAGTTGGCACAGGCCGTCCAGCCTTGATCTCGTGGGTTCACCACGTGCGGCTTGGTAACTCCGCAAATGTCGGGATTGTCGTCCCTGACGATTTGCATGGCCTTACGGAGGTCTTCGACGCTCAAAGGTCGAGAATCGGACCATGAGGTTCGCCCGATGCCTGATAACACGTCTGGTGGTACGTCTCGACCCTGTTCCATTTGTCCCCCTCATAGACATTGCAGATGACCTGGCGTAGGTGCTTACGAGCAACAAACTTCACCGGCTGCTCACACACTGGGCAGTCAGCATCGTTACCAGGATTGATTGGCCGCTCTACGGCCCGACTGCCAAGCAACTGTTGCTTGACCATGCGGTTCCCCCATCTCTTGCCCGCCTAGTCCTCTCGGATATGTACGTCTTCTTCCAGAAACGGTTGCCAAAACCCCGTGCGGGTCTGAATGATGTGGCTGTAGTCATTTCTGAACATCATGAAAAGCAGATCGTTGTAGGTCTTGTCGCCGTCGAGGGCGAGAGCCTTGATCGAGTCAATGGCAAAGACCTCGCCCCCGATGTAGTGCTTGGGCGATACGTCCACGGTTTGGCCCACAGCGCAGTAGTCGTCTTCGACCCAGACGTGAGCGGTCTTCATTGTGTAGAAGAAGAACCCGAACGTCTGCTCATCGACTACCGCCATAGCGGCATCAAGAGAGTTCTCGGGAATGTCAACGACATCTTCGAAGCCCCGCTCGCCTTCCTGCTTCATCAGGTTGACGTGATGGGTGATCTTCCACTTGGGCGCAGGTACTCGCTTCGGTCGTTGCGGCTTCTCGGGCGTGGACAAATCGGACACGCCAGTATCATCATCTGAAACGGTCAGCGAATCAAGCACCTTGCCACGAAGGCCGCAATGCCGGACGGGGCATCAGACCTTCGAGTTTTTCTTTGAGCTTCTGCAAGAGCGACTTACGAGGTGGACGATCATCGTCATCGTCATCATCCCGCTCTGTGCGGTACACGTACCAAGCCGACATGACGTTGCAGGGCAGATCGACGGCGAGCCACACCACCAACCAGATTGGTGGCGACCAAAACAGTATGGCGAAGATGCTGAAAGCAGCAGCTCCGGCGTAAAGCATCCAGAAGAGGTGAGGCAAAGCACCTCGCTTGACTTCACTGGCTCGGAACAACGCCAGCTTGTGTGGATGAATGACCGGGAGAACGTGCGCCCAAAAGACACCCATAAGAAAATCTTTGAAACTCACTTTCGCCTCCGGTACCAACGGTCAAATCGCCATAGAGCTTTACGGCAGAACAAGCCACCGGCAACACCGACAGCGACGGATAGCAATGAGTAGATCGTCAACAGCAGGTGGTCGAACACTCACCCATAATCGACGGTCAGGAGCCAGCTCGGTTCACCATCTACGTCGAGGTCGAGCAGGTTGGCAGCGAGCTTCAACTTCTCGACCCACACCGGCTCGACAGTGAGCATTTCAGGTGTGATGACCAACGCATCCCACATATCAGCTCGTCGCTGTGAGGGCTTGACGGTCAACACGTACCGATTCACATCGTCCTCAACATGCCCATACCGCTTGAACTCGATGATGTCGAGGCCGACGCCCTGAATGACCTGACGCTTGCAATCAAGGTTTTTGTCCCAAGCCCGGTAGCTCTCGGAGCTGTATTCGTTGAAGTTGACCTGGCCTTCGTACTTCTTCCAACCGAGCTTGGTGGCGATGGCTTCTTCAAAGTCGCCATCAAAAGTCTCCATCCACGCTGGGGCCGTGGAGTTGTAATCCTCGTCTTCGAACTCACCCAGGAGATAGCCATAAGCAATCTCAGCGTCGGCGCTCATGCCCACTATTCGGCAGCTTTGGGACGCAGGATTTCGACCTGCTCGTTGGCTGGCATTGCGCTGTATGCGCCTTCCTTCCACGAGACCTCGACTTGGAGCGTGACATCGTTGACGGTGGCAGGACCATCGTTCATGAGGATCACGTCGCCTGGCTTCAAGTTCTTTGCACGGACTTTCATGGCTTCCTTTACCGGGATGGGATGGGGTTGAGCACGATGCAAATCGTGCCGGGGATGAGATTGCGATTAGGTGCAGTGGACTGCACGTAGATGTCGTAGTCAGGGTTGTAGTCCGGCTTCACCCGAACACTTACGCCATCAGGCAGACCAATGAGTTGGCGAGCCTGACGACCTGAGAAGACCTTGTTGGTGCGCTTCTCGGCTACCAACACTTCCTTCTGAGCCTGAATGGTCTCGGTCTTCATCAGTTGGTAGTAGACGGTGCCGTTGACGTAGCGCAGACCATTGGCCGACACAAAGGCACTCGTCATTTCCTTCTGGTGAACCGCCATTGCCTCGTATTCACCCGGACGCAACGGCGTCAATCCTGACTGCGAAACAGTCTGAGCATTGACGGCATCAGCACCAGTCGAGAACAACGAGCGAGTTCCACGGATGCCCGACGAACGGTTGGTCATCCATGACTCGGTAGCTGTGCGAACAGTGTTGGCTACGTCTTCGATGCCTCGCACCGAGCTGGTGTCCCACACAGCCACGTTGTCTTTGTGGAAGCCGTAACTGACGGCATCACGCTTCGACACTGGATCGGGCACGAAACAGGCCAGAGTCCAGTTCTCCGGCAACACACCAATGCGGCGCTGCAACTCATAGGCAGGCGTGCGAGAAGCGTTCTCGTGGCCGTCTGTGAGGACGTAGAGCAAGAAGGAGTGGTCACCGTGAAGAGTGGCCGTCTGCCCAAGTTCCTCGATAGCCGTGGTAGTGGCATCGACCAAAGCAGTCATGCCGTTGGGCCGATAGATGTCGGCAATCGACGGCAAACGGAGAACGTCCGTGTCGTAGACCAAGCAATCCACTCGGTCGGCAAAGACGTACACCGAGACTCGGGTTTCCTGATCGAGTTCCTTCGACCGCTTAGCAAGATACTGAATCTCGTTGTCGGCCACCTTGACCACATCGTTGCGGAGGTGCGCCATGGATGAAGATGCATCGAGCACCAGCACCACGTGGTTGATGAGGTTGTTGAGGGTCTTGGTTTGGCTCCGAAATGTCATGCGTCAGACCTTACGGAGGGGGTGTGACAGTTACCCCGACCCAACTCTTCGGCACTCCACAGCCCATCAATGTGCTCGGATTTGAGCTTCGGACACGTTTCGCACCCAGAGAGCACCACGGTCACATCACCTTTGCCAAAAAGTGCGTACTGAGCATGACGCAGACCTCGCATCTGCCACTTGTGACGATGAAAAGGCCAGATCATGTCTTCGCCAATCGTTTGGGCACCTTGGGCGTGAAGTCCTTGGATTTGCCGGTGCCCTCGGCCATAAAGCGCCGGAGCTGGCCTGCAATGTTCCAACCAAGATCGGTGAGCTTGTAGACCCGGTTCAGGCCGGTGCCGATGTTCTCGACCAAACCCAACTCTTCGGCGTCATCGAGACACGACCAGTCATCGTGGAAATGGACCTCGGTGTTGTTGTTGAGCCGAGTGGGATATGGCGAGCCATCGACCACAGTGCCCGTAGGCAAGATGTTGGCGTGACCCGGATGCTTGTTGGGGTTCGAGCGCATGTGGTTGAGGTTCAGCTCGCCCCTGTGGTCAACGATTCGGGTTTCGAGATACGCCAGTGTTGACCAATGATCCTTTCCCCACAGGTTCATGGGGATTGGACCATCGACGTGAGTTACTTGAAGAGTGCTCATCGGCCCTCTTTCAACACTTCACCCAACTCGGAGACGTGAAGCAAGTAGCCGAAGCTGCCGACCTTGCCGTAGACCACCTCGTCATCCATTGGGAAGCCCTCTTGCGCCCGACGCATGGCGTATTGAAGGCAAGCCGGGTTGCCTTCCCTGGCGTGTTGGTCCCAACCGTTGGTGAAAAGGCGGTCAGCCCAATCCTCGACCCAATACATGCCATCGGTGATGTCACGTGCCGGGAAGGCAGCACTCATGTTGGGAATGTGCAAGGTGTCGATCTTGACGGTCTTGCCCGACAAGGGATGCTGCTCGGCGTGGCTCATGTCTCACTGTCCTCTGGTTCTTCCCGCACTGGGCGGTAGGTCTTAGGCATTGCCTCGATGACCTCGTTGATACGTGCCCGGTACTGGCCGTAGACCATGGGCGTATCGTCGGCCTTCTTATCGAGGTCGGCAATGGCATCGGCAAACTCGGTCTTCTTCTCAGCAGAGAGCTTGCGCCACTCCAACTCGACGGGATCGCCGGACGGCTGGAAGATGAGGGTGCTAACCATCTCGTTGACAGTCGGCTCGGTGTTTGTGGAATCAGTCATGAAGCCACGGTAAACAACGAAGAGGTGGTTGCCACATCTTCGAGGATGGATTCGTTGACCTTCTTGGCCGCTTCGTTCAGCTCGTTCACCATGGCAAGGCGCTCGGGGATGGAAAGCTCCCGGTAGCCATTGAGAGTGACGTGCTTGAACTCAGGCTTGTCAGAAACCTCCGGCAAACCTTCACGACCCTCGTATGGGTTCGGTGTTCCCTCGGGGATACGAAGCAAGTTGATGCGGTAGGTCTTGTTGCGCTCTTTGAGCAAACTGACGTTGCCCTTGGAAACCAGAGTGAGCATTCGGTTGTTGAATGCAACTTCTCCGATGACGAAACCATTGGCTGCCATGCGATCGATGAGCACTTGACGAGCGTTGCCGTCCTTGTGGTTCCGATCGATGTCGCCCCAGATTTTCAGGGCGAAGAGAATCGCTCCATACTCCTGGGCAAGCTGCTCCTTGGTTCGCATCTGCTTGGCTGATTTTGCTCTTGGCATTTACTTTCTCCTTGTCGTAGAGCCACGCTGTGGCTTCTTCTTGGTTCGACGTGGAGCTTTGGTTTCCGTGATGTATTGCTGGCGCAAGGCCCATTCACGGCGCATTTCTGATTTGGTCAGCTTCACGCTCGACTTGTATCCCTCAGGCCACTTGTATCTGAGGCCCTTGGCTCGATCGCCAGTGTCGGCAACGATCAGAGAAGTTCGTGTCGTAGTGCAACGAATGCACCTCACGCACTCCCAGTAGAAACCTGGCTCGGGTGGGTCCATGTGGGACGCTGGCACTTCATCCCACTGATGGTCGAGGTTGCGGCACAGAACTGTCTGGTCGGTCAGACGGTCAAGTTCTGCATTCACTTCCTCTTGGCTGATCTTGATGGTGGTCATCCCATCCTCTCTGGTAAGGACCGGACAAACTCGGCCAGCACCCGGCCCCTGCCTTGTGCAGAGACGTGATGGGTCCGACCTAAGAATCTTCCAGTCGTTGTATGCGCCATGGTGAGTCCCATGTAGCGACCATTCGCCACGAGTCGGGCGACGTAAGAGTTCATCCACCGACCGGCCTTGATTTCCAAATCGAAGGTGGCAACGGTGTCGGGATAACGGAGATACTCGTCTAAGAGAGCAAGTCTGCGGGCAGCATGATCGGGCATTACGGCTACTGCTTCGGGGAAGGCAATGGTGGTCATGAGAGGTTCTCACGCTCATGACTTAGACCTGCCTCATCGCAGAGCCGGTTGTATTCAGCCTCGACCTCATCGGAGTATCGAGACCAAATGATCTCTTTGGCCTTCTCACCAAGTTCGTATCGACGCTTGTTGCGAGCTTCGAGTCGAGTCCGAGCTTGGGCGGCGTCAAAGAGCTTCTTGGTGGTGTAGTAGGTACCAGTCGAGCTTTGGCCGTTGGTGCGAAACCCATTGGTACGCAACTCTGAAAGCGACAGGCGCACAATGACTTCGTTCTTGACTCCCTTGTCGAGCGCACGCTTGACGGAGGCAACGTTGACTTGCTTGGGCACCTCAGCCGAGTTGCCGCCCCAGTCATAACGCTCATCTTCCTCGGGCACTTCAAATCCGAGGTGGAGGAAGAAGAAGTACGTCACTTCTTTGGCCGGATATGCCTTGTAGGAATCAGGCGATTGATGGCCGGGAAACCTTTGGTTGAACTTCTCGTGCTGCGCTTCGAGCACTTCGATGAGCTGCTCAGGTGTTGCCGATGGCCTGTCGCTTGCCTTAGCCACGCTTGGCCTCGTCTTCTCGGACATCGGGAGACTTGTGAATGAAGTGATGGGCGTAAGCAATGCGCTTCAAGCGAGTCAGGCTCACTTCTTCAACGCCATCCTCATCAGCTCGAACGATGGTGGTCATTACGTCTTCCCACGCACGCACAGCAGGACGCTGTTCTTCGACTTTTTCCTTTTGCGTTTCGGCAATAGAGCGCCAGCGTGCGAGCTGCTCAGGCATCTCGTGCTGTGCCTCCATGTGTCGGTCACTACCCATTGACGGCCTTTCTACTAACAATGCTTAGAGAGATCAAGTCTCAGTGAACTCATACTTGTCGCTGATGTCGATTCCGGCGAAGGAATCAAGCCACAGCCCGTGGTCTGAGCAGCGCCACCCCTCGTGAGTGACGCTTCGTCTCATCGGTGTGCTGCACTCGGGGCAGAGCGCCCGTTTCATCCAGCGTGCTCATGCTCGTTCTCGAAGAACTTGGCAACCTCAGGCTGATCGGCCAAACCACGAACCAAGAGCAGAGCTTCTTCGAAGGCTGCATCCCGAGCCTTGGCGCTGTATCGAGCAACCGCCTTGACCAAGATGGTCGTGTCGTTGAACCCGTCCTTGCCACTCAGGTCGAAGGTCTTGATGGTCGAGGTGTAGGTGCGCCCATCACTGGTCTCGTGGTGTTCACGGTGAACCCGGCCCAAGCGAGCAATGAACTGCTTGCGGTCCTTGTGGTGATGAAGGGTCAGATCAGCAACTACGTCCTTGCCCTCGGCGTCTTGCCCGAGCACCCAGTAGGCGCTCTTGGTGCGACCGGCGTCGTAGTAGCTGTACGGAAGGAAGACTTCCGGGGTGTCGTTGGGGGTGACGGGCATTGCATCCTCCTGGCGGTGAGGAATGAAGGAGCATCTCTCCTTCACTCATATACTATCAAGAATCCTTAGAGTGTGCAACCTCAGAGAAGCTCTTTGAGGTTGCCGATTTGATGTTCGAGCTGTGAGACGTGACCCTTCTTGATGCCAATGTCAGCAGCTCGCAAAAGCGGATCGGTTTGTTCGGATTTACCGTTGAGGTCTTGCCACACCACAAGGTGCTTCTCCAAGGCCCCGATGATGTCGGGCAAAGAGACAAACTTCTCGCCTTCAATGTCGATGGACTTGATGTCGAGAGCCATCAGTTGCTCCCTCCGTAACGAGAGCCATCCGAGAAGGTCACGAGGCCCTCATTGGAAGGCTTGGCGTCCTTGGCCTGGTCGAGCCACCGCTTGTAGTCGTGGTCAGCAGGCTGGCCCTTGGCGTACCAATCGGCCCGAAGCTCTGAACTGAACTCAATCATGTTGCCCCTTTCTGGCTCCTGGCGGAGAGCCGGTGAGGGAGATTCCCTCACGTGTTTATTGTATCAAGAATCCTTAGAGTGTGCAACCGGGTCAACATTGACCACCCAGTCTTCGACGGCGTGTTCTCGCTGGGCCACCTCCTTGACGATGACCTCAGCGATTTCACTGGCATTGATGCCGTCTTTGATCTCGATGCGTGCTGTGACGACAAACATCAGAACGAGTAGTCGTAGTAGGCGCTACGGACACCGACCAAGATCGATGACCCTTTCATGTCCTCACCCTGGCGCACCCAACGACCGTTCTTGCGAAGGGTGTAGGTGGCAGTGGGGCCTTCATCCACGGTCTCGAACTCGTAGGTCTGCGACTCGCTCATACCGTTGCTGTCGGTGCGGGTGGTCTTGTCACCACGGACCTCGATGGACTTGCCGCTTTCGGACACCGAGACGATGGTGCCTGCCGAGCGGTCACTCCAATGAATGAACGTGACGCCCATGCCCACTTCGGGCTTGGCACCTGCGGTGTTCTCCATGATGGAGTTGGTGAGACTTCCGAGCATTGCCCCTCCTTCGACCCCTGGCGGTGGGCCTGCCGGAGGTGTTTCCTCCGACAGACACACTGTATCAAGGATTCTTAGAATGTGCAACTACTCCGGCGCTATGTCCGGCTTTTCAGTAAGCACTCCGCCGTCCTTGTCACGGTTGAGCCAAACGGTGAGCTTGCCTTCGAGATCGACATAAGCGATCCAGGTCTTGTCGGCGTCTTCAACCCAACCTTGATACCCGACTTCTTCGGGATTGCTGTAGCGGCCAACCTTGATGTCCATGAGGACTCCTTTGCAGTAGCAGGAATCCGACTCATCCCATCGGTGGCTTAGACGGTATCAGTCCAGGTCGGCACAATGCAGCGGAGGTATTGCTCTTGGGTCTCTTTTGGCTCACTCGAAACGGGCGGCAGTAAGCGCATCTGGCCCACCAAATCGCCACCCTCTTCACAATCCATGCATCCCTGGGGACGCTCTCCTACGGTTTGCCTGCAATAGCGATCACCGTCGAGGCCGATTCTGTGACGGAACAACGTGTGTCCACAAAGCGGACAGTCACGTTCAAGGAACTTGCGCTCGTTGTCGGCAAAGACCCTGCGCTGTCGATCTCGGACTTTACGTTTTTGAAACTTGCCCCTCATCGACTCGCCTGACCTCCCAAATCAACAGCGGCTCCAAGCCATTGAGGGTTGGCACCATGGCTTGGCACTGCGGATGCTCGTTCATCCTCTTGGCATAGTCCTCAGCAAAGAACCGGGTCCAAAACCTTCGAGTGCTCTCGTGCAGAATGATACGAGGCTTTGTGTAGAGCGCACCCTTGGCAATGACTTCCCAACGGCGCTTCATACGAGCTTGAAGGCATGACGGCATCCATTGCGAGTGCAACGGTCAGCCTCGGGCGGCACTACGTCTGAGTATTCAGCGTTGCCCTTCTGCGGGTAGTAGTTGGCATCAAACCGAGTGCCACAACGTGCATTGCGACCATTGGGTCGAAGGAAATGCCAGGGATGCCCCGGCTCTCGCACGAACCGAGCATCGGTGTCAGTGGTTGACATACTCACGGATTGCTTCTCCTTCGGGTCGGCGTCGGCCTGTTTTCAGGTGTCGGTGCCATCCATCAATCGGATCACCATTGCCATCCCAAGTGGCGAATGCCAGCACAGCCTGCAATAGGCGAGGTGACTCATAGCAGTAGCCATCGTCCAAGAAGCCCTCGTTGGTGGGACCAATGGCAAGACGCACCTTGCCGTAAGTCATGGGCAACAAGAACACCGTCTTGTCTCCCTCGACATCTCGATAGCCAAGGTGCTGAGTGCCGTAGGTGCCGTACACCGGATGATCGTCAGTGTGTACGTCTTCGATGCGCTCGATCATCTCTTGAAGGTTCATATCACCGGCCTAATCGGACATGAGGCTGGTCCTGGTTGCCAGCGATGGACTTGTGGACCCAGGCGCTCACAGCGGCACCCGAGGCCATCAGAGTTGTGAGAGGGCATCAGCGGCTCTGCCGATGGTGCAACGGTTGATTTGGTGTGGGGGAACCACCCAAGCATCAAGCGTCTCTGCCAACTCCGGGACGGAGATATGACCCTGAGCCACATCAAGGGTGAGCGTTACGAGTTCTTCGGTGTCCACATTGAGCGCCCGACCGTTGCCCCGAAGGAACACGTCAGTTGCGACCAATGCAGTGCGCTTGTTGCCGTCGATGAATGCGTGGTTACGAGCAATGCCACGGAACAACACTGCGGCCTTGTCGGTCAACGTTGGGTGGAACTCAACACCAAAGGCACCTTGTTGTGGCTCGGCTACTGCGGACGAAAGGGCAACAGCATCACGAATGCCGTTGTCGTTGTAGAGCTTGTTGATGGCAATGACACCATCGTCAGTGAGGAACCGAGTCACTTGGCAATCACCTCGCCCTCAAACGGCTTGCGCTCATAGTTGGTCGGCTCGTATGGAATCTTGCGACTGAGAATCTCGATGCAATAACAGTTCTCACACGGCTCAGGAATGTTGGGATGACAAGCACACCCAGGCCCAGACCTATGCCTGTCGATGTTGATGCAACGCTTTTGGACTTGACGATTCCAGCCCTCAGGCTCATCGCTCATAGGTCTTTGAGCACTTCCAACGCATCTGCGTTCTTGGCATCGGACTGAGCTGCATGACGCAAGACCTCCCGGATAGGAATGGTCTGCACTTCGCTCTGATCGAGTGATGCTGCGGCTTCGGACATATACACCATGTTATCAAGAATCCTTAGAGTGGTCTAGTGCATCTCTTGGCGAATGCGCTTGATGTAGTTGCGGGTCTCCTTGTACGGCGGCACCCCTCCGTACTTCTGCACGGCACCAGGTCCGGCGTTGTAGGCGGCAAGCATGAGGTCATGGTTGGAGCCGACCACCTTGGCAAGGCCGCACATATACCGACCTTGGGCCGCAATGGCTTGGGCGGGATCGTGCGGATCACCCTTGCCCCACGTGTTCCACGTACCTGGCATGAACTGGCTCACACCCATGGCACCGACTGGTGATCTTCGTTTGCCCGATATGACATCGGGGTTGAACTTGATCGACTCGATCTTGGCCTGAGCGGCGAGCAGGTTGGCATTCACCTCGGGGCAGGTCTTGCCTGCGGCTACGAAGTCATCCTTCATGTAGCTGGGAACCTCGGTGACCCTGATCTTCTCGACTGCCCGAGAGGAAGATCGAGATGCTGCTATGGGGCTTTTGGGGCGGAGTCCGCAGGAGCGGTCGCAGCAGCAGGTTGTACCTGTGGTTGCTCATCAGGCTTGTCGAGGCTGTAGCCCGAGCAAAGCGTGATGAGTGCTCCCACACCGAAGGCAATGACGTAGCCCTTGATGTCTGTGGAGCGAAGCCTCTCCAACTGCATTGGAAGAGTGTTTTGCATGTTCTGCCCTTTCGTTCACGCCTCTGGCGGGCGACGGATCGATATGGGCACTATAAACAATGCTTGACGCTCTGTCAAGCATCCTTAGCGATCGTCTAGCGGAGCGTCCCTGAAAAGCATGTGCTCGGCGTAACGAAGAAGGCTGATGGCAGCATCAAAGTCGCAGTCTGTGTTGACCACGATCTCGCCATCTGAGTAGCGGACGATGGAGACGACCTCGGCATCCCCCAACGCATCGAGGCCGTCAGCCCCATCGTCATTCCCCTCACCTTCACCGGATTCTTGGGTCATCAGACAGGACTATCCGTGGTTGACCATGCCACCGGCACGAACGTTGCCACCAACGTCTCCGGCGTTGACCATCCCGCCTGCATCCACGTTGCCCTCAACGTCATTGCAGTTGACCATGCCTCGGGTTTCGACACTGCCGCCAACATCACCTGCGGTCACGATCCCCGTAGCGGTGATGTCACCTTCCACGTCACCGCAGACCACGTTCTTGTCGGTGTGGAGATTGCCGAGAGTGCCGTCAATGACCTTGATGGTCAGCACCTTGTCGAGGTCCACATCCTCGTTCTGGTCGGTCACATCCTTGCCATCGATGATGATGCGGCCATTGGACATCTGGACCGAGTTGCCCGAGAACGTTTTGCCATTGATCTGGATGGTGCTGAAACTGCTCGATTGGAACATGCGCCTGAATCCCCTATGCAACTTCGTGAAACCCCGTTGGTGACTTGCCTTCACATCGCTCTCGGCCATCGTAAAGATGGTAAGTGCCCTCATTTCCGAAGATGGGCATGTGGCAAAAACCGCACTCTTTGACCTCAGGATCGACCTCGATGGTCAGCTTGTACCAGCGGCCCAAGAGATACACCCGAGCTTCCTTGGTGTATTCCTTTGATTCCACATGATTTTCGCTCAATGGCGGAAGAGAACCGTCAAGGATGCTCACCACCTCGCCCATGATCGTGGCGGATGTCTCGTGCTCAGTCATGGGCGTCAGTCTTTACCCAACGGCCACGTTCATCGTGGACCTCGGTCTTGATGTTGGCAGGTGCCATCTGACGTTTCACCTCGGCCTCGATCTCAGCTTCACGGCCCATGCGGCGGGAAACTTCGATCTTGTGCCACTTCTTGAAAGCCTCAGAGGTCGCCATACGCTTGAATGCGGCCTGCTTGTTCTGGAACTGACTGCGATGCTCTCGGGATTCCCCAACGGCTCCTGAGGCGCTGTGGGTGATCCTGACGGCGCTATCGGTCTTGTTCTGGTGTTGACCGCCCTTGCCGCCCGCCCGGAACGTCTCGACCTTGCAGTCTTTGAGGGTGACCGAAAAGAGAAGCTCCCGTTCCTTCACCTGGCTCATAGGGCCTCCCCAATGGAGTGAACAACAACGGATGGCATCGTCTCATCATTGTGCCGCCCTTGCTCACGTATCCCTTTGGTACCCAACTCGGCTGTTGGTGGCAAACACACCGGCACATCCTCAGCTTGCAGAGCCACCGGCTTCGGCTCATAGACAAAGCGAGCCTGCGCAGAGCCGCAATCAAAGCAAAGCCACCCTTTGGAGGGAGATTTGGCAAACGTGGTGCCTTCGCAGTCATTGCACACCAGTTTCAGGGTGCATGGCTGTCCCGGCTTTATCACGGCTCTTGATCCCCTTCACGGTCTTCTGACGCTCGTAACTGGTGAGTATCCACTCCGAGGTGGCCCGAGCGGTCCACGCTGAGTTCCAGCCCTGAGCAAAGCCCTTTGATTTTCCCAGAGAATGAGACACGGCGGCAATGGCTGGGATGAGGACGAAAGCACCGAGTATCAACGCTTCCATCAACGCCGGTACGCATCAGGGCGCACGGTGCAGTGTCGGCACGGAGATGAGCACAGGTCTCGCAGCTCTTGCTGGCGCTGGCGCTCGGCATTTTCCTTGGCAATCTTTGCCAGGATTTCTTTCGACCATTCGTCAGTAACCTCGACCCAATCGTCGCCTTGCTTCTCGAAGGCTTGATAACCGTTTTCCCACCACTCGGTGCGGTACGGATAAGAGCTACTGAGAGCTGCTTTGGCATGGCCTTTGAGGCGATGCACCTTCAAGCTGGGGCCAGTAGAGCGAGAGGGGATGTACGTTGCCCAGCGATACTCGGTCTCTGCCGAAGGTGCGCTCTTGTTCAGAGCTTCAAGCGGATTACTACCGGGATTGACTCTCACCGCTGAATCGTGCGTTCGGTCTTGAAGCGATCGTGAAGCGCCACATAATCACGCTTCTCCAAGGCGTCCTGACAAAGCCGACAGAGGTTGAAGTCTTCGGTGTCGTACATGGGGTCAAGCTGGTTGCCCTTCATGTACCCCACGTTCATCGTGATGACTGGGGTTGGCCCAAGGCAGTTGCCGCAGACTCGTTCTGCCATCTTGCTCATCACTCGTTCGGGATGCCTCGGACATCGTTCATGGCCTCATTGTGCTGGGAGACCAAAGCCGTGGCGATGGCTGGCTGATCCATGGTGCCAATGAGCATGTCGTCGTCGGACGGTTCATCACCAACCATGCAATAGACAGTTCGGCCTACCTTGCGTCCAGTACGCCAGTACCCGGCCAAGATTCGATGAAGCCGTGCTCCCTCAGGATCAGCAGTGACCTTCTCGACAATGGCATCCATCTCGGCCTTAGTGAGATGACTACCTCGGGCAACAGACTCAGGACTGGAATAGCCCATGGTGGCGTTCGTGAAGAACTCCCAATGGTCATGGCATTCGTCGGGGTCGTCGCAGTGGCACATGGGGCCGACAATCAGGTCTTTGGGCAGATCGCTCATCGGGTCATGTCCTTCATCATTGAGTGGCGGCGAGAGTGAACATAGAGCCTCCGCTGAGCCTGCCAACTCTTGATGCCAAGCATCCAAGGTGTCGAGGCCACCCAATAGCCGAGTTCTTGCTCGGTGTTGCCATCCCACAGGAACTCAGGATGCTCAGTTACGTAAACGAGCTTCATCGCCAGTTGTTCGTAAGCGTTGTAGTCAAAGCGCACCTCATACCAACAGTGCAAGGGGGCGTTCTGTGTGCGTGGGTTGGGGTTGTAGATGAAATGCGGTGGTTGTCGCTGATCGCTGCGTAGTTCCCAGCGAGCTAGTGCCTCATTTGTCGCTGCAACCATGGCTCGTAGTTGTCGGACGCCTCTGGGTCGCCACCAAATACGGTCATATAGAACCCGGTGAGGATCACTTTGCGAGCGGTTTCGTAACTGAGAGCGCACGGGATGTAGTCCACCCAGCACTCGCCTTGGTAAGCGAGCAAGTGCCCCATATCGATCTTGGATTCGTCCTGCCGCCAAACCAGATCGCCTGCGTAGGGACGTGTTGGCAGAGGCTCTCCAACCGACAATCTTGGCAAACGTCTGCTTTCGGACATAGCGGGCACCCCGGATGCCAATCAAACCACCCCTCTTGATCTCGAACAAGATTTTTTTACGATTCATCGCCACGTGATGTCTCCGGCGTTTTGGATTGAAGCCACTCGTAATACTGCTCGGCAGTCTCTAAGGCTTCGCTTGGGTCATAGCCATACCGCTTGCGTGTCTGCACGGCAGCCAGCAACGCCACTTGGGCATTGGACTGGCTGCCGGAAGACAGATCAATGATTGGGAACTCCATCAGCGATTCGTGATGGTGGCGGTTGACCCGCCAAAACAGTTCCAACCTGCTGGAAGGCCCTGCTGGCCTGCCGACTTGTCGATGCAATACTTCTGCGCCCACGCTTCGGGTCCGAGCTTGTCGATCTCAGCTTGGATACCTTCGGTAGCGGTCACGATTTGCTCGTTGCGAGCCTTTTGAGCTTCGTTCTGCTCGACGGCTGCCTGACGGTCAGTGAACCCGGCCTTGATTGATGCTGGGGGCTGAGGTACCTGCAAGTTGAAGCGGAAGTCCGAGAAGTAGGTGTCGCCTGCCTGAGCATTGATGAACTGAGGCGTGAGCCGAGCTACTGAGTCTTCCCATGCCTTCTTGGCGTCAGGGTTGGCATACAAATCACGGAAGGTGATGCCCTTGGCCGATGCGTCCATGGCCTTGTCGAGGCTCTGCTTCACGTAGTCGTTGAGGATGGCGTTCCACCACTTGTTGTCTTCTTCGCCGTACTGCTTGCGGTACTTGTTACCGATTTGCTCGTGGAACTTCTGAATCTTGGCGCAATCGTTGGTGAAGTTGAACGTGGTCAAGCCTTCGACTGTCATCTCCACGAGGTCTGAACTCACGATGCTGATCGGAGCCGACTCGGCACCATTTTGGTCATCGTTGAAGCTGAACGTGCGCTGGCCTACTGGGTAGATGTAGTGCTTGTCGCCTGGACCGTCATACTGGTTCTTGCTTACCGGCACACAGGAGTCGAACTTCTGATCCTGTCCAGTACCACCCTTGTAGTGGAGTCCAATCTCATCAGGCCCCGTGTCCACATGGGAACACCCCGCCATCACCAGCACAGCAAGTGCTGATGCGAGCACCGCCAAGATTCGCTTCATTTTTTATTCTTCCTTTCGGGTTGGTACAGCATTGGGTTGTCGAGATCGTCACGGTAACGATCAAGAATCACGTCGATCTGCAAAGCAAGCGGACTGTCGCTGCCACCAACCTCGTGGACCTGCTTGTGGATGTCTCGAAGACTCTGCCAATAGCTGGCGCAACCCTCCTTGTACCGATCCCGCTCTTTGGTGATTGCTTGGAGCTGCTCACGCTTCACCGTGGGGCGGCGATAGAGCCACACGACTCCGTAAACAATGCCGACGATGACGGCCACCACGATGAGGAAGACCGTGAGACGAACGAGAAACATCAGAACTCCAATCCCGTGTCTTTGCACACGATTTGGTTGGCTTGGTCGAGCACCTGATCTCGGGCTTTCCACTTGTTGATGAGCTTCTGAGCCTTGCCGGGATCGGTCTTGGCTGCATCTCGGGCCATGGCTATGTCGGCTTGACGCTCAGTGTCTACGTCAATCACAGCTCATCCCAGAGGTAGTAGAGGTGGAACACCAACTCCCCCTCGTACATCTGAAACGTGTCGAGGTACTCGAAGCTCTGCTTTTCGGCGTAAGGCACTTCATGACCAGTGCCGATAAAAACCAGAGTCAGACGCTTGAACTTGGGCAGGTTGTCGTCCAGCTCGATCCACACACATGGCGTGCCTCGCTGCACCTGCACACTGCGAAGAATCGAGTGTGCAGGCAAGTCCAAAACATTGCGCTTGATTTCAAGAGGAAACTTGTGGACCGTGCGCATTAGTCGTCTTCTTCGGTCTCGTCACCCTTCACTTCTGGGGTGTCAACGTAGTAACCGGGCCTGCGAACGCTGTCCCAGATTTCGAGACGCACACTGCGCAGTTCTTCGCCTTCTGGCTCTGCCAACTGCTGATAGGTGGTCAAGCGCACATCAAAGCCCAATGAAACCGCAGCAGCAAAGTGATCGGCTGCACACTGGGCCGATTCACACTCGATGGTTTTGAACGGAGGGCCAACATCGACCAACAAGTCATCGTCACTGGGCAACTGCACCCGCTCGCCCACGTAGTTCTCTTGCTCTACTGATCTATCTGCCATGGTTCTTCCTTTTTGTCTCAGGTTGCCCAGGGTTGGGCTTGTGGGTAAACGGCTTCTCTGGGTCAGGTTCAACGGGAGAATGGTGCTTACGGTCGTGGTACTTGGTCCACGCCATGGCGATCAGAGCGAAGACCACGAACTCAATGCCCGACCATGCAAGCTCGGCAGTGGTGTGGCCGAAGTGCCAGAAGATGGACCAGAACTCGTGCCACTTCTCGGCAAGCAAGCTGCCACCTTCGGCTCCATGAGCATGATCGTGATTCATGCGGCCCTCCGAGCCTTACGACGCTGGGCACGGCCCCACTGCTCGACCTTGACGTGATCTTGTGACCAGTGCATCAAAGCCTTGTCTCGGGCTGCTCCTGTGGCGGTACGAGGGTCTTGGACGCCATTGGCCTTGAAATACCCCATGCCCGGATAGTGGTCATCAGAGCGCACTACGAGGGAGGTGAGCGGAGGCAAGTTCTGCGTCACGCACTCTTTGAGGATTGCCTCCATGAAACGATTGGCAAACCCTGGGTCACCCGAGGCCACCAAGTCGGGCGGAGGCCACTGCAAGTGATCCCACAGCTCCATGTACGGCGTAAGAAGCGCAGCGCCTCTGATGGCCTTGTGCTTCAAGAACTCGATGGCCGTTTCGACCTCATCTGGTGTGTAGAGCATGAACGTCCTCTGCTGGCGGTCTGGAACGAACGCAACTTATCACTTGAAACGGTTGTGTCAAGGATGCTTAGAGACTGCCTCTTCCTCAACGGGGTACTCGACACCAGGGGCCGAGAACGGCTCGTGTGGATGCTCATGATCCTCAGACGAGCCACCGCAGTCTTCGCACCACAGCTTGGCGGTACCAATGCTTTGAAGGAACGTGTCGCTCGACTGCACCTTGGCAATGAACTTGTCGCAGCCGTCACAGAACAGCTCGGCTCGCACTATTTGGTAGATCGCCATCAGTCTTTCCTCATCTCTCGTGCCCGCTCCATTGCCTGGAAAGTCTCCCAACTGAACCGACGCTCGATCTTGTCCACCTCTTCGACAGAGGCGTACTTCTCCACGAGCACAGTGAGCATGGCGGACTGCCGCCGTTGCTCCCACTGCAATCGCCTTTGCTCAGCGTCAGTAAAGCAATCAGGGTCCGAGATGAGACGAGCAGTGACTTGTGCTCCGGCCAAGATGGTGAGCCACCACATGGTGATGATGAGGAATGCACCTACACCTCGGCCTGCTGTCGTCGCCGGGTAGAAGTCGCCGTAACCCACAGTGCTGCCAGTGACAATGGCCCACCAGATTCCCTGGATTGGCCCCTTGTCTTCGAGCAGGGCGTAGACGAGACCACACAGCAACACATCTGCCCCAATGGCAATGGCAAGCCACTTGGGACGTTCTGCGAGGCGACGGAGCAGCTTCACTTACATGGACCCCACTACGACATCGTTGGAGACCTTCTGGTAAACGCCGTTGAGTTCAGCCTTCTCGCACTCAACCACGAGAATCGTGTTCTTCTCCGAGGTCTCCTTGATGATCGCTTCGAGCTTGGTGTTCTTGGCTTCCATGGAGCGGTCCTATCTCTCGTTGGCCCTCGGGGAGAGCAAGTGGGTTGTTTTCAGGCGACCACTTGTCGAACAAGTCGGCCATTGCCTCTTGGTAAGTGTCGCCGAAACCAATGACCGAATCATCCAAAACAGCCCGAAGTTGCCGTTTCGTAGCGATTGCTTTGAGGGTCGTACCAGGCAGTAACGCCTCAAACGAAGCCGAGCTGATCTTCGATGACCCCAACACTGCGTACTCGTCCCGGAACGGAAAACCGAACAGAACGAAATCAGGTGGCTTCGAAGAGTTGAACACTCAGGCCCCAGCCTTGGTGCAACCAGGCTCACAATCGGGATAGTGGTGCTGCACCTTTTCCCGAGCCAGCTCCTTCTCGCTTGGATGAAACTTCAAGCACATGCACGAGAGGTAGTAGCAAGACGTATTGCCGTCCGGGAAGTCACGATGATCTGCGGGTTCATGCCCACACCAACACTTCATCAGAAGTACCACTTGGGATCTTTGGGGCGTTCGAGGTAGTCACCACGGAAAGCGTGATAGGCGCACACCACGCCGATGCTGAACATGCCCATGATGATTGTCCACACGGCAATGGCCCAAGCGATGGTGCTGTAAAGGTCACCGAGATCATGCCAACCGTCATTGATGTCGGCTGCCGTCGATGCAATGGCGAATCCGACTACCAACAGCGAAAGCGCATACACAGTGAGCACCAAGAGCTTGGCTGTCCAAGGCACCTTGGGTGGAGGTGCGTTCTTCAACGCTTCACGTTCCTCGTCAGTCACGATTGTCCTCCGCTACTGGGATGGGGTCGCCAGGATCATTGGCTTCGATCTCGACGGGATAGGTCACAAGGTGCCCAGGAATGTCGATGTTGACCTCCGGCTCGAAATCACGAAAGACATCGACGGGTAGCGACACCGACACACGCACCGAAACCTCATTGCGCTTCAACGAAGATGGCTTGGACTTGACCATGCGATCGGCACGCAAGCCAATGATGGATTTGCCTCGACGCTGGCCCTCGACCACGAGATAGAACTGCGCAGTCACCTTGTCGCTCATGCTGCGTTCAACCAGTGTTTGAGGCAACCGAAGTCGCAGAAATGCACCGTCTTGGGCAATGGGTCTTGCACTCGATCATTCGTGTGCGGAGTCACCGTATGGGCGTGCGCAGCAGGCTTGATGGCACTCGTCAGATGCAGACGGTAATCCTCAGCATTGGTGCGGTACGAGATGTCTGTGTAGCAGTTCTCGCATGTGATGACGATCTGCTCCATCAGTACCGCCCAACGTGGCCGTACACGGCAACCTGGCAGTCAACGGCGGAGCGAGCGGGATCACGGAGACACTGCTCGACCAAGACACGCTTCTCACGCTCCTTGGCTCGATCACGCTCACGGTCGTACACGCATCCACCGATAGCAGCAGCAGCGATTGCCACCACGAACAGCCCGATGATGATCGTGGCAACTACGTCTCTGGCTGATTGCATCATCATGTCCCCTTGCCGTTGTGAATGAACTTGTTGGTAAACCACGTCATGGCCCTGAACACAGGGCGCATGATGAACCAGCCCAGACCAGCCATCAAAGTCATGGGCCACAACCCAGCCCAGATCAAAGCCAGCACCATGGCAATCAGCACATCAAGTTGGTCGAACTCTTTGGGTGAGAACGGCGCTCGCACGATCACCACGTATGCGATCGGGAACGTGACAAAAGCACCGAGCAGATAGAGCCAACCCATCGTCAGTTGGTCGGCCAGAGGCAAAGGGCCTGAGGGTTCTCTCGAACCTCGTGCCAATCGGCCTCTTGGGCAGCATCCATGTCCTCACCAGGGTTGGAGTAGAACTGCCCGTTCCACGTGGTCTCGGCCTCGTACACGCCGTCATCGACCTCAGCAACAGGTGAGTAGTCATTGCCTTCGCTGTCTCGGGAGAGAACTACCTCAGCTTCGGGGTCTTCTTCTTCGAGCAGTTCGATCAGTTCACGAACCTTCATGAGCGCAGACTACTCACCGTTTGAAGTGGTGTCAGGAATGCTTAGAGACGCTCTCCGGTGTTATCGACCTCAACCCAGTCCTCGGCCAAGACATCGGTCTGCGAAGCCAACCACGGTACGCATGAGCCATCAGCGATCTTCATGTCGAGGTGGCTGCGGTAGTTGATCTCGGTGCCCTCTTCGTAGATCACGTTGAGCGGCGCACGGTTGACGGTGAAGGTCGAGCCGTTGACGAGGTACACGAACATGCCCTTGCCGTTCCAGCCTTCACGAGCTACGAGCTTGCCTGCTTTGAGCAGTTCGAGTGCGTGTCCAAAGTGCATTAGTTCTCCTTGGTTACTTGCCATCCCATGAAGGGATTTCGGTCGGGCAACCTTGCCCAATCCAAGCGTCATTCCACCCGAATGTCTCGGCTACTGAAATAAGTCGCTTGGGGTACTGCGTCAGCAACAAACCAAACTCGTTGGCAATGCCAGCGTTGAGCGTCTTGGCTTTGGGGTCATAGAAATAACCCTTGGGGCTGCACTCTTCTCGCAATGCCTGAATGGTGGCAAACACTCCACCCTCAACCATGGCGCTACGGATGAGATTGGTCTGGTCGTTGATGCCCATCAGTCGATGATGTGTCCACAACCAGGCTCATGCTGGTCGTCTTCAAGGAAGCGATGATCGTCTTCGAGAGGCCGTTCATTGAGCGCACCCACCCGAGCTTCTTCTTCTGGCGTGGACTTGCGAATGGTGACATTGGGGTTCTTCTTGGGCGGAACTGGTACGTCCTTGTCGCCATCAAGAGCTTTGAGAATCTCGTAGGCCACACCACGAGCCGACCAGCCAGTCATGCTGCTGGCAATGCCCATCTTCTCGACGGCAGCTTCGATGGTGGGGAAGCGAGTGTCAGCATGAAGCTGCAACACCTTGATCGAGTCGTACAGCTCCATGTCCTTCGAGTCGAAAGCCCCACGCTTGCGCTTGTTGGCCCATGCAAGGGCTGATTCGATGAGACGGTTGGAGCCTTCCCACCCAGCCTTGCCAAGAGCTTTCAGGGCTGTCTGGGCAAGCGTCTCGCACTGCTCACAGACCTGCTGCACACCCATGCGAGGAATGGACACCAACGGGTCTTCGGACTTGTGGTGCTCGTTGTGCAACGCCATCCAAACCCGAGTGTTGTTGTCACTCATACCTGGTCCCAATCGTCCCAATCGGCAGGAAGCGCAAAACGCTTGCCACGCTTCCCAGTGGGCAGGGGTTCGAGCGCAACGATCGTCTGCGAGTGCGGATCGATGTAGACGTACATGGTGGTGCCCACGATCTCATCCCAACTATCGACGCCACATGCACCCATAAAGCCAGAAATGAAGCGGTAAGCCTCACCTTCGCCTTTGAGGTTGTATTGCGGCGTTGCCTGCTGGCGGGAGCCGTAGTCGAATACCAAGTTGCACGTCAGGATGCCATGGCCCTCATAACCAAGGAAGGCTTCAATGACCTTGGCAAGTTTCTTCTCAGGCTGTTTGAGAGCCATCAGTCGAGAGCTTCCCCTGCCGCTGCACGGCGTCCGGCTTCCATGCGGTTGGCTGTATGCGAGTCCACCTTGCGGCGCTCGTCAATGTCTTTCTTGGAGGCAGCATCACCTGCAAGGTCGGCGGCTGCGCCATTAGCAGCGGTGCCGTCTTGGACCCAATGACTGAACATGGGGTCATCCTCGGGGTGATCGTTGGAGTCAAGGGCATACCCGTTGACATCGATAGGCACCATGCCCTCGTGCTCATCCTGTGAGATTTTTTTATCTGCCATTAGTGCCTCCCGGTGATGTGATTCACGTACCCGTCATAGTCCTCGGGTTCTTCTTCATTGCCCTCGGCGTTCTCAACCTGTTCGATGACCTCTTCGTTGAGTTCTGAGGTGGTCTCGGGGTCGATCTTCTCAGGTACGTCCACGTCCACGAGAGGCTCATCATCCTTGGGAGCCTGCTCGATGTGGTAGTCGAACTTGGCAATGGTCTCAGCCACCTCTTCGATGGAGGTGTTCTCATCAGCCTCAGAGGTCCCTGTTTCCACGATGTGGCCCTCGGGGTCGAGACAGGTGTATGCCCACACCCCATCGTCATCGAGGCCCCACAGGACCAGCGTGCGGTCCACAAGGCGAATCTCGATCATCGACTCACTCTTGATGGTCTTGGCGGCTAAATCGCCGGAGACGAGCAGGGCAGTGATTGCCTGGGTCTTGGATAGGTCAGTCATGGACTCTCGTTCCTCGTAAATCTGGAACATATCGATGCCCCAGTAAATGATGTTGCTTGTGGCTTCATCAAGCCTCACCCAATGCTTGGACCGCATTACCCCGTAGGGGAAGGTGTTGTCCCCAACTTCGGTCACCGTAAAGGTCTTTCCCCAAGGCAACTGCGGCCAGCCAGGGATGTCATTGCGACGAGTAACTCTGTCGCCCACCTTGAACGGATTAGTCGTCATCAATGCCATCCCGAGCTACGTGCCCTGCCCATGCGTGATACAGGACGAGGCCGATTGCCGATAGCCCGAGCGAGGGCCAGAACCCGATAGGTGCCAGCCAGCCGAACTCGTGGAAGAAGATGCCCAGCATCAGCATCAAGGCCCAGCCCCAAAAGAGCACCATGCCGCCAAAGATGACTGTGAAGTGCATGGCCCCAAGGGCGATGTTGAACTGAGTCTCCTTGCGCCTCTTCTGGCGACGGTCGGCCAAGTCCTCTTCCAGCTCGTCTCGGTTCACGGAGACTCAACTACATCCTCGTGCTCGCCGGTAGGCAAGAAGCCATTGACCATGGCGTTCCACAGCACTTGGTTGTCGTGCTCATCGCACTGATGGTGCATCTGCTCGATGCGGATACTCAGCCCTTCACCTTGCTGGAAGTCGGTGTCGAGCTTGCCAATGACCCAAGCCATGGCCTCGTTGACATCGGACATATCGGCCTTGGTGACTTGGAGGCTGCGGGATTCGGTGGTGTGAGTCTCTTCGTCGTGTTCGTTCATGGGCCTCTTCTAGCGGATTACTTGTCTCGACTGGGGCATTGTGGTGGGCAGTCGATCTTCTTGACGGTCTTGTTGGCATCAGGGCAACGGCACTGCGCACCTACGGTCCCGTGCTCGCACTTCTCGATGAAATGGGTCACCAGTCTTCTTCCTTTCCGAAGAAATACAGCGCCACCGCAATGACGATGAGGACGCCAGTGATGACGACCTCGAACCACGCAGCAGGCGTTGGGTTGGGTTGATTGAGCTTGGAGGCAGCATCGGCTCCCACGCAGAGAGCAATGATGCCCACGATGAAGAACATCAGGTCTGACTGCCGTCTTCGGGTGGAATCACCTCATGGACATCATCGAGGTGCAAAGGCTCACCCTTGCGAATGTCTCGAATGATTTGGGCGTAGGCCATTGAGTGGCCCTTCCACCAATCCTTGTGGTAGCTCACCGGCTGGTGATCTTCCTCGACTCGGTTCTTGGCCTGCTCCATCCGAGGGATGAAGAACGGGGCCAACAGCTTCAAGCCAATGGCACCACGGAGCTTCATGTAGCTCTCTCGGGGTGTGGTGTCTTTCCAAGCGCCCTTCATGACTGTGGGTCCGGGTAAAAGCGAGCGTCATGAAGACCAGTGATGTCATTGGCCCACTCGATGGCATCAGCTTGACAGTGCTTGTTGTGGCAGGTGTTGGTCGAGGCGTACACGCCATCGGGGTCACCTGATCTCACGAGACCGGCTCGCTTGTGCTCAGCATCTACACAGATGGGGTCACGGTTCTCACTCACGATCTTCCTCCGCTTCTTCACGAGCTTGTGGATAGCTCTGCCGGTCTCATTGATGCGTTTCTTGATCTCTCCGCCTATATGCCAATACGCAGCATCATCGAGTTCTTCAAGCTGATCGACCCAGGCCAAAACCAGCTCAATCAACTGAGCGTCGATGTCCTCGACATCCGCCATACCTTCTGACGATTCCCAAAGATCAGTCTTGGGGTTCCACACTCGACCTGAGGGGGTGGTGAGTTCTAGCTCGACCATGACTCGTCCAGGCTTAGCTCCCACCCGGAAGGTGTTGATGATGCCTCGCTCGGTTGCCAGGATGCAGTAACACGTAGGACAGATCAGCTCCGAGAACTCCCACGGCCCATCGATGCTGCCGCCACGCATGACGGCGTTCCATTCGGGGCTTGGTGCATACCAGTTGGGGTTAGGGCCACCACAGCGATAGCAGTTGCCCTCAGCGCCTTCGGCAGGCAACCGAAAAGCCTCTACAGCCACTTTGGCGACGGCCAGAAGGTTGTCAGGGCTGATGCCGTAGTGATTGATGTCAAAGCCACTTAGGACGGCTGTGCGCACCTCTGGTGGGATTTCAAGTTCATCATGCTTCTGGGCCTTCACTTGTTCTCCCTACTCAGGATTTTGCCGAAAGCAACGACCTTGCGAGCAATCTCTTCGGGATTATGGCCGGTGCGCAATGCGTCACCCATCCACGTCTCGATCTTGTCGAGGGGATACCCGGCGTCACGCATGATGTCCACGCCTGCGTTGAGCTGGCGAGCCTTGGTGTCATCAATGCCGAAGCTCTTGATGAAGTCGATGGTCTCTTGATACTCACTCATCGCCGGGTGTTCTTCCGTTGGTCGAATGGCTCTCGGTACTTGCAGTAACGGCAAATGCGACGGCGCAAGGTGGGTAGCCACTTGGCGCTTACGAACTCGTGTCGGCCAGGTTCTTCACCAGCACCATGGGGTGCAAGGTCACAGAAATACCTGATGTTGTAGATGGTCGGCAGCTTGTGACTGTGGGTACCTCTGTTGTCACACAGCGGGCAGGGATTGTCGTAACTCACTGATGCTGCCACTTCGGCATAGGACACCGATGAGGAATCAAGAAGAAGCGGTGCCACCTTTTACGGGCGCACTGATGCAAAGCGTTGACACCTGGGTCACAAATGAACTGACAACGCTTCATGGCATGTCCTCATCGTCGTCATCCCACCCGAAGGCAACTGCAAGCAAGAACACAGCAATCCCCGCAGCAAGACCGATCAATACCTCAATCACTTCTGCTTCTGAGTCCAGCAGGTGCAGTCGATGCCAAGGCCAAGAGAGGCTCGGGCCGACTGCTTCGTCTGTGGACACTTGGGGTGGTGGAGGCCATTACCACGCACCACGTCTTCAAGGAATGCCACCCGACTCTGCTCCTTGCGCTGTTGAGCAAGACGAGCATTCGTGCTCACCGTAATGAGGATGGAGCGGAGGATGAACTTGGTCCATGCACGCTGCTTCTTGGTGAGGCGATTGAGGGGGTTAGAGGGCATGGAGTCGGGGCCTTTCGGACAGGCTAGAGCAGAGGGATTCTGAGCGAATGTTATCGCTGTGTCAAGCATCCTTGGTGGATTACTCGGGATGCTTAGCAGGGTGTCAAGCAGGCTTCGAACACAGCGTGGAAGTTCCTGGGGTCAAGATCAGCAGGGCCACCATCAACCCATCTGATCTTGGTGGAGGGAGGTAGCTGTTGGCCTCTGAGACGGGTATTGAGATGCTCAGGGCTAGTGATGATCGTGATGGAGCGTTCATTGACACTTCGCCCCAAGGTGCGGTGAATGAAGTAGCTCGCCTGAGTGTGGGAAGGGGCCAGGACCACCACGTACTCGGGCACCTTGAAGAGTCCCTGTGTCTCCCTCTTGAAGTCAGCGGTTGCTTCGGTCTTGCCGCCCTTGCGACCACCCGAGTGGATGTATTCCTTGAAGTGTCCGAGCTTGGGCCAGTCAGCCAACATTGGCTTGTGCCCTCCACTGGTCAGCCCACATGAAGTCGAAGCCAGCCAGTTCGGCACACTTCTCGTCTTCGAGGCGATCTCCCACCATGAGTCCCATGTACGGCGGGTACATCTCATTGAACTTCCGAGAGATTTCGATAGCGCCTTCGATGATGAGTCCCGGCGATGGCTTGCGGCACCAGCAACGTTGGAACTCAGGGTTCTCGGCTTGTGGGTGATGCTGGCACCAGAGAATCTTGTCGAAGAGGCTCCCCACTTGACGCTGGGTCTCGATCATCATGTCCATGCAGTCAGCCATGGTGAGGTGACCCATGGCAATACCACCTTGATTGCTCACAGCAATGATGCGGCCCCCACCCTTCTTCCACCGGCTCATCATCTCAACTGCCTCGGGAAAAACCTTCACGTCTGACTTGGTGTTGACGAAATGACCTAACTCATCCTTGCCATGGCGCACGGTGCCATCGAGGTCCAAGCAGAGCAACGGGGTTGGCTTTTCAAGCGGAGTGGCAGGCACATTCACATCCATAGGGGTTGTAGTCGGTCAGTTTGTGGAACCTGCACTCGTCACAGCTCTTGTGTCTGCACGCCCATGAGGTCCAATGCTTGGGGAAGTTGAAGGTGAGGTATCTACCCCTCGCCATTGGCGGCGTTGTTGTCGGTCATCTTGAAGTCGTCAAAGAGCATCTCGGTAGCCACGGCGTTGACGGCCTCGACGTTGACATGGGTCTCGCCCACGGCTTGAACCACGAAACGGAACTCTTCGGTTTGGAGAGTGACCTTGTGCTTGTTGACCGACAGGCCCATCTCCAAGAGCCTTTGGCTCACAGTGAGGGCTTCGGCGTCGGTCTTGAAGCGGTACGTGATGTCGATGTCAGTCATCAGGCACTCCCAAATCGGAAGGAATAGAAGGTACTTGGCTCATCTTCGTCAGGGGTGAACCCAAGGGCATCGAGACGGGCCAGTTCCTCTTCGGTGAACTTGGTCGAATCGGCCATCACCGTGAGAGTGTCATGCTCGCAATGGAGCGGGCTGATGTCGTTGCTTGGGTGCCTGGCAAGCAGGGCCAAACCTTCGAGCAAGTCGTTCCACGCCTCGGTCTCATTGAGAGAGTGCGTTCGAGTGTTGCATGAGCACACCCGAGCTACCTGGAAACGGTGCTCGCCATCTTCGTGCCACGTGCATTGGTCAAGGCTCATGCCGCCTCAGTCTCCTTGAAGAGACCACTGATGGCGATGACCCGAGCACCACACCGCTTTGAACAAACGAACTCGGTGCGGCTGTAGTCGGTGCTGTCGTAGCGATCGTTGACGTGAACCACGTCGCAGATTTCACGACCGTAGAAGAAGCTGCCGCATCCGGCGCACTGCTCACGACCACCGTTGCTCACCCGACCACCGTTCTCGACCACGTGGTGTTCCAAGCTGGCGATCAACTCGTCGCTCACCTCACGAGACGAGTGAACATAGTCAGCGCCGTAATGAACGACCCTGGCAGCGAGACAGCAGGGAGCGTTGACATCCTTGTCGTTGTCGTAACTGTGCCCGTAGGTGCGGTAGACGCCTGCACCGTGCTCGTCGCAGTAGTAGCTGTCAGCCGAGTAGGCGAGGTCGATCATGCCGTCGAACCGCTTGCCGCTGAACCCAGCGAGCAAAGCGTCAACATCACGCTGCCGGGGACCATCGGTGTAGCTGATGTCGATGGAAGCACCACCCGCATACCGGCTACTGCGAACCGAGAACTTGGTGCCGGGGAAGTGCCTCTTCAACTCTTTGCGAACGATCTTGGCGGTGTCCGCAACGTCGATGTAATCACGCATTTTTTTATCTCCTTGCTGGCGGTCAAGTGAGGGGGCCACGTAGATAACTATACAGGATTCCTAGAGCAGTGTCAAGAAAGGTTCACAGTATTTTGCTCTAGCCATGTTTGGAATACGGCTACATTTCTGAAACACGCTGAAAGGACAAGTATGAAAATCACCATCGAGTTAACCCCTGACGAGTGGGCACAGCTACCCCAGCTCCACAACATCGCCTCCATGGCAGAACCACCTACACGACCCGGCACCCCCAGCATGAGCGTCAATGACTTCCTGATGTTGCGCACCGGCAAAAATCGTGCTCAAAAGCGATACGACACCATCCAGTGGATCGATGACCTAAAAGCAGCAGGCATAGACCTGCACCCGGTGCCATCCAAATCCAAGAAATCGAGTGATGGTTGCGGAGATCAACTGCGCTTGTACGACCCCACCAGCGAAGAAGGCAAAACCGACTTTGCATTCGCCGTGATAAGCGTCAAAACCACTCGCACAGTGTTCAGGCTTTACGTGAACAACACGATTGCCGAGGCAAACGAAGAACTGCTGCATCGCCCAGGTGTGAGGTACAAGAGCTACTTCGACAACTGGTCAGTCAGCATCGACAACCTGTCCACCCCCGAGCATCGTGCGACTGCTGTAGAGCTTGCCAAGATCGCCAAGGTCAACCTCACCAATCAGGACATGGTGTGGTGGAAGCTGGACAAAGCCAGCTAACCCTGAGACTCGGAATCGACTCCGGCCATCCCTCGCAACTCTTGGGCGAGGGTGCCGGACTCGTCCACACCATCGGTATTGTCCAGGATTTGAGCATCGGCTTCGAGCATGGCGTCGAGCTTGTGTTGGATAGCTCGGGTGCTGCGATCTTGCGTATTTTGCAAAAGAGCAACCAAGAGGAACGTGACGATAGTGGTCATCGTGTTGATGATGAGCTGCCAGGTATCAACATTCTTGATGACAACGAAGCTCGGTGCCCAGATCAGCACCAGAAGAACGCACAAGCAAAAGAACCATGCTCGGGCCACCTGATTGCTCACCTTGGTAGCGAACTTATCGAATGCCTCGTTCATCACCCCTTACGCAGGAGTGGAACGCCTTTCAGCAGGGAGAAGCTGCCCACAACAATGACATCTCTCCCCACTGAGTTCGGGTTGCAGGTCTTCGACGTGTACGTCGAGAGCTTCTGCGAGAGCTTTCACGACCAACGGGGAAGGTTCTCGTGCGCCTGACTCGACCTGGCTCATGAACGGTCGTGAGAGTTGCGCTTCTCGGGCGAGGTCAGCAGCACGCCAACCCCGCCCTTCTCGAAGCGATTTGAGCCTATTTCGGTCGATTTGCATTACTCAGAACGGCCAATCAGCAGAGGCCCCTTCCTCGATCAACTTCATGATCTTGAAAGTGGCATCGGTGAATCCACCGTATGAGTAGTGCCCCTTCGAGCCATAGTTGGTCATCGCAGTGCGGTAACCACCCAGGTTGAAGGTGTGCAAGAGA
>JACCDR010662986.1_pt1 | contig 34212 bp, 46 predicted proteins | sample 7446431 | NCBI WGS metagenome assembly JACCDR01 (sample SAMN15323443, study PRJNA562643) | freshwater metagenome | isolation source: river surface water | place: USA:Blue River Watershed | collected 2017-08-17
AGCTGCAAATCCGTAGTAAGGGTTCGGTCATCATTCCTGATGCGCCGCCCGGCCTGTTCTCAAAAGCAGTTCAGTATGTCATCAGTATCCAGGATCAGCTCAAGACTGATTGGAGCTACCGGGGCGAAGTGCTAGCCAAACCAAAGCACAATGTGTTGGCCTACGAGCGTGCTCCGGAGCACAACGTCATCCTCTGGGACATTGATACCGGAGGTCAGCAGTACTTGATGCCGGATGCCAAGGCCGAAGAGGCCAAGCGCCTGGGTCTGGAGTGCGTGCCGCTGTTCGATATCGTGGAGATTGACCACCCAGCCAAGCTGCGAGCCTACTTGGACCGAGTTTCTGTGTTGGGCGGCCAGAAGATCGAGGGAATCGTCTTGAAGCCAGCCAGCTACAACCTGTTTGGCGAGGACAAGAAACTGCTGATTGCCAAGCTGGTCAGCGAGGATTTCAAGGAAGTGCATCGGGCCGAATGGAAGGCAGAGCACGGCGAAAAGAGTGGTACCGATGTCATCGGCGCCCTGGCCGCTCAGTATGCGACTCCGGCTCGCTGGGCGAAGGCTGTAATCCACCTCAAAGAGCGCAACGAGTTGGAAGGCACGCCACGTGATATTGGGAAACTGGTCAACGAAATAGGCCCAGACGTCGAAAAAGAGTGTAAGGCCGAAATTTCAGAGTTCCTGTACAATTGGGCGTGGCCGAAGCTCAAGCGCGAGTTGATGAAAGGTCTCCCAGCGTGGTACAAAGACCAACTCATGAAGCAAGCACTGGAGGATACACTCGGTGTCGTCAGCAAAGAAGGTAGTGATAATCCGTGACGGTTCCAAGCTTGACGGATCCAAGGTTCGTGCGCTAGTAACGGACGATGGTTGGGCGATCTACAAGCTGGGCGTAGAAGACTGCTTGCTGATTCCCGGAGAATGGGAGCTTTATCGTGGACTGGAAGACAGCGTACGCACTCAGACCAGAGCACTTGTTCGTGGGCCCGAAAGGAATGCCGATGCAGGCAATCGTCGAGGAACTAAGAGCAAGAGGGTATTGGGCCCACCTTCACACGGATGAGTCTGGAGAAGAGGTGGCCCGTACATACGCTGCACAGCGCAGAGTGTATGAAACGGATCCTGGCGGAAAGAATCAGCCGCGCCTGTTCTTCACCGACCGCGCCTGGTGGCTGTATTCAGCGCGTTTCTATCACGTAAACCCACATCTTCAAGCCGAGATTTCGTATCCGGAAGGCGAGCTGGAGAAAGAGCTACCGGAGCAACCGGTGGATTGGCTGTATCGCTTTGGCTCGGACGCGCGCGGGCGTCTGTTGCCGGAGCTGGCTAAAGCCATTGCCGGATCTAACGCCGGCTCGGACCTCATGGCTGCGCGCATTGAAGGAAAGAAATACCTGGAGAAGTACTACGCAGAGCTGATCCCGTCTCTAGTATACTGCATTCCGCAGTTCGACCGATTTCCGCATGGTGGTGCGTTGCGAATGCCTCGCAGTAGCTTTGAGAGTAGGCTGCGCTCGTTCCGGGCCCGCTGGCCGCTCCCAGACAAGTTGACAGCCCAAACCATGTTAGAATATTTGATTTCATTAGGAATCTGCGAACACACACACAATTATTATCTAAGATTTTCTATAACATTTGCTGCAGGTCTAATAGAACTAAAAAATACCTTGACACATGCGGCTATTCGTGATAAATTAACAAAAAAGGAATAGAAAAATGAAACCGTGGGAACAGGTGTTAGTATTCCTGCTTCTGATGTGCTACCCGGTCATGTGGGTGTACAAAGAGTTTCAAGTATCTGACGTAGAGGTAGAGCTGTCTAGTTGTAGAGCTAGCCTGGATCTAGAAACTACGAGAAACGATCAGCTTCTGTCGGGCGGTCGCTTCATCTTGAAATTTGACAAATACGGGCAAGGGAGCTATAGGTTCTATGTGCCTCCAAAACTGGCACAGAAAGCGAAACGACCATGAGCGCAACAATTGCCTACCTCCGCGTTTCAACCGCCGCTCAAGTAGAAGGAAACGGGCTTGAACAACAGCGCCGCTCAATCTGTGCTTATGCGGCAGTTATGGGGATGACAATTGATGAGTGGATCATTGACGACGAAACAGGAACCACCGAAGATCGTGAAGGAATTCAACAGCTACTCTCCAAAGTGGGTCCGTTCACTTTGGTGTTTGACCGCATTGATCGTCTGGGCCGTACTCTGTTGGTGGCCGAATCCCTCTATGCAAAGTTTTCTGCTCGGGGGGTTCGGATGGTATGCGTTGCACAGAGCCTTGACGATTCCCCCATGGGAACGCTGATGCGTCAAGTCATGGGAGCGTTTGCGGAATTTCAACGTAGCGAAATGCTCATTCGCCTAGCTGCCAGCAAACGCGCCGCAAAGGCCAAGAGAGGTACGTATGGTGGTGGTACGGTGGCTTATGGGTTTCGGACCTTGGGCGGTGGAAAATTGGCCGCTGATCCTCGCACTGTTGCTATGGTCCGTCGTACTCACGAACTCGCGAAATCAGGGGAACGGTCCCTCCGGGCCATTAGCGCCCAGCTAGAGGCTGAGGGCTTTCGCTCACGCAAAGGCACAATCATTCACGCCGAACAAGTTAGGCGTATTTTGGACAGAAAGGAAGTGTACGAAGGCAAAGCGAACGTTGGCAACATCCCGCTTGATGAGGGTGTGAAGCCGGCGCATGAGGTGATTCTCCATGACAAAGAAAGGAGCCAAGCGTCCTGACCCACTCTGGCTAAGAGCCATCAAAGAGCCTGCTGCAAAGGCATGGCTAAAGAAGCACAAAGAAGAGTTCCCCGCCGAAAGTTTTATCCCGGATCCCATCGCCTTTAAGGACAAAATCGTCCTAGCGCGAGAGAAAGTGGCGGCCATCATTGCTGATGGCATGCCATACGAGGACAAGAACCAACAGCTCCTAGCAGAGCTTGTGCTGTCTGAGACTCCACGCGTCGTCGCCAAACGCCTGCGCATTTCTAGGCGCGAGGTGTATCTGCGAATCCGGGCTCTGAAGCGAACCGCAATCCGCAAATGGCAAGAGAAGCGCGAGGCCGCAGTACTTGAACGCGCGCGCAAGGCTCCCAGCATTCACGAAGCACCAGAGGGAGTAGCGCTCCGCACCGTCAAGCTTACTGCTGGTGAGCGGGAAGAATACGTGCATCAGGTGTATTTCAAAGGCGGCCCAGCTTGGCTAGACGCCAACGGCATCCGTTTGTCCGACGATGTGCAAGACATACTAAACAACCTAGACGAGCATTCTGAAGGCTTTGAGGTACTGGAGACATACAATGGCCTCCCGTAAAAAGAAGCCTAAGCAACCACCGGCCCCGCGTGTCGTCCTGGCCGCTGATCCAGGCTCCTCAGCTGGTCTTGCTTTGTACGTGGATGGAAAGTTCTGGGGCTCGAAGGCCGTGAACGGAACCAGCCATATTGCGCTTTATGACACTATCATGCTGCTACTAGATGGCTGCCATCTTGTCCGTGATCTGTGCGTTATCGAGGATGGTTTTGGTAAAGGTATTGGTGCCAAGACTTTAGATCGCCGCCGTGGACTCATCATGGGGGCTGCACAAGCTGCCGGTTTTCAGAATTTCACTTTTGTGTCCCCGTCAACATGGCACTCAGCGATGCTTGTTTCAAGAGAGTCGGCAGCGATGAAGTCGGAAGCGATGCTTTGGTGTAAAGAAAGGCTTGGGTTTTCACCTACAACACATGATGAAGCAGAAGCGTGTTGCATCGGATTTTGGGCGTGTGAAAGATATGGTAAGTAAAGAAAAGCGAAAGCAGTACTACAAGAGAGCTTATTACAAAGATGTTAAAAAGTCTCGTGATAGAGCCAACTCTTGGTGGGCTGCTAATCCGGACAAACGGTTCGCAAGTAAAATTAAGTACCGCTACGGCTTATCTTTGGAGGAATACCAGAGGATGTATGAGTATCAGAGCGGCGTCTGTGGTATTTGTGCAAAGGACGTCAAATTAAATATTGACCACTGCCATTCTACGGGAAAGGTTCGTGGCTTGCTGTGTATGGACTGTAATCACGGTATAGGTAATTTTAGAGATGATCCAAAGCTTCTTCTATCGGCCATAGCATACTTGACATCGCAATCTTAGGCGGTGTATGCTGTCTATCTATGGAAGCTGTTAGCCAGGACGTTGTAAAGCAGTTGGTTGATGCCTTCAAACATCAGGTGACGGAACTGACCCGCCTTACGTGCGCACTAAACAACTACCCTCTTGAGGGTGAGATTGGTCAAGCGCTCAAAGCCCGCCAAGAATCTAGAGTCCAAGTCGCAGAAACCCAACTACTGAAGGCGCTACGAAGCCTGACGAAAGGAACATGAGCCTAGACGAATACCTAAGCCACAGCCGCGCGTATGTTTTCTCGAAGTGCAAGAAAGCCTTCGCTTACAAATATCTAGACAGAGTGAAGCCTCTTCCCGGCACTGTCCACTTGGACAGCTGGCAGCGTATGCAGCGTGGCATTCTTATCCACGCGGGAATGGAAGGCGGTATGCTTGGTGAGTCAGTCGCCAAGTACATCTACGACACAATCAGCAACCAGCGGACCAAGTACGGACTCTCAGATGAACAAGAAGCATTGATCCAGGAAATGGCTTCTGATTCTGTGGCAGTGGCTGAGGCGGCGCTAGCTTGGCTCCCGGTAAGCGACTGGGAACCTGTGATGGGGCCAGATGGCAAGCCTATGGTGGAATATGAACTCAAACTCGACCTCCCGGGTTGGAAGGGGTTCCTCGGCTACGCGGACCTCGTCGCTCGCTACAAACCAACGGGCGCAGCGTATGTCCTGGATTATAAAGCACGAGCAAGCTTTGAACGAGAGGATATGGATCGATACAACAGTCAATTTGCGCTCTACCAAAAAGCTCTGGGGGAGATTGGAGTACCTGTTGTCGGTAGCGTACTGTTTGAAATCAAACCCACGCCTCCGGCGCGTGCTCCTCGTGTGGTTCGACAAGACGAGGGCGGTCTTACCAGTGTTCGTATATCGACGGATGGTCGTTTCCGCCTTACACCTACATTCAGATCTCAACAATTCGTTGATGCATACTGGGAAGATTTCAAAATTCAGGCTGCTGCTATTGCTGGTCTCGATCCCGATCACGCTTATCGTTCAATGAGCGGTTTCAACTGCTCCACTTGTGAATACGAAAAGCTATGCATGGGTGAGCTGCGTGGTGACGATGTGGGCTCTATTTTGGCTCGGCATTACAGTGTTCCACGTGAGTCATTGCGAGTACTGGAGGACTTGTCATGAAATTTGCGTTCATCGTAGTATTCGGGATTCTGAATATTGTCGGCGCAGAAATTGCGGCCTTAGAGCTGGCTTCCGCACGAGAGAAAGATCCAAAAGCAGAGTGTGAATACCGATCAATCGCAAGCTTTTCGCCCGGTCGTGTTGCAGTCTGCGAACTTTGGCGAAAACGATGGTAGACAACTGCACGTATACTGTGCTAATAGGAGAAGCAAAATGCCAATTTCGATTCGAAAACTAGCAGCCAGCGCCGACAAGCCAATCACTAGGCGCATTATGATCTACGGTGGGTCAGGTGATGGTAAGACACACTTGTCGGGGTCAGCTCAAGACGTTGCCGACATGGCTGACGTCCTGGTTGCTAACATCGACAAGGGCGTGGCGACACTGCTATCTCGTGGTGATATCCAAACCACGGACATTGCTGGCACCAACAACCTGGAAGAGTTGTTGTGGATGATGGTGCGCAAAGATCCTGCCGTTGCTCGCATCCGCACGCTAGTGCTTGATGGCGGTTCCGAGTTGCAAAAGATGGATTTGGCACAGATTGCCGAAGCTGAGGCGAAAGACAAGGATAAGCGTGATCGTGATGCCAACGAGCTGCGCGACTACATGAAGAATAAAAACCGCATGTTGCGGGTATTCAGAATGGCGCGCGACATTCCAGACATCACACTGATTGTCACAGCCTGGGCTATGAAGAAGTATCCTAATGACAATAAGAATGCGCAGCCCAGCGCCATCCAGCCCGACATGTCTGACGCAGTGCGTAATACCATGATTGGGTATATGGACGATGTGTGGTACATCACCCATGACGCGGCCTCAGGTAAACGCTATCTGTATACGTCATCTGTCGGCCCGGTCTTTGCGAAGACGCGCGATAGCGCCGTGGCTGCTCAGCTTCAAACAGACGGTAAACCCTACCTCGTCGATCCAACATTCACCGACATCTACAAAGCCTACCGCCGGGCATACGATGTGGCCACCTACAACAAGGCGAAAGGAGACACCAAATAATGAACCCGGTTGATGCGCAAGATGAAGATTTCTCAGTGAGTCTAGGCGAAAAAGCCCTGAAGAGCAAGTTCGTCATTGACGACGGCAAATACCAGGCGCGTTGCACGGACCTCAGCAAGGCCACCAGCAAGGCTGGTAACGAGATGTACGTGTTCGACTTTCTAGGCATTAGCGGCGACGCCGATGGCCTGGAATTCAAGGCACGTGTACTGACGGACGAGCAGTATCAATGGAAACTGGTCCGAATCCTAGATGCCTTCGGTGTCAAGCCGATTCCGCGCCTGGATGCCGCCGGTAACCCAGTGCTCAATAAGAAGGGCAAGCCAGAATATGACTTGCCAATCAAGAAGAGCAACGTGGTTGGTAAGGCCGTGACGCTGGATCTAGCTCAGCAAAGCTTTGGTGATGGCAAGACGTCCATGTCGGTGGAAGAGGTTCTACCACCGGACACGACGGTCTCAATCACCAATGATATGCCGTTCTAATGTGAACGGCGGGCAAACGCGGTCCACTGCCGGTGTTCGGCAGGAACAGGGGTCCTGATGCGTGACGGCTGGAGAGACAGCTTTGTTTTAAGGAGACTGCGTTGTATCTACGACGTTCAAAGGAACAGGTAATAGAAGCCTTGTTATCTTGTTCCAGATCTAAAGAACAGTGCTGGTTATGGGTGGAACGTAACTATCCCAACGGTTATGGCTATCTTTATCATGCAGGACAGAAGTACGCGCATCGCATTGCATACATGCTTTTGGTTGGACCTTTAAAACCAGGATACGATGTCTGCCATTCTTGCGATACCCGTAATTGCGTGAATCCGGAACATTTGTCTTTGGGTACTCGCTCACAAAATCTAAGGCAATGTGTTGAACGGCAGAGATTTCATACACCAACTAGAGCCGCCACGCTGGCTAGAAACGAGCGGCAGGGGCTTTCTAAGCTGACAAAGCGCGCCGTGTACAAGGCGAGGAAAGCCTATGCCACGGGTTTATATACTGTTCAGCAGCTTGCTGATGCCGTGGGTGTATCTCGATCCACCATGCGATCTGCTATCAAGGGGGAGACGTGGGCAAACTTGTAACCTCCACAAAAGATTTTGAAGCAGCGCTAAACACGCTTAGCTTTTGCGGCGACACACTAGTTGTTGACGTGGAGACAACCGGTCTCATGCCGTTTAACGGTGATCGACTTTGTTCTATACAAATAGGACCCGCGTTCGACTTAAGTACGGATAAAGATATGTATTTTCCATTTCGCCATGGCGAGGGGGAAAATTTGCCGATTGAACTCATGCAGCCGCTGCGCGAGTTGCTTCGCGGCAAGACTATTCTCGGTCACAACGTCCAGTTCGATATTAAGTTTCTGTGGAAAGACGGCTTTGAGCTGCCGCCCAAGGTGCTAGATACCATCGTTGCGGCTCATTCTGCCAACGAGCTAGAGGAGTCGTACGCTTTGAAGAAGCTGTGCGCTCAGCTGTTTGGGGATGGAGAAGTTGCCGAGGATGCAGAACTACAGGCCGAGCTGCGGCGACGTCGCTATGGGAAAGGTGACATCAGCAAGCTACCGGCGCCCCTGGTTGCCCCGTACGGCTTGGCAGATCTTCGACTTACCAAGCGTCTCTATGCCAACCGACTAGAAGAGCTGCGACGTTGGCGTCTGGAAGAGCTGTTCTACGAGCGATGCCGGTTCTTGACGCAGCTTTTGCGCTCGGAGATTACTGGCATCTTCCTCGATACCGCTGAGGTTCGTCGTCAGCAGGCGAAGATTGGGCCGCTCATCGCCCAGTATCGCAACAACATTGTGGAAATGGCGAAAAGCAAGGGGATTGACGGTATCAACGTCAACTCCCCAACGCAACTTTGTAAGTGGCTTGCGCTACCCTCTACCAATAAGCAGTTGCTAGACGAAATCATTGCGCGAGCCGTTACTACTGGAGAAACACGTGAAGACATTCAGACCTTACTTGACTATCGTGCCATCTTTAAAGCCAACAGCACCTACTTCGAACCCCTGTTGCAACTCGCAGACGAGCACAGTCGGATCCACACCAACTACAAATTACATGGGACCGTCACTTGGCGACTCAGCTCAAGCGAGCCGAATCTCCAAAATTGCAGCCGGGAGCAAAGCGGTCGTCTATACTCTGTCCGTTCTTGCCTGGCAGCTCCTGGAGATAGCTTCTTGCTTGAAGCCGACTACGCGTCGGTCGAGCCGCGATTAACGGCTCACTTCAGCAAGGACCCTGGCATGCTGGAGGCGTTCCGTAACGGTTACGACTTCCACATGAACACGGCCAAGTATCTATTCAATAAGCCGAACATCGCAAAGGACGAGCGCCAGACTGCGAAGACGTTTGGCTTAGCTGTCATCTACGGACTTGGAGCAACCAGGGCGGCCAAGCAACTAGGTCTGCGCCATCGCAAGCTTCCGGACGGAAGCTGGGAACCACACAACGATATGGCCTGGGGCTTCTCTGCCGAGGGCGTCTTGGAGCAGTATCCGTGTAGTGTTATTAACGCAGAATTCTGCACCTGTGCAGGTAAAGCGTTTCGTGGTCGTTACTATGGCGCCATTCCAGAGTTGGAGCCGACCATGCGAGCCGTGCGACACAAGGCTCGGGAAACTGGCTACATCCGTAATCCGTTGACCGGCTCGGTACAACGTTTCCACGACCGGGATCGCAACCCGCATAAGGCCTTCAACGCACTGATCCAGAACAGCGCCGCCGAGGTTCTGCGTCGCTCGTTCACCAAACTGGGTGAGATGTTCACGCGTCCAGAGGACCCTAAGATCGTCCTTACAGTTCACGACTCCATCGCCTTTGAAATTCAGGAGAACGAAAGAGCCGCCGAATATGCTAGAGTGATCAAAAACGTCATGGAGGAGACGACCAAAGTTGATGTTCCTCTTGAAGTTGAACTGAAAGTAGGCAAGAATCTAGCAAATATGGGAGTTATTCACGTATGAGTAAGTTAATGAAATTTAAGGTCCGCAGCCAACCGCTAACCGAGCGTGTGGCTAGTTGGTGGTCTACCTCCTGGATCCGCCGACCGTTCACCCGGTTGCTCTATCCGTATACCCCTCGCGGCGATAACGTAGCCAGTATTGGGGAAACAGAGGAGCAGTCATCGTCTTTCTTGTTTGATATCAAAGCATCAAAACTGCCTGAGGAGCCGCCGCTGGGCGGACCTTACAAGTGAGGCGACTGCCGCAACTGGCGGATTATCCGCAAGATAAGCACAAAGAACTTCTTGTGTCTTGCTTGAATAAGAAGTATTATGACAAGCTGGAACTAGCTGAGTCTGTGGCCAATAGGCGAGTAGCTCAGGTACCAGGATTGGTGCTGGGAATTTATCGGTGCAAGTTCTGCGGCATGTTCCACCTCTCCTCTAGGGTCCAGCAGTATGGGCTCAAAGCAATTGGGGAGAAGACGGTGATTGATGTCGGGTCGTAGTCTCACATGCAAAGGCTGTGGTTGGGTATATTTTGGCGTGTCCCGTCGATTTGCTATCGAACAGACTCACAGTTTTGCTGAGTACTACAACAGCTTGACAGAATACCAGCGCAAGCAATGGTACGGTGGGCGACAGATTTCTCTACTGCGCAACTATGCTCGTTGCCGGTGCGGAAGGCCCAACACACAATTCAGAGACTCTACCGCCGCTGAGATACAGCGTGTTTACGGATGCACGGTATCTTCCATGATTTATCCGGAGGAGAAGGTAATATGAACCGACTATTGTGCGACGTAGACGACGTACTGATCGATTGGATGGGTGCTGTGAATGACGTGATCGAGCGAGCATCCGGGCGACGAGTCACACCCAAAGAGTGTGGTGGCTGGCTGGATTTTAACAAACAAGGGTTCACCAAGACGGAGCTTGACTACATCAAATCAGAATTGAACGCTCCAGGATTCACCGAGGAACTTCGCCCAATTCCAGGTGTTCTGGACGAGTTGAAGCGCGTGGTTGCGGCCACAGACTGCCACCTGGCTTTCGTGACAGCACCATGGCGTAGCAGCGAGACGTGGCACATTGAGCGCTGGCGCTGGCTAGAGAACAACGGCTTTTTGGGTATCAGAAAGGATACCAGCTTCGTCCCGACAAAGGACAAGTGGCTTGTTGGGCCTGGCCTATTGGTGGATGATAAGATTCAAAACGTGATCGACTATAACAAGTACGCAGCCGGCGGTAGGGCCGTGCTATGGGCAACTGTCTGGAATGCAGTGGACCCAATGAGCAAAAAGCTGCAAACTGTCAGCACCTGGGAACAGGTTACCAATGAGGTGAAGAAATGCCGGACGAGATGAGCGATTTCGAACTGAATCTGCGAGGCCATGAAAAACAGGCCGCTGAGAAAGCTTTCTCTATGAAAGAGGAAGATCTGTCTGCGCCTCGAAAAGATGCACTGATGCGTGCTATCGACGATAAAATCAAGCATCATGTCCTGTCTGACACACCAGATTGGTTGCGTTTGCAGGGTCAGCTCAGGCCGTCTGCGCGAGAGCTGGCTGGAGATTTCAATGCCGGAGCGGTGGCTGGCGTGGCGCTGGCTAAAGCAGCCGCTCCAGTTATCGGCATGAAGCACGACGGCGGGAAGCCTCCCGTATCATTGGTGCCGCAGGCCTTGATATACGGAGCAGCCAGGGCCTATGGGTTCGGCGCCCAAAAGTACGCTAGATACAATTACAGACTCGGTATCCAAGCCTCTCGGTTGCTCGACGCGGCTATGCGCCATTTGACAGAGGTGGCAGAGGGTAAGAAGGTGGACGAGGAAAGTGGTCTACACCCATTAGATCACGCAGCCGCAGCCCTGGGCATGCTTATGGATACTCTAGAGCGTGTGCGGCAAGGTAAGATTAGTGAGGACTTCAACGACTTGTACAGTGATGTCACTTGATGCTATACTAGAGACATGACCCAGTCTCCAAACATTTCTGAAGCCCGAGATTTCGCCATTCTAGCCCATGCCGGGCAACGCTACAGCGACGAAGTTCCTTACGCAACCCATCTAGCCATGGTTGTAACGGTTCTGGCCAGATTTGGTTACACAGATCCAGCAATGGTGTGCTCCGCATGGCTACATGACTCAATTGAGGACACTAACACGTCCTACAACGATATCGCCAACAAGTTCGGAAATGAGGTTGCGGAGAGAGTTTACGCCGTCACTTCAGAGCTTGGCCGAAATAGGAAAGAGCGTAATGCCAAGACTTACCCGAAATTGCGCACAGCCATGCCTCAGGCTCGTGCCTTAAAGCTGGCAGATCGTATCGCTAATGTGGAGTATGGGCTAGCGAACTTGGGCAAAAACGATATGTATGCTAGAGAACATGCCGACTTTTACGCCCAAGTGCGCGTGGCGAGTGATGGGCCGGTCATTGACCGCATGTGGGATTACCTAGCTAAGCTGCTACGTAGCTGACCAACACCCCAGACAGCAAGAATAGTCAACATTATTCCGCCGAATACGCCAATAGACAACCACAGCCCCGGATGCTCATACCACGTGCGCTGACTGATCTTCAATGCGTCGCTCGCCGGCTTGATTACAGCGGCCAGGGTCGCGTTGTCGGATTTTAAGACTTCGATTGTCTTGTTAAGGATCTGCTCGTGTTGCCTGCTTAGCCCCAACTCTTTGGCTAGTGACGCAGCTTCATCAGCTTTTTGAAGCAGCTGCAGCCTGATACAGGCGATGTCATCCACACCACATGGCGGTGTAGCTGCGTGTAGTGTATTACTTAAGAAGGCCGTCAGTACGAAGACGCTCAATAACCTGATCATCGGTCAACTCCCTGTTGCCGGCCTCGCGTGCGACACGCGCTGTCTCTTCGGCTAGTATGTCAGCAACAATATCCACTTGCTTTTTTTCAAGAGTGGCTAGCTGGCCTGACAGCTTCTCATGCTTGCTGTTGGCAAGCTCCAATTCGCGTCTGGCAATAGCCACATTTACGTCGCCGTTGCGACGCGACCTACCAACCAAGTAAACCAAGATCAGCGAGGCTAGGACTCCGAAGAAGGCGACGATTTTTGCTTTCCATGTTGACAGCATACGATCACTTCCTACCTATAGTAATTAGTTGCTCACAGGCTGCGTAGTTCACGTCATGCCATTGTTCTTGAGTCAGACCTATAGCGGCATGGCCGAACTTACCGACGCGACAGGCATCTGGTCGGTTATCATAAATAGAGCACAGGCCGTCTGCGGTAAGATGTGAACACGAACCATCGGCGTTAAGAGGCTCAGGAAAACCTGGAAAGCTACTGGCATGCCGGCAACATTCCCCGCACTTTACACAGCCAAATTGCTCCGGTTTGGATGCTCGATTCGCCTTTAATTGGTCTAGTAGGTCGCTCATGGGTTGAAAACAACCTTACCAGGCACTGGGCGAGACTGCAAGTGTGTCCAGGTTGGCGTCTTGGCCGGGTTCTCCAGCCACAGCCCGATGCTCTTTAGTTCGTTGAGATTGGCCAGGCACCAGGTGGAGAACTTACGATCTGTATCCTGAAAGTCGACTGCCTTGCCTTCAAGATGTGAAGAGCGCGGAGCCCCGCCGGCTGCTTTATTCGCCTCTGGCGTCCGAAAGCCGCTGCTAACCGGAGGCCTGCTGCCGTACAAAGCGAGTAGCTTACTCAGTCGAGCCGCTAGATCTCCAGCGGCAGCCACCACGGCCAGGGGCGCCGCCTTTGCACGGTTAGGAAATTTTCCGTCGCTGGTGAGAATGTCTTTAGTCGAAATCACAGGCACCTCCGGTTTAGGCAGGAGGCAGCGTGCTCTCATCGTCGCTGCTCTTCTTATCAAAGAGCTTTTTGACAACTTGACCTAGGGGCGTTCCTGTAATGCTGGAGAGGTTCTCCAACGAAGAGACCAGCTCTGTGCTAGCGATTAGCCCGGCCACTACCTTAAGAAGCGGTACTTCTGGAATCAGTTGGCTTTCCGTAACGTAGGAAAGGACGATTGCCATCTGGTAGCCTAGACTTTTGATGATTGTTTGCCGTAGTCTGGCGCTACTGAATTTTTCGCCACGCTTGAGCGAGGCCCAAACACCTGTGATAAGATCCCCGATAACCAGGAACCCAACTGCGATCATTGTAGCCTTCGCTGGTGCTAAGAATAGTCCTACCCATGCCAAACACTTAAGAAACCAGCCAGTAGCCCCGTCCCAAAATCCTTGCATCTTAGTAACCCATATCCCCAAGTCGGGAGTTTAGCGCCTCAAGTTCATCCATGATTGGATCGCTTTTTTGTGCTGGCGTCCAAATCGCTGTATCTAGCTCACCCGTGCCATTTAGTTTGCTTTGTGCGCGAGCACGTTCGCGCGGCGACAGCCTCGCTTGCTCCAGCATACGAGTCGCAAGTAGCTTGTCTTCCATTGAACTAACACGCCCATCCAGTTCTGTTGAGAACGGGCTAGGCGCCATGAAGATTTGTAGCATCGGCATCATAGCCCGGATTTGCAGCTCCGCCTTTGCTGGAGGAGACTGGACAACTTGATCAATCATTGCTGACATCTGAGGAAACGCCGACTTCAACAGCTGCTGGTTCTTACCGAGGAAGTCTTGAATACCAGCCGTACTACGTGGCATCGCGCCAACAGCAACCGCCTGCGCTTGGCTAGCCGCGTGCATTGCCTCACCCTGTAGAGCTTGCTGTACTTTTCTGCCTCCCAGGCCAAGCGACTCGCCCATGCGAGCACGCATCAAGCGACCCGAGGTAGAGGAAAGACCTTGACCAAGTAGTCCGCCCGCCGCAGCGCCAATTCCGGCCCCAACGGGCCCGGCAATCCCTGAACCCAGCGCACCACCGGCAACGCTGAATATGCTAGCATCACGCAACCGCGCATTGAGTGGGTCGCGCACGGCTTGTGCGCCAGCCTTATTCTCCATGACCTTGCCCAGTGTGGCCATAGCTCCGTAGACATCGTTCAACTCCGACATGGTGCTCAGGCCGTGCTGCTTAGCAAAGTTGGCTGTTTCCACTTCCAAAACGTCGTCCAGCATCTGGTTCGACTTCATGTACAGCTCTTTGAGTGGTGGAATCTGGCCAGCCTGTTCCCAGGCCTTGCCTGCCCAGCCGCCCGTACGCTTCTTCAGATCCCACAGCTTCTTCAGGTTGCCGCCTGTGCTGTACAGCTCGTCAATCATACCCTCGGCGCTCTTGCCCATGGCACCACGCATGTCTGGCGGCGTGTTGGCAATGATTTCGTCAAATGTCTGACGAAGAGAGTTATCCAACTTGTCCAACGTACCAGCCGATAGCGCCTTGTCCCCGGTTGCTTGAAACAACTGGCCAAGCTTACTAGCAGCATTCACACGCTCGAATTCGGCAATGCGTGCGATGTCGTCGAGATCTGGTTCTGTACCGTCGGCTAGCTTCTCAAACAGACCGCGCTTTTTGAACACTTCGACGGCCTTTTGTGACTTGTCACCAAGCGGACCGATGAACGCTTTACGTGTTGCACCAAGAGCCAACAGCCGTTGTGTAATGGGGTCGAGAGCTTCGCGCGCAATATCACCGACTTTGGAGACACCGGCACTGACGCCACGGCTAGCCACAGCACCAGCCCCGCCAGCAATGCCGCCGAACTCTGCACCGTGCACAACATCTTCAGCCGCTTTTCCGAACTGACCCTTAGTAAGGTCCGCCTCTGAACGACCCAAGCCAGCCGCCGCGCCGAGCTTGGCACCATATAGAGCTTCTTGAGCGATGCTTGCGCCTTTGGTCAGGCCCATACCAGGAACAAACGCCCCAGCAAGCGCGCCGCCAAACTCACCAGCGATGCTGGTCTTTGGATTAGCCTCGTGAGCAACCGCGTAGTTTTCGCGGGACTCATCACGAGCTTGTGTGTACGTTTTGTCGGTTCCTAGAGACTCTAGGAAGCCAGTGATTTCATCAGCAAAACCCAAGGACAGACCTTGTGCGGCGCCTCGTGCGAAGGATTCGCCGTAGCCAACGTCATGCTTCTTTTGCGCTTGTGAACCGAACGGCAGCATGCCGTCAGTCAGCGCTTCGCCAATACGCGCAGCCGGGACGGCGACCTTCCCCTTGGTTTCTGGGTTGTACAGGTCCATGTCGCCCAGTGGCTGTAGGCCATCTGTCACGGCTTCGTGCAGACGATCAGCAGGGACGTCGATAATGCCGCCCGTTTCCGGGTTTCGTAGCTTGTACACTGACATTGTTAGTTACCTTCCGGCGCCCCACTTCTGGGTTAGGGAGCCGCCTTGAGCTTGTGCTTGACCTGGTGCAGCAGGAGGAGCCCCGTTCTGTTCTTGCTTGGGCTGCGGAGCGAACTCGCTTTGGTATGCGTCCACGGCAATGCGCGCGCCTTCTGGACCGGCCTTCCCCAGCATTGTCTTCATGCGAGTCATGCGCAGTCGGCGAGCGTATTCAATATCTTCGGTGCTGCTCGTGTTACGTGGGAAGTAGGTGTTGAAATATTGATCCCACTCACCTTCGTTAATCGCGCTACCTGATTCGTCGCGGGCCACGGCATCTAGGTAGCTGTACACAGCGCGTGCGTACATTTGTTCTTCAGGGTTGCCGCTGGTCATGGCGTTCTTGATGCCGCCCCATGAGCGGAACGAGTTAAGGAACGTGGGCTGCTTCACTTGGCTGAGAACATGCTCAGCCGTGAGCATGCCAGTCGCAAATGTAGCCGCTTTGCCTTGGTAGTCTTTCAGAGAGCCACCCTGCTCAGCCGCCGCTGCGCGGGCCTCGGCCTTGGCTAGCGCACTATTCGCCGCGATTTGCGCGCCCTTGATGTGTGAATAAGCGCTAATATTGGCAGCTCTTAGGTGAGCAGCATTCGCAGCTTGCGAGCGCTTGGTGTCACCCTCTTCCTTCATCAGCGTCAGTTCCTTGTTAGCCGCGCGAGTCTTATCGTGCTCAGCCATGCCTTCAATCTGGCCTTGGCGCTGACCCTTCTCCGCTTCGAGAGCATCAGAGCGTTGACCAGCTTTGGCAGCTTGCGCGAGAGCGTCGTCTCTGTCTTTTTGCTTTTGCGAGACCACTGTGTTGATACCCTGCGAGCCACCAGCTAGGCCGCCGGCTACACCAGCTGCGCCACCGGCTTTGCCAGCAATGGCGGAACCGGCAATGCCGCCAACAATGGTTGGTAGCAGCGTCACAAGAGCGAGAGCCACAGCCTCCTCAGTCGACATGTTGCGCGCCTTCGCGGCTTGCTCCAAAGAAGACATGCGCTCCGCATCCACACTCCTTTGACGCTCGTTCAGAGCGTTCATGCGGTCGTCTGGCTTTTGCTCAGAAGACGTGCCGGTCTCAATGACCTTGCTCTGTTCCTGAGCAGCCGGGCGAGGCTGGGAAAGCTTTAAAGCGCTGGACGGCTTCTTCCCCATACCAGTGTCAGTAAGCTGCCCATATGGCAGCTCTGGTTCTTTTGGTAGGGGTAGCGGCAGGGCGTCGGCAACCGTAGGAGAGGGGGCATTCTGAGCTGCGTAGCTTTGATTTAGATCAATCTTGTTTGTGTCGTCAATTCGACGATGACTGGCATCGTCCGGCGCGTTCAAATCGATGACATAGCGATTGGGATCCTGTGGAGGTCCGACAAAAGTGTTTGGATCAGCCAGGTCTCCCGGCTTGATAGGAGGAATTGTCTCTTCCTCCAAATCCAACTTTGTCCGTTCCTGCTTAGGACCAACATCATCTGACTTGATTTCGGTTGGCGGAATTTCGACTTTGGTGTAAGACAGGTCGTCTGGAGGAGTGAATTCCAGAGCCTTTTTCGTGCTTTTGGCAGTTGTACTGCGAATGCCTTGTAGCATTTGCGCGAATAGCTTATCGTCCATTTTCGGTAGTTTCCCTTCAGAAAGACAAATTGGCCAGTCGTTTGAAGAACGCTAGCTGAGATTGTGCCAGCCCCTGCTCGTCTGTTTGCGGCGGAGGCATTGCACCCTGAGCATCCGGGTACGTTTTGCTGAAGCTGAGGCCGGTTTTAGGGTCGATGTCCGGATTTTGCGGCTCGTACTTTGTTGAGAACGACAGACCTGTTTCAGGGTCAAAATCCTCGTCCCCGTACCTGACGTCAAAGCGAAGACCGGTCTTCGGATCATCCTGAGGGCTGATGAGCTTCATGTCAGCGCCTTCCAGTCTCATATCTGGCGCCGGTTGCTCTTGTGAAGTTTTCCACGCTGTATACCGTGTAAGCGCATCACCTACATGACCGTCCGCCAGAGCCTTATCAAGCTGCGTACGCTGGTCTGTTGTAAGAGAACTCCAGTCAATCTTATCCAAATCCAGGTTAGGCATGCGACACGCTCTTTGAACTAGCTAAGCTGATAGCACCTAGCTTGTTTGCAAACGTAACAGCGCACAGAACTGCCCGCTGGAACAGCGTGGCTTTTGGACGTTGGCCTAGCTTCCAGCGCATAGCCTCGGTTAGTGCCGGCAAGAACAGCATAACTACGTCTGTCATACGTGAGTCTTTCTGCATAAGAGCAACCACCGGAGTTGCCCAGTGCAGGTAGCCCTGGTACTCGTCTTCAGTCATGAAGCGTTCGCGGTAATTGCGTGTAACCACAAGCTGACGTAGAGAGAAGCGTTTCTGTCGGTAGGATTCGGTGCAAATGATCGTACCACCGCCACCGCCCGCAGCAGCTTCGGCACGAGCCTGAGCTTCTCCCGCTTGCCGGCGGTCCGCCGCAGATTGCTGCGAATCGGCGAACGTTTGACGTCGCGCGTCATTCGCTTGTCGCGTACCCAATGTCAGTTGCGCTTGGTTAAGCGAGTTGGCGTCCATCGCCCCTTCTTGGGCGTTAATGCCAGAGGCGATTTGGAACGGGGTGGCCGTGCGACCGTATAGCTCGTTGTTGGCTTGACCAATGTTGAACTGCTGCAAGCCAAGCTCTGTGTTTTGTTGCTGACCAAGCAGAGAACCGTATCGATCAGAGGCTTGCTGCTTAATCGCAATATTGTCCAAAATCAGCTTGCGCTGGAAGTCGTTCATCTGTTGACCGGCTTCGGTATACGCCCGGCCTTGTAGAGCCGCAGCAGCCCCGCCACGAACGCCTTGTGAGCCGGCTGTACCAGCATAACGCTCCAAATTCGCAGCCATTGTTCGGTTAATTTCGGATTCGGCCTGTTCCCGAGCGGCAAGCTCTTCCTGAGAATTCATGCCTTGCTGACGCTCGCGTAGCAAATCAAGCTGATTCTGCATGTCGGCGGCACGCGGGTCGGTCATGCGCCCCATGCTACCTTCGGCAAAGTGCTGATTCGCCCAGTCTTCGCCAGCACGGACCCGGTCCCAGTACCTCGCCTCAGCCGCCGTACTGTTGTCCGGAAGTTTTGGAGTTTTGATGTCTTTGGGCGGAGTCGGACCTGTGTTTACAGGTTGATCCGTGGTATTGGAGCGAATAGGGTTCTGAATTCGGTGCTGAGCAACGACATTGGACGTGCTGCCGGAGTTAGTTTGTCCGGTATTACGTGTGTGGGTTTGAGATTGTCCGCCAGACATGCGAGCCATGGTGTTTAAGTCTCCGTTACTAAATAGGGAAATTAGGTGTCGGTAGCGTTGTCAAAGGTGTCGGTAACCTCAACGGCCATTGCAGTAATGCAGATGTCGTTGTTGGGGGAACTGTCCTCAATGACAACACGCAGGGATTTTACGTTTTCGTCGGTTAGTGGTAGGGTTTTGTAGGATCTGCGCAAATCCCCATAAGGCGCAGATGCGTACGGGGTCGAAGCATACCCATCAGTATTCAGGTCTTCTTCATCAAAGCTATCGAGAACACGCCCAGGGATCCAATCAACCTCTGTTTTCACGGAAAGAGGGAACCCAGAGTTACCGGACGAATTGCTGTCTGTCGCAAAGATGCTGAGACGATTGTACTGCTTGTCTAGCATCGGAGCGCCATTATCAAACCATTCAGTGAAATACCGAGCCGTGAACGCTTCGCCGCTATCTGTCCAGTTGTTGGCATCCGATAGGCGTTTGAACAGGCTAGCAGACGTGTAAATCTGCGCGGTGTCGTTGCTCGGGGCAATAATCAAGTCGCCCTTGAACTCAACCGCGCCGTTGTAGCAGTCGATACTCCAACGCGCCCAGTTACCGGTTGTCATGTCCATGACAAGGGTGCAAGGATCCGTGAAGGTAGCTAGGTATCGATACGGAGGAGCAAGACCAGCAGAGTTTGTCGCTGTTTGATAGCGCTGTTCTGTCGTTTGGCGCTGCACGTCAATGCTGCGGTTAGCCGACACAAGCAACAAATTCTTCGATGTCCAGACGTATGTCGCCGTAGTTCTGTCTGGTTCCTGCAACAGCTTACGCACCGGCTTGCCGATGGAGGTATCAATCGAGGTACCAGACAAAGCGGTTAGGCCGTCCTGCGACATGAAGTAGATAACATTGTTTACACGAGCAACAGAGCGCGCATCGCGACAACCGATTTCTCGCGTAAGCAAGTGCAGTGTGAACTCGCCAACATTGCCTAGCGTGCCCTGCACGTAGTAAATGGCGTCGCTCATGAAGATGTAGAGCACGTCATCAATGCTGACAAGAGCCATAGGCGTACCACTACCCGGAACAGTTAGACTGTTCTCTGGCGGTAGATAGTGCATGCTACTGGATGGTGACCAATAAAGCGTAACTGGTGCTGTATCGACGAACGGGACGTTCGAGCCTTCGTACGTATCGGTGCTGAAACTTGGGCCTCCATAGCGCGTAGCGTAGGGATTGAAGGCGGTTGACAGAGCAACCAGGCGCCCTTGGTGGCTTGTAACAGCGTGAGTCACTGACGGTGAAGCCGCTCGGGTGTATGGGGTAGCGATATAGTCCGCGCCCAACGTGTTATCCGCCGCGTTGTCGTTGAACAGAACCGCACCCACGTTAGTGGCCGCAAGCTCTGTGTAAGAGAACACGGCACGTTGTTTGTAGATGCTGCCGCCGGCAACCGTTCTGTAGACCTGGAAGTAGCTATTGTACGTAATGTACGTGGTGCCAGAAACCGAGACGGCTTCTGACAATGTGATTGTTTGCCCGCTTACAGCCGTGACCCGGACTTCGCCGGCACTCAGACCATCAGTCAGATTGGCTGTATCAACCTTGCTGCCGTTCTTCATCAAAAGAAGCACGTCACCAGCCTTGATGTCGTGGCTCTCGTTGATCACAAGCGTCGTAGTACTGCCGCTGCTTGTGGAGGTGGAGTAGGTCTTCATGTTGTATGCTTCCTTAACAGAAGAACCCAACAAGCCTGACAAACCGAGGTAAGTTGACGGGTATCCAAACTGAATCTGTTGCGCCGACACAGAGACAGACGGCGTGGCAATACCGTTGCCCTCGACAATTTCACCAGAACGCAGCTTCACGCAGTGAGTGATGAAATAACCGTAGGCACCGGTCAATACGCCCGCCGCACCCGCTTGCGCAAACGGAACAACTTGCTGATACTCAAAGAAGGGCGTGCCGCCACCGTTGTTGGTGGAGTAGTAAAGACCGTTTAGGTCATAGGCACCCATCACATATGAGCGGAACCCGTCATAGTAGAAAACAGGGCCGCCGGCGCCACCGATGAAAGAACCGGATTCCGTCTGAGCCGCATCAATCTTACCAAGAGAGAAGTTTTTCAGGGGGGCGTAACCGCTACCGCCGGGCGTCATTTCGCCAATTGCGACGTCGAAACGCTTGTCAGCAGTGAACTTTTTATTGGTGTTGATGGGCTCCGCTGACAACCGCAGCGCCGGTTGCTGACCTTGTAGTTTGGTGTTGTAGAATGTGGCGGACGGAGCAACCAGGGGTGTGAGTGAGCCGACTTGATCAACGTCACTGATTGCAGTTCGAGCGTTTCCGTTGCCGTAGTAGTACTGTGAGTCAGTACGACCAAGGAAGCTTCGGGTGAATGATTGTGTACCGCCAACAGCCGTTTCAGCGTTGCTGAGCACGAAGGCCTTGTAGTTCTTCAGCTCAAATAGGCCGTAGTTGGTATAATCCGGCGTGCTGGACGACCAGTCGCCAAACACCACCTGACCGTATCGATAGCCGATCAATGTCTGTGTTTCCTTGTTCCTTTCGTTTGTCGGATTGTCGTCAATCAGGAGGCCTTGCGGCGTTAGGATTGACAGCAACTGACCCATGTATGGGACATTGTCAACGGATGGGACTGGAGCCGACGCAAACGGTGTCGAGCCCGGGCGCTTAACAAAGCCGCGACCGTCTTGCAGCCACAGAATGTTTTCTGGGATGGACTTAGACGCCAGCGGAATACTGGTATCCGGAGGCTTCAAAGGACTGTCCAGTAGCTTTTTGTATGGATCTCTCGGCATTAGAAGTCATCCGCGTAGTTCATCATGCTGCGGTCGAGGATAGGAATCATGAAAATGTCTTCTTCCAGTTCCTCAATCGCATCCACAATTTCTTTTTCGATAGCTTGCAGGACCGGGCTGGTATCCATTGACTCTCGATTCCCGTTACCCATTTGCGCGCGTAGTACAGTGTATTCTGTTAGATAACGCTCACAAATATCTGGAAGCTGCGAGTTTGTTGTGGTGTTCTTACCGAACACGACATAGCTACTGCCGTTTGTAATCGCGGCGTTCTGCGCCGCTGTTAGAGTACAGGAAATGATACGCGTCGTGGAGTTGTACGACGTGACAGGAATGCTGGTAGCCAGTTGTACGCCGTCACGATCAACCACGGAAATGTAGTCAACCCAACCCTGTGACAAATCGTCTTCGGTTTCTCGAATTAGGGTTGCATCGTCTGTCAGAGTGATGCTGGACAAGCCGTGGGCAGACACAAGTGCTCGCCGCACATCCAAGTTCGGGATCACTTTTTGATACGTCATCTTGATCGCGTTCAGCGTGCCTGATGACGGGTAAGGAGAGAGAACAATTTGGTCTTCCAAAAGGAAGTAGCTGTCCGGGTATCCGGCAACAGACACCTCCTGCCTAACCGTACGCAGATCTAGAGGCGCATAGTTGATCGGGTTGCCGTTGTGCGAGTACATGACGGTGACCAAGTTGTGGCTTAGATATACGTCGCTGCTTGGTAGAGGAACGAATGGAGAGTTGGCAGTCGTTGACGCGTACGCCTGTTTCTGATACAGTGAGCTTCGTGTCTGCAAGATCAGATTGTAAATGCGGGCCTGCGCATCGTTCAGATATTGAACGAAATCACGCTGAGGAACGCCTCGGTTCCGGTCAAAGTCGCGATTACCAGAGCGCGCACGAGCTGTGCGCACGATGTGGTCGGCACGATGCTCAAGAGCCATGATTAGCCACCGATCATGCGACGAACAGACTCAATCGCGGCAGACTTGCTGACGTCACCTTCCTCGTCGGTCGTACCGGGACCAGATGACGTCACTTCATCTTCTGAGTCTTCGCTTTGCTCTGTTTCCTCAGTGCCTTCGTCAATAGCCTGCGCCTCTTCAGCAGCGGTATCACCAACCAGGTCACGAACACGATCCAAAGCTGATTGCAGCATGTTTAGGGCCTCAGACAGGCCTTCAATTTCACTAGCCATTCTCCTTTACCTCCGCCTCAACATCGCTGAGGCTAAAATCTCATCTACCGATGAATTTGCGTTCCTATTGTTTCGGAACGAAGCATCTTGATTCATGTAACCGGCTGACAGCGCAGCCATCAACATCTTGTAGGCGTTGGATTCCCTATTCTTGCTGCTAGCTTCTTCAACATTGGAAACTTGCTGATTCGCCATATTCTGACGAAACTCGCGATTCAGTTTGCCTTCGCGGGCATTGGCTGCACGCGTAGCATCAGCAGCCACGGCGTCACTGATGATCTTGGCTGTGGTGGCCGCCGCTTGCCCGGCTGCTGAAACATAGGATCCGGTCATATCTGGCGCCGCAGCACCGCCTCCGCTCGACATCGATAGCTGCTGACCGTAATTCCCTAGGCTAGGAGCCGGCGCCTGATACGCTGGCAGCTGGTAGTCTGGCGATGAAGTTGCAAGTTGAAAATCTTGCGGCATCGAAGCACCGTAACCGTTGAGCTGCTGATTGAATAGATTGACGTAGGCCATGTTACTGCTTACCGCCGAAGTTCGCACTATTTCGTGTTAGATAGGCCCGTGAAAGAGAGCCTTGTAGGTCGTCTGAGGCCTGTTGAACTCGCGCTGCACTTTGGTGCTCGGCTGCCTGGCCTTGCTGCAGTGCTGACATCAAGCCGCCCATACGGTCTTGCTCAATGGCTCGATCCTGTTGCAGGCGCGATGAAGAGGCTTGTTGCTGCGCGATGGCCTGCTGCTGAGCCCTATTGGCAAGAGCTTGACGCTCTTCCGCGCTCAGGTTCTTTTCATTCTGAACAGCGTTCGCGATGCCGCCTGCGGCAGCCGCAGCGGCTGCGACACCGGCCATCACCAGAAGCGGAATGAGAGCAAGTTTTCCGCTCGTTTCTGGACTATAAAAAAGCAGTTGCGGAAAAGCAACCGTGATGGCCAGCATGAAACGATTCACTGTGAAAACTCCGTAAAGAACTTCTTGATGTTATTCAAGGGGATGGCTGTGCCAATGCAAGCACCACGCCCACTACTATAGCAGTATTTGCCTTGAACCATTCCGACCAGCTCGCCCCGAGCATTGAGAACCGGGCCGCCGCTGCTACCGCTTCTAATTGTACCGTCAATTAACATATAGGTTCTGCTAATTGTGTTGCTTGGGATGCGCTGATAGCGAAGAACCGTCCCGATACTCGTCTCTTTCTGGCCTTCTGGATAGCCTTGAATCACAACGTAGGCTCCATCCACCTCGTTCTGAGCGGCCAGGGGGGTTACATCGACGTTTTCGCACGGTTGCTCCAGTCCGAGCAGGGCCAGATCGTAGCGAAAATCAAAACGAATGAGTCGCGCCTTGACTAACTGTCCGCCACAAGAAAACGTGTGTTCCGTGTTTCGGACCACGTGCGAAGCAGTAAGAATAACGTGACGATCAACGAGGATGGCGCTGCCTGACACGTCTAGGTCACCGTCCAAAATAGGCAGGGTACGGTTGTACGGCGCTGAAGCCATCAGCAGACAAGACAACAGGGTAATGAGGAAGTTCTTCATCATCCTACCTTGCCACACTTCTTAGGTTAGTGCAACACGTCTCCAACCGGCGTTCAGGTAGCTATATAGGTAGTAAGTACCGGTGGCCATGACCTGACCGCCGAACGTAACGTTACCAGACGCCTGGTTGCGCACCATGACTGTTTGACCTTCGTAGCCGTTGGGTGTCGTGACCGTGTAGGTTGTACCCGTGCAGATGACCAGCTTAGAAGTAGCGTTCCAGGTACCAGCGCCAGAAAATGACTGAGAGTCGTCGCTGATATGGGCGTTGCTAGCAGCCAGGGTGCGCCATTCGCCGCTGTAAAACACTAGTAGGGCGAAACCGTTCTGTCCAAGAATCAGGGTATTGGCGCCGGCTGTCGTGGCAGGCGTAACCGTCGCGTTTGTCGACGCAATGTTGACAATGAACTTAAACTGTCCGCTGCCCAAACCGTTGGCAAGCGTCATTGCCAAGCTTGATCCATTTAGAATGGTACCTGGCACTATGGTAGAAATCGCACCAGAGCTGGTCAGCGTTTCTGTGCCGGCCAAACTGAAAGCTGAGCTTAGGATAACACCCGCGCTGGCATTGATGGCCGTTGCGTTTAGTGTATCAGAAAGAGTGGTGATACCACCGACATTGAGTGTGGTATCCAGGGTCGTAGCACCAATAGACCGAAAAGTGCTTGATGCGATTGTTGGACGCATCAAGTTAAGTTGGTCAGCAGCATCGCCTTTTAGGAGGCTGACGTCAGCGCTGCCAGCGGCGTTACGCATCCGCAACGGCTGGTCGTTACGTAGACGAATCTTGGTGTCGTCAATTGCGTTCGCCGCAATACCGTTTGTGTTGATTGGGTTGCCTTCACCAGACCCACTGTGATCGTGGCCGGAGATGATATCCAATGCCTCGTCTACTGGCGGATCCCAATCGTTGTCGTCAGCCGTAGGCCATTCGAAGTTAAGTCCACCGGTATAGGATTTTGACATGTTTTATTTAACCTGCTGAAGAGAGTCCACAGAGAGGGTTTTTAGTATGTCAGCGCACACATCCACAAACACATGCAAAGGCTGTGGATTACTAGGACGCAGAACTACGGGGGAGACTTAAGCCAGACCTTCCACGCCGATGACGGACAGTGTGGTCGTACCGGGACCGCCGGTTGTTTTAGCCTTGACACGCAACCATGAGGCGCACAGGCCTTGTAGCCGAATGGTGCATTTACCAGTTGCACCCAGTTGCCAAGTCGCGGCCCCAATTGGAATGGTGATGATACCAGAACCAACGGTCAGACCGGAGGCGTTGCCGGCCTCAAGTGGGTACCAGTCAGCAGCTGCTGGTGCAGCATCGACATTCGTACCATTCACATCAGCCGGAGTGGCCACCTCGACTTGAATCTCAACACTTGAGGCTGTGTTGAGCGTCATGTCACATAGCAATGTGACCGTGTTCTGCCCACGGATTTTGATAGGTGTCGGAGCCGCATCGTAGCTAGTGCCAATGGCAGTAGCGGCGGCGCGCAGAACTTGACGTCCCTGAACGCTTGGATTGTAGGCCATGATTAAGCCTCGTCAGTCACATCAAAACCAGTGGCCGTGAAGTGGATTTGCGTCGGGTTTTGCGCAACGCCAGCCTCATCCCAGCATTTGATGGTGCAGCCGGTTGCTGATTGCGCCGTAATGGTGAAATACAGCTTAAGCGTGGCGTGGAAGCAAGTGGCTTGGATGATTGGCATGCGCGTGAACGGCTTGAGATACACCAACGTAAAAACGCCGGTACCCGAGGTAAGCGCCGACAGCTGTGTGCGCCCTTCAGGAATACCAGCAACGGTGCTGGTCTGAGCGCCTGTTAGGCTGGCAGGAACCAGGCGCGCGTAAATAGAGCGCTCTTCGCGTTGATTGGCTAGTTTAGTAAATCGCATTTTTTATTTTTTCTCGCTGGATAGAACGAGTGAGGGAGCCGGGGACCTCTCGCAGGCCTTCACGGCCCCCTCACAAATTCAGTTGACAGACTTCAGCTACCTGGTGTACCTATTACGCCAGGCTGTAGAGGACGCCCTGAGCAGCCGGGTGGACGAATAGTTCACCGTACATGACGTAGCGCGCTTCGTACGCGTCGGCTGAGGCCGAACGCAACAGCACGGTACCGTCTTCGTCGGCCCACTTCGGAGCTTCCGCCGTGTAGAGCACGATATTATCCGTGTTCAACGCGAAGAAGTGGTCGTCTGGGCACATACGGTCGGCCACGATTGGCACAGGACCGCTGTCGGTGACCCACTCAACGCCTTGCATGTTGAACTCAGCCTTGCGGAACGCAGGGTTGCTGTTCTGCACTGACGTGTAGCGGACCTTATCACCAAGCAGATCCTTGATCTTGCGCAGCTGCTTGAAGCTAGTCACAAGTAGGTCCGGCGATTCACCAGAGCGGAACTCAACTTCCGTCACCAGCTGGTTGATCAGGTCGGTTGTGATGCCCGCGCTCGACGCATCGATTTGCACCGATTGCCAGCGGTCACCGACCGTGATGCCGTACAGCGTAGAAGACGCTTGCTTGGTCGCAGCAAGGATCGACTGCATGTCGTTATCCTTTGAACCTTGCATGTACACCTTCGCAGCGGTCGCAGATGGACCACCAGCCGCAGCGGCCAGGGTCGCACTCGTACCGACAAGCGACACGTCGCGCGTGGTGTAGTTAACCGCCACAACTTCCAGGATTGTGGTTTCCGCACCAACGTTCACCTTGTCCTTGATTTCTGTGAAACCACGGACAAACGTGGTCGCCAGAGCGCGCACAACGTATGGAGTACCGGTCGTGCCGTTACCAGTGACGTTGGTCGCGTTATCGCCTTCGAAGACCTTACCGTTTTCAAACGCGAAGAGTTGGCGCGAGATGTTGCGCATGAAGGACTCAACGCCCTTCTTAACCATGCGCTTGGTCGCTTGCTCGAACGCAGCCGCCTCGCCCTTCGAGGCGATCATCGCTTCGCGGTCCAGGAGGATGCGCGCGTAGATCTTCTTACGGGTCAGAGACGCGTTCTGATCGTTGAACACGTTGGTTTCAGGCAGGGTACCCGAACCGACCGAGCCGCTGAAGCCAAGGATGGCTTCCAGCGCCAGGCTCTTGCCCTTGAAGGCGCCGTGTTCCTTTTTAACCTTTGACCAGAGTGGGGTCGCTGTGTTAAAGACCGCGTACGAACGCTTGCCGTACTGGATCTTAAACATGTTAGACAGTGTTGATAGACTTGCAGAGATATCAGCCATTTTTTAGTTTCCGTTTGTGGCCCACATGGGCGCAGTTATTAGTAGGTTTTTTAGTTACCAGGTGAGGTCAGCTTCGCTGAACGATGAGAAGTCTTCAGCGTCAGACTGCTTGCTAACCGTCTTGCCCTTGATCGCGGCTTTAGCGATTGTGGCAGTTGGTTGTTTCGCAATCTTTTGGCTGATGGCTTTCGAACGCTTGGCACCGACCGACTTCTGGAAGACTTCTTTCACGTCGTCTTCCGTCCATTTCGGGTTCGCCCGGAAAGTCTCCACGGCCCATTTCCAAAGCTGCTGATTCTTGCTTAGCTCTGGGTCAACGGATTCCATGGCGCGCTTCACGAGACTGAAGTCCCGAACATCCCGGATTTGTTGGGCAATGACTTCAGGCGTAACTTGGGCTGGATCCTGCCCTTGACGCTTGTAGAAATCGACCATGAAATCGCGGGTTTGAACAAACTCAGCCGGCGTCGAGCCAACCGAATCAATCGCCTTGGTAACGCGGTCATGGTAGGCACGTTCGGCCTGCTCCTGCTCGCGTTGCTGGGTGAGTCGGGTTAGCTTCGAAGTCTGGTGAGCCTGCTCTTCTTGCAGCTCAGCAATGCGCCGCTGCTCTGGTGTCATGCCGGCCAAAGCTTGGGCATGCTTAACTAGAGCCTCACGCAGTTCTGAGACGTACTTTTTAGCATCAACTTTGCTGTCCAGGCCGGTCATTTCCAGCATGCTGGCAACAGCTTCAAACACGCGACCTTCGCTGGTCGCCTTGTGCATATCTTGAATCAGAGTCTTATGACGCTCGCGCGAGCGTTCGAACGACGTGGATTCCTCTTGGAATCCTTTACGTTGCGTGGCTAGTTCTTGGAACTTGCGGTCATAGGAAGTCTTACCCGCGTAGTTATCTAGCAACTCACGCAACTTGACTTTCTCGACCTTGCCATCGACTTTCCAGTCGACTTCCGCAGCCTCGGACAAATCAACAAGACCAGATTCCGTCTTCAGTTTGAGGATTTTCGGGGCCGGAGCGCCTTCTTTCGCCTTGACGGCAGCAGCAACCACGGCGGCGGCCTTTTCCTTGTCCGTCCCTTCCTCGCCCGGTTGCTCTTCTTCCTTGGTTTCTTCAGTCTCGCCATCACCAGACGCCTGCAACGTTTCGTCGACAGGGGTAGGCGTGTCCTCGGCGGGAGGTGCTTCGGCGTCCGGCATATCCGGAATGCCTACGTCGACCCCCGAGAGGTCTGAGTCAAATGCGTCTAGTCCAAGAGATTCTACTGACATGAGTCACCTATAGGTGTTTTTGGTCAAGCGTGGGTCAGGTAGGCGGCATTGCCTCTGCCTGCTCGTCCTCTGGAACGGGCTGCCCACCCGGAGGCGTCAGCTCGCTATACATAGGGTCATTACGGTTCACGGGGCCTTGCGCCCCGCCGCTAGGAGGCGGCGCACCCATGCCTGGTTGAGGCATGATTCCGCTGGTATACAGCATGTCAACTTCGACTAGAGAAAGCGGATTCCCGGTGCGTGCACGATCTAGGAGAATGCGATCTTGAACACTTAGTTCGTAGAACGCAGGGAACTGCTGCAACTTGACTAGGTTGATGGCGTAGGCCGGGTTCTTCCTTGCCGTCATCAGCATCAAGAACTCCGTGGCCATGGTGTGGTCAATCATCGCTGCCTGGACTTCAGGCGGAGTAGAGACCTTGAATCCACGATTCTGGATATCGCGCATGTGGACTTGCCAGTGCGAAATATGATCTTCGAACGAGGCTGGTTCACCAACCTCTTCACCATTCAACAGAGCTTCGTTTTCGGCTTCAGCAGCCTTGACCGCGATGGTGGCCGCATCGTAGAATTTCTCTGCTTGGCCCCATTCCAACATTTCCATGAACTGCTGATCTGGAATCATGCGTCCTTCTGGATCAAGCTTACGCAGCTCCAGCAGTGTTTCGGTGCGCGCCGCCTTGTTAGAAGGCATTCCACTAGCGCTGGAAACACGAATATCGTAGGCTTTGGTCAGGTGAGCCGGATCGAACTCCTTCAACAGATACTGGTTGTTCTTACCAACCACCGGAACAAGGCGCTTGTCGCCCTTTTCGTAGTAAGCGGAGGCTAGATTAATCGCCTTTTCCACAGTCTGCTCAATCAAGTTATTGAACTTCACGATGGCGTTATTGGAGCGCTGATCCGCCTGCTCATCAGCCGCCTGAAGCGCTAGCGCACTACGGACGTTTGGGGGCAGGTTACCCATTTCGATGTCGCTGACACCAAGAATGCTGTATAGATCGTTTTTCAGGTTTTCTCGGATAGCCGTGATTTCCGTTGACATTGGAGGCGGGGCCTCAATCTTCGGTGGCGTTGGCCCGGCGTATTCAATGGACGTGATGTCGTTGCCCAGCGCTTCTTTCTTAACCAAGCTACCGCGCGGAATCAGCCAACGAGGGTGGCTCGTCAGAATCGCGTTGCGGCGAATCATGGAGCTGAGGTCGTTGATGGTCGCATTGATGGCCTTGCCTTGAATGAAGAAGCTCTGACCACGCTGTTCGTTTGGAACGTCAATATCGGTGAGACGAGCAACCGGGAGGCCAGTTTGGTTCGGTGGCAGAGGTCGGTTTTCTAGGACGGCGCCGCGCGTGCTCATGACAAATCGACCGCCGGCCAGAAATTGCGTCGGGCGATGATAGAAGTAGCGGACCAGGATCTTGCCGAATTGTGGGGCGTGCGTTGCACCAGCCACAGCGCGCCAACGAGCCATACCGTCATCCGCACCATCGTCGGTGGCCGCTAGTTTGTCGGCCTGCTCTGGATAGAGAGCCTTAAGCACATCGACATCGATGTAATCTTCATAAAACATGTAATCGGCATCATCAAACGAGCCACAAGACTCCACCAGCGTGTTGAGCGGTGTCAGGACGCGGAAAATCACGTCACCGGTCTTGACTTGTTGTTCGATGTAGAGAGGCTCGCCCTCGGCGCTCATGACAGGTTCACCCTTGTCGTCACGAACCATGACACGTGGTGAACGGGCCGCAGCACGGGCGGCGGCTTCCTCTCCAGACCAGTCAGCCATCACTTGGCCTGCGTTTGGATCCCAGAACGTACCAACGTACGCCTCGCCATACACGTAGGAGGCGCGAGCAACTTCGGCCAAAATCTTTGGCATGTTGTTGGTGTAGAACAGGTAATCGATCCAGTATTTGACTAATTTGGCCGACACGCGGTCGCCATACTCGCTATTCGCCGGCTCGACAATGACGTCGGGCTTCATACGCGTCATGCGTGACACGCGCTGCGTAACCAGGCCGTACAGGTGGTTTACAACAAGCTTGCTGACCCGGTTGCCAACCACGCCCAACCCGTTCTGACTCGCATCAGCGAAGCTAGACTTTCCGGAAATCGTTTGGTCTTCGTACCAGCGACCCTTATAAAGGGCCAAGTGCTTCATAGCTAGCTCGCGATAGCGGGCTGCTCGGTTCAGTTCACCAGCATAGGCGTTGTTCTGCCAAGCCAGCATCTTTTCCTTGTTATCGAGGTCTTTGATGGTCCAAAGCGGTCTAATGATCTCCGCTTGGTTCATCTCGCTGATGTCAGCGTCAAAGGCACTAGGCATGACTGGTTATTCTCCTAGGGTCTGGTCGTAGATACTATCTAGGGAGTTTTGCGCGGACGCCTGCCGACGCATGTACTGATCCAACGTCTCCGGTTCAGGTGAGCTGGGTAGCTGGTCAACAATGTGGTCTGGTGCGTCAACCTGGTAGGTTGTCTCTTGTGGCGTGCGATACTCAATACGGTGAGTACTAGATTTCCAGCCAATGACGATGGTACCAACGATGAAGCTAGCAACCAGGCCAATGAGGCCGAAAACACAGCCGAGGGCTCCTAGAATGATGGCGGCAATTTCCATGAGAGTCACTGAGAGGGGTTTTGGTTAGCAGTAGGTGCGCGGTTCGTTGAGGATTCTGGCTAGATCAAATTCCTTGCTGCCTTGGCCTGACCTGACATTGGGCGGGAAATTCAGGCTTGGGGCTTGCGTTACTGGCGTAAGTACCAGATCCAAGTGCTTACTGATTATATCTAGCTGCTCCTTTGTGAGGCCGTCCGGGCCCATGATTTCCAGCGCGCCGCGTAGCCAGTAACAGAAATTGATTGGGTTCATGCTAGTTCTCCTAAGTCAGCTGAGTACGGGTCTGACTCTCCGAATGTGTCGGTCATGTCCTGGTCCGGGGTGTACCCCCAACGACGATCCTCTACCGGCGTCCGCTCCCACTGCTGCCTGTCGGTCAGTGGTGGTGCCGTCTCAGTAAATGAGATATTGGCCGATGCCAGTAGGTATCGCAGCGAGTCTATGAGGTGGTCGTCCTTCTTGACGTACTGACCTTGCTTGTCCAGCATGTAGATTTTCATCTCGTGCAATAGATCCTGGCAGCGGTCGGAAATAACCAGTTTGCCTTGCATCAACATGTCTTTGATGAGGCTGATACCGTGTGCCTTACGGTTGGCGGCCTTTTGCGTAGGATTGCTCGCTACGTCAAACTGGTCAAGCAGCTCTGACCTCGCCCACGTGGCTGCTTCGTCAACCGTTACAAGCCATTGCTCATCGCTTGGATGATCAGGGTTGTAGACCTCGCGCATCTTGCGCTGAAACTGTGGCCATACTTTACCGATACTGTTCTGCGCTTGCTGCGTTACGTAAACCTCATCAAAAACATAGACCAGGCCCTTGTAGTGGTTGACCGCAGCAACCAGGCCGGCGAACACGCTCGCGGTCCCTGGATCGAGGGCTGCGTAAAAATTCCATTGACCAAGGTTGCGATACACGTCCGTCCACATGATGGGGTACGACGTGAGGCGACTCTCGTTCATGAATGGGAACACGGCCCGCTTGCCGCCTGGCACGAACTCGGCCAAGTACTCGCGCACGTACACGTCAGCGTCACCGCGAGCCTCTAGGCGGGCTTTGGCGCGCAGCACGAAGTCTTGCGAAATGTGTGGATTGGCCAGCGTAGGCATCTTGAAATAACGCCAGAAATTGGTCGTGTCGTGGCGTGCCTCGTCCGCCATGGTTGTGTAGTGGCCTTCCACTTCCGGCGGCGTACCGACAATCATGCAGGGCGCGTCAAAGTCGCCGAGTGCCGGCTCCAGCGTGTCATAGAGCGTCGGGGAAATATCCTTGAACTCGTCAAGAACGAGAAAGTTCATGCGCGTACCACGCAACGACTCTTCGTTGTCAGAGCCGTCGACGTTCACAAAGCTTCCGTTTGTGAAGACGATACGCATTTCGGTGTTGTTGACACGCTCGACGAACTGCTTAGGTGCCATGGCCTGAATGCGGCCTGACTCCCACAGAATCTCGCGCATTTGCTTTTTGACCGGACCAACGATGTAACACGCCGCGTTTGGGTGTGTGAGCGCCCAGCGGATCGCGGAGTAAACCGCAATCTCTGTTTTACCTACACGGCGACCGCATTGCAGAAAGACGCGTTTCACGTTATCTCTAAAAAGAGATACGATGACGGGAATCTGCGCCTTGTGGGGCTGCCACTTTTCGTGGAGAGCCTGTAGCACCAACGCGTACTGAATAAGCTGCGCGTCTTGATTTTCCTCACTCTGGGTCGACATCAATCACCACACCCTGGGGAGGCTCGAAAGCACGCGCCGGGTCGCTTAGGATTACTTGACGAACAGCTTCAGCTGTCATCTCTAGCTTGGCCCGTACGTTCACGTTCTCCGTCGCCTTACCGGCATCCAGACGACCGATACGATCCAGGTTGGCCAAAATCGCACTAAGCTTTTCTATCTCAGGCAGTGTTGGAGGTTCGTGACGGGTCGAGATGTGCTTGAGGCCACGCTCCAGCTGTTCTGTGGTCGTGTTCATGATGCGAGCAATCGTCAGCTTGCGCTGACCAAAGCCGTCTTCAAGCAGGCCGCGCTCAGCTGCCTCCCGCTCAATCAACCAGTTCTGCTCACGACGCCAGCGCGTAAGCTGGGCAACGCTCACACCAAGCTGCTGTGAGATTTCGTTGATGCTCTTGTACTGAACGTACAGATCGCGGGCTTTTTGTTGGATCTCAGCCAGGTCGGCGCTTTTTGCCTTTGCCGTTGGCACTAGATGGGGCTTGCTCACTCACTACCTCGACGAGTCGCTTGGATCGTTCGGCAGTCACCTCTCGCTGGGCAATTTCTTCCACCAGCAGCGCATCTTGTAGGGATAGAGAGCCTACGAGAGCAGCCACGGCCTCTTGTTTCTTCCGCTCGACTTGCTTGGACGCACCGATGGCGATGTCGGTCCAATTGATTGAGCCGCGCGAACCCTCAAGAGCCGAGAGTAGCTTGACGAATAGATCTGTTTTCTTGTCAGGAAAAGTCACGTTCGATAGTAGGGAAATTGGGCAAAGCCGAAGGAGGGATTTGAACCCCCGACCCGCTGCTTACAAAGCAGCAGCTCTACCCCTGAGCTACTTCGGCGCTGGCAGCCCCTGAGGGCCACTGCTGGAGAGCTTGAGCGTGATGCCCAAGTGTTGCACGATAAATGACTGGCCGGCCCCGCCTCTGCTTATGAATCCGCCGCCAATCCGACGCCCCGTTGCAAGCGTCCCACTCCGGGTTGCCCCGTACAAGTCACTGCTGACCGTTGCCCCATCTCGTCGCCCGGTCGCTTGCTGTGGCCAG
>JACCDR010845649.1_pt1 | contig 34192 bp, 23 predicted proteins | sample 7446431 | NCBI WGS metagenome assembly JACCDR01 (sample SAMN15323443, study PRJNA562643) | freshwater metagenome | isolation source: river surface water | place: USA:Blue River Watershed | collected 2017-08-17
ATTGGCCGTATTATTTCGCTCAATGCCGGAGGCCGGCCGACAGCGTGGATCCCTCGCATCAATTGGCATGAAATTCCAGCGGCGGACAAGATTGAACCTATTACCGCTTTAAAATCAACTGATTGGCAACCTGATGTAGCCCATCACCCTGATTTTGCCTCCATTCAGTATTATTTAACTGGCGATTACTATTACCTAGAACAGTCGATGTTTTCTGGCAATTACGTCGGCTATGACAATAACGGTATGGCGTTTCAGTACAGTTATGGTCGTGGCCCTACCGGTGCTGAGGGCGCGCTTTATAGCGGCGAAGAACGGCAGCAGGCCTGGGCACTGCGCGCTCGTGTCCATACCTACGCGGTGTTACCGGATAATTTTGCTGAAAAACAGTATTTTAAAGAAAAAACCGACAACGCCATTGTACTTTGGGAAGGTTTTTTCAACGTTAATACCGCCAAAGCTGCTGATCCACTATGGTTACATGGCCGCAATGTGATTGCCCAGTCGCAATTCAGAGCCATGGGTGGCAAAGCATCACCACTGGGGATGTGGTTTGTGCGCGATAGCGTGCCTGAAACCTTTAATGATGAAGTGCTGGATTATAAAAAAGTGGCCAGTTTTACCCGGCCATGGATGCGCAATATGTTGATTATCTCACTCGGCCGTGCGCGAGATTTGGGATTTGCCACCGAGCCGCTGCTGAATTTCGTAAAACCCACCTTGACGTGGCCTGCGGCTTCCACCAGCAATGAACAATATTTTTTGTTGAGCTACAGTGAGCCGACCATTGAACGGGCGACCAACAATTGGTATCAACGTTGGACGGATGTCCGAGCGACCTTCCAACCGACCGAATTAGCGCGGATGCAAAGTAGCTACAGTGGACCGGCGCAAGATCTAGAGCATGGCTATGATTTGATTTTGCTCTCGGCCTTGGCGGTGTATGGCGATGATCCGGCAGCTAAATCACTGCGACAATTTTTTAAACATCGTGCCAGTGCGCCACAGCAGTTGGGCACCAACCCGAAATGGGTGATGTTTGATACGCAAAATCCTTAATATGGCAAGCGTTTGACTGCGGGCGTCTTATGCGTTGGACTGAAGGCTACTGCATGGCACGGTATTGCATGGCACTGTATTCGCCTGTACGGTATGACTGTATGGTATGACTGTATGGTATGACTGTATGGTAGTGGGCGGCAGGTTGTTGGAGTGAACCCTATTGAACTGTTCAATATGCGTTCGAGTGGGGACCACCGAGGCTTGCTTGGCAAGTCTCGGTGTTGTGTAACCTGCCTTCGTTTGCTGAGCCTTCGTTTGGTGTGCTTTCGTTTGCTGTGCTTTAGTTTGATGAGCCTTCGTTTGGTGTTCTGCCGTGTGCTTTTACTGGCGTAAAAGCGCTTTCGGCTAAAACTATAGGCTGCCAGACGCTGCACATTGCCCTCATTGATGTAAGCGATATAAGCGACGACCGATGCTAAATGCATTATGCGTGGCATCGGCCGCAATTAATTCTTAGAACATCAGCCGAGATGGCATACAATGCGTTGTATCTGTGTTGCCGCTTGGGTAACTGTTTGTTTCAGGGATGTATTTGCTTGTGGCCAAAGGTGTTTTTCTAAGTTCGCTGCTCTCGCTCGCTGCCAGTTGGTTAAGTAAACTGGTTGGCTTAATCAGTTCGATCATCTTAGCGCGTCTTCTCACGCCGGCCGACTTTGGCACGGTGGGAATTGTTATCCTGGTGATTTTTTTCTTTGAATTATTTGCTGCCGTGGGCAGTCGCGCTTATTTACTAACGTTAGCCAATGTCGAACCGGCCGATCTGAACAGTGCTTTCACGCTGGGGATTTTATTTCGCGTGGTGATCACATTGATGATTGTTGGATCCGCACCATGGGTGGCTGATTTTTTTGATAATCCGGCCTTGGCGGTGCCCTTAGCGGTGGCGGCGTTATCGCAAATTTTTACCTGTTTAGAAAATCCGGGGCTTATTTTGCTGCGGCGCCAGCTGCAGTATGGCCTGATTGTAAAAATCACCATGATTGCCAAGCTCAGCAGTTTTGTCATTACCATTGCGCTGGCCTATCACCTGCGTTCGTACTGGGCACTCATTATCGGCAGTCTCTGTAGCGCGCTCATTACCACAGTGCTGGGTTATGTTTGGCACAGTTATCGACCACGGCTTGATACCTCACGGATTGCCACGCAATGGAATTATTCGAAGTGGATCTTCTTCAACTCTTTCATTGGGTACGCTCGCGCAAAGGCAGATACCACTATTATTGCGAAAAATTTCAGTTTGGCCGACGTAGGGTTATTTAATATCGCCAAAGAACTCGGCACTCTGGTCTATGAGCAAGTGGCGTTGCCGTTGTCGGATATTGTGATCTCTGGGGTAAAACAGGCCAAAGACGACCTACATCTGGCGGCACAAACTGTAGAAAACTATTTAGTGGTGATGCTCAGTATTGTGCTACCAGCGACGCTTGGCATTGTGGTCTTGGCCGATGATTTAGTGTTATTGCTGCTTGGGGAAAAATGGCAAGCGTCTGCGGCTTTGTTAAAGCCGTTGGCGGTTTTTGGTTGTGTGTTTTGCATCACCTCGTTCATGCACGCCAGTATCAATGCACAACGTAAAGTCAAACAAGTGTTTATGATGGATCTGCTGATCACTCCCTTGATGGTTGGCTATTTATATGTGCAGCGCGATCAGCCGTTGGTGAGCTTTGCGCTCTCGGTGTTAGCGGTAGGGGTGCTGTATGTCAGTGCCTATATCGCCTTGGTTCGATATTATTTACCCTTGTCGCTCGGGCGCGTTGTGCTGGGTATCATGCCGCTGACGGTGGCTGGCGGGCTGATGTTTTATGGCGTGGCTCAGAGCTTAGCCTGGTATCAACAGTTCGCGCTCAGCTGGCCCTTACTGGGTAAAGTGATATGGCATATCTCACTTGGCGTCTTGATCTATGTGCTGGTGTATAGCCTGTTATTGATGGTGCTTAAACCGCACAGTGCCGCACTGCGACTCGTGCAGGCCAAGTGCGGTCAATTGGCGTCACCACTGATGGCGCGTTTCAAATAGCGTGCAGAATAAACATCTACCCCGATGAGGAATACAGTGATGAAAAGTGCTCAACAACTGGTCGCAGAGGCCAAAACGCAGATCAAGCAAGTGACAGTGCAGCAGTTGGCGCAGGTGCTGCAACAACAGCGGCACCCTGCTGCTGAAACCGCACCCGATGATGTGGCAGCCACGGCCAAATCTGCATTGTTGATTGACGTGCGTGAACCGGATGAGTTCCAAGCGGGTCATATCGCCGATAGTGTCAATTTGCCGCGAGGTGTACTGGAGATGAAGCTGCATCAGCATCCCGCGGTGGCCGCATATGCCGATGCCAACGCCGCACTGGACGCATTAGCGGAGCGGCCCTTGTATCTTATTTGTCGATCTGGGGCTCGCTCAGCATTGGCGGCACTAAGCCTACAACAGATGGGGTTTACTCAGTTGTACTCGGTTGACGGCGGTGTGATGGCTTGGATAGATGCGGGCTTTGCGGTGGAAAAATAGCACTGGCGAGCGAGGCGACGGCACAAGTATCGGCAAAGGCATCATGATGCGCGGGTAGGCTGTCGTGGCAGGCACCGAGGAATGCTCTTGAGAATGCTCGTTAGAATGCTCTTTATAATGCTCTTTAAAATAGTGCCTTTGCGTATTCATTAACGGCTTGCCACAGAGTCGCGTTCAATCAGCGTGGATAAAAACAAATGAGTGCGAAGCTCTGCACCTGACCTGTGCTGATTTAGCTGCAGATTGTCGTTGGGGCTATCTTTAAGACTGGTTTTCTGGCTAGCCCCCTGACTACTTAGCGCAATCGCCAGCTCCGCGGCATAGCTTGCCATGGCTTCAACAGGGTAATGCATGGTCGTCAGCTGTGGCCGGCAAGCACGGGCCACAATTAAATCGTCAAAACCGACCACTGAGACGTCTTCAGGAATACGTAAACCTGCGGCAAATAACGCATGAATAGCGCCTACAGCCATCAAATCATTGTATGCCAGCAAGGCGGTAAAACGTACATTACGCGCAAGCAACGCAGCTACGGCCTGCATACCACCTTCAATGTTGGCGGTCGACTCCTCAATGGCGTGCTCGGGCAGTGTGATATTGGCGGCGGCGAGGGTTTGACGGATCCCTTGTAACCGAGCGCCTGGGTCGCGATTTTGGTAGATACTGGTGATCACGGCAAAATCGCGGTGCTGGCGATCGAGCAACATTTGAGTCGCACAAGCGGCGCCAGCAATGTTATCAAGCCAGACACAACGATGCGCAATGGCTGGAATGTAACGGTTCACGAGCACCAAGCCGGGGATTTCCTCGGCCAATTTGATCAAGGTTTTCTCATCAGAGTATTCGCTATGCAGCACGATCGCTTGGCAGTTATGGTCACGCAGTGAATTAATCGCATCAAGCTCGGATTGCGTTTCATACATCGAATTGGCCATCAACAACTTGTAGTGTTGCTCACGGGCTGTTTTTTCTACACCTGCCGCCAAGGTGCCAAAAAATGTCATGGCAAGTTTCGGCGTCACCAAGCCTATGGTGCTTTTGGTTTTACTCACCAAGGCTTGTGCATTGCTGTTAGGCCGATATCCAAGCTCTTTAATGACTTTTTGTACGCGGGCACGACAGGCATCACCCACTTTATGATTGCCATTAATGACACGCGACACGGTTGCGATGGACACTCCGGCGACGCGCGCAACGTCTTTAATATTCGCCATCAGGGCTGATCCTTTGAATACGGCTGCTGCTGATAATGCCAGAGTATCAGCAGCGCCAAAAGACTACACAATAGGGTGCCGCCACTTAACAGCATTCGCATCGCATCAAGCACCCCTGGCGCTTGGGCGGCTCCTGCGGGGGCGGCAAAGCCTAACATATTTAACGCGAGGCCAGACAATAACATAGATAACGCAGCGCTGACACTGACGACCCAGTGGTGCAGGGCGGATATAGCACCGTACTGGCTTGCCGTTGCAGGTTCGGTTTTTGCCAATAACGGCGGGATCAACATGGCGATGCCGGTCCACGCTGCGCTGCAAAGAAGTGCATCGAGTAACAAACCATAACCAGGTTCGCCTTGATACAATAGCCATTTTGCGGCCCCGCCGATGGCGTTGAGGACAAAAATCCATTGCAAAGTGGCAATGGCGCCATATCGCGCTTGGCTGCGATGGATGATAGGCACAAATAGCAAGCCTGCGACAGCGTAGCTGGTGGATAACATGGCTTTCCACCAGGAGCCTTGCACCAAATCGCCATCCGCCATGGCATAGACCAGTAAGTAGTAATCCATGGTTGCCACAAAGGCACAACCGCAAAGCTGCAGCAGACACAGCAACAACAACCAACGCATGGCAGGGCGTTGGCGGATGAGGGATAGACTGGCGGTAGCGCCGGACGGTGACAACAACGGCGTAGTGGCGGCCGTTTGTGATTTGGGGTCGCGACAGGCAAATACCAACCACAACCCTGGCAGAGCGATCAATAAACTTCCGGTCAGCGCACCAACCCAGCGGACGCCGTGCTGAAAACTGCTAAACCATGCCAGTTGTGCCAGCGGCACCAACCACTGATACCCCATAGCCCCGATTTTTTGTACTGCGCTGGCCAAGCCAAACATGGCGGTGCGGGCGCGGATATCGTGCGTTTGGTCGAACACCAAACTTGATAATGGCACCGCCAATAGTGGCAGTGCCAGATAAAATAACAGGGACAATAGCGTAAAATAGCCAAGTTGCCACTGAGCATTCCACTGCGACGAGACTTGCCACATCAGGATAAAACTGACGCTGACACCGATCACGCCGGCCAGTAAAAAAGGTCTGCGCCGGCCGAAGCTGCTTTGGCACTGATCGGACGCGCGACCGACGTAGCCACTGATACTGCTGCCTAACAACATGGGCAATGCGATTGCTAGACTAAGCAGCACCGGATCCAATGCCAGTGTCATTTGATAGAAGGGAACCGCCAGCACAGTGATACTTTGGTTGGCAAAAAAAAGCGCCAAGAAACCGGCTGTCAAGACCGAGTGTTGCACCGTTGATGGCGACGAATTTGGTCCATGAACCGAGGTTTCTGCCGTTCGTATGGGTGGCGGATGGTGCGGACGACGGCTCACGCGATACTGCTCGTGATGAGGGGCCGTTGCCGGCACGCTAATAGCTGAACTTCGATCAAGTTGGTCTTCTTCCATACATGGTGAACGATAAACACAGGCAGCATGCAGCGCTGCATCAAAACGCCCTAATTAAAAGCACAAAGCATACTCTGGCTGGCATCATGGCGTCTATCGCCTGGCCGGTGACGACATCAGCGCTTGGCCTATGTCGCACGCTTGGTTTATGTCGCACGCTTAGTCTATGTCGCACGCTTGGTCGATGCGGCAGGCGAAGTCTGGAGGCCTGGCTCGCCGCACTACTGTCAGTGACTGCAGGCGCTATGGCAATAAACTGACCTCCGCGATCTCTAATGCATTGTTGCCATCACTAGGCGCCAATAATTGCCATTGTGTGCCTTGTAAGTGGGCGAGATCGCCCAGCGACGGAGCCTGATGCGGCAGACTTGGCGGCATAAAGGTCGGGTACGCTTGGCTTAACAAACTTGGCATGGCGCGGAGGGCCGATAATGGCACCAGCTGGTAGCGCCACTCCGAGCTCGCCTCCAGATCGATCCCAAACGCGAGGCCATCTTGGTTTAACAGCGCAAAGCGGATAGGTAATTTACCATGCACGGCACGCATTTTGATGGCAACCTTCCGATAGGCCGATAAATCACGGTGGCGCAGTCCCATCACCGGCTGGGTTTCTGTGCGTAAAAGCGGCAGCGGCGGCTGTTGCCAAGCGGCTGTTTTGTCAGGACGCAGGCGCAGCATTAAACCTTGTTGACGCTCGCCGGCCAACCATTGCTGCGTCACTGCGGCGTCTTTGGGGTAAAGCAAGCTGCTCTGATCATAGCGCGCATCAAAGATAGGCACCGCCGCGCCGGGTTGTTGCAATAGGGTGGTGTATTGGTGATGCGGGCTCTGTGGAAAGTCCCAATCGGAGGGCGTGGCGGCAATAGCGCTAGGAAAGCTCAATGTAGTGTCATGCTGGCTCAGCACCACTTGATACTGCAGCTCGCCGCTCTGGCGCGGCAGGTTCAACTGTGCGCAATAGCTGGCGTTGTCCGTGGCGATCATGGGTTGTTGCTGCACTTGTGCGCTGCCAGCGAGGCGATAAAACACGCGAAGCTGCAAGGTATCAAGGTGCGCGGTCGCGGTCGGTTGGCTTGGGGTAGAATGGGGCGCACTGGGGCTTTGCGTCGCCGGATGCCGATGGTTATGCACTAAGCGTCCTGCCAGCTGGGCACAAATAGGTAACGGCTGATCGACAGGCCACTGTCGCAATGGTTGATGCACCAGCGTTGGCGGCTGGCTATTGAGGTTCGGTAGCAAAAAAGGCCGCGTGAGGCGGGTGCTGCCTGCGGGTATCTTCGCCAACTGAGCTTCACTGCGGGCGAGCCAGTAGCGGCCGGGCGTGACGGCAAAGCGGCCTTTGCTGGCGCTTTGCATGAGATGGCTCGCGCTGGGCGCGGCATCGGCAGCTTGCCATACAAAGTTGGCGCCTAAATCGGGCAGCGTGATGTGGATATCACGTAAATGTTGCGATAGACGCACAGCTTCACGCTTGAGGCTAGAGTTTTGATGTGGATCATCCAGCTCAGTGGCATCAGGGTAGACTTCCAGTAGCCACAGTCCGGCCTCATAGCGATCTAGAAAATAAGCGCCGCTGCCTTGATACGTCACCACCGGCGAACTGCCAACTGCGGCGATATGTTGCAGCTGTTGTATATCGCGCGGTGCCGTGCTGGTGCTGTGCGTATGATAAAAACGTGTGGCCGAGTTAAGTTGTGCCAGTTGCTGCGCATGGTCAAGACGGATATCCAGCGTGGCGGTAGCAAAGTTATTGGATGCGGGATAGGGCGCTATCGCGGTGCCACGAGGCAGCTGACGAAATACCTCGCCTGCGATCAAAAAACTGATGGCCTTGGCCGGCGTGTACAGTAAATTAAAATAATGCGTATTGTATTCAGCGTTGCTGGCAGCCAGCACGGCAGGGTCGTAAGCAAACTGCGTCGCCCATTGAAATCCGGCGCTGCGAAAACTGCGCGCCATCGCAGGGTATAGCACGGGGGAGCGCACATCCGCAGCATCAAATTCATAGATCATGCGGGCTTTGCTGGCACACGCGGCGATATTGGCAAAGGGATGATGATAGGTCGCCACTGCCGCAAGCACATTACTGTGCAGCGTGCTGTATTTGAGTAACCCAGTGGGATACCACTGATACGAGACGCCATCGATCGCACTCTCACAGAGCGCTTTGGCATATTCCGGCCAATTTCCCTGTTCGCTGATGTTATAAAACAGTGGTTTAGTGACACCTGCATCGCGCATGACCTTGACTAAACCGTTGACATAAGCCGTCACCCGCGTTGCATCGGCGTGTTTGGGTTCGTTGAACAACTCAAATGCCAATATATTCGGGTCTTGCCCATAAGCGATACCATTGCTATTTTTATGCGCCATTAGCTGGGCTAAATACCGATGCTGCGCAGCAATCGCTTCGCTGTTCTCGTTCATTTGATTTTTACTAAATCGCACGGAAAAACCAGGCTCGGCAGGATCGGGGGCGGGATAGCCACTGCCCCACCAGCCAATCGGTGTAATCACCACTTTGATGCCGTAGCGCTGCAGTTCAGCCAGCAAAAAATCAAACAGTTGCAGATGGGTGTTATTTAACAGATTGCCGTCGTGATCGCTAATCAAACGATCCCACAAATGGATACGATACGCTGTGACACCCAGCCGTGCCAGATGCGCGACATCCATCCGGATCGCCTCTTGATGTGACATACCAAGCGATTGAACCGCACGATAGCCAAAAGCAAAGGGGAGGTTGTAGTTGACGCCAAATAGAGCGACTTCGGCTGGTTTGCCATCCGCATCCTGATAAAACCAGACGCCATCTTTAACGTAGGACTCCGCCGCGGCGACGGAGCCAGACAGACTGGCAGCGACTAAACTGGCGCTGAGCAAACTGGCGCTGAGCAAACTGGTACTGAGCAAACTGGTACCGAGCAAACGGGCAAAAACTGGCCCGCCGTGGCGTCGGTGTTCTCTGTGCACACCTTCAGATCGAATGCGACTATGGCGCCAGCTGATATCGCGCAAGTCCAGCGCATCCACATCCATATCGCGAACATCACAAGGGCGCACGACCAAGCTCGGTACCACAACAGGTCGCACCACAACAGGTCGCATCACAACACGTTGCACCACATAGCCCCATAATTTAGCCGCCCAGCGGTCATGCCAGCTCACATGACCTTGCCGGCACCGAGCCGCTGTTCGTTGCATCATTGTCAGCATGATTACCACCACAGGGTATAAAACACGATCAGAATCAAAACCACCAGCATCATGGCGAAGTTAAAGCCAGCACTGGTGGCAAAGTTAATGTCATCCAGCACCACGGCACCAGATGGCATGGTTTGCGCGGTGCGAGTTGTTGTTTTGGCTTGCCATAACGAAACCACTATCGCCACCACCAAGCACAGCAAAAACACCACGCCCACCCGGTCCATAAAGGGCAATGTTGGCCAGAACACATAGCACAGCAGGCTAAACACCGCCGAACCAATCGCGGCCGCTAATGCCGCATCGGCGGTGGTTTTTCGCCAAAACATCCCCATAAAAAACAGTACCACAATGCCAGGTGTAAAGAAGCCGGTAAATTCCTGAATATATTGGAAGGCTTGTTCAAAATCACCCAATAGCGGTTTGGCCGCCAGCAGGGCGATCACCAAGGATGCTAAACTCACGGTTCGGCCGACGGCGACATAATGACCTTGGCTTTGCGCGGGTTTGAGCTGCGCGTATAAATCCATGGTAAAAATGGTGGCAACGGAGTTGGTCATGGATGCCAAACTCGACAATATGGCGGCTACCAAGGCGGCAAAAATAAGACCTTTCAGTCCAGAAGGCATCAATGCCATCATTTGCGGGTAGGCTTGGTCTGGTTTGGCTAAATCAGGCAAAATCAGCACGGCGGCAATGCCCGGCAGTACCACAATCACAGGCATCAGTAATTTTAAAAACGCGGCAAATGCAATACCTTTTTGCGCTTCACGCAGGCTGGTTGCCGCCAGCGCGCGCTGAATGATGTACTGATTAAAACCCCAATAACTTAAATTCATTACCCAAAGGCCTCCCACCAACACCGAGATCCCAGGCAAACTGACATAATGCGGGTTGTCAGGGCTTAGAATCATATCGAACTTTTCGGGGGCTTTGTGCAGCAAGGTTTCAAAGCCGGCGATGATCCCGGCGCCGGCGCCGATCATGTCCAGCGCGAGGTAGGACATAAACAAGCCTCCTAGTACCAGCAATACCACTTGCAGTATGTCGGTGAATGCCACCGCTTTCAGGCCGCCGTACAAGGAGTAACTGACCGAGAATAACGCGAGCAATGCCATGCTCCAGAACAGGTCAATGCCAGTCAATGCATTGACGGCAAGCGCGCCCAACCAAAGGACGGCGGTTAAATTTACCAGCACATAGACGGCGATCCAAAAAATGGCGAGGGTGGTACGTACGCGATTATCAAAGCGCTGCTGCAAAAACTGCGGCATCGTATAAATCTGCCGTGCTAAGAAAATCGGCAGGAAATATTTGCCAACCAGCATCAATGTTAACGCGGCCATCCATTCATAGGACGCAATGGCCAGCCCAATGGCATAACCAGAACCGGACATGCCGATGATTTGCTCCGCGGAAATATTCGCTGCTATTAGCGAGGCGCCAATCGCCCACCACGGTAGGCTGTTACCGGCCAAGAAATACTCGTTGGTGTTTTTTTGATAGCCGCGTTCCTCACGCGATACCCAGTAGGCAACCGCGAGTAAACCCAGCAGGTAGGCGATAAATATCGTCAGATCTAAATTGGATAACGTCATAATGAACCCTGTTGTCGTTGTTATATCCGCAGCCTTTGGCCAACCATGTGTGGCTAGCTCGCGCCTTGTGAAGGCCGGCGCAGTATTGGTTGATGTTATGTTTCTGCTATACCCGCCGATCGTGCTGAAGATCGAGCTGTGGGTCGTGCTGTGGAGCACGCCTCGGCGGTATTAACTAAACCGATAAAAAATCGATTGCTGATAACGCTCGCCGGGATGCAACCACGGCGATGGAAAATCAGGCCGATTGGGTGCATCTGGCCAGTGCTGCGCCTCCAAACAGATCGCCTGAAAGGGCTCAAAAGGGGCACTCAAATAGCTACCGACATAGACCTGCAAACCCGGTAAGGTGCTGCGCACCTCCAGCTGTCGCGTGCATTGTGGAGTTTGATAGCTCAGTATCGCGCACAGCGGTGGGCTCGTCGGTAAGGCGGATGCGCGGAATGATTCACCCACAGACGATGCACCCATAGACGATGCCCCCACCGACGGTGCGCTCACATTCGGCGTTTGTGCGGCAGTGGCGTGGCCAAGCGCTGGCGCTAACACAAAGCAATGATCTAGCCCATGCGGTCCACTTGGCGTCGGTTGGCACAGCGCTTCGAGCGGACGTGGGTGGCGAAAATCAAAGTGTCCTGCGTCGACCGTAACCATGGCATCCGACAGCGGGATCCCCGCTGGGTCTACCGCCAAATAATGGTCCGCATGGATCTGCAATTGATGCGCTGCCAGTGTGGCCGGCGTTTGGCTGGCGGCCAAATTAAAATAGCAATGGTTGGTCAAATTGAGCACTGTTTCGCGGTCGGTCTCGGCACTAAATTGCAGTTGCAATTCTGCCGCGGGTTGGCCGCGGCTATCCAGTGTTTCAACCACTGTCAGTTGTAGCTGCACGCAAAGGTTCCCCGGAAAGCCCTGATCACCGTGCGGGCTGGTGATCGCCAGCCGCAACGCGTTGGGCTGGTGCGCAAGCACTGTCCATGGCAAGTTCGCCAAGCTTGATGCGCCACCATGTAAACAGTGGGGCGCTTGATTGGCCGATAACGGCCATGAAGTCCCTTGGCTGTCGGTAAAGCAGGCATGTGCAATGCGATTGGCATAGCGGCCGACGGTGGCGCCAAGATATGCACTGTCAGATAGGTAAAACGCTGGATCCGCGACGGATAATGTCAATTCTTGCCCAAGCCAGGTGATTGATTGGATACGAGCACCATAAGGCAAAACCGTGACCACCAAACCGTTGCTGCTGCGGATCTGCCGCGGCACAAGCATGTCCTCGCCAGCGGGTGCAGCTGACGCGACTTGTCCGTGGGTATCGGCAGGGCTAGCCGTCGACACCTGATGCCTGATCATGGGCTCCGATGCCAAGGCTTGGACGGTGGTGGCGCCTATCGGATGCGTGCGACTCATCGTTGACGGGCTCCCGCATTGGCCTGACACAGATAAAACGTGGGCGTGAGCTGATGCGCAAGTGGGTAAACGCGGCTAAGATGCTGGCAGATAGGTTCAACCAAATCGGCCGGCAGTAGTGCAACCACACAACCACCAAAGCCACCGCCTGTCATGCGAACACCCCCACGCGTGCCGCAGTGCGCGGCAACTTCCGCGACCAAGAAATCGATGGCTGGCACTGTGATGGCAAAATCATCGCGCATTGACTGATGCGACTGCGCCATCAACTGGCTTAGGGTATGAATATCGCCGTGTTGCAGTGCGTTTGCCGCGGCAAGGGTTCGTTCATTTTCACTGATCACATGGCGCGCTCTGGCATAAATGATGGGATCGAGCGCCGATTTGGCCGCGTCGAGCATGGGTAAGCTGACGTCTCGAAGCGCTTTCACCCCAAAAAAAGCCGCCGCCGCTTCACACTGTTGTCGGCGCTCGTTGTAGGCACTATCAACCAATCCGCGTTTGACGTTAGAGTGAATAATCAGCACTTGCAATGTGCTTGGCATCGCAATCATCTGATAATCAAGGCTGCGGCAGTCCAGCAATAGCGCATGCCCTGCAACGCCGGCCGCGCTCACCAACTGATCCATAATGCCGCACTGACAACCGGCAAACTGATGTTCAGCCTGCTGGCCAATTTTGGCATTCTCGGTGGCGGTCACGGGCGCACCGGCCATGCTGCTCAAGCCAAGACCCAGCACCATTTCCAAAGATGCAGAAGAGCTCAGACCTGCACCTTGTGGCACATCGCCGGCCACCATCAACTGACAACTAGGCAGCGTGCGCCCTTGCTGCTGCAGATGTTGCTGTAACCCTGCAACCACGCCGCGGGCATAATTGGCCCAGCGCGGGCTGGCGACGGGGGTGATGGGTTTGGCCAAATCAATGACGTGCATTTGCTGATAATCCGCCGCATAGATGCGGATTTGTGTGCAATCGGGCACCAGCCGCGCGGCGAGCATGGTTTCAAATTGGATTGCACAGGGCAGCACAAACCCATCGTTATAATCGGTATGTTCGCCGATCAGATTCACTCGACCCGGCGCGCTAAACCATTGGCTTGGCGCATGGCCAAATTCACGTTGAAAAAGTTGTTCGATGTGCGCCCGCAAACTCATGATGCAGCTCCTGAAGCGAGGTGTTGATCGGATCGGTCTTGTTTGTAATGCACCGCAGCCTGAGCCCGTAACCGTGCGGCCGCTTGCTCGGGGGTCATGTCACGTTGTGTTTCTGCCAACATTTCATAACCCACCATAAATTTTTTCACACTGGCGCTGCGCAGCAGGGGCGGGTAGAAATGCGCGTGCAGTTGCCAGTGTGGTGCGGGATCTTGGTTATAGGGCGCGCAGTGCCAGCCCATGGAGTATGGAAAAGAGCATTGGAACAGGTTGTCATAACGGATGGTCAAAGCTTGTAAAATCTCCGCCAAATGCCGCTGTTCGGTGTCGCTTAGCTGCTCTAAATGTTGAACTGGGCGTTTGGGCAACAGTAAGGTTTCAAATGGCCAACTGGCCCAGTAAGGCACCACAACTAACCAGTCGGCATTTTCAAGCACAACCCGAGAGCGATCGGCCAGTTCGAGCTCGATATAACGCAGTAGCAAATTCTGGCCGTGCTGGGAAAAGTAGCTCGCTTGGTGTGAATCTTCGCGCGCCGGTAGGGTAGGCACCCCAGTACTGGCCCAGACTTGGCCGTGCGGGTGCGGATTGGAGCAACCATTGATCGCGCCCTTATTTTCAAAGATTTGTACCCAAGCAAAATTGGCGGATAACTCGCGATATTGCGCAATCCAACAGTGGATCACCGCTTCGATCTCCTCCAGCGACAACTCAGGCAAGGTTTTGCTGTGATCGGGTGAATAACAGATCACGCGGCTACAGCCTTGCTCTGCGCGCAGCTTCAATACATCATCGTGATTGATATCCATGGCTGGTGTGTGCTGGTTAAGCGCCGCAAAATCATTCTGAAACACAAAAGGCCCCTGATAAGCGGGGTTCGCGACGCCATTGATGCGTGTGTTGCCTGGACATAAATAACAATGCGCATCATACGCGGGGAGCGCGGCCTGCTCGGCAGCTTCCACTTGCCCTTGCCATGGGCGTTTTGCCCGATGCGGTGATACCAATACCCAGTCGCCGGTCAGGGGATTAAAGCGCCGGTGTGGGTGTTCCGCCGCATCAAACGGCACTGCCGATGCGGCCGCCTGGGAGGCCGTGTCATTGGCGGCCATGTCGCTCGCGCGATCGGCGGCCATGGTTGTTTGTGGATTGCGATTCATGATAGTTGCTCGTGTTTTATCGTGTTGGTTCTGCTTGTTGTTATGGGTTTTGTTCGATGTATGGGTGTTACTCGACCTTAGTTGTATGCCTGATGCCCCTGACCACCTTCATCCAGGGTGTCTCGCGGCGGCCAGGCTGCCAACGCCGAACTGCCGGGATGGCTTATGCTGTCAACACTGTGTTGATGCCCCTGTTTTGATGACTCTGGATTGATGCACGGTATTGATAGCACTGGGTCTGTCCGCCAGTGCCAGTCCATCGCTGGATGTGCGCGATACACTGCGACACAATCCCAGAGCCGCCATATACATTCGACGTTAAGCTCGCTATGGCGCCGAGCTGACCTGCGACGGCGTGGTGCCCGCGTTAAACCGCATGGTAGCCGCCGGTAAGCCCTTGGCGGTAAACGTCAAACTGCCTTTGAGTCCGGCCGCCCCTGTTTTAACCAGCACCACGGCGACGCCGCGCTCAGTGACCAGCGGTTGCGGATTGACGATATCAAGGTCTGGACTTGTCACTTCAATGTTGATACCGCTGCTGCGCACGGGGTGACCTTGCTGATCAATCAATTGTGCTTTGATAAACACCTCGTCAAAAGGCGCCGGAGCGGGGCCGATATCATCGACCTCAATCTGAATGGCGCTGGCGGCGGCGGGTGTATGCACCTGATGTTCAGCCACGACCTTGCCGTTGATAAAGGCTTTGGCATGCAACAAGCCAGGGACAAATGCCGGCACATGAAATTCAAACGGGGGATGAGCCATCCGATCACTCATCGAGTGCGGGCCTTGCTGCCGCGTGGCGGTACGGGTATCGAGTAAGCGGCCATTAAGATAAAGAGCCACTTGTTCAGCATTACTAAAAACCCGGATCTGGCGTGGCGAATTCATCGTGCTGGATGTGGTCTGCGTCGTTGCGGTGTTCGTGCTGGCCGTGTCAGTGTGCGTTGTCTCCGCTGTCCAGTCACTGGCAATAAACACCATAGGACCTGCGGCAACATGGCTGGACTGTGCGTGCGCTGGGCGCTGACTTTGAAACAAGTAATAGCTGTATTTAGGTTGACGGTAGATACTCATCAAGCCGGAGGCTTCGAGATCATTGGCGTAGCCACGGTTGTAATCAAACATGACCCAATAGCCGTCGGCAAAGGCAGGGGTGCGAAAATTATCATTATGCGCTTCTTGTAAATTACTGGCTTGTTGTAACAGCCGAGTTTCACCGCTGGATAACAACTGCCGCGAGGTGCGAGCTTCTGGCTGCAGTCCCTGCCACTGATGCTGGGCAAAACCGGCATTTTGCGCATAATATTCCCAATCGCCATATTCGGAGACCACATAAGGCTGGGTTGGGACCTGATAATGCTGTAAGCGATGCTGACGGGCTTGCAGGTAAATGTCATAGCCTGTAACCCAGCCAGCGGAATACGCCCATGGCGCTTCTTGTTTCACGGTCTGATGCAAACGCGTGACAAGATCAGGCGGCATATCGGTTTCATTAAGTGAGCATTCGTAGGCCAAAATACTGGGATGGTTGCGACTGCGACGGATGAGATTACGGCAGTTTTCCACCATCGCATCGGCAAAGGCCGGGTCCATCGACAGGTATTGCCAACCTGGAATAGCGTCGAGTAGCAATAACCCCAAGCGATCAGCGGCGGCCATAAAGGCCTCAGATTGTGGATAATGTGACAAACGGACGTAGTCAAATCCGGCGGCTTTGATGCGATAGGCATCGCGTTCGTCGGCCAAGGGGCCAACCGCATAGCCTAAATGAGGAAATTCTTGATGCCGATTTACACCGCGCAGAAATGTTTTTTCACCGTTGATGCGTAGTTGATGTTGGGCATCAAACTCAATAGTGCGCAGGCCAATGTGATGCAGTTGTTTTTCGACAACCTGCTCGCCTTGGGTCAGTTCAGTCACCAATTGGTACAGCGCTGGCTGTTGTGGGCTCCATAGCTGTGGCTTGTCGATCGCTAAGGTCTGCTGTACCGACTGTGGTTGGCCAGCGTGCAGCTGGAGCGTTGTTTTACCATGACTGACCAATGTACCGTCACGAAACAACTGTTGACTCAGCTGCGCCTGTATCGGGGCCTGATGAGGGCGTGCACCAGGTGCGGCCTGCACTTCGGTGGTGACCAACACTGTGGCTTGCTCACGGCTGATATGCGGATAGCGAATCACGACACCTCCGCCGGCCGGGGTGCGGCTGAGCTGTGGCGAGGTAATGTGCACGGCAGGGCGTAGCGCAAGCGTCACTGGGCGATAGAGCCCACCATAAGGGTTAAAATCAAGCTGTTGTAGTGGTTTTAGCCCCGTGAGCGCATGGTCACGGTTATCCAACCGCACCATGATGTCGAGCTGTTTGGCATCTTTGCCGAAGGTTGCCAGCCATGCGGTCATATCCACCGTAAACGGTAGGTAACCCCCCATGTGGTGTCGCACATGCATACCGTTTAAATACACATCGGCCACATTCATGGCACCGTCAAACACCAGCCACCACTGCTGATCGTGCCGTTCGGATGGCAGTTGTAACTGGGTTTTGTACCACATAGTGCCTTGCCATTGGTCATTGACCAGCAGTGGTTCACGGACCGGCGTGTGCGGCAATCGCACCTGTTGCCACTGTGCATTGGCGCTGGGCAGCAGGCCTGCGCCATGTTTATCCTTGGTAAATAACCAATGATGCACGCTGAGATCACAAGCGCCTCGGGTTGGACACTGCGCGACCATGCTGGGTATTGCTGGTTCAAGGCTTGAGGCGTGGCCGTTGTCAGATGCGGCCACTGCGTTCATGGTCAAGCTAAGCAGCATTATGGAGCAGAATACTGAGATCGCTGTCATAAAAAATCCTTATATAACTTTTACTTACATCAGCCATGGCGTTGGCAATTACCCTTCAGGCTGATGCCTGAGCGCCATAGTTTCAGCGTCATAGTTTCAACGCCATAGTTTCAGCGCCATAGTTTCAACGCTATGGCTTCACCGCTATGGTTTTATGGCTGTGGCCGCCATCACGGCGGCGTTGGGTGTTCAAACGAGCGCAGCAACATGACGAGATCTGGCCGACACCCTGCTGCGAACACCTGGCTGAGAACAGGTTGCGGCGCTGCCAATATCAATGGGCAGCGCGAGACAACCCCAGCACGATTTGTCGTCTGTTGTGCTGGGTTTTTGGGTGCAAACATGTTGCACCGCAGCGCACTTGTCGTGGTCGTACCTATCGTGGTCACAACTGCGGTGGCGTCACTACATCGAGTAAGAGAAACCAATCAGCATTCGGCGTCCCCAATCGAAGTAGCTACCGATGCGGCTTGGATCGTTGTCGAAGTAGGAGGTTGAGGCTTCATTGGTTAAGTTCTGTCCTTGAAGCATCACCTTGAGCTGACTATTGACCTCGTACGACAGGCTGGCATCGAGCGTGGTTTCGGCATTGATGGTATTGATTTCTGAAGGAACCCAACTGCCGACCCGTGTAAACGCACTGCGGTAGTTGTAGGAGACTTTCGCATCAACGCCATTGCGGTAATACCAAAGTGTCAGGTTCGCGACGTCTTTGGAGAGACCACCGAGCGGTAACGGATTGTCCTTAGGCACAAATTCATACACATTGCTGTCGGTGTAGGAGTAGTTTGCATAAAAACCTAGACCGTCAAATGGCGCCGGCAACTGTTTAAACGCGTATTGATACATCACCTCAACGCCCTTGATTTGCCCGCCATCGCCATTTTGTGGGCCGGTGAAATCGTAGGTCACGCCATTGAGCGTCAGTTTATCGGTACTGCTGCCGATATGGCTGGCCATATCCTTGAAAAAGGTGGACACCGTCAGTGCGTGGTCGTCGGCAAAATAATACTCCACCCCAAGATCCAGTTGATTGGCAATAAAAGGATCCAGCAGCGGGTTGCCACCGGAACCGGTTTTCACAGGGCTTTGTGAATCCAATTGGAAGCCGGTGCGCATTTCAACTAAGGGCGGGCGGGCCAAGGCGCGTGACAGCCCCATCCGTAACTGGGTTTGTTCGCTCAGCGCTAGGTTGAGATTCAGCGACGGCAGCAGTTCGGTGTAGCTATGATCAACCGTTACGGGGGCATAGACATTGTCTTTAAATTGGTAGCCGCGTGATTGTGAGCGGGTGTTCACCCAGCGGATGCCGGCATTGCCGGTATAGCTAAAGCCAAACAGTTCCGAATTGAGCCGCACCATGGTGTAGAGGGCTTGGTTTTGCTCATTGACAAACCAGCTGTTGATACGGTCTTGATCCGTTTTGGCATATGCGGAGCGATGGTCAATACCTCCGAACGCCTGTTGCACCACATCGCCCCAATGCCCAAAGCCATACATATCTGGCGCGACGAGCCCACCGCCTAACTCGTAGCGACGGCCATAGCTGCCGGCATTTTGCGCGACAAAGGTTGGATTTTTTACCGCTTGCCACCAACTTTGTACATCGTTGTCTTTATCCCGATCAGAGATGCGGCCACCAAAAGACAGTCGTTCGATGATGTCATGATCAATATCGCGTTCAAAATCCAGTTTGAGACTCGCCATTTCATCGGTCAAATCGCGGTCGCTATCCACCGTCATACCATTGATTTGATAGTATTCAGGTTTGCTTATATCTGGGGTCACCACCACGCCAAAACGACCGCCGGTGGTTGACCATTGTACATCGAGTGGCGTTGGGCCATTGTAGCTGGAGGTGACATTTACCCAGCGCGATTCAATACGAGCCTCCGAATAACCCAGGTCGCTACTGATGGTCCACACATCGCCTTGCCACACCGACTTCAGCCCCGTACTGAGCAGTTCATTGGCTTGAAACCAGGTCGCATTGTTGGCGCTATGAGCCCCCCAAAGTAAACCACCACCGGTTAGCTGTTGGCTGCCATCGGCTTTGGTGATGATTTGTGGTTTGCTGGCGGAATTGTTGTAGTTCCAGTTTTTTTCACCGGCCCAGTTGCCCAAGCCATCAAACCAGAACTGATCTTCCAATTCCTCAATATCAAATTCGCTGTAAAACACATCGTATTTGAGATTCAGTTGTTCGGTGGCTTGCCATTCCAAAATACTCATGGCGCCGCTTCGCTGATTATCACCCAATTTGGTGGCCGTCTTGCCACCCCAAGGCGCGGCTTCGCGAATACCATCGCCATTGACATCGCCCTGGTCGGCAGTGTTTTTGTTATAGGCCCAGCTGCTGGTTTCCCGCTGCAGTGAGGGTTGATCTTGATAGGTGAGCCCCAGAACAACGCCAAAATTGTCATGCCATTGGTCGACATAACTGAAACTACCTTTTTGCCCTGTGGCATCTGCGCCAGCGATATCGTGGCCCAGTTGATAATCCATCACATGACCGGTGACGTTGAGCATGCGTTTATTTTTGGCCAATGGGCTGACAAAGTTCATGTTGACCAAGCCCGAAATGCCGCCTTCAACGTGACTGGCCATGGGGCTCTTGTAAACTTCCACCGAGTTGATGAGCTCCGCTGGAAATTGCTCATAACGCACTTCTCGGCTGGGTTCAGCACTGACAATCTCACGACCTTGCATGGTTGCCATGTTTAAGCGCGGTCCCATGCCTCGGATGGAAATACTGCTGGCGTTGCCACGGTCGCGCTCGGCAGCCACCCCAGGTAAACGGCCGAGCGCATCGGCAATAGTGACATCGGGCAGGGAGCCAAGATCATCTGTGGAAACGATTTCCACCACCGACTCGGCGGTTTTTTTCTGTAATAACGATTTGCCAAGGGTGCTGCCAAAGCCACGAACCTCGATAGTTTCGATGTCCGCATCCGACGTTGTTTGCGGTTTTTTATCCGCTTCGGTGACGCTATTTTGCGTCGTTTGCGCTTGCGCGCCTGTGCTTAGCAAGGCCGCGCTGATAGCCATGGCTAACATTGATTGCGGCACGCGTAGCTGCCACGATGATTGCAACGTCGTCTTCATTGTCCACACCCTTGTTTGAAATTATTTTTATGGTCGAACCTGCCTGTTCGTCGGCGGTGTTATGCGCAAGTCACTTCGTGGGGACTTGTCGTAGCGAAATTTATAACATGAAAGGGAAAACGTTTTCCATAAAATTTTCACGACATTGTTTGATTTAAGGTTAACGTACTGAATTTATTGTGTTTTGAGTTTGGAAAATGTTTGGCGCCAGCGGGGTGATCAGATTGATTCACCACGCTATGCATGATGCATGATGCATGATGGATGATGATTAAAATTGAACATCGCTATGCGCTTCAGTTGCAAGGGGCGGAGGCAGGTGTTTGCAAAGCGTTAGTAAAAGCGGGCATAAGGTAGAGAATAAGTGGAGTGCGGAGCTTGCCGCAGTGTTGGTAAGTGCGTAAGCGCACCAACGCTAGTGTCACAACTTGAAACAATGCAAAAGAAACAATGTAAAAGAAACAATGCAAAAGTAGTGCGACACAGATTACATTGAACCAGCCAATGACTAACAATTGAGAGTAAAGGTGGCGACTAGCGCTAGTTTTGCAATGTTTGGAAATAACACAGAATTAGACTTGGTGCGTCCTAGTGGACTCGAACCACCGACCCCCACCATGTCAAGGTGGTGCTCTAACCAGCTGAGCTAAGGACGCATTATGCAGAGATTTGGCAAATTTTACCTTGTGTGCGCCAAACCTGGGCGTGTTGCCATCAAGTTTGGTGCGTCCTAGTGGACTCGAACCACCGACCCCCACCATGTCAAGGTGGTGCTCTAACCAACTGAGCTAAGGACGCATGTTCAGCGTTTTACCCGTCATATTGACATGAAAACTCACAATCTTCGTAGGTAAGATACGACTTGAATCAAGCGTTTACTTACAAACTTAACTGCAACAAGGCTGTCACAACGAGCGCTATAGTATTGAGCTGCCTTGGGCTTTGCAAGTGTTTTTTCGCCGGTTGCTGCTGCTTGCTGTAAAAACGGTCAACTGCTGCCACGAAGCGGCATTTTTTTGCGCAAATCGATAAAGCGCGCCTGTTTTTGCGGCTGGTATTTTTTGATTTAGGGCCGGGAGTGCATTTGGTGGCATTCGCTACGACGAATTATGTCTGTCAGTGCCGGATCTGGCTGATGCCGCTACTCACTTCAAGGTACACTCGAGGCATACTGTGTTGAGTGCGAGGCATCTGTGACTACCGACGTTTTACCTGCCCTACATATTTGCCAGCAAGCGCGTCTAAGCCGCGATGCGCGTTTTGATGGGCTGTTTTACATTGCGGTGAAAAGTACCGGTATTTATTGCCGGCCCGTGTGCCCGGCGCGCGCGCCAGCCGAGTCGCAGGTGCAGTATTTTGCCAGTGCGGCCGCCGCTGCCGCCGCGGGCTATCGGCCATGTTTGCGCTGTCGGCCGGACAGTGCGCCTGGCTCGCCGGCCTGGCTTGGCAACCAAACCAGTTTGCGCCGAGCACTGGCACTGATCCAGCAAGGTGCGCTGTCCGAGGCGAACCAAGCGGCGTTGTGCGCCCGGCTTGGCATCAGCGAGCGCTATTTGCGCAAACTGTTTGCTCACTATTTGGGGGTGTCGCCCAAACAATATGCGCTTTATCAGCAAGTGTTGTTTGCCAAACAGTTGCTGCATCAAACCCGTTTGCCCGTGACCGATATTGCCGCCATGGCTGGGTTTCAGAGCCTACGTCGCTTTCATGATGCGTTTAAACAACAACTTAAATTAACCCCCACCCAAGTGCGGTGGCAACGCCTGACGCCATCCTTGCTATCGGATGCCGCGAGGGCAAACACCTCTATATCATCAGCGGTGAGTTGCGACGGACTTATGCCGGCATCGCCGACAGTGATGACGGACGTGATGACGGACGTGATGACGAATGTGATGACGTTAGAGCTAAGCTATCGGCCGCCGCTAGCTTGGGCAGAATTGCTGGCATTTTGGCAGCAGCGCACCTTAACAGGGCTTGAGTGGGTTGATCAGCAGCGCTATGGCCGATGGATTGATTGGCCGCCGGGGCAGGGCCAGCAACATGGTTGGTTTGAGGTGAGCCCAGTGGCGGGCAAGCATGCGCTGCAACTGAGGCTGCAATGGAGTCATCATCAAACGTTACTGCCGGTGGTGCAACAGATCCGCCGTCTGCTGGATTTAGACGCGGATTTAAACGTCATTGCGCAGCATTTGCAGGGGCAATTGGGGGATGGATGGATCGCCGGCTTGCGCATTCCTGGCGTTTGGTCTGCATGGGAGGCCGGCGTTCGCGCTATTTTAGGGCAGCAGGTCAGTATTGCTGGCGCGCGGGCCCAGCTCAATCGCTTGTTGAGCTTAACCGCGGCCTGCTCCGATCTGCCGTCATGTCAGCACCCATGTGGGCACCCCTGTCAGCAGCCATTTCGGCCATTTCCAACTCCGGCGCAAGTCAGCGCGGATGACTTGTTGATGTTAAAAGTGCCCGCGGCACGGCGGCAAACCCTAAAGGCGCTCGCCGCTGAGCTGGTGACGCAGCCCGACCAGCACCCATCACACTGGCTCGCCATCAAGGGCATTGGGCCATGGACTATCGGCTATGCCTGCATGCGTGGATTGTCCGAGACTGATATTTGGCTTGGTGGTGATTTGGGGATCCAAAAAGCATTGGCACGGCAGCGGCCAGATTTTGATGCCGAGGCACTCGCGCCTTGGCGCAGTTACGCCACCTTACAACTGTGGTTTGGCCTTGCCAATCCCACGCCAACGCAGCACACATAAGGAGCACAGATCACATGGGAGATCCCATTCATATCGCGTATTGCACGTCGCCGCTGGGAGAGCTGCAGATCCACGCTTCCCGTGCGGGCGTGCATGCTATCACCTTTATGCAGGTGCAGCATGATCCACACTTAGCCGCGATGAAACTGGCCACGCTGAAAGCGAACAAGCCATGCCAGGCGGATGCTGTAGGAAGCTATGGTGGCGCGCAACACATCAACAGCGCTGAGCCTTTTAGGTTGTTGCAACTGCAAAGTGATGCGCAAACCGCGCCACTGTTACGTGAAACCGCACACCAGCTGCAGCAGTACTTCGCCGGCGAAAGGCGCAGCTTTGATGTCCCGCTGGCGGCCCATGGCACCGCGTTTGCGCAACAGGTATGGGCGCAGTTACGCCAGATCCCATGGGGACACACCTGCAGCTATGGTGAGCTTGCACGGCAGCTTGGCAACAAAAATGCCATGCGGGCCGTCGGTGCGGCGAATGGCCGTAATCCCATTGCGATCATTGTGCCGTGCCATCGTGTGATTGGCGCTGATGGCGGCATGACCGGTTATGCCGGCGGCTTGAATCGAAAAATTTGGTTATTACAACACGAGCTGGCATGCACCTAACGATGGGTTTATCGGTGCCTGTAACAACGCGTATTGTGCTACATGATTGTACTGCGTGATTGTGCTGCGTGATTGTGTATAGCCATGTGCATCACGATGCGTCGATAGGTGTGTTTTGTGGTGTGGAGCGCGGTACTCGACGCGAGTTCATTCTATTTTTTCGAAGCTTCACTTGGATTCATTGCAATTTTTTTGCGATTTAATTTCTGGTTTACTGTCTAACTGTATGATCAAGCAGCATGATCAACTCGCATGACCAAACCGCATGATCAAGCCGCAGCTTCTACATCAGCGTTAGCAACAGGATGAACTTATTATGAAATTACGTCAGCTCGCACAACTTTGGCCAGCCCAGCAGGTTTCGGACGGCGCTGGAGTGAAAATCCGCCGCAGCATCGGTGTACAACCACAGTGGCGGCTAGATCCTTTTTTAATGCTCGATTGTTTTGGTTCGGAGCAAGCGGCAGATTATATCGCGGGGTTCCCGCCGCACCCGCATCGCGGTTTTGAAACCGTAACCTACATGCTTGATGGCCATATGTTGCATGAGGATCATCTGGGCAACCGCGGCCATCTTAAAAGTGGCGGTGTGCAATGGATGACGGCAGGGCGCGGCATTATTCACTCGGAAATGCCGCAACAAGAATCTGGTTTGATGCGTGGGTTTCAATTGTGGCTCAATCTACCTGCCGCCGAAAAAATGCGCGAACCGGCGTACTTGGATTTAGATCCAGCACAAATTCCGCAATTATCGCTGCCGCAAGGCTTGATTAAAGTGATTGCCGGTACCTTGCAAGGCCATACCGCAGGCCAAGACACCGCCGAACCACTGCCACCGATCACCGGGCCTATTCGTGCAGTATCCACCGCGCCGCTGTATTTGGATCTACAGCTGCACAGCGCGGCTGAAATAACGCTTGCGATCCCCGCAGGGCACAACGCCTTGATTTACCCCTATGAAGGGGAAGCTTGGATCGACCGCCATCGCGTGCCTGCGCATCATGCCGGCGTGCTGGGTGATGGCGATACGTTAACCTTGCGCACCCAAGCTGCGGCTCGGATCATTGTGTTGGCCGGTAAACCACTGGGTGAACCCGTGGTGCAATATGGCCCCTTTGTGATGAATTCGGTGGCTGAAATTGAACAGGCGATCCAAGACTATCAACAAGGCCGCTTAACCGCGGGGGCCGCCAAAGCGTTGCAGATCTAAGCGGAGTGAACTTGCTGCGGCAGTGAGCTTAAGCTTCTGCGCAGCCATTCGATCAGGGCTTCACGTAGACCTGGACCGAACTTAGACCGGATCAGCATTTAGGTCGGGCGAGGGGCGATAGTGCCACAGTGCTGCTGGAACCATTGCCAAAATTGCACATGCCGCTGCAGCGCGTGGCGTAAATCCGCGGCTGGCGTGGCATAACGCTGCTGGATAAACTGTTGCCACTGCGGTTCGGGGTAGAGCTTTAACAGCAGCGGCACCAGTTGCTGGCTGTAGCCATCCAAGGCGGCGCTGTAGGGCTGAATGTGGCCTAGATAAAAGCGCTGAAAAATAGTTTGTACAATGGGCAGCTGCTCGGCGCGGCGGTGCGGCGGGATCGGGCACTGATCTGATGCAGCGTTAGCACTGCTGGTTGCTACCGCTTGCCATTGCCACAATTGTTGATTGAGCTGCTGCAGCCTTGCGGTAAATTCGCCGGTGCTGTAGGACAAATCAGCCAGCACTTGGCTTTGATACAAGGCGGCAAAAGCGTCAACCGCTTGCTGCGGCGCTATGGCAGACCACTGACCAGAAACCGTGGCGGCGGCCAGATGTTGTTGCAGCTGCAGTAAACTTTGCAGCGCCGCTTGTGTTTGGCCTAAACCTGCATGGCCCTCGGCACTCAGCCAGCGGCGCTGACCAAATAACTGTTGACGCAAATTTGGATCGTCCTGCAGCACATGCTGCAACAATGCCGGCAAATCCTGGGCTTTGGCTGCCATGGCACTGCTGAGTTTTTGCCGCAGGCTGTCGGATAAGGCAAGCTGTTGGCAGGCGGGCCAACTCTGCTGCAGGGCGATTTCATATTCTAAGCGTAGCAACCACGGCTGCACTTTACCCAAGCTATTGTTGCGCTCGGCAATCAAGTTCCCCAGCGCACAGCCGCGCAGTTCCATCATTTCCAAAAGCGATAAATTGGCATGCTCGGGTCGGGTCCATTGTGGTTTGGCCGGTAAGCGAAGCGCCGCATCGGCATCCGGCGGTGTGGTGGGCAGTGTCGATGGCAACTGCAACACTTTGCTGAGGCGCTGCTGATAGTCGTCCATGGCGTCGACGATCGGCGGTTGGCAGCTAGTGAGCAGCAGGCAAAGTGGCAGTAGCAAGGCTATCGCCGCACTGCGCGGCGATAGGGTAGACGTCAAAGCGCTGTCAGGCTGGGGTAAAGGCGGTGTGCTGAACAATGGCATCATCAATCCTGCGCAGTTGTTGTCGTAATAACCATCCAAGCAATACGGCCGCAACGCTTAAACCGATGATAATTCCGATCCAAAATCCATGCGCGCCCATGGCCGGGACCAGCCAATCGGTACGACCAAGCACAGTGCCCAAGCCAAACCCAATCGGCCAGTAGGCCACAAAGGTAATGTAAAAAATCGGTTTAGTGATTTTAAGCCCACGCAGAGCGCAGCTTGATACCACTTGGATCGCATCCGATAGCTGATAAAAACAAGCTAGCACTAAAATTGAGGCGGCCATCTGGATCACCAAGCTATCTTGGCTATAAAACCCAGCCACCCAAAAACGGGCGATAAAGGTGAAACCGGCAATGGCAAAGGCCATCAACATCGCCATCCAGAGCGCCGTGCTAATGGCCACTTTCAGATTTTCGAGCTGCTGCGCGCCCACTAAATGACCGACGCGGATGGTGGTCGCCATCCCCATACTCATGGGTAACATAAACACCAAGGCACTAAAACTATTCGCAATTTGATGTCCGGCCACCACAATCGGACCTAAATGCACGATCATCAATGGGATGCAAGAAAACAACGTGACTTCAAAAAATAACGAAAACGCAATCGGGGTGCCGAGAGCGATAATTTGCCATATCGGTTGCCACTGCGGCCGATAGCGAGGCAGCGCTGAGCGATAGGCCGCCGTGATCTGGCTGCGCGCGGCATAGATCAGCATGGCCGTGCACATCGCCAAAAACACCAGCGCGGTGGCAATACCGCAGCCAGGCCCGCCAAAAGCGGGGATCAGCAGCTGGCCATGCGTAAGCGCTGTGCCGGATGTGACCAATTGCTGCCACGCCTGCACCGTCAGATACTGGCCGTCATAACTGACCAGGCCATTGATAAACAGATAATTGGCTGGGATATTCACCAAGAGGCCAAGCACGCCAATCCACATACTGACTTTGGTAAACCCAATACCTTCGAACAGATTGCGCAGCACCATGTAGCCAGCCGCGGGAAAGACGCCATAGGCCACATAGCCTAAATAGGCGACGGCTTTATCGCGCAGTTGTGGGTCCATCTCCAGTAGCGACATCGGATAATGAATAAACTGCATCGCCATAAAAATGAGTGTAGCGCCAATTAGCGCAATATAGCCACCTTGCAAGGTGGTATTGGTGATGTGCTGCGGCGTCGATGCATGGCTGGCGTTGCCTAGGCCAGATCCCACAGGTTGCGGTTCTAACGCACTATTTTTTTGCGCTAAAGCAGTATTTTGTTGCGCTAAAGCACTATGTTGTTGCGCAAGAGCGCTGTGTTGTTGCGCTAAAGCGCCATGGTGCTGGGCGATGATTGGCGTCAGTGCCAGTAACAGGCCTTGCAGGGTTAAAATGATCGGTAACCAAATCGCGGAGGCCACAGCAATCGCGGCCATATCCATGGCACTGACCCGTCCAGCCATCACGGTATCAATCACATACATCATGGTGGACATCAGCTGCGTCACCACAATGGGCAGGCTTAAACGGAGAATGGTTTTGGCTTCAAAACGTGAAAAGGGTAACATAAACAAAGTGATCCAAATGCGGTGCCAACGGCTAGATAACCGCAATCTACTAAAATCAGCGGATACCCGAAGGTCAAGGTATCCAAGGCCGTGACCGCATGAAAGTGTTCTTTGTTGTGCGAGGTCACACGGCGGCATATTACCACAGTTGGCGACAAGGCGGTGCCCGTGCCGCAAGGAGAAATCATGTTTACCGGAATAGTGCAAACCCAAGCGCAGTTGATTGATCGGCAATGCCGTGAGCAACTAGAGCAATTAACCTTTGCGGTGGCTCCGAGGTTTTTACAAGGGGTGGCGCATGGCGCCAGTATCGCCATCAATGGCTGTTGTTTAACGGTGGTTGCATTTGGCGATGGCCATGATACCGCTGCACAAAACAGAACTGGGCAAGACAGTGCGGAATACAGCTGGGTGCGTTTTGATGTGATTGATGAAACGCTTCGGTTAACCAACCTCGCCGATGTAGCTATCGGTGGCTGGGTCAATTTTGAACGTTCGCTTAAGGTCGGCGATGAATTGGGAGGGCATCAGGTGTCGGGTCATATTCATGGTACGGCGGCGATTTTATCCATGGAGCGCACCAGCACCAACTGTGCTATCGCGATTGCATTACCAGCCGCGATGCAACCCTATGTATTTCGTAAGGGCTTTATCGCTATTGATGGTGCCAGTTTAACGGTGGGTGCGGTCGAGGACTCGCGGTTTTGGCTGCATTTAATTCCTGAAACACTGCAGATCACGACGTTAGGTCAGCGTCAGGTGGGCGATTTGGTCAATATTGAACTAGAGCAGCAAACCATGACCATCGTTGATACGGTACGGCGCACGCTCAGCGCTATGTCGATAGAAGTATGATGTCGATAGAAGCGTGATGTCGTTATAAGCGTGATGTCGTTATAAGTGTTGTGGATGTAAATACCCGTCGATGGTGTCGCCAACGCCACAATACGGCCGCGCAGTATCATTGGTGAAACCACGCTTGTACCATGGGTAAATCAAAAGCATGCAAATGTGGCCAGCATGCATCCGCGATGCCGTAACGCGCATCGTGCCGATGCGCGGCATCAGGAATGGCCACACAGCGCATGCGTGCCGCCTTGGCGGCGATAAGCCCAGTGACACTGTCTTCCAATGCCAGACAGCGGCAAGGATCGACCGCCAATGCTTGGGCCGCATTTAAATACACCTGCGGGTGTGGCTTGGCATAGGGCAAAAATTCCGCCGAGCAAGCTGCGTTAAAATAGCCGGCCAGCGCAAAGTGCTGTAACACGGCAAGCATTAAATCATGGCTGGATGAGGTGGCGAGTGCACAGGGGATCTGGGCGTCGTGAAGCTGTGTGAGCACCTTGTGCACGCCGGGCATTAGCGTTGCCTCACGCATAATGTTGTCACTGACCCGAGCGATGATGTCACGGCTTACCGTGGCCAAATCCCGCCCTGGCCAAGGATGGCGTTGATACCAATAACTCACCACTGCATCGGTACGCCAGCCAATGGTGGCCTTGGTGTCGTCTAGCGTCAGGGGTACACCCAAGGCGCGAAACACCTCATACTCGGCTGCTTGCCAACAATGCTCGGATTGAATGAGCAAGCCATCCATATCGAAAATAACAGCGCCAAGCCCAGTGGCGGGCACCGGTCGCCGTGGGGCGAGCAAGACGTCAATATTTGGCATGACAGTTGTTGTCTCCTGCGTTTTTACAGCATTCACGATGTGAATTTTGTATCAATACTGCGTCAATAACTGCTGTAATAATGCCTGAGCCTGCTGCTGTTGACTACCTTGTCGATAGGTGAACACCAGTAAATGATAGAGATCATACAAGGGCTTACGCTGCTGATGCCCGTCCGGCAGCGGGGCGATTTGCGCATAAGCATTAAAAAAGTTTTCCGGCAGCGCCGGTTGCAATCGTGCATAAGCGATGTCCATTTCGCGATCGCCATAAAAGCATGCGGGGTCAAACAACACCGGAGTTTCGCCAATAAAGCCGATGTTTTCAGCGCAAAACTCACCGTGCACTAAACTGGGCGCCGGTTGATGATGATGCAGTAATTGTTTTGCCTGCTGCACGGCATGGTCAATGTTGAGGTTGTGCAGCAGGGGATGTGATTGCTCTTTTAGCAGCTGCAAGATCCATCCCAGCCGCTGTTCGGCAAAAAATGACGCCCAACTGGATTGCCAGCGATTGGGCTGTGGGATGTCGGAGCTAAAGTTATCCCAATCAAACCCATACATGGCTTGCTCATGTTGCAGATGTAAAAACGCCAATTGATGACCAAGCGCTTGCCAACCATAAGGATGATCACTGGTCATCGGCAGATATTCCAGCACCAACATGCTGTGATCTAAGGTTTGTGCCACGGCAACAACATCGGGGGTACGTATGCATTGCCGCTGTCGAATGGCGCGTAAACTATGGGCCTCGGTGGTGAATTGTTCAAGATCAGCGTGCGCGCCAAGTTTAATAAAAAACTGCTGATCCTGGCCTGCCACTTTGCCTTGTAATTGAAAACGAAGATGTTGCCCACGCAGTGGCAGTTGCTGTTTATGCGTGAGCTGAAAATCAGCGCCAAGTTCTGCACTAATTTGTTCCACCAAGGCTTGCCACATAGTTTTATCCTTTTATGTCAACGTTCGCGTGATCAATGGTTATCGCGATCATGGGTTTCTTAAGGCTAACAGGCTATACGCATTTGGCGAGTTTAAATCTGATCTAGCGCAACATCTTATCAACATAGCGCACGCTTTGGCTGAGTATCGTTACTTGGTGCGCTAACCCAGTGCCGTGATCGAAGGTTATGGCATAGCGTACCGCGTGGCGTGCCAACACACAGCCCAACAGATGATGCATGTCGATGGCTGTCTGGTTTTTCTTTTGCTTGCAAGGGGCCGGCAGTGATAAGCTATCAAGGCAGGAACGCCTTGCTCGCTTCGCAGACAGCCATATGATCGCATGGTAACGGTCATCCACTGGCATCCAACGTACAGCTTCGCCATGATTTTTCGGTGAATACCTCTGTCGCAGGGTCATGCGGGCGCGCAAGCCTGTATCTTCTTCAATTCAAGTGCTCCTTGGTATGGGGCACCACTGTAAAGGACAACATCATGCCTGTTATTACTCTGCCAGATGGCAGTCAACGCGCCTACGACGCTCCCTTATCTGTTTTAGATGTCGCTAAAGACATTGGCCCAGGCTTGGCGAAAGCCACCATTGCTGGCAAGCTCGATGGCGTGCTGGTGGATGCCTGCGAAATCATTGATCGGGATGTCAAACTGAATATCGTGACCGCCAAAGATCAAGAAGGTCTGGAAATTTTGCGTCACTCTTGTGCCCACTTGCTTGGTCATGCCATTAAGCAGTTGTGGCCAAATACCAAAATGGCGATAGGCCCAGTCATTGATAACGGCTTCTATTATGACGTCGATTTGGATCGCCCGATCAGCAGCGACGATTTAGCCGAGTTAGAAGCTCGCATGTTACAGCTGGCGAAAACCGAATACGACGTAGTAAAAAAGAAAGTCAGCTGGCAAGAAGCGTACGATACCTTTGCCGCGCGTGGCGAAAGCTACAAGATGGAAATTTTAAGGGACAATGTCGCCAAAGACGATCAGCCTGGCTTATACCATCACGAAGAATACATTGATATGTGCCGTGGTCCCCATGTGCCGAACATGCGTTTCTGTCACCATTTCAAAATCATGAAAGTGGCCGGTGCTTACTGGCGTGGTGATGCGAAAAACAAAATGTTACAGCGGATCTATGGCACGGCATGGGCGGATAAAAAGCAATTAGCCGCGTATTTATTACAACTGGAAGAAGCGGAAAAGCGCGACCACCGTAAAATTGGTAAAGCACTGGGACTATTCCATTGGCAAGAAGAAGCGCCAGGCATGGTGTTTTGGCACAATGATGGCTGGACTATTTTCCGCGAATTAGAAGCCTTCGTGCGGGAAAAATTAGCCGAGTACGATTATCAAGAAGTTAAAGGTCCATTTATGATGGACAAAGTTCTATGGGAAAAATCGGGCCACTGGGAAAAATATGCCGAAAACATGTTTGTGACCAGTTCTGAGAACCGCGATTACGCCATTAAACCCATGAACTGTCCTGGCCATGTGCAGATCTTCAACCAAGGCTTGAAGTCATACCGCGATTTACCGCTGCGGATGGCCGAATTTGGCTGTTGTCATCGCAACGAGCCGTCGGGTGGTTTGCACGGTTTAATGCGCGTGCGGGGCTTTACCCAAGACGATGCGCATATTTTCTGTACGGAAGAGCAAATTCAAAGCGAAGTGTCGAGCTGTATCAAAATGATTTTTGATGTGTACGGCACCTTTGGCTTTAAAGATGTCAAAGTGAAGCTGTCCACGCGGCCAGAAAAACGCATTGGCAGTGATGACATGTGGCATAAAGCCGAGCAAGCGCTGGCCGAAGCACTGGAAACCAATGGCATTGCGTTTGACCTGCAACCCGGCGAAGGCGCCTTCTATGGCCCTAAAATTGAATTTACTTTGCATGATTGTTTGGGTCGGGCGTGGCAATGTGGTACAGTGCAGCTCGATTTCGCTCTGCCAGGTCGTTTAGGCGCCAGTTTTGTCGCTGAAGGTAACGATCGGCAGGTGCCGGTGATGATTCACCGTGCAGTGTTGGGCTCACTGGAGCGTTTTATCGGTATTCTGATCGAAGAATATGCCGGTTTCTTCCCTGCATGGCTGGCACCAACCCAAGTGGTGGTGATGAATATTACCGATAATCAAGCCGATTATGCCAAAGAATTGGTAAAAACTTTCAAATCTCAAGGGATTCGTGCAACAGCCGACTTGAGAAATGAGAAAATTGGCTTTAAAATTCGCGAACACACGCTGGCACGTGTACCGTACTTAGTGGTGGTCGGTGATAAAGAAGTTGAAGCATCGGACATCGCACTACGGACACGTAAGGGCGAAGACTTGGGTAAAATGAGTGTGTCAGCCTTTATTGACAAGCTGACGACAGAAATCAAAAACCGAGTCTAATTATTTTCTTTGTTGGAGGAACTTACCATTAAAGTTGGAAAAAAACCGGTACCGTCGAACAGACCGAATCGTATTAACGACGAAATCAACGTCCGCGAAGTGCGTTTGATTGGTCTTGAAGGTGAACAATTAGGAGTTATCAGTACGCAAGACGCCATCCGTATGGCAGAAGAGCAAGGTTGTGATCTGGTTGAGATCAGTCCAACTGCTGAGCCTCCGGTTTGTAAGTTAATGGATTACGGTAAGTTCCTGTTTGAAAAAGGGAAAGCTCTTAAAGAGCAAAAGAAAAAGCAAAAACAGATCCAGGTTAAGGAAATCAAATTCCGGCCTGGAACTGATGAAGGCGATTACCAGGTAAAACTACGCAACCTGCGTCGCTTCATTGAAGAGGGTGACAAAGCTAAAGTAACGCTGCGCTATCGTGGTCGTGAAATGGCGCACTTGGACATCGGTATTGACGTTTTAACCCGTATTAAGGACGACATGGCAGATATCGCTATCTGTGAATCGTTCCCAAGTCGTGTTGAAGGCCGTCAGATGATCATGATGCTGGCCCCAAATAAGAAGTAATAAGTGCATACAAGTAAAGTCAGTCCCGTAGCGGAGACGCTGCGGTGGCTGGTTTTCGCCTTATTATTCGTTGTCATTAAACAATGCGAGTTTTTAAACTATGCCTAAGATGAAGAACAACAAAGGCGCTGCAAAGCGCTTTAAGAAAACCGCTTCTGGTGGTTTCAAACGTAAGCAATCACATCTTCGCCACATTCTGACGAAGAAGTCTTCTAAGCGTAAGCGTCAGCTGGGTCCAAAAACTTTAGTTGCTAAAGTTGATGTTGCTGGCATCGTTCGTTGCTTACCATACGCATAAGATTAGGAGACTGAAATGCCAAGAATTAAACGTGGTGTGACGGCGCGTGCCCGTCATAAGAAGATTTTAAACCAGGCGAAAGGTTACTACGGTGCCCGTAGCCGTGTTTATCGTGTAGCTTTCCAAGCAGTTATCAAAGCCGGCCAATACGCTTACCGTGACCGTCGTCAACGTAAACGTCAATTCCGTCAACTGTGGATCGCGC
>JACCDR011025473.1_pt1 | contig 34167 bp, 29 predicted proteins | sample 7446431 | NCBI WGS metagenome assembly JACCDR01 (sample SAMN15323443, study PRJNA562643) | freshwater metagenome | isolation source: river surface water | place: USA:Blue River Watershed | collected 2017-08-17
CGGTACCGGCCGAGGGCAGCGTGGGGCAGGGGTTCAAGGTCGTCGTTCATGGATGGGCAGGATAATCGCACCATGCATCCCAACGCCCTGCTGGACCTGACCACCGAACTGCTGCGCTCCGTGCTCGCCTTTGACGCCCCGGCTGACAGCCTGGTGTCGCTGTTTTTCCGTAAGCACCGCGACCTGGGCCCGCGTGAACGCCACACGCTGGCCGAGACCACCTACACCGTGCTGCGCCAGCGGCTGTTGTTCCAGCACCTTGCAGCTCAAGGCACGTTCGGCGGCCAGAGCAGCGCGCTCGAGCGCCGGCTGGCCATCCTGGCCTGGCAGGGCAATGAGGCCTTCCTGCGCGGCGCGCTCAGCCCGCTGGAACAGACCTGGCTGGCCGAGATGAACCAGATTGACCGCAGCGCGCTGCCCGACAAGCTGCGCCACAACCTGCCCGACTGGCTGGCCAACCCGCTGCGTGAAGCGCTGGGCGACGGGCCCGAAGGCGGTTTCTGGCCCCTGGTGCAGACGCTGGGCGAGGGCGCGGCGCTGGACCTGCGCGTGAACCTGCTCAAAGGCAAGCGCGAAGAAGCGCAGCAAACCCTGCTGGCCGCCGGCATCGACGCCCAGCTCACGCCCTTTTCGCCCTGGGGCCTGCGGGTGCAGGGCAAGCCGGCGTTGAACAAACTGCCCGTCTTCACTGGCGGTGGCGTCGAGGTGCAAGACGAAGGCAGCCAGTTGCTGGCCCTCATCACCGACGCCAAGCGCGGTGAAATGGTGGTGGACTTCTGCGCCGGCGCCGGTGGCAAGACGCTGGCGCTGGGCGCGGCCATGCGCAACACCGGGCGCCTGTATGCCTTTGACATCTCAGGCCACCGGCTCGATGCGCTGAAGCCCCGGCTGGCGCGCAGCGGTCTGAGCAATGTGCACCCGGCGCAGATAACGCACGAACGTGACGAACGAATCAAGCGGCTGGCCGGCAAGATCGACCGCGTGCTGGTTGATGCGCCCTGCTCGGGCTTGGGCACCCTGCGTCGCAACCCCGACCTGACATGGCGCCAAAGCCCCAAAGCCCTGGAAGAGTTGAGGGCCAAACAAACCGCCATCCTGGCCAGCGCCGCCCGGCTGCTGAAACCCGGCGGCCGCCTGGTTTATGCCACCTGCAGCCTGCTGGCTTCAGAAAACGAAGGCATTGCCGAGGCCTTCAACGCCGAGCAAGGCGGCCACTTTGACGTGCTGCCGGCCGAGCAGGCGCTGCACGCGGCCCATGTGCAGCGCGCGGGTGAACTGGTGCAGGGCCCTTACCTGCGGTTGTGGCCACACCGCCATGCCACCGACGGGTTTTTTGCTGCCGTGTGGGTGCGGCGGTAAAAACCGCGCCCCGCGCAGTCGCGCCAGCCAGTTCTTGGGTCTGTGACTTGAATTGCGCTCAATAAGCTTGCAAGTGCTGGCATCTTCAGCGAACGAAAATGGGTATCGACAGTTCTGACGGCCCAAACCCGGCCACGCGGCGTCTGGCGCGCTGTGGGGTCAGGCCTACAATGGCCGAGCGCGTTTTGTGCCGCGAAAGGAAAGACGGATGGAATTGATTGCTTCGGTGGGTGATGCCCTGGTTGATGGTCTGTCACACGGCCTGTTGGGCTGGGCATGGTGGCAGGTGCTGGCCTTCACGCTGGTGGTGACGCACATCACCATCTCAGGGGTCACGATCTTTTTGCACCGCGCGCAGGCGCACCGCGCGCTGGACCTGCACCCGGTGGTGTCGCACTTTTTCCGCTTCTGGCTGTGGCTCACCACTGGCATGGTCACCAAGGAATTTGTGGCCGTGCACCGCAAGCACCACGCCAAGTGCGAAACCCCCGAAGACCCGCACAGCCCGCAGCAAAAAGGCCTGAAGGCGCTGCTGCTGACCGGCGTGGAGCTGTACCGCGTGGAAGCCGCGAACCAAGAAACGCTGGACAAGTACGGCCACAACACGCCCGACGACTGGGTCGAGCGCAACGTCTATTCACGCTACTCCTGGCAGGGCGTGGGCCTGATGATGATTCTGGACATCACCCTGTTTGGCGCCCTGGGCTTGGCGGTGTGGGCGGTGCAGATGGCGTGGATTCCGTGGTGGGCCACCGGCATCATCAACGGCGTGGGTCACTTCTGGGGCTACCGCAACTTTGAAGCGCCCGATGCGTCCACCAACGTCTCGCCCTGGGGCATCTTGATTGGCGGCGAAGAGCTGCACAACAACCACCACACCTACCCCACGTCGGCCAAGTTCTCGGTCAAGCCCTACGAATTTGACATCGGCTGGGCCTACATCCGCGCCATGGAAATGGTGGGTCTGGCGCGTGCCAAGAAGCGGCCCCCCAAACTGGAACTGGGCGGTGTACGCCCCGTGGCCGACGGGCAAACGCTGGAGGCCTTGATTGCCAACCGTTACGAGGTGATGGCACGTTACGCCGCTGAACTCAAGCGTGTGGCCGCTAGCGAATACGACCGCCTGAAAGGCCAGGGCGTGCTGGACGCAACCCGCTTGGGGCAGCTGCGCCTGGCGCAGTCCTGGCTGCACCGCGACGCCGACCGCATTCCGCAGGGCGTCAAGCCCAGTCTGGTGCTGGCCTTGGGCGAAAGCCCGCAGCTGGCCAAGCTGGTGGCCATGCGCGAAGAACTGCGTGCGCTGTGGACACGCTCGGGCGTGTCTGCTGAACAGCTGGTGGCCGACCTGCAGGTCTGGTGCCGCAAGGCTGAAGACAGCGGCATTGCGGCGCTGCAAGAGTTTTCGTTCAAGCTGCGCGCTGCGCGCGCTTGACCCCAGTGAGCGCCTTGCAGCAGCGTGCTGCAGGGCGGCCCGTAAACAGTTCCCCCTTTTGGCGGCCACAACGGTGCCGCAACCAGCGACGGGTGTAGCGATGAAGCTGAAGCGATGAAGCTGACCAGTCGCGTGCTGTTGCTGATGCTGTTTTTGCTGGCGCTGGCTTTGGCCGGCAGTTTGGTTTTGCACACCTGGGCCGCGCACCAGGCTCTGCAAGTGCAGTTGGAACTGCGCAACCGCGACGCCGCTGCCGCGCTGGGCCTGGCGCTGTCGCAACAGCAGGGCGACGAAGCGGCGCTCAAAACCGTGGCTTCGGCGCAGTTCGACACCGGCAGCTACAGCCTGCTGCGCTTGAACCGCACCGATGGCGGCCCTGCCATCGAATTGCAGCGCGCCGACCCTGCCATCGTGGCGCCGTCCTGGTTCGTCGCCGCGTTGCCGATGGTGGTGCCGGCCGGTCAGGCGGTGGTCACCCACGGCTGGAAAGAACTGGGCACGGTACAGGTGGCAGCGCACAGCGCCTGGGCCTACAGCACCTTGTGGGACGCCTGCCGCAACACCGCCGCGCTGCTGCTGGGCCTGGGCCTGCTGGCCGCCACGCTGGCCGTGCTGGCACTGCGTGCCTGGCAGCTGCCGTTGCGCGCCACGGTGAACCAGGCGCGGGCGCTGGAAAACGGCCGCTTTGTCGAGGCCGACGAGCCCGGTCTGCCCGAGCTGAAAACGCTGACACGCACCATGAATTCGATGGTGCGCCGCGTGCGCTCGCTGTTAACCCAGCAGGCCACGCAACTGGCCGAGTTGCAGCAGGAAGCGTTGCACGACGCTGTCACGGGCCTGCTGCAGCGCCGTTACTTCCTGGCCCGCCTGGCGGCTTTGCGCGCCACCGCCACCACCGACGCAGCGCAGCGGCTGCTGGCCTCGGTGGTGAAGGCGCAAAAAGGCAAGCTGGCCAAGGGCACCCAGCAGGCCAAACAGGCGCTGCAGGCCAAGCAGGCGCAACAGGCGCACCCTTCACATCCGGCCCTGCCGGCTGCCGCCGCCGAAGCGGCTGAAGCTTTGCAGCCCGCGCAGGCTGCTGCATCGACCGGTGCCAACGACGACACCCAACTGCTCGACACGGTGCTGGACCAGCGCGTTGACACCAGGCCCATGCCCTTGCCGTCCACCACGGCCGCTGCCGCCAGCGGCCCGGGGCTGGCGCTGGTGCTGCTGCGTGTGCAGGAACTGGATGCGCTGAACCTGCGCCTGGGCCACGAGTCGGTGGACCGCCTGCTGGCCACCATCGCGCACGCGCTGGAGCCTTATGTTGAGCGCGTCGAGGGCTGTTTTGCCGGGCGCTTGAACGGCTCTGACTTCGCGCTGTGCCTGCCAGTGGCGGGTGTGGCCGAAGACACCGCGCGTTCTCTGTTCGAGGCCCTGTCGGCGGCGCCGGCCCTGACCAGCGCGGGCGCCCAGGTGGCCGTAGGCGCGGTGGACGTGCTGCCCAACGTCGGCAGCAGCCAGGCCCTGGCGTTGGCCGACGAGGCGTTGGCGTGTGCCGAAAATGGCCCCGGCTGGTTTGTCGTCGACCCTGCACGCGACCACGCCGGCGCCGCCGGCAAGGGTGCGGGTGACCGCGCAGCCGACAGCGCCCATGCCCGCAGCGCGACACTGGGCCGGGGCTCGCAGGTGTGGCGCAGCCATATCGCCCAGGCGCTGGCCGAAAACCGCGCCGAGTTGGCCGAATATGTGGTGCTGGACCGCCACCTGCAGGTGCTGAACCTGGAATGCCCGTTGCGTGTGCAACTGTTGCCTGGCGAAACCTACCAACCGGCCGGCCGCTGGCTGGCGCTGGCGCGGCGCAGCCGCTTGATGCCGCAGGTCGACCTGAAAGCGTTGGACCTGGCGCTCAAGGCGATCGAGGCCGACCAACGGGCACGCTCCATCCACGTCTCCTGGCCTTCGCTGGCCGCACCCGGTTTTGCCGCCGAGGTGACGCGCCGCTTGCGCCAGTCGCCGAGCGCGCTGCGGCTGCTCAGCATCGAATGGGGGCAGAGCGCGCGGCCGAACGACTGGGTCAACCTGGCCACGGCCACGCAGGGCTGGCGCGATCTGGGCGTGAAAATCGGCGCCCGGCATGCCATGGCCCAGCCGCAACAGCTGGTCAACCTGCAGGAACTGGGCATCGACCATATCAAGGTCGACCCGCAGCACCTGCTGGGCGTGGCCAGCGACGAGGGCGTCAGCACCTATGTGAAGGCATTGGTGCGCCTGATTCACGGCCTGGGCGCGCAGGCCTTTGCCGCTGGCGTGGCCGACGAAGACGACCTGCAAGCATTGTGGGCCTGCGGCTTTGATTCGGCCACCGGCCCCGCCGTGACCACGCTGTGGGCGGCGCGCGGTGCGGCGCCTGCGGCGGTGTTCGCAGCGGCTTCCTGAAGCCGCCCTGAGCCCACCCTTGCCACCGCGCCTGCCTGCGCTGCGGCTTAACCGCTGGCGCTGGCTATGATCGTTGCTGTCAACCAACCCGAACACCCGATGTCAGCCGCACCCGTACACACGCTCACCATTGCCACCCGCGAGAGCCGCCTGGCGCTGTGGCAGGCCCACCATGTGCGCGATGCGCTGCAGGCACGTTTCGGTCTGGCCGTGGAATTGCTGGGCATGACCACACGCGGCGACCAGATCCTCGACCGCGCGCTGTCCAAAGTGGGTGGCAAGGGGCTCTTCGTCAAAGAACTCGAGACCGCACTCGAAGAAGGCCGGGCGCAGTTGGCCGTGCATTCGCTAAAAGACGTGCCCATGGAACTGCCCGAGGGCTTTGCGCTGGCCGCCGTGTGGGAGCGCGAGGACCCGCGCGACGCCTGGGTGTCCAACCACCACGACAGCGTGGCCAGCCTGCCGCAGGGTGCGGTGGTGGGCACGTCCAGCCTGCGCCGGGTGGTGCAGTTGCTGGCCCTGCGGCCCGACCTGCGCATCGAGCCGCTGCGCGGCAACCTCGACACCCGCTTGCGCAAGCTTGACGAAGGTGGTTATGACGGCATCGTGCTGGCCGCCGCTGGTCTGAAGCGGCTGGGCCTGGCCGCGCGCATCCGCTCGTGTTTTGAGCCCGACACCATGCTTCCTGCGGCCGGCCAGGGTGCGCTGGGCATCGAGGTGCGGGCCGACGACACCCACCTGTGCGAGCTGCTGGCCGCCACCCGGCATGTGCCCACCCAACTGGCCACGGTGGCCGAGCGCGCGGTGTCGCGCGGGCTGGGCGGCAGTTGCAGCATGCCGCTGGCGGCCCACGCCACCTGGGCCGGCCCGGTGCTGACGCTGCAAGCGGCGCTGGGTGATGCGCAGGCGCTGCAGCGTCCGCTGCTGCGCACCACGGTGCAGGCGGCCATTGCCGACGAGGCCGGGGCGCTGGCGCTGGGCGCCCAGGCGGTGGCCGAACTGCGCCAGGCTGGCGCTGCGGGCTACCTGGCCACCCACTGAGCGTTGCCGGTGTCGGCAAGCCCGGCCCCTGCTGCCAGCGCTGCCGGCGTGCTGTCCACCGGCGCCGCTGGGGTCAGCCGCCTGCTGCTCGTCACGCGCCCAGCGGCGCAAGCCGCGCCTTGGGTGCAGGCTCTGCAGGCCCTGGGTCAGCCGGCCGAGGCGCTTCCCCTGCTGGAGATAGCCCCTGCGCCCGAGCCTGCAGCCGTGGTGTCGGCCTGGCAGGGCCTGGCCCGCTGCAGTGGGGTGATGTTTGTCAGCGCCAATGCGGTGGCAGGCTTTTTTGCCCACCGGCCGCCGGACGCCGCGTGGCCGCGCGCGGTGTGGGCTGCCAGCACCGGCCCCGGCACCACCACGGCGTTACAAGCAGCGGGTGTGGACGCTGCGGCCATCGTGGCGCCGCCGGTTGACAGCCCGCAGTTCGACAGCGAAGCGCTGTGGTTGCAACTGCAGGCCCGCTGCGGCCCTTGGCCCGGGCAGCAGGTGCTGCTGGTGCGCGGCGGCAAGGGCCGCGACTGGCTGGCCGACACGCTGCGCAGCGCCGGTGCCCAGGTGCAGTTACTGGTGGCTTATGAAAGCCGTGCGCCGCAGCCCACGGCGGCCGCGCTTGGCCGCTTGCAGCAGGCCCTGGCGCAGCCGCAGCAGCATGTCTGGCTGTTCAGCAGCAGCCAGGCCGTGGCCCACCTGCAGCAATGGGCACCGCAGGCACGCTGGGCGGCCGGCCAGGCCTGGGTGACCCACCCGCGCATCGGCCAGGCGGCGCACGCTGCGGGGTTTGGCACCGTGGTGGTGTTGCGCCCGGGCCTGGCGGCGCTGGCCGGGCAACTGGGCCTGGCCCTGCCAGGCGGTGGTGCCGAAGGCGGCGCTGAAGGTGGCGCTGAAGGTGGCCCCTACAATCTGCAACCTTGTGAGTGAAGCGGTCTCCAGCACACCCCAGCCCCCTGCGGCCACCACCAGCCCCGCTGCGGCTGCCGTGACCGCAGGCGAGCCTGCGCCTGCTGCGGGCTTTGCTTCGGGCACTGCACCGCTGGCGCCGCCCGCAGCGCCGCTGCCCGGCCGCTGGCTGGCTGTGGGCGCCGCAGTGCTGGCTGCGCTGGCCGCAGCGGCCCTGATGCTGGCTTGGAACACGCAGCAGCGCGTGAAGGCACTCGAGGCCGAACTCGTCAAGCGCCAGCAAGACAGTGGCAATCAGGCTGCAGAGGCGCGCACGCTGTCGCGCCAGGCCGACATCTCGGCACGCGAAGCAGTGGCCAAGTTGGCGCTGCTGGAAGCCCGGGTGGCCGAGACGTCGATGCAGCGCGGGCAGCTCGAAGAACTCATCCAGTCTCTGTCGCGCTCGCGTGACGAAAATGTGCTCGCCGACCTGGACGCGGCCATCCGTGTGGCGTTGCAGCAAAGCGCCATCACCGGCAGTGCAGAACCGCTGGTGCAGACGCTGCGGCAGGCCGACGAGCGGCTGGCGCGGCACAACCAACCGCGGCTGGAACGTGTGCGGCGCGCCGTGGCGCAGGACCTGGAGCAAACGCGTGGTGCTGCCGTGGCCGACCTGACGGTGCTCACCATCCGCCTGGACGAGGTGGCGCGCCAGATCGACGACCTGCCGCTGGTGGCAGCGGTTGAGCGCAGCAAAACACTGCAGCGCAACGCCACGCAGGCCGCAGCGCCGGCCGGCGCCGCGTCGGCCGCCGAAACGGGCTGGACGGGCCGGCTGCAATCGCACTGGGCTTTTTTCAGCGAACACCTGTGGACCGAGATCAAAAGCCTGGTGCGCGTCAGCCGGGTCGACCAGCCCGATGCGCTGCTGCTGGCCCCCGAGCAGGCCTACTTCCTGCGCGAAAACCTGAAACTGCGGCTGTTGAATGCGCGGCTGAGCCTGCTGTCGCGCCAGTTTGAAACCGCCCAGTACGACCTGCGCGACGCCCAACTGGCGCTGGACCGCTACTTCGACCCCAGCTCGCGCCGTGTCGTGGCCGCCAGCGAGTTGCTGCGCCAGACCAGCGCGCAGGCCCGCCAGGTGGCCGTGCCGCGGCCTGACGCCACGCTGGCCGCCATTGCCACGGCCGTCGCCGGCCGCTGACCCGGGCAGCGCATGCGCGGTGTGGTCTGGATCATTCTGCTGTTCGTGGCAGCCGTGGTGGCGGCCACGGCGCTGGGCAGCAACGACGGCCTGGTCACGGTGGCCTGGGGCGCTTGGCGCACCGACCTGTCGCTGAACTTGTTTGTGCTGCTGCTGGTGGCCGGCTGCGTGCTCACCATCTGGGCCTTGCAAGCCATCAACGCCATGATCAGCTTGCCCCGGCGCGCGCAGGAATGGCGCTGGCTGCGCCGCGAACGTGCGGCCCAGGCGGCCTTGCGCGAGGCGCTGGTGGAGTTTTTCAACGCCCGCTACGGCCGCTCGCGCAAAGCCGCGCAGCGCGCGCTCGACTTCCAGCCGCAGACCGTGCCGCTGGCCCAGGACGGCGAGTTCAAGCTGCTGGCCCAGCTGGTGGCGGCCAACAGCCTGCACCGCATGCAAGACCGCCCGCAGCGCGACGCGCTGCTGCAGCAGGCGCAGGCGGCGGCCAGCGCCGCGCCGCGCGGCCCGGGCAGCGCGCACGAAGCGCTGTGCCTGTGCGCAGCAGAGTGGGCGCTGGAAGACCGTGACGCCGATGCCGCGCTGAAGGCCCTGGAGCGCCTGCCCCCCGGCGCGCAGCGCCGCACGCAGGCCTTGCGGCTGAAGATGCAGGCCAGCCGCCTGGCCCGCCAGCCGCTCGAAGCCCTGCAGACCGCGCGGCTGCTGGCCAACCACCAGGCCTTCTCGCCGGTGGTGGCGCAGGGGCTGCTGCGATCGCTGGCGGGCGAAGCGCTGGAGCAGGTGCACGACGCCGGGCAACTGCAACGCCTGTGGTCGCAAATGGACGTGCAGGAACGGCGCGACCCGCAGGTGGTGGCGCTGGCCGTGGCACGGGCGGCGCGGCTGGGCGCTGTAGAAGACGCACGCAACTGGCTGCGCCCCTTCTGGGACCGCCTGCCCGAGCTGAGCGCCCTCGACCGCAGCGCGGTGGCCCTGGCCCTGGCCGACGTGAAACACGGCATCGGTGCCGACTGGCTGCCCCGTGTTGAAGCTGCCGTGCAGGCCCAGGCGCAAGATGCGGCGGTGGTGGCCGCTGCCGGCCTGGTGCTGGCCGAACGCCAACTGTGGGGCAAAGCGCGCCCCTTGCTGGCCCAGGCCGCCGCCGCTGCCAGCCTGCCTGCAGCCACGCGCAGGCGCGCCTGGCGCGAGCTGGCACGCATAGCCGCTGACCAAGGCGACGACGCCAAAGCGCGCGAGTGTGAAAGGGCGGCGGCCCTGCTGGATTGAAGCTTCACGGCGCCCTCAGCACTGCGATCCACAGGCCCGTGTTTTCTGGCCGCAACTGCTAAGAAGCGCACAAAGGCGTGTTATAGTTTTGGGCTTGATGCGGCTGTAGCTCAGCTGGATAGAGTACTTGGCTACGAACCAAGGGGTCGTGGGTTCGATTCCTGCCAGCCGCACCAGTTTTTGACGAGGGTCAGCAGCGTAAAAACTGCTGACCCTTTTGTCATTGCAGCAGGCGGCGCAGGCCGCGCCGCCTGCTGTGCCCCCAACTGGCGACCACCATCTGGCGTTCAAGCCCGGGCCGGGGTGGATGGTTGGTTCAAGCCTGCGCCTTGGCGCCACCTGCTCAAAGCACCACACGCATGTTCATAGCCGCAGCAGACCTGGATGGCGAGCAGACCTACAAGCTGCTCAGCGGCGTGGTGGTGCCGCGGCCAGTGGCCTGGGTGAGCACGCGGTCGGCTGCGGGCGTGGTGAACCTGGCGCCTTTTTCGGCCTTCACCTTCGTATCGAACAAGCCGCCCATGCTGGGCATCAACATCGGCCACAAGGCCGGCGTGCGCAAGGACACGGCGGTCAACATCCTGGCCAACGGTGAATTTGTGGTGCACATTGCGCACAGCGGGCAAACGCCCGACCTGCACGCCAGCGCTGTGGAACATGCGCCTGATGTGAGCGAGGTGGAACTGCTGGGCCTGCGCACCCTGCCTTCACACCTTCTGGCGGTGCCGCGGCTGCAGGATGCGCCAGTGGCCATGGAATGCCGCTTTCACAGCGTCACGCCTTTCGGCAACACCGGCGCCGAGTTCTATGTGGGCGAGGTGCTGTGCTGGCACCTGCGCGAAGGCCTGCTGCACAACGGCAAGGTCGACAGCTTTGCGCTCGACCCGGTGTGCCGGCTGGCCGGGCCGAACTACGCCACGCTGGGGCAGCGGCTGACCATGCAGACCATAGCCCAAAGCGCCAAGACGGTGGCGGGTGAGGGCGGGCGCGTGCCTCTTCAGCCCTGCTGACCCACCTTGCGCCGCACAGCGGCCCCCAGCAGGCCACAGCCTGCCAACATCAAGGCCCAGCTGGCGGGTTCGGGTATGGGGGCCAGTGCTTCGTTGATGCGAAAGTTGTCGACGAAGTAGCGGTCGTTGCCGGTGGGAACGGTGCCGTTCTGGCCAATCACCCGGAACAGCGGGGCGTCGCTCACCAAACCGATGAAGTTGGTGGCCGCTGAGGTGTCGACGACCTGAAGCGCCAGCGACGGCGTGTACAGCCACAAGGCAGCCACCTGGCCGCCGCCGGGCGTGAACGAAAACGCGTAAACCGGGGGTGGGCTGAAGGTCCAACCCACAGCCGACACCCCGTTTGCAGCGGCCGAGCCGCCCAGGTCGGTGATGCCACCGCCGTTGTGAAACACGTTCACGCCGCAGGAAAAGAAGGCTGCTGGGTTGGTGCACGACCCAAAGCCCACATTGGACGAGAAGCTGCCGCCGGCCACCGTTGCGCCGCTGCCCGCGAAGTCGATGAAGGTTCGCGTGGCGCCCACCGCAGCCGTGTAGGCCGCTTCGTTGGTGTAGAGGGTAACGGCGGCCTGCGCATGCAGGGCCGGCGCGGCCAGGCTCAACAGGGCCAGGATGTGCGGCAAAGGCTTCATGTTCGGTTCCTCCTGAAAGTGTGGTGTGCCAACGGGTTTTTCAGGCCGCCCAGCCGGCGCCTGATGCGCTTTTGGCTCTGTTCCCAGAGCCCAACGCTGTTTCATTATGTGACGCGGGTTTGCCCCGGCTTGGCGATCGTTGCTTTCGGATACAACCGGCTCCGCCCCCAGCAGGCCACATCAAGTCACTGGCGCGGGGTTGAACAGCACCAGCGCGTTGTGCAGCTTCCAGTGTTCGGCCCAGGTCTTCTTGTGGCCGCTGGCCACATCCAGCAGCAGGTGAAAGAGTTGCCAGCCCACGTCTTCTATGGTGGCCGTGCCGTCGGCGATGGTGCCGGCGTTGACGTCCATCAGGTCGTGCCAGCGCCGGGCCAAGTCGCTGCGCGTGGCCACCTTCACCACCGGCACGGCGGCCAGGCCATAAGGGGTGCCGCGCCCGGTGGTGAACACGTGCAGGTTCATGCCGGCGGCCAGTTGCAGCGTGCCGCAGATGAAGTCGCTGGCCGGCGTGGCGGCGTAGGTCAGACCCTTGGTGGCCAGCCGCTCGCCCGGGGCGATGCAGCCTGCGATGGGCGCGCTGCCCGACTTCACGATCGAGCCCATGGCTTTTTCAACGATGTTCGACAAACCCCCGGCCTTGTTGCCCGGTGTGGTGTTGGCGCTGCGGTCGACGCTGCCGCGTTGCAAGTAGGCGTCGTACCAGGCCATCTCGCGCACCATGGCCTGCGCCACTTCGGGTGTGGTGGCACGTGCGGTGAGTTGCGCGATGCCGTCGCGCACCTCGGTGGTTTCAGAAAACAGCACGCTGGCACCGGCGCGCACCAGCAAGTCGGTGCAAAAGCCCACCGCCGGGTTGGCGGTGACGCCTGAAAAAGCGTCGCTGCCGCCACACTGCACACCCACCACCAGTTCGCTGGCGGGCACGCTGACGCGGCGGCGCTGGTTCAGCCGCTGCAGGTGTGTTTCGGCCTGCCGCATGATGTGTTCCACCATCGACATGAAGCCGACATGGCTGTCGTCTTGCAGGCACACCACGTTCAGCGCTTTGCTGCCGTCACCGACCGCATCGCGTTCATCCTTGATGGCAAAACTGCCCGGCGGCAGCAGCCGCTCGGGCTGTAGTTTTTCGCAGCCCAGGCTGACCACCATCAGCTCGCCGCCGAAGTTGGGGTTCAGGCTGATGTTGCGCAGCGTGCGTATGGGCACCACGGCGTCGGGCGCGTCAATGGCCACGCCACAGCCATAGGCGTGTTCCAGCGCCACCACGTCGTCCACCTGCGGGTAGCGCGGCAGCAGTTCGGCCTTGATGCGCTGCACGGCAAATTGGGTGACGCCGGCCACACACTGCACCGTCTGTGTAATGGCCAAAATGTTGCGTGTGCCCACCGTGCCGTCGGCATTGCGGTAACCCATGAAGCTGTAGCCCTGCAGCGGCGGCTGCGTTGGCGCCTGGGCTGTTGCCATGGGCAGGCCTTGCAGGCTGCGCGCATCGGGCATCTGCAGCAGGCGTTCATGCACCCAGCTGCCGGGTGGGATGTCTTTCAGCGCATGGCCGATGGTGACGCCATAACGCAGCACCGGTGCACCGGCGGCGATGGCGGCCAGCGCGAGCTTGTGGCCCTGTGGCACACGGTCCACCAGCACCAGGCCGTGGCCCGGGCCTGGGCCCAGCACGGTGCCGGCGGGCAGGCCACCGTCGTTGGCGACGATGGCAACGTTGTCGCTGGTGTGCATGCAGATCACCAGCGGCGGCCGGTTGGCTGGCGCCCCGTGGGCGGCTGCGCGGGGTGTGGGTATGCCGGTGTGGGCCGGAATTGACTGCTTGGGCATGGGGTGGGGTGGGCCTGTGCTGCCGCTGCTGATGGGGACCGTAACCTGCGGGTCAGGTGTCAGGCACCGCCGCTGGCCACTTCGTGCCCGGCCATCAGTTCCAGCGCCCGCACCAGTGCAGAGTGGTCCAGGTCGGCCATGCCGTTGGCGGCGCAGCTTTGCATCAGCTGTGCAGCGCTGGCGGTCTGCGGCAGCGACACGCCCAATTCGCGCGCGCCCTGCAACGCCAGGTTCAGGTCTTTCTGGTGCAGCTTGATGCGAAAGCCGGGGTTGAACGTGCGCTTGATCATGCGCTCGCCGTGCACCTCCAGGATGCGGCTGCTGGCAAAACCGCCCATCAGGGCTTGGCGCACCTTGGCCGGGTCGGCGCCGGCTTTGCTGGCAAACACCAAGGCTTCACTGACGGCGGCGATGTTCAGCGCCACGATGATCTGGTTGGCCACCTTGGTGGTCTGGCCGTCGCCGACACCGCCCACATGCGTGATGTTTTTGCCCATCAACTGCAGCAGCGGCTGCACACGCTGGAAGGCGGCCTCGCTGCCGCCCACCATGATGGTCAGGCTGGCTGCCTTGGCGCCCACTTCACCGCCGCTGACGGGGGCGTCCACATATTCGCAGCCCAGTGCCTGGATGCGCGCTGCAAAGTCTTTCGTGGCCATTGGCGAGATGCTGCTCATGTCGACCACGCACTTGCCGGCCGTCAGCGCCTCGGCCACGCCGCCTTTGCCAAACAATACTTTTTCAACGTCGGGGGTGTCGGGCACCATGGTGAAGATGATGTCGGCCTGCTGTGCCACCTGCGCAGCCGTCTTGCAGGCCACGGCACCGGCCTCCAGCAGTGCTGCGGGCGGTGTGCTGCGGGTGGTGACAAAGAGGTTGTGACCCGCGGCGCGCAGGTGGCCGGCCATGGGTGTGCCCATGATGCCCAGGCCGATGAAACCGATGTTCATGAGAGTGCTTTCTTGTGGTGGTGGAAGTGGGGGGAGGTGTGGTGGTGTTGCGGGGTAAAGAGCGTTCAGCGCTGCCGGCGGCTGCAGCACAGGCTTCAGCGCACCAGCGCCGGCCGCTTGGGGTCGAAGGTCCAGCCGGGCAGCAGGTGCTGCATGGCCACCGCGTCGTCGCGTGCGCCCAGGCCGTGCTGGCGGTACAGCTCGTGTGCTTGTTCAACGGCGGCCATGTCCAATTCAATGCCCAGGCCGGGTTTTTTGGGCACCTGGATGTGCCCGCCCACGATCTGTAGCGGCTCTTTTGTCAGGTGCTGGCCGTCTTGCCAGATCCAGTGCGTGTCCATCGCCGTCACGCGGCCCGGTGCTGCCGCGCCCACGTGCGTGAACATCGCCAGCGAGACGTCGAAGTGGTTGTTGGAATGGCTGCCCCAGGTCAGGCCCCAGTCGCGGCAGGTCTGCGCCACGCGCACGCTGCCGGCCATGGTCCAGAAGTGGGGGTCGGCCAGCGGGATGTCCACGCTGTGCAGCGCCAGCGCGTGGGCCAGTTGCCGCCAATCGGTGGCCACCATGTTGGTGGCTGTGGGCAGGCCGGTGGCGCGCTTGAATTCGGCCATCACCTCGCGGCCTGAAAAGCCGTCTTCGGCGCCGCAGGGGTCTTCGGCGTAAGCCAATATGCCGTGCAGGTTGCGCGTCAGGCGGATGGCGTCTTTCAGCAGCCAACCGCCGTTGGGGTCGAGTGTCACGCGGGCGGTGGGAAAACGTTCGTGCAGTGCCGTCACAGCGGCCACTTCTTCTTCGCCGCGCAGCACGCCGCCTTTGAGCTTGAAGTCGTTGAAGCCGTAGCGCTGCTGCGCGGCTTCGGCCAGGCGCACGATGGCCTCGGGCGTCAGCGCCGCTTCGTGGCGCAGCCGGCACCAGGGGTCGGTGGCGTCGGGCTCGCTGGTGTAGGGCAGGCCGGTTTTGTGGCGGTCGCCCACGTAGAACAGGTAGCCCAACATGTCCACCGCGTCGCGCTGCTGGCCTTCGCCCAACAAAGCGGCCACAGGCACGCCCCGGTGCTGGCCCAGCAGGTCGAGCAGCGCCGATTCGATGGCCGTGACGGCGTGGATGGCCGTGCGCAGGTCAAAGGTCTGCTGGCCGCGGCCACCGCTGTCGCGTGCGGCAAAGGCCTGGTGCACCCGTTGCAGCACACCGGCGTGCGCCCCGATGGGTTGGCCCACCACCCACGGCGCCGCGTCTTCCAGCGTTTGGCGGATCTTCTCGCCGCCGGGCACCTCGCCCACGCCGGTGCGGCCGGCGCTGTCGGTCAGCAGCAACAGGTTGCGCGTGAAGAACGGGCCGTGGGCGCCGCTCAGGTTCAGCAGCATGCTGTCGCGCCCGGCCACGGGTATGGCGCGCAGCGCGGTGATGCGGGGGGTGTCGGGCGTGCTCAAAGGGCGCGTGTGAGGGGCGTAGGCCGGGCTGATGGACACCAATCGTCGACAGCAACTGGCGTGTCCGGATTTGGCTCATTTTAGGCAGCGCCACGGCGCGCTTGCCGGGGGTTCGCCCGGCCCCATGGGGTGGGTGGTGGGCTGGTTGCAAATACAGCTGTACAGGTATACAGTTGCCTTCAAAACGAGGAGCCTGCGCCATGAGCAAGACCGACTTTCGGCACATTTACAAACCCGCCCCCGACCGCCTGCCGCGCTGGATGTGGCGCGTGTGGGGCTGGTTCTGAAACTGCTTCCATCTCCTGCACGATGAATGCGCCCCTGTACCCCGAAGTGCTGCTGAGCAGCCACCACGGCCTGCAGTCGATGCAGCCGCTGCTGCCGCTGGTTACCGATGGTGTGGCGCGCTGGGTGTGGGAATCGCGCTTCGGGCCCATGCTGATTGAGGTGGTGGGCAGCGATGTTTTTGTCAACGGCCAGCGGGTTGAAACACACAGCCCGAGCCCGGCTGTCGCCGACGCCACCGTGCCCGGGCTGCCGGTTCGGCAGAATGAGGTGCATGAAGATACTGATCTGGGCAGTGTTCGTGCTGTTGGCGCTGCTGTGGACCGGCACGGCCTATGCCACGGCAGCCCTGGTGCACTGGGGCGTGGGCTGGTTGGGCACGGGGCAGGCGCTGGACGTGAGCCAGGTGCTGGCCGGTTGGTCGATACCCGCGTGGTTAACTTATTGGGTTGACGTCAGTGACATCAGCGCGCTGTTTGACAGCGTGCGCTGGGCACTTGAGGGCCTGCAAGGCGCCTGGCCGGGTGTGGGTGCGGTGTTGCAGTGGCTGGTGCCCGCCACGTGGGTGGTGTGGGGCTTGGTCATGCTGCTGATGCTGGCGGTGGCTGCCGGCCTGCATGTGCTGGTGGGGCGCGCCACGCAGTGGCCTGCCCGGCAGGACTCGAACCTGCGACCCCCAGCTTAGAAGGCTGGTGCTCTATCCAGTTGAGCTACGGGCAGCGAACGGGCATTGTAGGGAGCGCCGCCGATGCCGCTGCCGTTGCGCTCACGATGCCGTCGCCAGTTGCCGATCTGCAGCTTGCCGCAGCGGCGCATTCAGGCCAGATTCCTCAAGCCTGGGGTGAACCTTGCACCCGCTGGTGCCCGTTGATGGTGGCCCAGGAATACACTGCAAGCCTGATGTTCCTTGGTGGATGGCCTGGCCAGGCGGCATGGGCCACCAGGGGTTTGCGGAGACCCTGATCCATGCTCGAAGGCCTGAAGCGCCTGTTCAACCGCAGTAGCCGTGTGCCCGCCACCGACTGGGATGGCGTGCAACCTTGGGCGCAGGCCAAGGGGTACAGCTTTCGGGGCGTGCACGCCGACGGTTTTGTGGTCGACGGCCGCCTGGGTGACACCCCCTGGCGCCTGGAATGGGGCCCTTCACAACGGGTTTACGTGGCTGGGCGTGAGCTGCGCATCCGCAGTGAACTGGGGTTGGGCTCCGACCTGCACGCACTGGTGATGAACCGTACGCTGCAAGAACAGATGGAATCGGCCGTGTTCAGCCAGTATGTCGAGGGTGTGCAGACCCGCATCGACGACCAGACACCGCCTGAGATGCGCTGGCTGGTGATGTTTCCCAAGCTCAATGCGGCCGAGATGGGCGAGTTGCGCGAACGGTATGTGGCGCTCAGCAGCAAGAAGAGCTGGCTGCTGCGTTGGTTGCAAGGCCCGCTGGCCCATGCCTTGGTGTCACACCGCGTGAATGCCGCCGTACCGCTGGTGCTGATGCTGGGCCGGGGCCGGCTGATGTTGCGCACCGAAATGCCCGAGCCCGATGTGAACGAGATCGAGCGTTGGCTGCGCCTGTTCGAGGTGGCGGTGCGCGAAGCCCGGCGCGCGGCCGACGACAGCGGTGACGTGCCGGGCACCGGCGTCGATGCAGGCCGCAAGCCCGACACTGGCGCCGAAGACAACGGTGGCGCGGGTGGCGACGGCGGTACTGATTAGTACCAGTAACCAGTTACCAGTTACCAGTTACCAGTTACCAGTTACCAGTTACCAGTTACCAGTTACCAGTTCAAGCGGCCGACGGCCGCAGTTTGCCAAATTCCAGCTTGGCCACCGCGTTGCGGTGCACCTCATCAGGCCCGTCGGCAAAGCGCAGTGTGCGTGCCAGCGTGTAGAAGTAAGGCAGGGGCGTGTCCTGGCACATGCCGGCGCCGCCGTAGACCTGCATCGCCCAGTCGACCACCTGGCAGGCCATGGTGGGGGCCACCACCTTGATCATCGCAATTTCGGCCTTGGCGCTTTTGTTGCCCGCGCGGTCCATCATCCAGGCGGCCTTTAGCGTCAGCAGCCGGGCCTGGTCGATCAGGCAGCGTGCATCGGCAATGCGCTCCTGCGTCACCGTTTGCTGCGCAATCGTCTTGCCAAAAGCGGTGCGGCTGGCGGCGCGTTCGCACATCAGTTTCAGCGCACGCTCGGCAATGCCGATCAACCGCATGCAGTGGTGAATGCGCCCCGGCCCCAGGCGCCCTTGTGCGATTTCGAAACCGCGCCCCTCGCCCAGCAAGATGTCGCTGACGGCCACACGCACGTCCTTGAAGTCCACCTCCATGTGGCCGTGCGGGGCGTCGTCATAACCGAACACGCTGAGCGGGCGCAGCACGGTGATGCCGGGGGTATCGGCCGGCACCACCACCATTGACTGCTGGGCGTGACGCGGCGCACTGGCATCGGTCTTGCCCATGAAGATGTAGACCGCGCAGCGCGGGTCGCCAGCGCCGCTGGTCCACCACTTGCGGCCGTTGATCACGTAATGGTCGCCATCCCTGCGGATGTCGGCCTCGATGTTGGTGGCGTCTGAAGAAGCCACCGCCGGCTCGGTCATCGCAAAAGCGCTGCGGATGCGGCCTTCCAGCAGCGGTGCCAGCCAGCGTTTTTTGTGTTCTTCGGTGCCGTAGCGGGCCAGCACTTCCATGTTGCCGGTGTCGGGCGCCGAGCAGTTGAACACCTCGCTGGCCCAGGGCACCGCGCCCATCATCTCGGCCAGCGGGGCGTAGTCCTGGTTGCTGAGGCCAAAGTTGAATTCGGCAGGCTTGTCGGCGGCGGCGCTGCCGTCGGCGTGCGGCGGCAGAAACAGGTTCCACAGGCCGGCGGCGCGGGCCTTGGGCTTCAGTTCTTCAATCACCTGCAGCGGCGTCCAGCGATTGCCGGCGGCGGTGTTGGCTTCGATCTCCGCAAAGTAACGCGCCTCGGCCGGGTACACGTGTTCGGCCATGAAAGCGCCCAGCCGCGCTTGCAGGGCCTGTGTGCGGGGTGAATAGTCGAAGTCCATGGTTTTTTCCTGTGGTGGGTGGGTCGTTGGCCGTTGGCTGTTGGGCGTTGGGCGTTCGGCTCTCAAGCCTTCTGCGCAAAGCCCCAGGCCATGTCGGCCAGCGTGCGGGTGGCCGAACCGGTGGCGCGGGCCTGTGCGCTGGAAGCGATGCCGTCGACCACCCGCTTGGCGATGCCCTGGGTGATGGAGGCCAGCCTGAACAGGTTGTAGGCCAGATAGAAGTTCCAGTCGGCCATCACGGCGTCGGGGTCGGCGCGGCCGGTGCGCTGGCAGTAGCGCTGCACGTATTCACGCTCAGAAGGAATGCCTAGCGCCGCCAGGTCCAGCCCGCCGATGCCGCGAAACACGCCGGGCGGGATGTGCCAGGCCATGCAGTGGTAGCTGAAGTCGGCCAGCGGGTGGCCCAGGGTGGACAGTTCCCAGTCCAGCACCGCCAACACCCGTGGCTCGTCGGGGTGGAAGACCAGGTTGTCCAGGCGGTAGTCACCATGCACCACCGACACCTGGCTGGTGTCTTGCGCGGTGGCCGGCAGGTGGCTGGGCAGCCAGGCCAGCAGCTGGTCCATAGCGCTGATGGGCTCGGTCACCGAGGCCAGGTACTGCTTGCTCCAGCGGCCGATCTGGCGCTCGAAGTAGTTGCCCGGCTTGCCGTAGTCCAGCAGGCCAGCGGCGGCCAGGTCCACGCGGTGCAGGGCCGCCATCACACGGTTCATCTCGTCGTAGATGGCGCCGCGCGTGGCCGGCTGCAGGCCGGGCAGCGACTGGTCCCACAGCACACGGCCTTGCACAAACTCCATCACATAGAAGGCGCGGCCGATCACCGTTTCGTCTTCGCATAAGTGGTGCATGTGTGGCACCGGCACGCCGGTACCCTGCAATGCCTTCATCACCCGGTACTCACGTTCCACGGCGTGCGCCGAGGGCAGCAGCTTGGCAGCTGGCCCAGGTTTGCTGCGCATCACATAGGCCGTGCCGGGTGTCAGCAGCTTGTAGGTGGGGTTGGACTGCCCGCCCTTGAACTGCTCCACCTGCAAAGGCCCGCTGAAGCCGGGCAGGTGTTGCTGCAGATGGGCTTGCAGGGCCTGGACGTCAAAGGCGTGGCTTTCAGCCATCGCCTTGGTGCCGGTGTAGTGTTCCATGGAAGGCGGGTCTTGACAGGGGTTGGGGGGTGATGCTGCTGGCGCAGCGGCGCCGTCATCTTGGGGCGGCTGTGCCATCAGCGTTCAGCGATAGCCAACAGGCGCTCGCGTGACAGCACCACCAGCCGCGTAGGCTCCACGCGCACGGCGCCTTCGCGTTCGAAACCTTTTAATTCCTGGTTCACGCGTTGGCGCGACGCGCCCAGCAACTGCGCCAGGTCTTCCTGCGCCAGTGCCAGGCCGATGCGGACTTCCTCGCCTTCGGCGACACCGTAGCTTTTGGCCAACAGCAGCACCTGGCGCGCCAGCCGGGCCTGCAGCGGCCGGGTGTTGAGGTCTTCGAACTGGTCGAACATCAAGCGCAGGCGCCGGCAGTTCAGGCGCAGCAGCGCGTCGTACAGCTCCACGTGGTGGGCCAGCAGGTGCTTGAAGTCGGCTTTGCGCACCACCAGCAGCGTGGTTTTGCCGTGGGCGTCGGCGTTGTGGGTGCGTGGCAGGCCGTCGAAGAGTGCGATGTCGCCAAACCAGGTGCCGGGCTCGGCGTAGGTCAGCGTCACCTGCTTGCCGGCCAGCGAAACGGTGCTGATGCGCACTGCGCCGTGGGCCACGCCGCACCATTCCTGCGCCGGGGCGCCGCGCGACGCCAAGGCGTCGCCATCGGCCAGCCGGCGTACGGTGGCGCGCGCCAGGATGTCGGCACGCAGGGGGGCGGAGAGCTTGCTGAACCAAGGACCGTTCTCGATGTTCTGGTGCTCTTCGATCGTAAGAACAGGGGGCGACATGGGTTGTCTCGGTGGGGACAGCGCCGGCCGGGCGCTGCACGGTGGCGGTGCAGGCACATTGTGCGGCCCTCGCCTGGGCCAGGCTTCAGGGTGGGGCCTGCCAAGAGGCGAACGAGCGGCCTGCTCTCACTTTTGGTGCAGAGCCTGTACCTTAGACAGCGACGGCTGGTCAACTCTTCATGCTAGAGTCAAAACGCCTTGCCAACCACCCTTCGTCGTATCAGCCCCAGCATGCCTCTCCGTGGTCTTCGTACTCTGCTTTGGCCCGTCGTGACGGTTCTGATGCCGTCGGCTGTGCTGGCGGCCGGTCTGGCGGCTGAACAGTTGGGCACGGTGTTGGGACAGCCGTTGAACTTCCCCGTGCAGGTCAGGCTTGATCCGGGCGAATCGTTGAGCGCAGAGTGCGTCAACGCCGAGGTCTACGTTTCTGATCAGCGCTTGCCCCCTTCGGCCGTGCGCACCCAGATCGACCAGCAGGGCAGCGGTTTGGCACGTGTGCGTGTGCAGACACAGCAGGCCATTGATGAGCCGGTGCTCAGCATCACGCTGCGGGTGGGTTGTGCCGCGCCCATCACGCGCCGCTTCGTGGTGTTTGCCGACCCACCCTTGATGGCCACGCCGGCAGCGACGGCTGCGGCCGCCCTGCCTTTGGTGGCGGCCGCGTCAGTGGCGGCACCCGCCGCTGCCACGGCGGCTGCAGCGGCAGCCACCCCGGCGGCGGTATCCCCTGGCGCTGAGCCGGCCACGTTGGAAGCGCCGCGTCAGGCCACAACAGTGCGCGCCGCTGGAGCAGCCGGTACGCCTGCAGCGTCTACAGCGCGTGCGGTCGAGCGGCCGGCCAACCGGGTGGCCCGCCCATCGTCGGCTACTGGGGCCGACGACCGGCCCAGGCCGGCCCAGCCCGCCCCCCGCACGCCGGTTCGGGCGCCGACTGAAAAGGCGCCCGCCACCGTCACTGCAGCAGCCCCGGTGGCTGCGGCGCCCGCGCCAGGGCCGCGGCTGAGTCTGGAGCCGCTGGCGCCGCTGGCCGTGAAGCCGACCCAGGCCGCAAGCCCATCGGTCAGTGCGCGCTCCGAAGCCGAAACCGACGCCGTCAGCCAGGCTATGCAGGTGGTGGCGCAGGCTGCCAGCGCGGCGCGGGCGGCGGCCCTGGCGGCGTCGGCATCGGCCGACCGCATGGCCAGCTTGGAGCGCACCGTGGCGCAGATGCGCAGCGAGTCGCAGGCCAACCAGGCGCTGATTGCAGAACTGCGCCAGCGGCTGGACCAGACACCGGGCGCCAACCCCTGGCTCTGGCCCTTGCTGCTGGTGGCTGCGGCGTTGGCCGTGTTGTCGGCCTGGCTGTCGTGGCGGCTGGGTCGTGCGCAGACACTGCGCCAGCAGGCCTGGGTGCAGCAGCGTCAGGCCAGCATGGTGTCGGGCGTGCACACCACAGGCCAAGGGCTGGATACAACGGCCGACAAAATGAGCCGTGCGCGCACCGGGCCGGCGCCTTTTGTGACCACCGATGTGCCCACATTCCCGCCGCGCAGCAGCCTGGCCTCGGCGCAGGCGCCTGCAGCGGCGTCCCGGCCCATGGCGCCGCTGCCCTCGGCCCGAGGCGGAGCGGCAGCCGCAACAGCGGGTGCAGCGGGTGCAGCCGTTGCGGCGGCACAACAGGACCAGGCCGTCGCGCCAGACAGCCTGTCGGTTGACAGCCCCATGGCGCGCACCGAGCCCATGCCCGCGCCCTTGCGCGGTGGCAATGAAGGGGTGCGCGATGTCTCGATCGAAGAGCTGATCGATCTTGAACAGCAGGCCGAGTTTTTTGTCGTGCTGGGCCAGGACGAAGCCGCCATTGACCTGTTGGTCGACCACCTGCGCAGCACGGGCGGCGGCAGCCCCCTGCCTTACCTGAAGCTGCTGGAAATCTACAGCCGCACCAACGACCGCAGCGCTTACGAACGCAACCGCGCGCGCTTTAACCACCGCTTCAACGCCTATGCGCCCGAGTGGGGCAGCGACCTGGCACACGGCCGCACGCTGGAAGACTACCCGGGCATCCTGCCCCGGCTTGAACAAGTGTGGCCGCGCCCGCTGGACGCCATGGCCGAGCTGGAAGCCTTGTTGTTCCGCAAGTCGCGCGGCGAGCTGTTTGAGCTGCCGGCTTACCGCGAGGTGCTGTTTTTGTACGCTCTGGCGCGGGACCTGCTGGACCACGGTGCTGTGGACACCGGCACGGTGGACCTGCTGTTGCCGCTGTCCGACGGTTCAACGTTTGGCACCACCGCCCCCATACCTTTTTTGCACGACGAGGCGCACAGAGGTGATTCCAGCTACGACCCGGATGACCCGCCGACGCGGCCGGTGGACTTTGACCTGACCATACCGGCGCAGCAGACCAGTATGTTTGACCCGATGGACGACGACGCGCCGCACCTGGCGCCGTTGCGGCGGCGCTGAGGGCTGCGGCCCTGGCGAAACTCTTGGCTTACAGCTTGCGCAGCCGCTGCAGCGCCAACTGCAGTGTGTCGTCGGCCTTTGCAAAACACAGGCGCGCCAGTTTCTGCTCAAAGCCGCCGGCATAAAAGGCGCTCAGCGGTATCGCTGCCACCCCCACTTCGCGTGTCAGCCATTGGCAGAACTCGGCCTCGGGCAGGCTGCTGACGGCGCTGTAGTCCACAAGCTGAAAGTAGCTGCCCTGCGTGTGCAGCGGCTTTAAGCGGGTGGCCTGCAGGCCCTGCAGGAACAGGTCGCGTTTGCGCTGGTAGAAGGCCGGCAGCCCCAGGTAGGGCTGCGGGTCGGCCAGGTAGCGCGCCAGGCCGTGCTGCATGGGCGTGCTGACGGTGAACACGTTGAACTGGTGCACCTTGCGGAACTCGGCCATCAGCGGCGCAGGCGCCGCCACCGTGCCAATTTTCCAGCCCGTGACGTGGAAGGTTTTGCCAAAGCTGGACACCACGAAGCTGCGCGCCGCCAGCGACGGTATCGAAGACGCGCTGACATGCGGCGCGCCGTCGTAGACCATGTGTTCGTACACCTCGTCGGCCAGCAGCAGCACGTCGGTGGGCGCCAGCAGCGCGGCCAGTTGGTTCATCTCGTCAGCGGTCCAGGCGGTGGCGCTGGGGTTGTGCGGCGAGTTGATGATGAGCAGCCGCGTGCGCGGCGTCAGCGCCGCTGCGATCAGGCCAAAGTCGGGCCTGAAGCTGCCCGGTGTCAGCGGCACGCGCACGACACGCCCGCCCGCCAGTTCGATGTTGGGCGAGTAGCTGTCGTAGCAGGGCTCCAGCACCACCACCTCGTCGCCCGGGTGCACGCAGGCCAGCACGGCGGTCAGGATGGCCTGGGTGGCACCGGCGGTGACGGTGATTTCGGTGTCGGGGTTGTAGCGGTGGCCGTACAGCGCCTCGATCTTCTGCGCCACGCGCTGGCGCAGTGCTGGCACACCCGTCATCGGGGGGTACTGGTTCAGGCCTTCGGCCATGGCGGCCGACACCAGGGCGGGCAGGGCGGGGTCGCAGTTGAAGTCGGGGAAGCCCTGGCCCAGGTTCACCGCGCCCGTTTCTTGCGCCAGCGCCGACATCACGGTGAAGATGGTGGTGCCCACCGCCGGCAGGCGGCTTTGCAGGGCGGGGGTGCGGTGCAGCAAGGTGGTGTCTGTCATGGCGTTAGCTGTGCAACGTAGGGGGGTAGGGACGGGCGGTGGTGTTTGTTTCTACAGGCCGAAGTCGCTGCCTTGGCCTGACATGGCTTTTTCGATCAATGCTGCCGACAGGTGGGGCGACAGCAGCTCGGCAAAGGCCAGCACAAAGTGGCGCAGGTAGGCGCCGCGCTTGAAGGCCACGCGGGTGACGTTGCTGCCGAACAGGTGGCCCAGCGGGCGCGCCACCAGGTCGGCGTCGGCGGCCGTGCCCTGCATGGCCAGCTCGGTCACGATGCCCACGCCCAGGCCCAGGCGCACGTAGGTCTTGATGACGTCGGAGTCGATCGCCTCCAGCGCCACAAAGGGCTTGAGCTGCGCGCGCTCAAAGGCACTGTCGATGCGCGTACGGCCCGTCACGCTGGGGTGGTACAGCACCAGCGGATGCTGCGCCAGTTGCTGCAGCGTGGGCCTGTCGGCCTGCGCCAGCGCGTGGCCTGCGGGCACCACCATCACGTGCTGCCATTCGTGGCAGGGCATGCTGACCAGCTGGTCGTTCAGGGCCAGGGCTTCGGTGGCCAGGCCCACGTCGGCCACGTCGTCCAGCAGCATGCGCACCACCTGTTCGGGCACGCCCTGGTGCAACACCACCTGCACCTTGGGGTAGCGCTGGCGCAGCTGTGCCACCGGGTCGGGCAGGAAGTAACGCGCCTGGGTGTGCGTGGTGGCAATGGACAGCGTGCCGGTGTCTTGCTTGGAGAACTCTTCGCCGATGCGCTTGAGATTGGCGACCTCGCGCAGGATGATGTCCACCGAGCGCAGCACCTGCAGCCCTGGTTCGGTGACGCGCTTGAGCCGTTTGCCGTGGCGCGTGAAGATGTCCACCCCCAGCTCTTCTTCCAGTTCCAGGATGGCCTTGCTGACACCCGGCTGCGACGTGTACAGGGCGCGCGCGGTTTCGGTCAGGTTGAGGTTGCGGCGCACCGCCTCCTGCACAAAACGCAGTTGCTGCAGGTTCATGGCGAAGCGGGCGCGGGGGGTGCCGCGCTGCCCGCCAGGCTGGCTGCCGCCGCTTCGGCCATGGCCTGCATCACGCCGCTGGCCTCGCCGATGGAGCGGTGCAGTTGCAGCGTCAGCTGGCCGTGCTGGGCGCGCACCGCGTCCAGCAGCGCCGGCAGGTCCTTGCGCACATGGCCGCCGGCACCCAGGAACAGCGGCACCACGTCGATGTGTGTGCAGCCGGCAGCAGCCAGGGCGGTGCAGGCTTCGGGCAGGCTGGGGCTCATGCACTCCAGAAAGGCCAGGTGCACCGGCACACCCGGCCGCAGCACTTGCACACGGCGGCTCACCTCCTGGAAAGGCTCGGCCCAGCGGGGGTCACGGGCGCCGTGGGCGAAGAGAAGCAGGCCGGTTGGGGGCGTCATGGGCGGTGGTTGTGGGGTGCTGGCGGCGGGGCAGGTGGGGGCGCTGGTGGGGGCGCCTGTGGAACGGGCTCAACGGTAACGCACCAGCCAGGCGAAGGCGCCCATCGACAGCAAGGTGTACAGGATGCTGGGCGTGGCAGCGGCCACCCAGGGTGTCCAGCCGCGCAGCATGCCCAGGTGGCCCGACAGGTTGCTGAGCAGCACAAAGCTGATGCCCAGCATGACACCGCCAAACACCTTCAGGCTGACGCCGCCGGCGCGTGCGTTCATGTAGGCAAAGGGCAGCGCCAGCGCCACCATCACCAGGCAGGCCAGCGGGTACAGCGCCTTGCGCCAGAAACGGATCAGGTGCGTCTGCGAGGCCTGTTCCTGCTCGTCCAGGTGGGTGCTGTAACGCCACAGCTCCAGGGTGGACATGGTGCTGACGGGCAGCACGGCGGCGGCCACCACACCGGCCGACAGCGTGCTGTTCCAGGTGGCGCTGGCCTGCCGTTGCACCTGCACCGCGCTGCGGCCGCTGGCGCCGGCCTGCGGCCACTGTGTGGATTCCACGTCGCTCAGCGTCCACACCGACAGGCCGGTCGCCGCACTGCCGCTGCCAGCAGGGGCCACGCGGCCTTCGCGTGCATGCAGGCGGCTGATGAGGCGGCCTTCGCTGTCGAATTCGAAGATGCGGATGTCGTTCAGACTGCCGGCGCCATTGGCGCCGCCCACGTTGACCGAATAGCTGCGGTCGCCACCCGGTGTCTGCCGTTTTTCCTTCAGCCAAGCACCTGCGCCGGCCATGGCAATGCTGCCGCCTTGGCTGGCTTTGAGCAGCACCGACTGGCGCTGCGCCGCTGGGGCGATGAAGTCACCCACGACAAAAGTGACCAGCGCAAAGGCCAGGCCCAGCAGCGCCAGCAGGCGCAGCGCACGCCCCGGGCCCAGGCCGCCGGTGCGCAAAATGGTGAACTCCGAGCCCTGCGCCATGCGCGCCAGCGAATAAATGGTGCCGATGAGCACCGCTATCGGGAACAGTTCGTAGAAGTCCTTGGGCAGTTCCAGCAGCGTGGCTTCCAAGGCCTGCCAGGGGCTGCGGCCGCGTGGGCCCACCGATTCCAGCGCGTCGACAAAGTCGATGAAAAAAAACAGCGACAAGAAGGCCAGCGACACAAACAGCACCGAGGCCACGATGTCCTTGTACAGCAGCTTGCGTATGGTCTTCATGGTGCCACCGCAGCCCGGCGCAACCAGGGTTGGGCCGGCAGCCGTGCTGCGCCATGGTCGCGCCACCACAGCAGCGCCAGCGCCAGTGCCAGCACGGCGCCATGCAGCGTCAGCAGCGCCAGGCCCATGGGCATGCGTCCGCTGGCCACCCAGGCCTGCGACAGGTTGATCAGGTTGTAATAGACCAAAAAGGTCAGCAGCGCAAACAGCAGGTTCCAGTTGCTGGCGCGTCGCGGGTTGGTGGCCGCCAGCCCGATGCCCATCAGCAGCAGGTTGCCCGCACCCAGCACCATGCCCAGCCGCCAGGTCAGCTCGCCCTGGTTGGGCGGCGTGGGCTCGCGCACCAGCGTCAGCGTGTCGGTCTGTTTGGGTGGCAGTCGCTGAGCCGAGCGCACGGCTTGTTCGCCCGCAGGCACGCGGTAGGTTTCGAAACTGGACAGCGTGCGTTCGCCCGACACGTTTTGCACCTGGTTGCTTTGGCCGCGCTGCAGCACCAGGTAGCGGTTGTCGCCTTCCACCACCAGGCGCCCGGCTTTGGCGGTGGTGACGCTCTCTGAGTGTTCTGGGTTGGCCAGAATGAAGACGTTGCGCGCGTTCACGCCGTCGATGCTTTCGCGTTCAACAAAAAACACCCGGCGGCCGTCGCTGGAGCGTTGGAACACACCCGGCGTGACCCGCGCCAGGTCGGAGCGCTGCTGGTAACGGTCGCGCAGCTCCTGGCTGCTGCGGTGCCCCCAAGGCCAGACGATCAGCAACAGCAACGCGCTGACCACCATCACCGGGTAGCAGGTGCGCAGCACCGGCCTGATGAAGCGCCGCAGGCCCACGCCGCTGGCAAACCAGATCACCATCTCGCTGTCGCGGTACATGCGGCCCAAGCTCAGCACCACGGCGATGAACAGCGACAGCGCCAGCAGCATCGGCAACTGGCTCAGAGACAGGTAGCCCAGCAGCAGCACCACGTCTTGCGGCGCCACAGCGCCGTTGGCGGCCTGGCCCACGGTGCGGATCAGCGCATTTGTCAGCACGATGGTCAGGATGACCACCAGCGTGGCACCAAAGCCCCGCGACAACTCTTTGCGCACTGTTGAATCGAATAACATCCGCCGACTTTTTTGACTGGTGCCGATTATGGACTTCAAGACTCTGGTGCCCGGGGCTGCAGGCCTTGCGGGCGTGGTGGCCGACGCGCTGTTGGTGTTGGTGTGTGGCAAGCCCGGCGCCGATGCTCTGGCGGCCGCGTTAGGGCCCGCTTTGGCTGCGGTGCTGCAAGACGCCGAGAAGCAGGGCGACTTTGCGCACAAGCCCGCGCAGGTGCTGTACGCGCACCGGGTGGCCGGTGTGAAGGCCGCGCGTGTGGTGTTTGTGGCGTGCAGTGACCACTCGGTCAAGGCCTGGCGGCGTGGCGTCGTGGCGGGTGTTGCAGCGTTGAAGGCTGGCGGCGCAAAAACGCTGGCGGTGGTGTCGGTGGCGGCCGGCGCCGACGCGGCTGCGCTCGCGCCTACGGCCGCCCATGCGCAGTCCCTGGCTGGCGCCGTGGACGAGGTGCTGTATGTCTATAAAGCCACCAAGCCCAGCGCTCCAGCGGCGGCGGCGCTGGCCAGCGTGGCCCTGGTGTGCGACAAATCGGCGGCCATGGCGCTGGGTGCAGCCCTGCGGCGCGGCCAGGCGCTGGCCGCCGGCACCGCACTGGCGCGTGAATGTGCCAACCGCCCGGGCAACCACTGCACCCCCAGTTACCTGGCCGAACAGGCCAAGAAACTGGGCAAGGACTGGGGCTTGAAGGTGCAGGTACTGGAGCGCAAGGACTGCGAAAAGCTCGGCATGGGTTCTTTCCTGTCGGTGGCGCAGGGCTCCGACCAGCCGCCCAAGTTCATCGTTGCGCAATGGCTGGGCGGCGCCAAGGGCCAGGCGCCCGTGGTGCTGGTGGGCAAGGGCATCACGTTTGACACCGGCGGCATTTCGATCAAGCCCGCTGCTGAAATGGACGAGATGAAATTTGACATGGGCGGCGCGGCCAGCGTGCTGGGCACCTTGCGCGCTGTGGCCGAGCTGAAGGCCAAGGTCAACCTGATCGGCATCATCCCGGCTTGCGAGAACATGCCTGGCGGCCGCGCGGTGAAGCCGGGCGACGTCGTCACCAGCCTGTCGGGCCAGACCATCGAAGTGCTGAACACCGACGCTGAAGGCCGCCTCATCCTGTGCGACGCACTCACCTACGCCGAGCGCTTCAAGCCGGCAGCGGTGGTCGACATCGCCACCCTCACGGGCGCTTGTGTCATCGCGCTGGGCCACCACCGCAGCGGCCTTTTCAGCAGCGACGACGCACTGGCGCAGGAACTGCTGGCCGCTGGCGAAGCCGCGCTCGACCCGGCTTGGCGCATGCCGCTGGACGAGGAATACGACGAGGCGCTGAAGAGCCACTTCGCCGACATGGGCAACGTGGGCGGCCGAGCAGGCGGCGCCATCACCGCGGCCATGTTCCTGAAGCGTTTCACGGCCAAGTTGTGCTGGGCGCACCTGGACATTGCCGGCACGGCCTGGAAGTCAGGCGCAGCCAAGGGCGGCACCGGCCGGCCCGTGCCGCTGCTGACACACTTTGTGCTGGGCCGGGCGCAGTAACGCGGGCCCCGATGGTCGCGGTTCTGCCATCTGCAGCAGTCCCGGGGCACTTCCTGTTGCGCCCCTTGCTGAGCCGCTGCCGTGCAGGCCGTTGAGTTCCACACCGGGGTCGCAGACCCGGTCACCTACACCGTGCGCATGCTGCGCAAGGCCTACGCCCAGGGCACGCGGGTGCTGGTCACGGCGCCGGCCGCCGAGCTCGAGCACATCAGCCGGCAGCTGTGGGTGGTCTACGAGCACGAATTTTTGGCCCACGTGATGGCCGACCACTGCCGCCCCAACCAGCGCGCGCGTGCGCCCTTGTGGTTGGCCGCGCAGGCTACAGCAGCCGATGACGAGCCCCGTGTGCTGATCAACAGGGGTGCCGCAGCGCCGCCCGACCCGGCGCGTTTTGAGCGTTTGATTGAAGTGGTGTCAACACAGCCTGAAGACGCTGCTGCCGGCCGGCAGCGTTGGCGGCACTACGTGGCAGCGGGGCTGCAGATGCAGCATTTCAAGGCCGATTGACCTGGGCCAGCGGGAACCCTTGCACCGCTGTAACCACCGCACCGCCCCATGTGGCACGGCGCTTGCTGAAACCGGGTTTCCCGCCGCGCGGGCTGATCACGGGCGAAAACTGCGGCCGCTGTGCACCAGCATGCGGCTTGCGGCGTTACAGCGGTGCGGTGTGGTGGGCTGGCACCCGCTACACCGTGGCAGCCGAGTTAACCCCGAGTTTGCGGGATGTTGGTTGTGGGTTATCGTTTAAGGCTTACGTTTTTACTGTTTGTCGTCTCTGACAACACCTTCTGGAGGTATTTGCATGCAAGTCAAGTTCAATCTGATCGCCGGGGCTGCGGCCCTGTTGCTGGGCGGTTCTGTTTACGCACAAGACCTGGTCGTCAAGATCGGTCACGTCGCTCCCACGAGCGGCAGCATTGCGCACCTGGGCAAGGACAATGAAAACGGTGCCCGCATGGCCATCGACGAGCTCAATGCCAAAGGCACCACCATCGGCGGCAAGAAGGTCAAGTTTGAACTGCTGGCTGAAGACGATGCTGCCGACCCCAAACAAGGCACCGCAGCAGCGCAAAAGCTGGTTGACAGCAAGGTCAACGGCGTCATCGGCCACCTGAACTCGGGCACCTCGATTCCGGCGTCCAAAATCTACAGCGACGCGGGCATCCCCCAGATCAGCCCCTCGGCCACCAACCCCAAGTTCACCCGCCAAGGATTCAAAACCACCTTCCGCGTGGTGGCTGACGACGTGCATCTGGGCGGCACCCTGGGCCGCTACGCCGTGCAGACCATGAAGGGCAAGAACATCGTGGTCATCGACGACCGCACCGCCTATGGCCAGGGCGTGGCTGATGAATTCGAAAAGGGCGTGAAGGGCGCTGGCGGCAAGACCGTGGGCCGCGAGTTCACCAACGACAAGGCCACCGACTTCACCGCCATCTTGACCAGCCTGAAGGCCAAAAAACCCGACATCGTGTTCTTCGGTGGCATGGACGCCGTGGCCGGCCCGATGATGCGCCAGATGAAGCAGCTGGGCATCGAAGCCAAGTTCATGGGCGGCGACGGCATCTGCTCGAGCGACCTGCCCAAGCTGGCCGCCGGCACCATGGCCGATGGCCAGGTGGTGTGCGCTGAAGCCGGTGGTGTGGAAGGCACTGCCAAGAAGTCCATGGAAGAGTTCTACGCGGCCTACAAGAAGAAGTTCAATGAAGATGTGAAGGTCTATGCGCCTTACGTCTACGATGCCACCATGCTGATGGCCGCTGCCATGGTCAAGGCCGGTTCTGCCGAACCGGCCAAGTACTTGCCGGTGCTGGCCAAGACCACGGGCTACAAGGGCGTGACCGGTACGATCTCGTTTGACAACAAAGGCGACGTGAAGAATGGCGCCCTGACGCTGTACACCTACAAGGGTGGCAAGCGCGACGAAATCGCCGTGGTGCGCTGATCCAGCCGTCCTGGTAGTGAACAAAGGGGCTCTACGGAGCCTCTTTTTTTTGTGCTGCACTGTGGCAGCGGCGTCTGTGTAACGCCCAAAAATAAAAACCCGCCGTGGGCGGGTTTTGTATCTGCGAACGCTGCGTGTCGAAGCCGTGGGCCTGCGCTTGCCACAGGCCGGGCTGGCTCTACAGTTTCGACGTTATGGTCGCCCTGAAGGTACAGCCGCAGCCGCAGCCGCTGCCGGGGCTGGCCTTACTTCAGCTTGATTTCTTTGTACAGCACGTGCTTGCGTGCCTTCGGGTCAAACTTCAAGAATTCCAGCTTTTCGGGCGTGGTCTTCTTGTTTTTGCTGGTGGTGTAGAAATGGCCGGTGCCCGCTGTGGACTCCAGCTTGATCTTTTCGCGTCCGCCTTTGCTTGCCATGGTGTGCTCCTGGTGTTCAGAGTTCGCCGCGGGCGCGCAGGTCGGTGACGACCTTGTCGATGCCCACCTTGTCGATCATGCGCAGAGCGGCGTTGCTGATGCGCAGGCGCACCCAGCGGTTTTCGCTCTCGACCCAGAAACGACGGTATTGCAGGTTCGGCAGCCAACGACGCTTGGTCTTGTTGTTGGCGTGCGAAACGTTGTTGCCCACCATGGGGCCCTTACCGGTGACTTGACAGACGCGTGCCATGACGCTCTCCACAGAAAAGTGATTGGGGTGCCGGCCTGCTGGGCCACCACGTTAGCCCGTGTTAGTCCGCATGGGCCCGTGTTGCTTGGCCTGAAGCAGGTTTTGCTACAGGTGGGCTGCACGTGCATACCGACATTTGCGAATCTCGGTACCCACCAAATGGGTACTTGGCCAGCAAAGCCGCTGATTATAGCCCGGGTTTTGCCGGGTCGGTTCGATCAAGCCTCTTGCTGTTCGAGGAAACGTTGTGCATCCAGCGCCGCCATGCAGCCGGTGCCGGCGCTGGTGATGGCTTGGCGGTAGATGTGGTCTTGCACGTCGCCAGCGGCAAACACACCCGGCACGCTGGTCATTGTGGCCATGCCGTTCAGGCCAGTGCGGGTGATGATGTAACCGTCTTTCATCTCCAGCTGGCCCTTGAAGATGTCGGTGTTGGGCTGGTGACCGATGGCGATGAAACAGCCCTTCAGCGCCAGGTCTTTGGTGCTGCTGTCCTGGGTGTTTTTCAGGCGCACGCCGGTCACGCCGGTGCTGTCGCCCAGCACTTCATCAAGCGTGTTCCACAGATGCAGCTCGATCTTGCCTGCGGCCACCTTGGCCGTCACTTTGTCCATCATCACGGCCTCGGCGCGGAACTTGTCACGCCGGTGCACCAGGTGCACCTTGCTGGCGATGTTGGACAGGTACAGCGCCTCTTCCACTGCGGTGTTGCCGCCGCCCACCACACACACGGTGTCGTTGCGGTAGAAAAACCCGTCACAGGTGGCGCAGCCGCTGACGCCGCGCCCCATAAAAGCCTGTTCGCTGGGCAGGCCCAGGTACTTGGCACTGGCGCCGGTGGCCAGGATCAGCGCGTCGCAGGTGTAGCTGCCGGTGTCGCCCGTCAAGCGAAACGGCCGCTGGCTGAAGTCGACCTGGTTGATGTGGTCAAAGACGATGCGCGTGTTGAAGCGCTCGGCGTGGTCCAGAAAACGTTGCATCAGCTCCGGGCCCTGCACGCCGGCGACGTCGGCCGGCCAGTTGTCCACATCGGTGGTGGTCATCAACTGGCCGCCTTGTGCCATGCCGGTGATGAGCAGCGGCTCCAGGTTGGCGCGCGCTGCGTACAGCGCAGCCGTGTAGCCGGCAGGGCCCGAGCCCAGGATCAGGACACGTGCATGGGTTTGTTTTGTGGTCATGGTGTGGGGGTGAAACAGTGATGGGTCTGCGGCCGGTGCGGCCCTGGGGTTCGGTGCGGGTGGCGGCAAATTGCAAATGGATCTGGGGTCTAGAACCGTGTCATTTCCAACGGAAACGATCACATTAGTGGGCAGAATAGCTTGATTCTTGCAGGCCCTTGCAGTCAGGTTGTGTCCACGGGTTTGCAGCTTCCGACCACCCCCAGCAAGAGGAGTTGCCCATGTCGATGTTGTCCAACCTGGACCTGATCCGCCGCGTGCCGCTATTTTCCATGTTGACTGTGGATCAGGCGCAGGCCATTGCCGACAGCGTGGTCAAGCGCCGTTACCGGCGTGGCGAACTGGTGGTGGAGCAGGGCCGCAAAAGCAACGCACTTTTCATTTTGCTCAACGGCCGCGCGCGCGTGTTGACGGCCGACACGCGCGGCCGTGAGGTGATCTTGGCGGTGCTGGAGTCGGGGGACTATGTCGGCGAGATGAGCTTGATCGACAACGAGCCGCACTCGGCCACCGTGCGTGCCGAGATCCAGACCGACATGCTGGTGCTGGCGCGCGCCGACTTTGCGCGCTGCCTGCCGGAAAACTCCACGCTGTCCTACGGCATCATGCGTGGCCTGGTGCGCCGCTTGCGCAACGCTGACCGGCAGATCGAATCGCTGGCGCTGCTGGACGTGTACGGCCGGGTAGCGCGCACGCTGCTGGACATGGCCGAAGACGTGGACGGTGCCAAGATCATCCGCCACAAGGTCAGCCGCCAGGACATGGCCAAGGTGGTGGGCGCTTCGCGCGAGATGGTCAGCCGTGTCATGAAAG
>JACCDR011843312.1_pt1 | contig 34136 bp, 26 predicted proteins | sample 7446431 | NCBI WGS metagenome assembly JACCDR01 (sample SAMN15323443, study PRJNA562643) | freshwater metagenome | isolation source: river surface water | place: USA:Blue River Watershed | collected 2017-08-17
CCCTTCCAGATTGAATTTCCAGAATCGTTGCCCGTCTCGGCCAGACGCGAGGAAATCATGGCGGCCATGCAGGCGCACCAAGTGGTCATCGTGTGTGGCGAAACGGGCTCGGGTAAGACCACACAGTTGCCCAAGATGGCGCTGGCCTTGGGGCGCGGGCAAGGGCGAGAACTTGGGCCCAATCCCAAGCCCGGTCAACGCAAGCAAATCATCGGCCACACACAGCCCCGTCGCATTGCGGCCAGCTCGGTGGCCAAGCGCATTGCTGAAGAGCTCAAAACCCCGCTGGGCGAGGTGGTGGGCTACAAGGTGCGCTTCCAAGACCGTTTGAGCAAAGACGCCTCGGTCAAGCTGATGACAGACGGCATTTTGTTGGCCGAAACGCAAACCGACCCGCTGCTCAAAGCCTACGACACGATCATCATTGACGAGGCACACGAACGCAGCCTGAACATTGACTTTTTACTGGGCTACTTGCGCGAAATCTTGCCGCGCAGGCCCGACCTGAAAATCATCGTCACCTCGGCCACGATTGATGCCGACCGCTTTGCGCGGCACTTTGCTTCAGCCAAGGGGCCTGCGCCGGTGTTGATGGTGTCAGGCCGCACCTTCCCGGTGGAGATGCGCTACCGACCGTTTGAAGAAAAGCGCGATTACGACCTCAACAACGCCATCGCGGATGGGGTGGACGAACTGTGGAGCAACCCCTCGCAACAGGGCGACATCTTGGTGTTCCTCCCCGGCGAGCGCGAAATTCGGGAAGCGGCAGACCACTTGCGTGCCCACCTGAGCCACAGCCCTGTGTTGCGCGGGGCCGATGTGTTGCCCTTATTTGCCCGCTTGTCTCAAGCCGAGCAAGACCGCGTGTTTGACAACCACAACGGCCGCCGCATCGTGCTGGCCACCAACGTGGCCGAAACCTCACTCACTGTGCCCGGCATTCGCTATGTGATTGACGCAGGCACCGCACGCGTCAAACGCTACAGCTGGCGCAGCAAGGTGGAGCAACTCATGGTGGAGCCCATCAGCCAAGCCGCGGCCAACCAACGCGCAGGACGTTGTGGCCGTGTGGCCAACGGCATTTGTATTCGTTTGTACGACGAGGTGGATTTCAACGGTCGCACCAAATTTACCGACCCCGAAATTTTGCGCAGCTCGCTCGCGGGCGTGATCTTGCGCATGAAGTCGCTGCACTTGGGTGATGTGGAGCGTTTTCCGTTTTTAGAAGCACCACGCCCCAAAGCCATTGCCGATGGTTACCAACTGCTCAACGAACTCGGGGCTGTGGATGACAGCAACGAACTCACGTCCATGGGGCGCGAACTCTCGCGCCTGCCACTCGACCCCCGTGTGGGCCGCATGATTTTGGAAGCGCGTGAGCGCCAAGCCTTGGACGAAGTGCTCATCATCGCCAGCGCCTTGAGCGTGCAAGACGTGCGTGACCGCCCTCTGGAAGCGCAAGCCGCTGCCGACCAAGCGCACGCCAAGTTTGACGACGACAAGAGCGAGTTCAGCGGCTACCTCAACCTGTGGAAGTGGTTGGAGAACTCACGCGGTGGCAAGCCCCATGTGCCTGCCAGCATGAAGCAACAAATTGCTATCAAGCAGCCGCAAAGCAAACAAGGCGCTGTGAAAGTCGGGCTCACTGGCGTGCCCACCGAGCACAAACTGAGCAACCGCCAATACGAAGCGCTGCTGCGCCAAAACTTCATCAACGTGCGACGTGTGCGCGAGTGGCGTGACACGCACACCCAGCTGCTCACAGTGGTGACTGAGCACAAATGGCGCATCAATACCTTGCCTGCCAGTTACGACCAACTGCACTTGTCGATGCTGGCGGGTTTGCTGGGTAACGTGGGCTGCAAGCTCGAAGACGACGAGGCGTATTTGGGCGCACGTGGCATCAAGTTTTACCGCCACCCCGGTGCGCACTTGCGCAAAAAACCGGGCCGCTGGTTGGTGGCCGCAGAGTTGGTAGAAACCACGCGCTTGTTTGGCCGAGGCTTGGCCAACATCGAACCACAGTGGCTCGAGCAAGTGGGCGGCCATTTGCTCAAAAAACAATTGCTCGACCCGCATTGGGAAAAGAAAGCAGGCGAGGTCAAAGCACTAGAACGTGCCACGCTGTATGGGCTGGTGGTGTACAACGGCCGACGTGTGAGTTACAGCAAAGTGGACTTGCCTGGGGCGCGAGAAATTTTCATTCGTGAAGCCTTGGTGGCAGGCGAGCTGGACACCAAATTGGCATTCTTGTCGACCAACCAAAAGCTCATCGCGCAAGTCGAGGAGCTAGAACACAAATCGCGTCGTCAAGACGTGTTGGTGGACGATGCGCTCATCTATGCGTTTTACGACCAGCAGTTGCCCGCTGATGTGTGCAGCTTGGTCACACTGGAGCATTGGTACCGCGAAGAGGTGAAACGCCAGCCTAAGTTGCTGTGCCTGAGCCGAGACGAACTGATGCGCCATCAAGCGGCAGGCATCACCACGCAAGCCTTCCCTAAGCACATTCGATTGGGCGGTACCGATTGTTTAGCTACTTACTTGCATCAGCCGGGCGATGCCCGTGACGGGGTGACGGTGACTGTGCCGCTGTTTGTGCTCAACCAAGTCAGCGAAGACCGCTGCGAGTGGTTGGTGCCTGGCTTGCTGAAAGACAAAATTCAAGCGCTGCTCAAGAGCTTGCCGCAGCGTCCGCGTAGCCGCTTTGTGCCGCTTCCTGAGTCGGCGGCGCGTTTGGCCCAAGAGCTGTCGCAGCCAGAGGTGTTTGGCACAGGCAGCTTGACCGATGTGCTGCTGAAAAAAGCCCGTGATGAAACCAGCCTCGACATCAAGCGTGCAGACTTCAAACTCGACATGCTCAGCCCGCATTTGTTCATGAACCTGTTGGTGGTAGATGAGCACGGTCGTCAGTTGGGGATGGGGCGCAACCTCGGCGCGCTCAAGGGTGAGTTGGGGGCTAAGGCGCGTGGGGCGTTTCAGGCTTTGGCGGCGTTGAAGGGGCTGGGTACTCTGAGTGCTGGCGCTGACGATGGTCGTGGCGTTGAAGTTGCTGCGGCGTTGACCGATGCGGGGCAGCGGACGCCTCATGCCTCACAGAAATCGTTGTCCGCTGCCCCGCATCGGTCAACGCCTTCTGGCTCGCCTGCTTCTGCATCTGTGTCGGTTGCGGGCAATCAGCGCTACACCAGTTGGACGTTTGGTGAGTTGCCTGAGCTGATGGAAATTCAACGCGGCAACCAAACGCTCATTGGTTTTCCGGCGCTGGTGGATGGTCTAGACGCGGTGACCATCGAGGTGTTTGACGAACCCGAGGTGGCCGCTAACAAACACCGCACTGGCTTGCGTCGCTTGTTTGCATTGCAGATTAAAGATGCACTCAAGTACCTTGAGAAGAACATTCCCGATCTGCAAAAAATGGCGGTGGCCTACATGCCGCTAGGCACGGCGGATGAACTGAAAACGCAAATCATTGATGTGGCCTTGGACCGCGCCTTTTTGCTTGACCCGTTGCCCAACGACGAAGCGAGTTTTAAAAAGCGCATCGAAGAAGGCCGTGGTCGACTCACGCTGATTGCCAACGAAGTGGCACGTTTGGCCGGTGTCATCTTGCTTGAATTTGCCACCGCGACTCGCAAAATCAAAGACACCAAAAACGCGCCCGATGCCACGGCTGATTGCACGCAACAGTTGCAACGCTTGGTGCCTAAAAACTTCATGGTGGCCACGCCGTGGCTGCAACTGCAACACTTTGCGCGCTACCTCAAAGCCATTACCTTGCGCCTAGACAAATACCGCGCCGATCCTGCGCGTGACGCCCAGCGCTTGGCCGAGCTCAAGCCGCAAGAGCAACGCTACTGGCGCTTGGTGGCCGAGCGCAAAGGCGCGGTGGATGACCGCATGTTGGAGTTTCGCTGGTTGCTAGAAGAGCTGCGCGTGAGCTTCTTTGCGCAGGAGCTGCGCACGCCGCAGCCGGTGAGCATCAAGCGGCTGGAGAAGGCTTGGGGGCAGTTGACGTATTGAGCAGTTTCAGTCTTGATGGTTTGATCAGGCTGATTCTGATGTCTACGAATAATTTTTAAATTGAAAGGCCAAAATTCTTGCAAAACCATCTCGAGGATATCCTCGAGATGGTGACTGTTTAAGTTGCTTTTGGTTTTACTGTGTCAGTGTTGTGCAGGCTGCGCAACCAGCCTCACGCCCAAGGCTGTGCATACCCGCGCAATGGTGTCAAAGCGTGGTTGCGATGTGGGGCGCAGGGCTTTGTAGAGTGCTTCGCGAGTCAGGCCTGATGCGCGGGCGACCTCGGTCATGCCTCTCGCACGGGCAATGGTTCCAAGTGCGTGTGTGAGTTCTGTGGGGTCGTTTTCGCCAAGTACCAGAGTCAAGTAGTTGGCCATGTCTTCATCTGTTTTCAGGTATTCGGCCATGTCGAAGTCTGGCAGTTCAGTAGCTTTGATTTTTTTAGTCATGCGCATTTACTCCGTGATGTGTCGACTCATTGCAATGGCTCTGGCAATGTCATCAGACTGTGTGGACTTGTCGCCACCTCCGAGCATGATGATGAGCATGCCATTGCGTTCTGTGTAGTACATGCGCCAACCCGGACCGAAGAATTCACGCATTTCACTGACATCTTCGCCAACATGTGCGATGTCGCCTAGTAACCCACGGTGTGCTTTTTCTAGACGTCTAGCCAAACGAATGCGCGTCATGCCATCTTTGAGGTTGATGAGCCAGTCTTCAAATTCGGGTGTGCGCTTGATGGTGTACATGGCATTGTAATCATTTGTTCACGCCTGGCAAGCTGTTGCGCAGCTGCGGATGTGTTGATTCTTTGTTAGCAGGCGGGCGCGTGGCTTAACTACTGATAAAGAAATGAATACTTAGCAAAGCCTTGGAGTTGCCACTTATCCATGCTTCGGCTAGGGGAATTCACCGATAAGTGAGCCTCCGTGGTGTCCTCACAATCCTATGCAAACCAATACATAGGAGACTGGGATGCAAAAAGTTTTGCACATCAATCCGGACAAATGCACGGGCTGTATGCAGTGCGAGATGGCGTGTTCGTTTGAAAACTACGGCACGTTTGCTACTGCTAAGTCGCGCATCAAGGTGTTTGACTTCCACCACACGGGTAAGAAAGTGCCTTACACCTGCACCCAGTGCGACGAGGCGTGGTGTTTGCATGCTTGCCCTGTTGAGGCGATCACGGTGGACAAGGCCACGGGTGCCAAGGTGGTGAGCGAGTCGACCTGCGTGGGTTGCAAGGTGTGCACGATTGCATGCCCCTTTGGCACGGTCAATTACGTGCAAGAAACAGGCAAAGTACAAAAGTGCGATTTGTGCGGCGGCGATCCCGCTTGCGCATCGGCATGCCCCACAGGTGCGATCACCTTCATTGACGCGAATTGGACTGGGTTGGACCGCATGAAACAGTGGGCGGACAAACTGGGCAATCAACCTTCTGCAGCTTGATCGAGGAGCACACACATGTCATGGGCTGGAAAAATTCTTCGCGTCAATCTGACCGCAGGCACGGTCAAGGCTGAACCTCTCAATATGCAATGGGCACGCGACTATTTGGGGTCGCGTGGTTTGGGCTCAAAGTACCTCATCAGTGAGATCGACCCCAAGGTGGATCCGCTGTCACCCGACAACAAAATCATTTGGGCCACGGGGCCACTCACGGGCACGATGGCGTCCACGGGTGGGCGCTACACCGTCATCACCAAAGGGCCACTGACGGGCGCGATTGCTTGCTCAAACTCTGGTGGCTATTGGGGCGCTGAGCTGAAGATGGCTGGCTGGGACATGGTGATTTTTGAAGGCAAGTCAGCCAAGCCGGTGTACCTGTACATCAACGATGACCATGTCGAGCTGCGCGATGCCTCAGACCTGTGGGGGCAGAGTGTTTGGAAGACAGAAGAAAAGCTCAAGCAGATGCACCAAGACCCCTTGCTGCGCATTTCCAGCATTGGCAAGTCAGGCGAAAACGGTGTGCTGTATGCCGCCGTGGTGAACGATTTGCACCGCGCCGCAGGCCGTTCAGGCGTGGGCACGGTGATGGGTAGCAAAAATCTTAAAGCCATTGCGGTGCGTGGCACTTTGGGTGTAGGCAATGTGCGCGACCCTAAAGCCTTCATGGCTGCGACACAAGCGGCCAAGAAAGTGCTGGCCGATAACGCCGTGACAGGTCAAGGTTTGCCAACCTATGGCACACAGGTGTTGATGAACGTGATCAACGAAGTGGGGGCCTTGCCCACACGCAACCACCGCGATGTGCAGTTTGAAGGGGCCAAGGATATTTCTGCCGAGGCGATGGCAACGCCTCGTGCCACCGATGGCAAAAAGCATTTGGTGACCAACCAAGCATGTTTTGGTTGCACGATTGCGTGCGGCCGTATCAGCAAGATTGACGAGACCCACTTCTCAGTGCAAAACAAACCTGAGTATTGGGGCGCGTCAGGCGGCTTGGAGTACGAAGCTGCCTGGGCGTTGGGCGCTGCCAACGGGGTGAATGACCTTGAAGCTTTGCAATACGCCAACCTGATTTGTAACGAAGAAGGCATGGACCCCATCAGCTTTGGTGCCACGATTGGTGCGGTGATGGAGTTGTACGAAATGGGCGTGTTGACCAAGGAGCAAATTGGCACGGATGCCCCATTTGGTTCAGCCAAGGCTTTGTGCGAGTTGGCCGATATGACCGCACGCGGTATTGGCTTTGGCAAAGAGATTGGCTTGGGCTCCAAACGCTTGACGGCCAAGTACGGTCACCCCGATTTGTCGATGAGCGTGAAGGGGCAAGAGTTCCCTGCGTATGACGGCCGTGTGATTCAAGGCATTGGCTTGGCGTATGCCACCTCTAACCGTGGTGCTTGCCACTTGCGTGGTTACACCATTGCATCCGAGGTATTGGGTATTCCAGTGAAAACCGAACCGACAGAGCACGAGGGCAAACCAGAGTTGGTCAAGGCTTTCCAAGACGCAACGGCCGCATTTGACTCTGCGGGCGTGTGCATTTTCACCAGCTTTGCTTGGACATTGGCGGATGTGGCGCCACAGGTGCAAGCCGCTTGTGGCGAGGAGTTCACGATGGAGCACCTCAACCACATTGGTGAGCGCATTTGGAACATGGAGCGCGAGTTCAACAACGCGGCGGGCTTTACCAAGGCGGATGACTCTTTGCCCAAACGCTTGTTGACCGAAGCCGCTAAGACGGGCCCCGGTAAAGGCATTGTGAGCAAGTTGCCCGAGATGTTGCCCAAGTACTACGCCGCGCGTGGTTGGGACAGCGAAGGCCACCCCACGGCTGACACGAAAAAACGCTTGGGCTTGTAAGGACCGAACGCCATGCTCCATCACGTGATTTTGGGCGCAGGCCCAGCGGGTGTGATTGCCGCAGAAACTTTGCGCAAGCACGCGCCACAAGATCGCATCACCGTGGTGGGTGACGAGCACGAGCCACCGTACTCGCGCATGGCGATTCCGTATTTGCTGATTGGCAATGTGGATGAGCGGGGCACATACCTGCGTAAGTCGGATGATCACTTTGATCGTTTGCGTATCGAGGTGGTGCGTGCGCGTGCGCAGAGCGTGAACACAAGCAAGCGTGAGGTGTTGCTCGACAACGGGCAAAGCTTGACGTTTGATCGCTTGCTCATTGCCACCGGTTCGCGTCCCGTGCAGCTACCCATCCCCGGTATTGACAGTCCACAAGTCCATCCTTGTTGGACCTTGGAGGATGCACGAGCCATTCAAAAACTGGCTCAGCCTGGGGCGCGTGTGTTGCAAATGGGTGCTGGCTTTATTGGCTGCATCATCATGGAAGCTTTGGCCACGCGTGGCGTGAAGTTGAGCGTGGTCGAGATGGGAGACCGCATGGTGCCTCGCATGATGGGACCTGTGGCTGGCAGCATGATTCGTGATTGGTGTGAGCACAAAGGCGTACAGGTGTTCACAGGTGCCAAGGTGGAGGCGATTGTTCCGGGTGAGTCGTCATCTGTCAGTGTTCGTTTGTCAACAGGGCAAAAGATCGACGCCGATTTGGTCATCAGTGCCACCGGCGTGAAACCCAATATTGCGTTCCTCAAAGACTCAGGTATCACCTGCTTGCAAGGTGTGTTGACCGATGAGCGTTTGCAAACCAATGTGCCTGGTATTTATGCCGCGGGTGATTGTGCGGAGGCTTTTGACAAGGTCAGTGGCACGACCATCGTGAGTGCGATTCAACCCAATGCTGCGGAACAAGCGCGTGCGGCTGCACTCAATATGGTGGGGCAACACACCGAGCTCAAAGGCGTGACACAAATCAACGTGCTCGATACCTTGGGCTTGATTTCCACCAGTTTTGGCAACTGGCAGGGCGTGCCCGGTGGTGAGCATGTGGCGCTCACGGCGAATGGCAAACACCTGAGCTTGCAATTCAGCGGCGATGTTTTGGTGGGCTGCAACAGTGTGGGTTGGACTGAGCATGTGGGCGTGATGCGCGGCTTGGTGGAAGGGCGCATTCACCTAGGTGAGTGGAAAGACAAACTGCTGGCCGATCCCACCTTGCTGGTGGAGGCTTATTTGGCCTGCGCCCAAGGTCAAGGCCACTGGCATGGTGCGGCTGATGCGCGTCGCCGCGCATAATGCGCGAGTTATGCGAATCACCCTCAAACTCTTTGCCACATTGACCGATTACTTGCCTGCACACGCACGTGTGGGAAATCAGCTGGAGCTAGAGGTGGCCGAGACAGATGCCATATTGGATATCTTGGCACCATTCGGTTTACCGCCTCAGTTGGTGCACTTGGTATTGGTCAATGGGCATTACATTGCCCCAGAACTGCGTGGCAGCACATGCCTGAAAGAGGGCGACGCTTTGGCTATTTGGCCGCCTATTGCAGGTGGCTAGGCTGTGCAGTCGCATTACCCCGCCCAATTCGCACGCGAGATGGGATGCACGGCAGACGAGTTTGTGAAATGGTTGCATGCGGCATTGACTGAGTTTGTCTGGCAGTGCGAGACATCGCAAGCGCACGTGACGGTCTCTAACAACGGGAAGTCTGAAGGCGTTTTGTACCTTCGCTGGCAAGTGTTGCCTGAACGCCGCATTGCTTTGTTGCGTATCCCGCGGCTGCAAGTTCATTACCAGTTTGACGGTGTAACAGATGAGGCGCGTGCACGCTTCATGCAACGACTCGATTTGTTCATGCAGCGTGGGGGCGGTTAGCCACGCATGGGGCCGGGTTTGGTGAGTAGTTCTAAGGCTTCGCCGAATGTCGAGCTTGGCTTGCGATATTTGCCAGGCGGACGGACGTAGCGTTTGCCAGCAGGCATCAAATGCAGTTGCAAACCAATCATTTCCAGTTTGTCGCCTTCTTCAATGGCGTCAAGGTTGGTTTTGAGGCGGCGAGCATCCACCAAAGTCACGGAGCCTTTACCCATGATCTCGACCGATTGGTGAGGTTCGATGATCAGTGCCGTGTCTTCGTCAATGCCGATGCCTAGCAAATCGGGACGTTGAGCAAGTGCGGATAACAAACGACTCAGACGATGGCGCTGTGAAAAGTGTTGATCCACGATGGCATTGGCCACAAATCCTAGACCGATGTCGGTAGAGACGGTGTCCTTGCGGGGGACAGGTGTGGGGATACCTTGGGCCAACATGTGTCGTGACATCACCGCTGCTCCGGCGCTGGTGCCAGCGACGCAAGCGCCATCCAAAAAGAAAGCGCGGTGCAGAGCCTGGAAAGCGGGCGATTCCCACAAGCATGTCATGAGGCGCGTTTGATCGCCACCAGTGATGAAAATACCATCGGCTTGTGCAATTTGACTCACAACCTCTGGCTTAGACGCATCCTCACGTGTGAGCATTGGCACGACTTCGCAGTCGGTTGCGCCGAGCTCTTTGAACGCGGCTTGATAACTGGTCCACACCACATCGGGCACGCTGCTTGCCGCGGTGATGAATCGAATTTTGGCGCTAGGTCCACCGCTGAGCTCTAAAAACTTACGCAAGATGAGGCGGTCTTGTTGACGATCTTCAGCGCCACCAATGATGACCAATCGACCTGGTTTTTTCTGAACGCCAAGCGTTTGTGCCGCTAACTCCAGGGGCAAAGCTGTGCTGGCAAGCAGACTCAACACAAGACGGCGAGGAATGGTTTTCATAGGGTACTCAGTCTTGGTCTAGCCATTCGCAAATGGGTTGCCACTGCTCTAAGTCCTTGGCAACTTTTGACGGCGTGATGTCAAACAAAGACAAACCATGCGCAGCCATGTGCAGGTAGTACTGCGTATCGCGCAAATAGCTCAGCACTTGCACGTCCAGAGACTCGACAAACTTGCGCAAGTTGGATGCTGAGATGGTGCGTGCATCCACACGGTTGCCAATCACGCGGACATCAGTGGGCAGGCCTTGGGTGATGCTGACGAGTTGCCGCAAGAAGTTTTGCGTGGCTTGCATGTCAAACAAGCTGGGCATCACGGGCACGATGACTTTGTCAGCTCGCAAAATCACTTCTTTGAGTCGCCAGCCGTGGATGCCACCGGGCGTATCAATGACCACATGGGTGGTGCCTTGCGGGGGTTTGGCAGTCAGGACCAAATCGGCTTCGTATTCCCATGTGGAAATTTTAGGGAGTACCTCGGGGCGTTGCGTCAACCAAAGTTTGGAGGATTGCTGCGTGTCGGCATCGCCCAACATGACGTTGTGACCTTGGCTTGCAAAGTAGCCGGCAATGTTGGTCGATAAAGTAGATTTTCCTGCGCCCCCTTTGGGGTTGGCAACAACGATGACTTTCATGGGGTTTGCTTCACAGGCGGGCGAGTCGCTCAAGAGCGAGATGGAGAGTTGCGTCTTTTTTGGCGTAACAGAAACGCACCACGCGTTGGTCAAAGCCATCGGCGTAAAAGGCGGAGAGCGGAATGGCGGCTACGCCAATCTCAGAGGTGAGCCATTTGCAGAAGTCGGCTTCGCTCAAGTCTTTTTCGGGCACACCTAATTTGTCGATCCGCACACACTGAAAGTAGCTGCCCTCGGAGGGCAATAACTCAAACTTGGTATTGGCCAAACCTTGGCGAAACAGATCGCGCTTGGCGGCGTAAAACGCGGGCAGTTGTAAATAAGGCTGAGGGTCTTTGAGGAAGGCTGCCAAACCATGCTGCACAGGCGTGTTGACCGTGAACACGTTGAACTGATGCACTTTGCGAAACTCTGCGCTGTAAGCCGCAGGGGCAGCCACGTAGCCAATTTTCCAACCAGTGACGTGAAAGGTTTTGCCAAAGCTCGACACGATGAAGGCTCGGTCAGCCAATCCGGGGAAACTGGATGCGCTCAGGTGTTGCAACGGCGCGTAGACCATGTGCTCATACACCTCGTCGCTGATGAGCACGATGTTGGTTGGCGCGAGCAGCTCTTGCAGTTTGAGCATCTCTTCACGCGTCCACACGGTGGCGCTGGGGTTGTGCGGGCTGTTGACGATGATGGCTCGTGTCTTGGGGGTGATGGCCGCTGCGATTTTGTCGAAGTCAGGGCGAAACGTGCCAGGGGTGAGCGGCATGCGTACGGCTACGCCGCCCACCATGTCGATGTTGGGGATGTAGCTGTCGTAGCAGGGTTCTAGCACGATGACCTCATCACCCGTACGCACAACAGCCATGATGATGCTGAGGATGGCTTGTGTGGCACCTGCCGTGATGGTGATTTCGCTCACGGGGTCGTAGCGATGCTGGTACAAGGCTTCAATTTTGTCGGCCACGGCTTCGCGCAGGACCGGCACACCGGTCATGGGCGGGTATTGGTTGAGACCATGCTGCATGGCGTCGCTGACGCAGTTGATCAACTTGGGATCACAGTCAAAGTCAGGGAAGCCTTGGCCCAAGTTCACCGCATTTTTTTCAGCGGCCAAGGCCGACATGACGGTGAAGATGGTGGTGCCGATTTTTGGAAATTTGGTGTCGAGTTGAGGAGTGGTCATGACTATAGGAGGCTCAGAGGTCGTAGTCGACATGGCGACCTTCGAGGGCTTTAAGAATGAGGTTTTTGTCTAAGCGATCACTGAGCAACGCGGCAAAGTCGTAGACGAAATTGCGCAAATAAGCGCTGCGCTTGAACGCGATACGGGCCGTGTTTCTGCCAAACAGCTGAGCCCCAGGACGTACCACCAAGTCGTCACTCAGGCCATCGCGGACGGCCATTTCTGCCACGATGCCAATGCCCAAACCCAGTTGCACATAAGTTTTGATGACGTCCGAGTCAATTGCTTCTAAAGCAATGCGAGGGGTGAGATGTTTGGCAGCAAAAGCTTTGTCAAGGCGAGTACGACCTGTGAACGAGGGGTGATAGGTGATGAGCGGCTCAGCGGCAATGTCTTCGAGGGTGAGCCGTGTTTTAGACGCAAGCGGGTGCTTTTTAGGAATCACCAACACGTGTTCCCACTCATAGCAGGGCAGGGTGACGAGGTCTGGATAGTCTGCCAGCGATTCGGTGGCGATGCCGATTTCCGCCACCTCATCCAGCACCATTTGCGCCACTTGAGCAGGGGCCCCTTGGTGCAGGCTGATGCTCACGTCGGGGTAGCTCTCGCGCAGTTTTGACACAGGCACGGGCAGCACATAGCGCGCTTGCGTGTGTGTGGTGGCAATTGAGAGCGTGCCACTGTTTTGGTTGCTGAATTGTTCGCCAATACGTTTGAGGTTACCGACTTCACGCAAGATCACTTCAATGCTGCGCAACACATGTTGCCCAGGTTCGGTGACGCGTTTGAGCCGTTTGCCGTGGCGCGAAAAGATTTCAATGCCAAGTTCTTCTTCGAGTTCGATGATGGCCTTGGACACCCCAGGTTGAGAGGTGTGTAGGGCTTTGGCGACTTCGGTGAGGTTGAGGTTACGACGCGCGGCCTCTTGAACAAAGCGGAATTGATGCAAATTCATAGGCGTAGATTATGCCTTGAGCATCTAAAGAAAGGATTTCTTATGCTTTTGATGGGGCTGACGCAATGCTGGCGATGAGGTCTAGCAAATCAGGATGCTCGCCGATGGCTTGTTGACAAGTGATGTTCAGTTGGGGGTGTGCTGCTTGGATGTCAGACATCAGCTGCGGTAAATCTTCTCGGGCATGGCGGCCCACACCAAGAAACATGGGAACGACGCACAAACTGGTCGCACCTGCTGCAGCGAGTTCAGCAGCAACTGTGGGCAAATCAGGTTGAGTCAACTCGAGGTAGGCACAGCGCACCAGCGTATCGCTCGCTCGCTCACTGATGCGCTGAGCGACCGCTTGTATGGGTTGGTGCCAGAGTGGGTCGCGCGACCCATGCGCAAATAAAACGATGGCGTGCATATTTATTGTCGAATGACGAGCCAACTGAACGCGGCGAGCGAAGCGATGCTGTAAAGCAATCCAGGCGCAGCAGCGGCAAACCAAGGCGCCCAGTTGTTGATGTTGCCCACATAGCTCGATACGTTATTGAGCAAGAAAAAGCTAATGCCTGCCAAAACGCCTCCAAATACGTGGCTCGCAATGTTGCCGCTGCGGAAATGCAAATAGGCAAACGGCAGAGCCAGTACCACCATCACCAGGCAACTCAAGGGATAAAACACCTTTTTCCAAAACTCAATTTCAAAGCGTTGCGTGCTTTGTCCATTCACATCTAAATGACGGATGTATTGAAACAGGTCAATGGTTCCCATGCGATCAGGTTTGAGCAATGCGACCGCCACCATTTCAGATGAAATACCGGTTGACCAGTCTAGTGTGCTCATGCTTTGCCGCTTCAGGCGCATTTGTTCGCCTGTGCGATGGAGCTCGTCTCGACTGACGTTTTGCAATTCCCATGTGTCGGTTTTGGACAGCAATGCAGCGTCTGCTTTGGTGAGTGCGATCCATTGGCCTTCTTTGTCGAATTCAAAAATTCGAATGCCTTTGGGGTTTCCTTCTGGCGTCAGGGTGCTGACATTCAGCGCGAAGTTTTTGTCTGCTTGTTGCTCTCTAAGCCATGCGCCAGTTTGTCCGATGGTGATTTGCCCAAGGTATTTGGATTTCAAGAGTTGCCCGTATTTGTCACAAAAGGGTGATAAGTAGTCTCCTACGGCGAACGTGAGCAAAACAAATGCAATGCCGATGCCCATCAAATTACGAAGCGCCATGAACGGGCCTAACCCGCTGGTTCGCAAAATGGTGAACTCTGAGCTTTGTGCAAATCTAGCCATGACGAAAATGGTGCCAATCAAGACTGAAATGGGGAGCAATTCGTAAAGGTGGCTTGGAATCAGTAGCACCACATAACTCAACGCGTGTTTGACTTGGTAGGCATTGCCATTTCTTCCCACGTTTTGCAACTCATCGACCACGTCGAAGAAGAAAAAGAGGGCGAGAAAACTGCAAGCCACAAACGTGACGGCGGTGAGGATTTCTCCGTAAATCAAACGACGTAGGGTGGTCATGCAGTCTCCCCATTCGTTGGTTTGCTGTTGAACAGTTGTCGCCAACTGATGTTGTTATGTCTCACAGACAGCCAGATAAAAGCTAAGGCGAAAACACCACCATGAAACACCATCAGAAATGGCAGCATCTCAACTTTACCCACGCTGATCCAGCTTTGTCCAATGTTGATGAAGTTGTAATAGACCACAAACACAAACAATGCCAACCCCAAATTGCCGCCACGTCCGACGCGGTGATTGGCACTGGTGATGGCGAGTGCAATGATCAAAAGATTGAAGGCCGCAATCGCCAAACCCAATCGCCAAGCCAACTCACCTAAATTGTTGGGCGTTGGATTCCGGATTAATTTGATCGTGCTCGTGGCTTTTGCCGGCGTGACGTCAGTTATGACGGCCTCTTTGCTGATACGTGTTCCGTAGACTTTGAATTCACTGATTTTGATTTCGTTGTTTGTGTTGGCTTGCTCAACACGTTGGCCTGTGTTGAGAATCAGAAATCTTTCCTCTTGGCTGATGTCAATATGCCCCGCTTTGGACGACGTCATGGACTGAGTGCCCCGTTCATTAGAGGCGATGAACACATTCTTGCCTTCTTTGTTTTCTGCACTCTCTTTGTCTACAAAGAAAACCCGCAAGCCATTGGCTGATTCTTGAAACTGACCGGGCATGACACGTTCTAGGTCGCCGCGTCGCTCAAACCGGTCTTTCAGATCCGATACTTTTTGATTGGTCCATGGCCAAACAATCAACACCAAGACAAAAACGGCAAGCAACATCGGCCATGCGAATCGCAAGATCGGTTTAAGCAAAGAGCCCAAACCTCGTCCACCGATGTGCCAAATCACCATTTCGCTGTCCAGAAACATGCGTGACAGCGTGCCAACGACGGTGATGAAAAGGCTCATCGTCAGAATGGTGGGTAAGTGCCCCAGCATGGTGTAGCCCAGCACCAACGACACTTCTGCGGGGTTGACGCTACCTCGCGAGGCTTGTCCCAGCGTACGGATGAGCATCATCGTCATCACAATGGTGAGCAAGACGATGAGGGTGGCCCCAAACGTACGGGCCAGCTCTTTACGAATAGAGGAATGGAATAACATCAGCGACAGAGGAAAACCGCAATTATGAACTTCGAGCTCAAGACCCTAGATTTACACGCTGCAGCCACGCATAAAACCGATGCGTTGATTATCTTGGTATCTGCCAATGACAAACCCAGCAAAAGCGTTTTGGCGCAACTTATTTCCAATGCCCGCAAAAGCGGCGACTTGAACGACAGTCCTGCCCAGCTGCTGACTGTTTGGCAACCCGAGGGCGTGAGCGCCTCGCGCGTGGTTCTGGTGTCTTGTGCGGATGGTTCCGCCGCGCAAGTACGCAAAGCTGTGACGGCTGCGGTCGGTGCGGTGAAAGCTGCTAAACCAGCACACTTGACCGTCTGTTTGACGGATGTCGCAGACCAACGCTTGCAAGCTGCAGCCCAAGCGGTGGCCGATGCGAGTTATGTGTACACCGCGACCAAACCTTCCGCCAAAGCCTCGGCGCTCAAGCGTGTGGTGCTGGCTTTGCCAACCGCCGAGAAAACCAAAGCGGCCAAAGCCGCCTTTGATTTGGCGAAGGCGCAAGTCGCCGGTGTGTCGTTGGCCAAAGAGTGGGGCAACCGTCCTGCCAACCACGCCACGCCGACGCACTTGGCCAAAGTTGCGCAAGACTTGGGTAAAAAAACCGGCATCAAGTGCCAAGTGCTTGGCCCCAAAGAGATTGAAAAACTCGGCATGGGCTCATTTGCCGCCGTGGCGCGTGGTTCGGTGGAGCCTTTGCGCTTCATTGTGTTGCAGTACACAGGCGCCGCCAAGTCTGAAGCCCCCACGGTCTTGGTAGGCAAGGGCATCACGTTTGATACCGGAGGTATTTCGCTTAAGCCCGGACCCGGCATGGACGAGATGAAGTTTGATATGTGTGGCGCAGCCAGCGTGCTGGGCACGTTTGAGGCGTTGTCGCATTTGAAACCGGCCATCAATGTGGTGGGTCTCATTCCTACCTGCGAAAACATGCCGGATGGCACCGCGTTGAAGCCCGGTGACGTCATCACCAGCATGAGCGGTCAAACCATCGAAGTGCTCAACACCGATGCCGAAGGCCGCCTGATTTTGTGTGACGCCTTGACCTACGCCGCCCGCTTCAAACCCCGCGCTGTGATTGACATCGCCACGCTCACGGGCGCGTGTGTGATTTCGCTGGGCCATGTGCGCAGTGGTTTGTTTTCGCCATCCGACGATTTGGCGAATGCTTTGTTTGCCGCAGGTGAAGCGGCACTCGACCCTTGCTGGCGCTTGCCTTTGGACGAGGAGTACGCCGAAGGCCTCAAATCCAACTTTGCCGATGTGGCGAACGTGGCAGGGCGCGATGGGGGTTCCATCACGGCGGCTAAGTTCTTACAGCGTTTCGCCAAAGACTACCCTTGGGCACACCTGGACATCGCGGGCTCTGCCTGGAAGAGCGGTGCGGCCAAAGGCGCCACAGGCCGACCCGTAGGTTTGTTGCTCCAGTATTTGTTGGCGGATAAGAACAAGCCTGCACGACGCACCAAAGCCTGATGACCGAGATCGCGTTCCACTTCAACGCCCCCGACAAACTGGCCTATGCCTGCCGCTTGCTGCGCAAGGCGGTGACCAGTGGTGCGCAGGTGGTGGTCACAGGCTCTCCCGCATCTTTGCAAGCCTTAGATGCGCTGCTATGGACCTTCTCGCCCTTAGAGTTTGTGGCGCATTGCCGCGCAGGCAGTCCTGCTGAGCAGTTGATGGCATCGCCCGTTGTTCTGGCTGCCAAGGTCGAAGGGGGGCCAGAGCTACCGCACCATCAAGTGCTCTTGAATTTGGGCGCTGAGGTGCCAGCTGGCTATGAGCAGTTTGAGCGCACCATTGAGGTCGTCAGCTTGGACGATGATGATCGCCAACTGGCTCGTCAACGCTGGAAGCACTATGCCGATCGCGGGTATTCCATCACGCGACATGATTTGAAGTTGAAGGAAACTTCGCCCTGATTTTTCTCTGTTTTTTCCTTAGGAGTTCTTGCATGCATCTCTCTCTCAAATTGACAGCCGTTGCAACTCTGGCTGCTATCAGCAGCTTGGCCATGGCGCAAGACCAAGTGGTCAAAATTGGTCATGTAGGCCCAGTCAGTGGTGCGATTGCCCATCTGGGTAAAGACAACGAGTGGGGTGCTCGCTTGGCGATTGAGGAGCTCAATGCCAAGGGCGTGAGCATCAACGGTAAGAAAATCAAGCTCGAGTTGGTGGCTGAAGACGATGCTGCCGATCCGAAACAAGGCACAGCAGCTGCACAAAAACTGGTCGATGCCAAAGTCAGTGGCGTGATTGGGCACTTGAACTCAGGCACGACCATTCCTGCTTCCAAAATTTACAGCGACGCAGGCATTCCTCAAATTTCCCCCTCATCCACCAACCCCAAGTACACCCGTCAAGGTTACAAAACGGCCTTCCGTGTGGTGGCTGACGACGTCCACTTGGGTGGCACATTAGGTCGCTATGCGGTGAACGAACTCAAAGGAAAATCGATTGCTGTGATCGATGACCGTACCGCCTATGGCCAAGGCGTGGCCGAAGAGTTTGAAAAAGCGGTCAAGGCGGCGGGCGGCAACGTGGTGGGCCATGAGTTCACGACCGACAAGGCGACCGACTTCATGCCGATCTTGACCACGCTCAAAGGCAAAAAGCCAGACATCATCTTCTTTGGTGGCATGGATGCAGTGGGTGGCCCCATGATGAAGCAAATGAAGTCACTGGGCATCAAGGCCAAGTTCATGGGTGGTGATGGCGTGTGTACCACTGAGATGATCAAGCTCGCAGGTGATGCCATGGCCGACGGCCAAGTGGTCTGTGCGGAAGCGGGTGGCGTGGACGGTGCGCTGAAAAAAGGCATGGATGACTTCAGTGCCAAATTCAAAAAACGCTTCAACGACGATGTGAAACTGTATTCGCCTTATGTGTATGACGCGGTGTACGTGATGGTGGATGCCATGCAACGTGCCAAGTCCACTGAACCGGCGAAGTATTTGCCTGAGTTGGCGAAGACTTCAGGATTTAAAGGCGTGACTGGAACTATCTCGTTCGATGCGAAAGGTGATATCAAAAATGGTGCCCTCACGCTCTATACCTTCAAGGCCGGCAAACGTGACCAAATCGCGGTTGTGCGCTGAGAGTTCGCCATTTAAGACGCATTTAAAACCACCTTCGGGTGGTTTTTTTATACGTTTTTTTATTTAAAAATCTATGTAAATCAATGACTTGAGAGTTTGTGTTCAATTTGATGTTAATTTTTTTAAAAATTGTGTACACCAAATAAAAGTCTGGTGCGTTGATTCCTGACTAAGTTCTCAGGAGCCTAAATTGGATAAGTCAGTTGTTCACATCGAATCGCCTAATGTTGCCGTGGAGCGCCGTTTCAAAATTGTTTTGAACGAAAACAGCGGTATCAAAGCAACATTCGACCGCATTCGTGCCCAACTCGCTCAAGAGGCTGAACAACGCAGCCGGCCAGCTTCTCGTATGTACTCCGGCTGGCGAGCCGTCAAAGCTTAAGAGCAACACCCTCTGATTTTTAAGGCGCCCACATGGGCGCCTTTTTGTTTGAATACTTATAAATTACTTTTTATATCGAATGTATACACCTAGTGGGGTATGGACCAATTTTTGGGAATTACTGATAATTTCGCGCAACTTATCCGATGTCTGAGGTCATTTTGTTTTCTAAATTTTCCCGATTTTTTTCTACTGACATAGCGATTGATCTAGGCACCGCCAACACGTTGATTTACACCAAGGAGGACGGCATCGTTTTGGATGAGCCCTCTGTGGTGGTGATTAAAAAAGAAGGCAAGTTCAACGGTAAGACGTCTGTCTTGGCAGTGGGTAATGAAGCCAAGGCCATGCTCGGCCGTGTGCCCACTGGGATTGAGGCCATTCGTCCTATGAAAGACGGCGTGATTGCCGATTTCACCGTGACGGAGGTGATGCTCAAGCACTTCATCAAGCTGGCGCATCCGCACATGTTGTTCAAACCCAGCCCTCGCATTGTCATTTGTGTGCCTTGTGGCTCAACCCAAGTCGAACGCCGTGCGATACGCGAATCGGCGCTGGGCGCTGGGGCTTCGGAGGTGTACTTGATTGAAGAGCCCATGGCTGCTGCTATTGGTGCAGGCTTGCCCGTGACCGAACCTTGCGGTTCTATGGTGGTGGATATTGGCGGTGGCACCACCGAGGTGGGCATCGTGTCTTTGGGCGGTATGGTTTACAAAAACAGTGCACGCATCGGGGGTGATAAGTTTGACGAAGCGATCGTCAACTACATCCGTCGAAACTTTGGCATGTTGATTGGTGAACAAACGGCCGAACGCATCAAGAAGGAAATCGCCAGTGCCTTTCCCACAGGAGAGGTGATGGAAATGGAAATTACGGGGCGCAACCTCAGTCAAGGTGTTCCACAAAGTTTTGTCATCAGTTCTACCGAAATTTTGGAAGCCTTGACCGACACCCTGAATAACTTGGTTTCCACCGTCAAAATTGCGCTGGAGAGCACACCTCCCGAACTTAGCTCAGACATTGCAGAGCGCGGCATCATGCTCACAGGCGGAGGTGCTTTGCTACGTGACTTGGATCGTTTGATTTCAGAAGAGACAGGTTTGCCTGTGCTGATCGCGGAAGACCCGCTGACATGCGTGGCGCGCGGTTGTGGCATGGCACTTGACCAATTGCACAGCCATAGCGGAATTTTTACAGCCGACTGATGGTTTTGTACCTTCTGAGTGAATGCGCTGGCCGTACCGCAGCGCTATGACGGTTGCTGTGCGAACGAGGGAGACCTCGCTCACAGTGTTGGCGTGCGCCGTAGTCGCTGTGCTCGCCTGGCAGATGCTGCCTGACCGTTACATGGGGCCATTCAATGCATGGAATCCACATGCCATCATGGAATTTGTCCTCACCATTTTCTCTATTTCCTGGATAGGGCGCGGTTTGATGAGATGGCTAGGGCCCGACTATGGGGTCTTGCTTACAGGGGTGATGGGTGGTTTCGCATCCAGCACAGCCACCATTCACACCATGGGTGTTTTAGCCAAATCTCGTCCTGAGTGGGCAGGTCGAGCCGCTGTGGGTGGTGTCGGGTCTAACTTGGCGACCTTGGTTCAGTTAGGCGTGTTGCTGCAGTTGTTGGCCCCTGAACTGTTGGTTTTATTTATTCTTCCCATGTGCTGGGGCCTGGCTGGAATGTCTGCTTATTCTCTGTGGGTGTTGCTGAGAACCGGCTTCGTTCAAACAGAGCCTTTTGTTCACGCGACGAAAGAACCCACTTTCGATTGGCAAGGTTTACTCGTTCTCACGGCGGTCGTGTGCAGTGTGTCGTATGCGTCTGCTGCCTTGAATACGCTGTATGGTCAAAACGGTTTATGGCTTAGTGCGATCATGTCGGGCTTGGTGGATGCGCATGCGATTGTTCCGACGCTCGCTTCATTGTTGACGCAAGAGCAGCTGCCAGCTCGCGAGGCTTTGATGCCTTTGCTGATAGCGCTCACGGCCAACACATTCACCAAGAGCTTGATCGCGTTTCAATCCGGTGGTTGGGGGTATGCCAAACAAGTCGGGGTGGGGGTATGGCTCACCACCGCAGCGGTGTGGTGTGGCTATGTTGTTGAAATTCTTTATCCTTGGGTGGATTAAGCGATTTCAGCGATCAACTCGATTTCGACACAAGCCCCCAAAGGCAGTTGCGCAACACCAAATGCGCTGCGAGCGTGTGCCCCTTTACTGCCAAATACTTGACCTATTAATTCGCTACAACCGTTGGTGACCAAATGGTGTTCTGTGAAGTCACTGGTTGAGTTGACCAAGCTCATGACTTTGACAATACGCGTCACCTTGTTCAAGTCGCCTACCGCAGCGTGCAAAGTGCCCAACAAGTCAATCGCCACGGCACGTGCAGCGGCAGCGCCATCAGCCGTTTGCATGGTCTTACCTAATTGGCCGACCCAGACCTTGCCATCTTGCTTGGCAATGTGTCCGCTCAGAAACACCAAGTTGCCAGTTTGCATGAAAGGCACATAAGCCGCCGCAGGGACAGCCACGGGAGGCAATGTGATGTTGAGTGATTGGAGTTGGTCGTAAACGTTCATCGTGAATTCCTTGTTCGAATCCGACAATTTTAAGAGTCTGTGTTTGTCAGTTCAGATGCCGGTTGCACGGTCACGCCAACTTCCAGTGTGTGACTCGCCCCCCCGTGAATCACCCCACGCACGGGCGACACATCGGCGTAGTCGCGGCCTGTGGCGAGCGTGACAAAGTCAATCCCGGGCGAGAGTAAACCCCATCGGTCGTTGGTGGGGTCAAGGTCAAACCATTGACCGTGTGTGGCCAGCGTGCCGTCTGCTTGCACATCCGGCACATAGATCGACACCCACGCGTGCGAGGCATCGCTGCCAATCAAGCGAGTTTTGCCTTCGGGGACCTCGGTCACCAAATAGCCGCTCACATAGCGGGCGGCCAAACCGAGCGTACGCAAACAACTCAACAAAATGTGCGCAAAGTCTTGGCACACACCTTGGCGTTTTTTCAGGGCTTCGAGTGCTGGTGTATTCACATCGGTGCTGGCTGACGCATAAGTGAATTCGGTGTGGATGCGATGCATCAAATCACACGCGGCGATCAACACCGGGCGACCTGGTGTGAAGCTCGCACGCGCGTACTCGGCAAAGTCGGGGTGGGGCTGCACATAGGTCGAGGCAAATACAAACTCGGTGGCTGCATCCCATGCCGCACCGGCGTGGTACACAAAATGGGTGCGGACTTTTTCCCACGCGGGCGTGTCCAGCGCTTGCACGGGTGGGTAGGGCAAAAAGTGGGTGTCCACCACGCTGTGGGCGGTGATGGTCAGCACGTCATGGGCCACGGGTAGCGAGAAGAAGGTGCGCACGTTGCCGTACACGTCTACGGCTTCTTTGCGGCTGGCGGGCTCGGGGCTGATGTGCAACGACGCATCGCTGACGGTTTGCGTTTCGCAACTGTGTGGCAGCAAATGCACCATGTGCTGCGCGGTGCTGACCAGCGGGTCGTAGCGGTAGGTGGTGGTGTGGGTGATGTGCAGCAACATGTCTTAGGCGCCTACGCTGTCGGCATCATCGTCGGTGTGGTTGAAGTAGTGCGCGCCAATCGCGTCCGACACTTGCCACGCGGCCTCGGTGCAGTGGGTCAAGCAGTCACGCAAATGGGCATAGACACCTGCGTCGTTGGTGGTGCACAGGGCCACCAAATCGGTGTCTTGCAAATTGGGCACCAAACGTGCCAAGGCATCGGCTTGTCCCATCGGCGTATTGGCCAGCTTAGACAAACGGCCACGCAGTGTGCGTGCCACCCACGCGAGCGAGCGTGGGTTTTCATCGTCTTGCACCAACAGGTTAAGCAGCGGTGCCAGTTCGCGGCTTTGTGGGTACTGCGCGTGGAAGGTGATGGTGCTGTCAAACAAAGACAGCAGCGCCGCAAAGTGTGAGGTGTTGTCTTCTGCCGTGTCCGTGTCCTCGGCAGTGCTATCAAACACGCCCATTTCCACGGCCAGCTCGAGCGCAGAAGACAAAAAGCCCAAACGTTCCACATGGCGACCAATGCTGAGCAACTGCCAGCCATCGTCACGGGTCATGCGGTCGGTTTGTCCGCCGGTGATACCCGCTAGTGCAGCACTGGCTGTGTCGAGTGCTTGCATGGCTTGCACGGCAGAGAACTTACCGGGCGTGCCCGCGTGTGCGCAATCGGTGTTGAATTGGTGGACGCAATTCACAATCGCATTCCACAACTCGGTCGACAAACGTTCACGCAGGGATGAGGCCGCTTGTTGCAACGCACGCAAGTTGTAGCCTACGCTGGTGCTGTGCTTGCTTTCGTTGAGTCCCGCGATGAGGGCACGCTCAAACACGCGTCGGCGGCTGCCCATTTGGGCTGTGGTTTTGGCGTCACCTGCGCTGTGTGTGGCGGGCAGTCCTTCGGGCACCAAGCCTTCGCGTTGTGCCATCTTCTGTAACCAAGCCCAGAGGTTGTGCGAGGCGGGGGTTTCGCTGTTCAAGGCTTCAAAGCACAAGCGCACCAAGCGCACCATGTTTTCGCTGCGCTCGGTATAGCGGCCCAGCCAATACAAGTTTTCGCCTGAGCGGCTGGTGACCCTGCGTTCGCGATGTTTGAACTCAGCGGCTGAGTTGTATTTGGGGAGCAAGCTGCTGCGGTCCACATCGGCATGGGTTTGCACCCACACATCGGCGCTGCTACCACCGCGTTGCATCGATGCAATGTCGGCATTGGCACCGGTCAGACGCGCTAAACCACCGGGCAAAACGCGCCAAGCGTCCGCACCTTGGCCAGTGCCATGGCGTAACGCAAAGACACGCAGCATGACCGAACGCGGCACAACGCCTTCGCTGGCATTTTTCCAGGTAGGCATTTGCGACAGCGGTGCGTAGGCTTGCAAGGTGTAGCGCTCGGGTTGGCGGGTGATTCGGCCCACCCATTCGTCGCGTTGCGCTTGCGTGAGCGAACGTCCCAACGTGGCCTCAAACGTGCCATGCAAGGTCGACTTGGCATAGGTGGGTTTGATGACCATGTGTTCAATTTGTGGCAGCACCGAGGCCAAGGCGGCTTGTTCGCCACACCACCAAGAATCGATGCCGGGTAAATGCAAGGCTTCGCCCAGAAGTTTTTCGCTCAAGGCGGGTAAGAAGCCCAACAAGGCGGGCGACTCTAAAAAGCCAGAACCCGGTGTGTTGGCGAGCACCACGTGGCCTGCACGCACGGCTTGCAACAAACCGGGAATGCCCAAGCTGGAGTCAGGTCGCAATTCCAACGGGTCTAAGAACGCATCGTCCACGCGCTTGATGAGCACATGCACAGGCTCCAAGCCGCGCAGCGTGCGCAGATACACGCGTTCGTCACGCACGGTGAGGTCGTGGCCTTCTACCAAGGTCAGCCCCAAGTAGCGCGCCAAATAGGTGTGCTCGAAATAGGTTTCGTTGTAGGGGCCAGGGGTGAGCAATGCCACATGGGCGCTAGCCCCTTCGGGGCTGTGCGCTTTGAGCGACTCCACCCACAGGCGGTAGCTCGCTGCCAAGCGCTGAATGTGCATGGCCTCGAACGCTTGCGGGAATTGGCGCGAAATGAGCAAGCGGTTTTCCAGCAAGTAGCCTAAGCCCGACGGGGCTTGCGTGCGTTGTGCCACCACCGCCCATTGACCATCAGGGCCGCGTGCCAAATCAAATGCGGCAATGTGTAAATGTGTGCCACCCACAGGCGCCACACCGTGCATGGCGCGCAAATAGTCAGGGTGACCGTGCACGAGGGCCGGCGGAATCAGGGCTTCGCGAATGAGCTGCTGCGGGCCATACACATCCGTCATGATGTGCTCCAACAACGAGGCGCGTTGCTTCACACCGGTTTCAATGTGTTGCCAACTCTCGGGCGTGAGGATGAGCGGGAACAGGTCGAGCGACCACGGCCTTTGTGGATTGCCTTGGTTCGCATAGACGTTGTAAGTGATGCCGTTGTCGCGCACTTGCCGCGCCAGCGTTTGCGTGCGGCGGTCCAATTCGTCGAGGTCGGTCTGCCCGAGTTGTTCAAAAAAACTGTGCCAAGGCGAACCCGCACTTTGCAGCTCGTCAAAGTGTTGGCTGTGTGGGGTGGGCGCGATGCGTTTCACAGCGTCAATCAAACGAGGTGAAGACGCTTCCCCCAAGGCATGGGTGTGGGTCTGTGGCACGGTAGGTGCATTGTCTCACCGCCAATGCGGCAAAGCGCTGCGTTTTAAACACGGCGCAAGTCCAGTGTGTAGGGGAACTCTTTGCTAGCAGGCACGCCTACCGTGGCTTGCGGCACATCCAATTTGCCACTCGTGTGGCCCATCGGGAAGAAGCGCGCCAAGCGGCGGCTTTCGGCCTCGTAGGCGTTGACGGGGAAGGTGTCGTAGTTGCGCCCGCCGGGGTGGGCCACGTGGTACTGGCAGCCGCCCACTGAGCGCTTCATCCAGGTGTCCACAATGTCAAAGGTCAGCGGGGCATGCGCACCAATCGTCGGGTGCAGGGCCGACGCGGGCGACCAAGCGCGGTAGCGCACACCGGCCACGTATTCGCCCACCGTACCCGTGGGTTGCAAGGGCAGGGGGTGGCCGTTCACTGTGATCGTGTGGCGGCTCGGGTTCAGGCCCGTGACGTGCACCTCCATGCGTTCGAGCGACGAATCGACGTAGCGCACCGTGCCGCCACTTGAGCCTTCTTCACCCATGACATGCCAAGGCTCCAAGGCGTTGCGCAGCGTGAGGCTGATGCTTTGGCTGTGCAACTCGCCCACACGCGGAAAGCGGAACTCGAAGTGCGGTGCAAACCAAGCGGGGTCGAACTGAAAACCGCAGTCGCCCAGCTCGGTGAGCACATCGTCAAAGTCGGCCTTGACGAAGTGGGGCAGCAAAAAGCGGTCGTGCAGCTCGGTGCCCCAGCGCGTGGCGGGCGCGAGGTAGGGCTGTTCCCAAAAACGCGCCACCAAAGCACGCAGCAACAACTGCTGCACGATGCTCATGCGCTCGTGTGGGGGCATTTCAAAGGCGCGCAACTCCAACAGACCCAAGCGGCCTGTGGACGAGTCGGGCGAGTACAGCTTGTCAATGCAAAACTCGCTGCGGTGGGTGTTGCCTGTGACGTCGATCAACACGTTGCGCAAGGTGCGGTCCACGAGCCACGGAGGCATATCCGCGCCATAAATTTGGCGGTTACGGTGAATCTCGCGCAGCGCGATTTCGAGTTCGTAAATTTGGTCGTTGCGTGCTTCGTCCACACGCGGGGCTTGGCTGGTGGGGCCAATGAACATGCCGCTGAACAAATAGCTCAAGCTCGGGTGGTTGTGCCAATACAGAATGAGCGAGGCCAGCAACTCGGGCTTGCGCAAGAAGGGGCTGTCTGCGGGCGTGGCTCCACCCATGACAATGTGGTTGCCACCGCCCGTGCCGGTGTGGCGGCCATCGGTCATGAACTTTTCGGCAGACAAGCGCGACTCAAACGCAGCTTTGTACAAAAACTCGGTGTGTTCTACCAACTCCAGCCAGTTGTGCGCGGGGTGGATGTTGACTTCAATCACGCCAGGGTCAGGCGTGACTTGCAGCACTTTCAATCGCGCATCGCGTGGCGGTGGATAGCCTTCAAGCACGATGCGCACGCCCAGCTCTTCGGCGGTGGCTTCCACGGCGCTGAGCAAGTCAAGGTAGTCCTCTAGGTGGCTTAACGGAGGCATGAACACATAGATCACGCCTTGCGGATCGTCCATGGTCACACGTTCTCCTGCGGGGCCGTTGGCACGTGACGGGTCGCGCACTTCCACGCACAACGCGGTGCGAGTGATCCAGTGGGCCGATTGGTGTTTGTCCGGCAGTGGGTGGCCCACCTCGGGAATGCCGTCTTCCCAACCGCCTTGCAAGCTGACCGTGCCGCCGCCTGCAAAACCGCCGCCCACTTGGTGCGTGTTGTAGTGCGTGTGGCGCGCATGGTGTGCGTACTGCGCACGCAGTGCGGCGGCGTGGGGCAGGGGCTTGCGTTCAGCAAACGGGTCTTGTTGGTGGGTGTAGGGGTAGTCACCTTCACTGACCCAAGGCAGCGAGTCGAGCGGTAAGCGGTAGCCCATGGGCGAGTCGCCGGGCACAAGGTACATACGCTCGTCGCGGAAGAACCAAGGGCCGCTGCGCCAGCGTGCGCCTTGGTCGCTGGTTTGCAAGGGCAACACATAGCCCACGGTGTGCTCCAGCCCTTGGCTGAACACGCGGCGCAGGCGCACACGCTCCAACTCATCGTCGAGCTTGGAATCAAACGGGTCCACGTTCACGGGCAAGCGGCGTTCGCGCCACAGGTAGTACCACGTGTCTTCAAAGCCGGGGGTGATGAAGTCGCCCACCACTTGCAGCTTTTCGGCCAGTTTGGCCGTGAAGCGTTGTGCGTCTTCGCTGGTGTAGTGGCTGGGTGTGCGTTCGTCGGCAAACAAAGCGGGCTTGTGCCAGCAGGGCTGACCATCAGTGCGCCAGTAAATGCCCAGCGCCCAGCGCGGCAACTGTTCGCCCGGATACCACTTGCCTTGTCCAAAGTGCAAAAAGCCGCCTTCGCCATATTGCGCACGCAGTTTGTGCACCAACTCGGTGGCAAGCCCCCGTTTGGTGGGGCCGAGTGCATCGGTGTTCCATTCGGGTGCGTCGCGGTCGTTCACCGCCACATAGGTGGGCTCGCCGCCCATGGTCAGACGCACGTCGCCGTTGTGCAAGCGGCGGTCTACCTCGTCACCCAGTGCCAACACCTCCATCCATTGGTCGTCGTTGTAGGGCTTGGTCACGCGGGGCGATTCGAGCACACGGGTGACCTTCATCTCGTGCTCAAAGCTGACTTCGCACTCGTCAATCAAGCCTTCAATCGGCGCGGCGCTAGAGGGCTGAGGCGTGCAAGCCAACGGAATATGGCCTTCGCCCGCGAGCAGCCCCGAGGTGGGGTCTAGCCCAATCCAGCCTGCGCCGGGCAGGTAGACCTCGCACCACGCATGCAAGTCGGTGAAGTCCACCTCAGTGCCACTGGGGCCGTCGAGCGACTTCACGTCGGGGGCGAGTTGAATTAAATAGCCCGAGGCAAAGCGAGCCGCCAAGCCGCAGTGACGCAATAAGTTGACCAGTAACCACGCGCTGTCTCGGCACGAGCCGCTGCCAAGCGTGAGCGTTTCTTCGGGCGTCTGTACGCCGGGCTCCATGCGGATGGTGTACGCAATGTCTTGGTGCAACCGTTGGTTGAGTTGCACCAAAAAGTCGATGGTGCGGATGGGGTCTCGCTTCAAGGCCTTGAAGTCGATGGTTTTGAAATACGCCTTGAACTTGGGCGTGAAACGGTTGGTGACCAAGTAGGGCGCAAGCTCAAGGGCAGATGACAGGCCATAGTTGAAGGGGAAGGTCTCGGCGTGCGGTTCGAGGAAAAAGTCGAACGGGTTGTACACCGCCATTTCCACCACCACATCCACCGTGACCTTGAACTCACGCGTCTTCTCCGGAAACACCAACCGCGCTTGGTAGTTAGCGAACGGATCTTGCTGCCAATTGATGAAGTGCGTGGGCTCGACTTTGAGTGAATACGAAATCGCGTGGCTGCGACAGTGCGGCGCTGGACGCAGGCGAATGACCTGCGGGCCTAACTCAACCAAACGGTCGTAACGATAGTGGGTGACGTGGTGGAGGGCAGCATGGATAGACATGGCTCTTGATTAGCAAGACACGCGCCAAGCTCTGTGCGCCAAAGAGGTGCGCAGGAAACTTTCATAAATCACCAGATGAAACGTTTGACATAGTCCGAATGGAATGTTATTAAATTAAAACTTAAAAACATGTTTATTTTCAAAATATGAATACATAAGAGTTAATAATTGACGCTCTATAAAAAAGCTAACTTTTCATGTTTCATCCTCCTTTGCGAGTAGCGACGAACAAGTTTGGCCAGCAAGCGGTCGGACTGCTCACGGGGCTATGTTTTTCCATCAGCGTCGCAGCCCAACTCAATCCCACACAGGAACGGGACATTGGCAGTCGTAACCAACAAGAGTTGCGAAGGCAACAGCAGCAAGAGCAACAACAACGACAACAACGTGAGCGCACGCCTGATGTGCGACTGACCGCACCAGAAAAAACGATCACGCAGACACTGCCGATTGAAACTCCTTGTTTTCCGATTCAGCGTCTTCTGCTTCAAAACAGTTCGGGCGTACCGCTTCCTGAGTTCGATTGGGTGATTGAACAACTCATAGCCCCCGAAGCTCCTGTTTTTGTTGGGCAGTGCGTTGGTGCACAAGGGGTTGCTTGGCTGATAGAGCGAACGCATAAGGTTTTGGTAGATCACGGGTTTGTCACCTCACGTGTTTTGGCTGCTCAGCAAGACATGAGCCATGGAACTTTAGTGCTTACGCTCATTCCCGGGCGCATACGCACCATTCGACTGTCAGACCCCGCAGATCCGCGCGCCAATTTAAACAATGCTCTGCCCATGAAAAAGGGCGACGTACTCAATCTACGTGACATTGAGCAAGCGTTAGAAAACCTCAAACGCGTGCCTACAGCCGAAGCTGACATTCAAATCGAACCTGCTCAAGGCGATGACGCTCAGCTCGGTGAGAGTGACTTGGTCGTCTCGTACCGTCAATCCTTTCCTTTGCGAATCACACTCAATGTGGACGATAGCGGCACCAAAGCCACAGGCCGTTACCAGGGAAGTGCCACCGTCAGCTACGACAACGCCCTAACGCTTAACGATTTGTTTTATGTCACCAATACCAATGCACTAGGCGGCAGTGAACCAGGGCCCAGAGGTACCCATGCAAAAACAGTGCATTACTCATTTCCAGTGGGGTATTGGACGATTGGCGCAACTTCAAGCACCAGTCGATATCACCAAACTGTGGCGGGATTGAATCAAAGCTACGTCTATCGTGGCACCAGCGAAAACAATGAAATCAAGATCAATCGCTTGCTCATGCGCGATGTCGTTCAAAAACTCAATTTGGTGATGCGTGCGTTTCAGCGCAAAAGCAATAACTACATTGATGACACCGAGGTCGAGACGCAAAAACGCATTGTGGGTGGATGGGACGCCACAGTTAGTCACAAAACATTTATTCAGGAAGCAACGCTAGAAAGCAACCTCACCTATAAGCGTGGCACGGGCGCTTTTGGGTCTTTACCCGCACCTGAAGAGGGCTTTGGTGAAGGTACATCTCGCTTTGCGTTGATGACTGCAGATGTGAGTTTGGCTCAGCCATTTAAGTTGAGTGATCAACGTCTTCGCTACAACACGACCTGGCGCATACAGCACAACAGGACCCCACTCACGCCACAAGACCGTTTCGTTATTGGTGGACGCTACACGGTGCGTGGCTTTGACGGCGAGAACGTTTTAAGCGCAGAGCGCGGATGGCTTTGGCGCAATGAACTCAGCGTTGCTTTGGGTGACAGTGGTCAAGAGTTATATGCAGGTTTAGACACAGGGCGAGTCAGAGGCCCCACCAGTGATTTACTGGTGGCCAAGCAATTGACAGGTGCGGTGATAGGGCTGCGTGGTGTTTTTCAAAAAATAACCTATGACCTCTTTATTGCTGAGCCCATCAAAACCCCTGACAACTTCAAAACATCAGGAAGCACAGCAGGTTTTAGCTTGAGTGCGAGCTTTTAAGGCAATCTGTATGAAATCTAAAAAAATAATTATTGCCGCACCAGTGATTGGCGAATTAGCGCAGAGTGAGGCTGAAATATTTGGGTCGGTGGTTTGGTTGTGGATGAACTCGAAAAGCCAATCAGACATGCCCCTGAACGCGCTTGCCTTATGGCTCTTGCCAGCGCTTCAATTTAAACAGTTTGTACTCGCCTATGAAACGAACGGTTTGCACGTCAAACCAGTGGCCTACATGGCATGGGCTCAGCTCAGTGCAGAGGCGGAAAGCCGCTATGTCAACAACGCAGCATTGGGCTTGAGATTGAACGATTGGCAAAGCGGAGATCGGTTTTGGATTACAGACTTCTGTGCGCCTTATGGACACGCAAGTGATTTTGCGCAAGTACTTGCGGCAACGCTTCCTGAGTTTTGTTTCAGGTCTCTCTATCACCGAGGCGCAGAGCGCGGCATGCGTGTGCATTACTTCCGTGGCAAACATGTACCGCTTGAGCAAGCCAAGCAATGGTGGAGTGAGCGCCCCATATTGGCACACAAGAGAACAGAACTGAAAGATGAAGTCGTTTGAACTCCATCCGAAAAGTGCATCGAACAACTTCGGTGCTTGAGCAACGTGGCACAGGCCACATTTTTTTACACGCTTCTAAGTTCGAGGGGAGTTTCTGCCATGAACAAGAATTTATTTCGCATCATTTTTAATAAACGACGCGGTCAACTCATGGCCGTGGCAGAAACCTCAAACTCTCAAGGCAAAGCCGTCAGCGGAGAAACCACACATCTAGGCTGTGCAGTCCACACAGCCGCTCTTGCAACTTTGAGTTTTGCCGTGCTGTGTGCGCTAGGTGCGGTACTTTGGGCATTGCCAGTGCCACAGGCGCATGCACAAGTGGTGGCCTATCGTCAGGCACCTGGCAATCAGCAGCCCACCATTTTGCAAACCGCCAATGGTGTGCCACAAGTCAACATCCAAACCCCCAGCGCAGCTGGCGTGTCTCGCAACGTCTACAGCCAGTTTGATGTTCAGAACAACGGCGTCATTCTCAACAATAGCCGCATCAGCACAGCAACTCAACTAGGAGGCTGGGTGCAAGGTAACCCGTGGCTGGCTAGGGGCAGCGCGCGAGTGATTTTGAACGAAGTCAACTCGTCCAACCCTAGCTACCTGAATGGCTACGTAGAAGTCGCAGGGCAAAAAGCCGAGGTCGTCATTGCTAATCCATCAGGCATCAGCGTCAATGGTGGTGGATTTATCAATGCCAGCAAAACCACGCTCACCACGGGCACGCCGATCCTCAGCGGTGACAACTTAGATGGTTATCGCGTGCAAGGTGGCAGCATCACCGTCAACGGTCATGGCCTAGACTTGAGCAGCACCGATTACGCGGCCATATTGGCCCGTGCTGTTCAAGTGAATGCAGGCGTTTGGGCCAATGAGCTCAAAGTGGTCACAGGCGCTAATCAGATCGATGCATCTAGCCTTAGCTCCAACACCAAGCCCGTCACCACTGCGATTGCTGGCACCGGTACCGTACCCAGTTTTGCACTGGATGTGGCCCAAATCGGTGGCATGTATGCGGGCAAGATCCACCTCATTGGCACCGAGCAGGGTTTAGGCGTTCGCAGTGCCGGTACCTTGGGCTCGACCGGTGGCGACTTGGTCTTGCAAAACAATGGCTGGCTTATGAACACGGGTACCTTGCAAGCTAAAGGCGACTTGCGCATCAGTACACAAGGCGATATCAACAACAGCGGCACGCTCTACGCAAGCAACAACCAAACCACAGAGGCAACGGGCACAGTTACCAATAGTCATCAAATTCAAGCTGGTAACACCCTTAGTCTTAGTGCGGGTCACATCGATAACGTCGTCACAGGTGAAATACTTGCCAATACCAATCAACTCAAAGCGACCCATACGCTCACCAACCGTGGCTTGATTGACGGAGCAGAAACCCAAGTCGACGGTGGCACTGTGACCAACATAGGCACTGGGCGTATTTATGGCGATCACGTCAGTATTGCCGCGACCAACTTGACCAATGATGCAGAGATCATCGATGGTGCTACAACCGCCGCCACGATTGCTGCACGCAATCGTCTTGACCTTGGCATCAGCAACACCCTAACGAATAAAGAACATGCGCTCATCTACAGCGGCACAGACATGGCCATTGGCGGCGCCTTGGATGCCAACCGCCAAGCCACAGGGCAAGCCGGCACAGTGAACAACAACAGTGCCACCATCGAAGCGAGCGGCAACCTCACACTCTCTAGTGCCACACTCAACAACAGAAACATGCACTTGACCTCAGAGCTGGAAGTCAAAAGCGTCGAACCCGTTGTGGAGTACCAAGGCAGCGGCTCTCCCAACCGTTATTTGTCTGGTGCAAATGGGGTTTACACCTTTACGGACGAATCCTTGCATTTGCACACACCCGAAGGTAATCACGAAGCATGGTCTTCGTATGACGTGACTCGCACCATTTCAGAAACCACCATCAAAACCTCAGACCCTTCCAAAATACTGGCAGGTGGCACTATCAGTTTGTTTGGTGATACCGTCTACAACGACAACAGTCACATCATCGCGGGCAATTCTTTAAACGCCAAAGTTAGAGCCTTAGAAAACACCCAGCTCTTAGGTGACCATGTGGTGCACGACACAGGCACAGCCACCTCGTATTGGCGTAATAAACAAAAGGGTACCGACTCAACAGGCAGCTCTAGCGCTGCCTACAACCCTGCCGATGTGGTGACCAGCATCAACTTGACCGTGACGCGTTACTTACCCAACACCACCCCCGCTGGCACGGGTACCCAAATGACGGCTTTGAACAACAGCAGCTTGTACAAAACCAACCCCGCCAGCAACGCCGGTTATTTAGTAGAAACCGATCCACGCTTTACCAACCAAAAACAATGGCTAGGCAGCGACTACATCACCCAATACCTGACCCTCGCCCCCAACGTCACCCAAAAACGTCTAGGCGATGGTTTTTATGAACAAAAACTCATCCGTGAACAAGTGGCTCAACTCACGGGCCGGCGCTTTTTGGCCGACTACACCAGCGACGACCAAGAATACAAAGCCCTCATGACCAGCGCCATCACGTTTGGACAGACCTACAACTTACGCCCCGGCATCGCACTCACACCACAGCAAATGGCCCACCTCACCAGCGACATCGTGTGGCTGGTGGAGCAATCCGTCACCTTAGCTGATGGTTCCACCCAAAACGTGCTCGTCCCTCAGCTCTATCTCAAGCCGCAAGTCGGAGACCTTGAAGGCAGTGGAACTTTGCTGGCAGGTAATGACATCAACCTCAACCTCAGCGGTGACTTGACCAACAGCGGCACCATCGCGGGACGCAACGTGGTGAGTCTGACAGCCCAGAACGTCAACAACCTTGGTGGGCTGGTGCAAGGCAGCGAGATGGAGC